>Ga0335075_10018500_pt1 | contig 10325 bp, 10 predicted proteins | sample Lox_Sample_24_FD_206723 | JGI IMG/M metagenome (GOLD analysis project Ga0335075, IMG submission 206723) | Soil microbial communities from Loxahatchee National Wildlife Refuge, Florida, United States - Lox_Sample_2.4 | ecosystem: Environmental > Terrestrial > Soil > Wetlands | place: USA... | reverse complement strand
GCTCACTCAGCTGCCGACAGCGCCGAAACAGGTGCATTTCGAGATCTGGCTGACAGCCCCGAGCGCGGCCGGAGTCGGGGCGTGAGCTGAGTCGGGGCGTTGAGCTGCTTTCCGATTTGCCAGGGGTACTCCCATGCCCATAAAGTTGTGGGACACGACGCGGGGTGGAGCAGTTCGGTAGCTCGCTGGGCTCATAACCCAGAGGTCGCGGGTTCAAATCCCGCCCCCGCTACCAGGTTTCAGCAGGTCAGAGCCGGATCGCCAACTGGTGGCGACCCGGCTCTTGATCGTTTGACCGTGGTTTGACCGTGCGACCGGATGCGATCACGTGTTCAATCGCGTCCCTACGCGGCAGTTGGTGGCCGATGGGCCTCATTTGGGCTCGCGCCCAGCAGCCGCAGCAGGTCGGCTGTGGACACGCGGTAGAGATCCCCGACGCGAATCACTAGGCATGGGAACTGGCCGTGTCGGGCCAGTTCGTATGCTTTGGTGCGGCCGATGCCGAGGAGCCGGGCGGCAGTCATCAGGTCGATGGTGACGGGCAGGCTGGCGAGTTGGCTGATGGTCAGCGGGGCGGTGTCGATGGCTTCGTCCTGGGTGTACTCGACTCGGTGGCTGGCTAGCGGTACAGGTCCGCGGCGTAGGCGGACGGTGCGGCCTCGAAGGGGTTGCCATCCAGATCGATGAGCCGGGCCTGTCGTGATGAGCCATGCAGCGGCATCCAGACCTGACCGGCCGGACAGGTCACGCGCGGATCGATAGCGGCGGTGGCGATGCGCAAGCTGAGCGAGTCCGCAGAGGCGGCGAGGGCGTGGCGGGCGGTCTGCTCGCGGCGCGAGGTCAGGAAGCAGAACAGCAGCAGCGGCACCTGCTGGTGGTAGCGGGGCAGGACGTCGGCCAGCCTGGCGTAGCTGTCAAGCTTGCCCGCCAGTTGGGCCAGATGCTCGCTGCCGGTGTCGTACTCGAGCATGAACGCGATCTCCCGGCCACCGTCGGCCCAGACGCCAGCCCCGTCCGGCTGCGGGAGCGACGCGAGCGCAGACAGGCTGATCGGGTACTGGTAGAAGAGTTCGGCGGTGTGGCTCTCGGTCAGCCAGGTCCGCAGTTCCCCGGCGCCCTGGCGGGCGTGGGCGGCAAGTGCGACGAAGAACCAGTTGGTCCCGATCACGTGGGCGAGTCGCTGAGAGCGCTGCAGCGCGACCTGCCGTCCGGCGCGCACCTGCGGTAGCCATTTCCTGTCATCGCGATCCTCAGCGCCCAACAGCACGGCGCCGAGCGGGCCAAGCAGGTAGTGCCATGGTGCCGACCCACTCGGCCGGTGCGGGCGGAAGCGCTTCAGCGCACCGAGCCCCGCGAGCGCCCCGAGTCGGTGCCGGGCGGTGATGATGTTGTCGAAGGCGATGACGGCAAGTTGGTCGGTGGTCAGCACGCGATGCTCCCCGACGATGCGGATCATGTAGCGATCGCGCTCGGTCAGCCGGGCAGCTGCCTTAAACATCGCGTGTTCGTCAGCCGGACCGCCATGCGCGCGCCGCGCGACGGACGATTGTGATGCCATCAGTCATCAGTCCCGGTTCGGCCTAGCAGGCGCAGTCCGCCGCTGACCAGCGATCCAGCGTCGTTTGCGCCCGGCCATTGCGTCGGCCGTTCTGGGCATCCGGGCCATGGTCCGGGCGACCGTCCGGCCCACGGGCCAGGGCAAGCGAAGACCGGCGCAGCAACGATGGGCCAGAGATGGTGGTCAGTCAAGGCAGTCACCTCACAGGGAGAAGTCCAGATTCTGTGGGCTCTCTTCACGTCTGGTGCCAAGATCGTTATGAACTTCGTGCCGCGTCACCGACGCTGCCGTCACTCCCGCTGGGGAGGTGTGGCTGCGATCACTGCCTGCCCGGCATGCAGTGGCTGGCCCCGTATACAGAAATCCGGTTCGAGCGCCAGTTGTTGACGCCAACAATCCAAAGAGGCGGGCGAGCGGGGTAAGGCCGGCGCGCGGCCCTCGGGCATCCCTGCCAGCAGCGACGCCCTGTGTGGACGCGCGGCGCCCTTGTAAACGACTGGTTGGTCACCGGTGCCGCGCGCCGTGTCAGCCGCCGTCGGCGGCCACACCGCGCCTCGCGGGTGCGCACGTCGACAGCCATGTCCGCGAGGACGAAGGTGCTTGCGGCAAAGTTGCAGGTGAGAACCGAGCTGACGCGACGGCAGTGACTGAGAGTCAGCAGATCCACGTTCAAGGAGCTGCCGTTGGATGCCGAACGCCGATTCTGGCTCACAAGCGGAGGGGCCGGGAGGCGCCGCTCAAGCGCACAGAACGTCCGTTTCTGGCGCTCGCTGATCGCGGCATGTGCGGACGGTCCTGCGCAGGAGTTTGTGTCCTTCGGCTCCGTACCTGGCACCATTGTCTAATCCACTGAACAGGTGCGCCGGGGGACCCGAGGCTTAGCGCCAAACCGACGCGTGAAAAGGGCGGTTACGTGGAGCGCCGTACGCGTGGCCTGCGATCGAGGTCCCACACTTGCCGCGTCGGATCCCGGCCCATGACCTCCGCCCGTCGCGGCATGACGGGATGATCGTAATCGCGAGCGCTCGGCGTCGAACCGGCCGTTCGGCGAAGCGGCGGTGCCAGCATTCGAGACAGATGTCCGGCATGATCAGGAGATGCGAGAGAAGCGCTCGTGGCCCGTGCGATATCTGGTGACGATACGGTCGAGCCTCGGCCAGACACGCAAACTGTACGTGCTCACGTGGCTCGGGCCTGAGAAGGCGTTGGCGATAGCCGCGCACGCTGATGGTCACGGCTTTGGCACCGCCGACGGCATTTACGACATCGAGGTGGAGGAGCTTGGTCCGGCCGAACGCGATGACCGGGGCCTTGTCCTTGTTGAAGGCCATCTGTCTGACCGGATGGAGTTCTGAGGCGCTAGTCCTGCCTTGCTAATCAGGCGGCGCCTGCGGCAGGAGGGTGATGATGGGCGCGTTCGACGATGGTTCCGTCGGCGCGGAGGTTGCCGCGTGGTTCGAGGCCAAGGGCTTGACCGTCCGCATCAGCGACGTCGACTACTCAAGCCAGGTGCGGTCTAGCCCGTGGGGCCGCAAGGCGCCATCCCGCAACCATCATTTCTGGGTTGACCTGCTGGCACTTGACGGTCGGATGATCCAGGGCGGCTTCGGAAGCGGTCAGTCGGCTGACGAAGCCATGCTCAGGGCACGCGACAGATATCGCTCGGAACAAGGTGACTGACTTCCGCTCGTCGGCCAGATCCGGACGACATCAGTGCGCAGATTGACTTGATCGGTGTGCTCGGGCCGATGATCGGCGGGACGCCGTCAGCCGCCCCGAACGGCGGTTCGGGTTCGCGATGGCACGTGCTACGGTCACATATTGTGACCTAGCCAACCGACTGAGTTGCACCTTACGCGCCGTTCGGACCTGGCTGCTGGAGCAGTTCGGACCGCCAATCAGCGAACCGCACTCGCATCTGCTGGATCTGCTCGTATTGCAGGCCGTAGCCCGAGAACTCGGCGTCCGGATAGATATCGATGACTGCGAGCATGTCGGCGAGGACTCGAAGATCGAATCCGGCGTCTCTGCTGGCGGCGAGTTCCTGGAGCTTAGTCCGAGTGAATCTGCCGCTGATGACCATGGCGTCAATATCGATGAAGTCCCGTGCCTCGGCGCGGGTGAAGAGCGCTTCCATCTTGCCGCCCGCGACATCGTCCACATGCACGACCGGTCCGATGCTCATGGTGACCGGCGCCTTGCTGCGGATGTCCGCGGCGAGTTCGACCTTGCCTGACTCACCGGAGTGCGTGTCGGTCACCCACAGCCTGGCGAAATGGTCGCTGCAGACGTCGGTGCGGACCGTGAAGCCGTTCTTCTCGTACGCGGACTTGATTGTGGCGACCCCATCTCGGAAGTCTGTGCGCTCCGCGGAGGTGAACAGGTCCACGTCCTCGCTCGGGCGGGTGAGGAAGCCATGCGCCTGAACGGCGTAGCCGCCGGCGAGCGCGAACCCGAGGTCCGATGCAGCACGCAGCGCGACGTGCGCGAGGCGCTCGTGGAAGGCGTCCACTTACGCCACGCGGCCGAGGCTTGGGAACCGGTCCTGCCACAGCGCGCGTACGCGCGCAGGCAAGACGAGTTGGGGCCACAATCTGGTCAGGACCTGGGCGTTGAGGAACCTGCGCAGATCCTCCACGTGCGTGCTCTCCCTGATGACGCGCATGTACAGAAGGCGGGAGTCGCTGAAGTCGTCCAGGTTGTACTCCCGGCGCGGCCCCCAGTCCAGGTGACCGGGCAATTCCACGACCCCACTGGTAGGCCCAGTTAGCTCATCTAGGGTGTCCGGAACCGTGTAGGGCCGTACTGCCGCGTATCCCATCGCGCTCACGTTTCCAGTGTCCCTCAGCCGGCGTTGGAGGGGGCCACTGGCCGCGCGGCCGCGGATCTTGGACAGTGCAGCTAGCGCCGTCTCGTCGGCGCCAGGCAGAGTGTGCAGATACTTTTCCGTCGTCGCAATCGAGGCGTGACCGAGTCGCTCTTTGACGACTTGCAGGTCGGCGCCGCCCGCGAGCAGCCACGAGGCATGTGCGTGCCGCATATCGTGCATGCGCACATGAATGTCCAGTCCGGCGCCCTTTACGGCTGGCTGCCAAATCTGGCGCCGGAACCAGTCGCGGGGTATATGCCCATCGGTATCGCGTGTTCTGGCCCCACGTGGGCTGTCGTGGCCGCCCGCGCGGCGCCTGGCGCGGTAGCTCGCATACGCGTTTCGGCAGAACGAGCACCGGCATCTGCCCGCCGCGTAGCCGCTCAGCGTGCCGTGCCGGTACCGCTTGCCGTTCTCGTTCGGCGCTGTCAGTCCGAGATCCGCGGGATCAGCTGCTGGGAGCCGATCAGCTTCGGTCGGCGCTGGCCGCCGGACCGCGAAGAGCAGATCAGGTCGGCCCAGCCCCTGGAGGCGCACGTGCGCGCCAATCTTGGTCGTTATCTGCTCGCTGAGCTTGAGTCGGCGGTACTCCCCGTCCTTCGGGTACTCCTTGACCAGGAACCGCCCGCGCTCGGGATGGAATCTCGGGTGTACCTCGACCACCGCGCGGCTGACCGTAAGGATCCTGGTTACGCAGTCCAGGTCGCCGACCCGGAGTTCTGACAGCTCGCCCCAGCGCAGTCCGCTCTCGATTGCCGTCTCGACCAGCAGCCGAGCCTCGGCATCGGGTAGCGCATCATTGAGCACGTCGAACTGCTCCGGCGTGATGATCGTGCGCGGCTTCACCGGCACCGTCGGCGTTTTCACGCCCTTGCACGGATGCAGGAACGTCACCTGGTCGTTGAGCGCCGTGGAGAATATGGCGCTGAGCATTGCCTTGTTGTTGCGGATGGTTTTCGGCGTCACGCCTTCGTCCTTCAGCCTGGCCACCCACGAGCGAACGTGCTCCGGCAAGATCTCCACCATTCGCCTCGGCCCGAACTCCGGCATGATGTGCTTGTAGATCGAGTAGGTGTAGCTCTGACGTGTGCTCAGCTCCACTTCGTGGCTCGGCAGCCAGATCTCCTCGACGTAGTGCCGGAACGTCATCCGACCTCGCGCCGGATCGCCGATCCGGCCCTCGGCAAGCCTTGCCTCCGCCCGCTGCCACGCCTTATCGGCGCCCCTCCTGGTCGGGAACGTGCCAGCCGAGCGCTCGCGACCCTTCAGATCCCAGTAGTAGGCCGTGTAACGTGCCTGGCCGTCGCGACTCGTCCGCTTGCGGCAGTAACCCACGACACGGACCTCCAAGATCGTTTGACCGTCATTTGACCGTGGACGCTGCGTTACCTCGTGTCAGTCGACGGCAGCAGCCGTCACTCATTTAGCCATTCTACCTGGGATTATATGACATCGCTCGACCGGTGGCCAGGACTAAATGAACGAACAAGGGGGGCTCATAACCCAGAGGTCGCGGGTTCAAATCCCGCCCCCGCTACCAGGTCAGAGGCCCCTTCCGGCAACGGGAGGGGCCTTTTTGTCGGACTTTGTAAACGGGATGCTGGTCAGGCGGCGTCATCGCGGCCATCCGTGCTCTCCTGGGCGGGCATTGGAACCGACGCGAGCATCCCGCCGATGATGAGCTCGGCGAGTGCCGTCGCGACCTGGCGATCGGGGACGGCCAGTAGTTCGGGCTCTCTTTCAGATATCAGGGCGTAGTTCGAAGTCCCATGCGACGACAGCTGTGTGGCCGTTTTTAGCGGCGTTGGTGGCCTCTGGTGCCCAGGGATGGAGTTCCCAGATTTCCGGCGGACCCGCGGTGGGCGGTTCCGGGAACTCGTCCGGCGCGACTGTCTGATCGTCGAGGTAGGCCTCTTCGCACGCGCGTACGACGTAGCCGTGCGCCACGGCGGCGCGGAGATAGTCGCCGAAGCCGTGGTTATAGCCCGCGATGTAGCCGACCCGGCCGTCTGGCGCCTGCTGGATCAGGGGGTATCTGCTCGAGCCGGTGAAGTGGGTACGTGTGTCGAGCAGGAGGAGATGCCCACCCGGCCGCATGACCCGGGTGGCCTCGGCGAAGAACCGGTCCAGGTCGGCGACATGGGTCATCGCGAGGCTGCAGACGACATGGTCGACGTCGCCGTCAGGCAACGGAATTCTGGTGATGTCGCCGAGCAGGAACGTCGTGTCTGGGACGGCTTTCCTGGCTCGGTCGAGCATGGCCGGCGATATGTCGATTCCGACCACCTCGTGGCCGCGCTCGACCAGCTGGCTTGCGACGGCACCGGTGCCACACGCGGCATCCAGGATGCGCCCCGGCGAGAGCCGGTCCAGCATCGGCGCGAGTACGTCGTCGCGCATCGGGAAGCAGCCGTTATCCTCGCCGTCGTACGTGCGGGCCCAGACGTCATAGCCGTCTGCGACCGGCACCGGGTGAAGTCAACGCCGGGTCCGAGATCGTCGGCGCGAGCGAGCAGCTCGCGGATCTCGGCGATGCGGGCATGAGTGAACGAGCGGTCGTACTCGCCGGCGAACGCGCGCATGAGGGCAACTCCCTCAAGCCCCAGCAGGTACGCCAGCGGATGTCGATAGATCGTGGCCATGATCTGCGGGCCATTCGGCACGAAGTCATGGTGAAGTGTCGAGGCAGTGGATCGCAACCGAGTTCGAGCGCTACGGATCAACGTCCGACAGTAAACGGGAGCTATCGGGGTGAGCGCGGCACGTAAACGGCGTCATCCGGGCGTGTGAACCAGTCGATGGGGATAGGTCCGCGATGGAGGATGTGGGGTACGTCAACCCACGGCAGTGCGGGGTCACCGGGCTGCAGCCGACTGAGCCGGTCGATAGCGGCCTGTGGGACGCGGTTGACTGCTCTGAGGGCAGCTGTGGTGAGCGGCAGGTAGTCGTCTTCGTCTGGGGGGTCGGGGAAGTGGCCGGCCTGTCCGTGCCGCATGAGCCGGATAACGCTCCGCTCGGGATCGAGGCGGGCAGCGTCGAGGGTCCACGGCTCGCGGTAAGGCCGGCCGATAGCGTCAAACAGCGGAGCCGGGTGCACTGGCGAGAGGAAGACCACGTCACCCCACGTGCACAGCAGCGGTTCGACTGGGCTGAGGAGTACTTCCTGCCGGCCGTCGTAGTTACGCAGATGACGCTCGTATAGATCGGGGTAGCGCTCGCGGAGCTGGTGCATGGGAAGCAGCGTGTTCCCGCGAGGGTCGATGACGGGCTGGTGGTACAAGATTCCCTTGACTAGTGCAGGCATGAAAAAAGCCTCGCCGCCTGTGGCGCGAGACTCTTACACATTTTATCGGCTCAGCTTGTGCGCAGCCGGATGTCCACGAGTCGCCGCCAGACGCCACGAGCGGCAAGGCCCGAGCAGTGCCCAGAATCCAGCAGTCACGACCGGTAAAATCGCCGGCTTACTACCGGCAGGTTCAGGCTGCTTCCCCCGGCCCGAGCCACCGATAGCGCTGGTCACTTGTCTGTTCGAGCCACCCGTTGATGCTTCCCAGGGCGCGCTCGTTCACTTGGGCGTCATGGATGCCGAATGCGCGGCTCGGGTTGACGGCGCGCAGGAAGTCGATCGCTTCAGCGGTCTTCAGCCAGGACGCCTGCACCGGCACGAGCAACATCTCGATCGCCTGCTGCGGTACGTGCAGCGAGTCGCCGGGGTGATAGAGCAGGCCGTCGCCGAACACGTACCCGAGATTGACGCAGTCAGGCTCGCCGTCGTACACGGCAGCGTGACGCCCGCCGCAAGCCCGCACGGCGACGCCGGCTGCATCGACGACCTCGCCCGGCTGCACCGCGGTGACGGTGAGACCGCGAATATCAGAACCGGCCGGGGCGTAGACCGGAACGCCGAGCCCCGCGAGCCGGAGCGTGTCGATGTGGTCGGCGTGCTCGTGGGTGATCAGAACCGCGTCACATCCGCGCAGCGCCGATGGCTCGCTCCAGATGCCCGGGTCAACGACCAAGACAGCGCCGTCCAGCTCGATGCGCACGCAGGAATGGGTGTATTTCATGACCCGCATTCGCCGAGGATACCCAGCGCCACTCGCCGAACCACCGTCGTTCCCGTGCCGAAGCGACGACCTACCGCCCAGGAATCTCAGGATTGCGGCGTCGCCCTCAGCGCCAGCACGCGGCCGAGCAGGGGGGAACGCGCGAGCGACCCACGGGCTGCCGTCATTGCGGTCAATGCGGAATACGTAGGTCTTGTGCACACTGAGCTTCGTCGCCGCCACCGGGTCAATGCCGTAGCGATGGCGGAGATGAGCGAGTAGCCGCTCAGGCGCTGGCTCGTGGTGCATTCGCGCACCTAGCAGGTCATGGGAGCGGTGGACTCGCGAGGCCACTTACACCGAGCGCGACACCCCCGCCGGACACCTCCGGGAATGGCTCGAGGTCACTGACATCCGCGACGGCCGGGTGGTGTTCGACGCCCACAACGTGTTTGAGAACGGCGAGGACCGGGTCTACAGCAGCGTGCTGTTCTTCCGGACCGTTGAAGAGTTCCGGCGGGAGCTTGACTTGGCTGGCTTCAAGGACGTCACATGGGCCGGCGACTGGCACGGCGCCGGCCGGAGAGACGTCCCCGTTCTTCGTGTTCCGCGCCAGGCGGAGGCCTGTCGACCCGCTAACCCGCTAGTCAGATCGCCGTGGTCCGGCGGGCTCAGCCCGCGGTGGAGCGGATCTGGCCCGCAAACTTGGTGGCCCCGTAGCAACGGAGCCGTGTCACTCCGCCCGTCCACGTGACCGCGATGATCTTGGTGAAGAACCCCGGCTCGACCTCGACCCGCGTGATGGCCGAGAGCGGGATCGTGAATGACGGGTCGCCGTAGTGCACGAGGTTGTTAACAGCGTTCGGGGAGAACCCCAGCTCGGCTGGGGTCAGGGTGACGCGGCCCCCGACCCAGAGCCCGCCGTGCTTTTTCCGGTACCGGCGGATAGATCTCCCGGCGCTGCCCTTCTCGAGCGGCGATGCGGCGTCCTGGACGAACGCGTTTGCGACTTTGGTGGCCAGAACGCCTTCAGGGGGCATGGGCAGAACTTATACCGGCCAGCGGGCCGAATGGCGGTACTTGACCGCCCCAGACGGCATCTCGGCCGTGAGCAGAACCGCTTCTAAGCTCCGATTCTGGATGGAATGGTGGCGGCATGAAGCGCGATTTCGGTGGCGAGGCGGCGGCCTACTATCACCGGTACCGGCACGGATACCCCAGCGCGGTCATCGACGCCCTGGCGGGCGCCTTCAAGCTGACCGGCCAGGACGTGCTCGTGGATCTGGGCTGCGGGACCGGTCAGCTAACGCTGCCAATGGCCAGGCACGTGCGGACAGCGATCGGCATGGACGTTGAACCGGACATGCTCCAGCACGCCCGGCAAGCGGCCAGGGATACGGACGTGGGCAACGTAATGTGGCTGCTCGGTGCTGACACCGATATCCCAGCGCTGCATCGCCTGCTAGGAGACAGGTCGGTTGGCGCGGTGACGATAGCTCAGGCGCTGCACTGGATGAACCATCAGGATTTGTTCAAGGCCGTCGTGCCACTGCTGCGCCCTGGCGGCGGAATCGCGGTCGTCACAAATGGGACGCCGCTGTGGCTGCAAGACAATGACTGGTCGCGCGCACTGCGTGACGTCCTTGAACGCTGGCTGGGCACCACCCTGACGCACGCGTGCGGCACCGACGAGGACAGCCAGCGACGCTACCGGGAAGACCTTGCATCGGCAGGTTTCGACGTGTTCACCACAGCCGTGGATTATGTCGCGAACCTTGACCTCGACCAGCTGGTGGGCGGCGTTTACTCAGCGATGGGTAGCCGGATACCGGCTGCCAGCCAGCGGTCTGCC
>Ga0335075_10018499_pt1 | contig 10325 bp, 9 predicted proteins | sample Lox_Sample_24_FD_206723 | JGI IMG/M metagenome (GOLD analysis project Ga0335075, IMG submission 206723) | Soil microbial communities from Loxahatchee National Wildlife Refuge, Florida, United States - Lox_Sample_2.4 | ecosystem: Environmental > Terrestrial > Soil > Wetlands | place: USA: Florida... | reverse complement strand
AGCACGGCCGAGACGTCGGTGATCATCCCGCGGCCGTACTGTGCCGCCGCCCCCGACAGCTGCAGGTCCTGGGTGACGCCGACCTTGGTGCCGGAGCCGGCGCGGGCCAGCGTGGCGGTGACGACCAGGTTGGCCTGGCCCCTGCCCTTCTCGTCGGCGCCGCTCGCGTGGACGACCACCCGCCTGGCCGCCTCGTCGCGCTCGGTGATGTCGGCGGTGCCGGCGAACTGCAGCCTGACCGGGCCCATCCGGACCGCGACCTTGCCCTTGTACTTGTCGTCGCCGAGGTCCTCGGTCAGCTCCGCGCCCGGCAGGCAGGCCGCGACCTGGGGGATGTTCTCGAAGAACTGCCAGACCATCTCGACCGGCTCGGCGACCTCGAACTCGTTCTTGATCAGCATCGGGTCTCTTTCCTGGTGTAAGCGTCAGGGTTCTGCTCGAACGCCTGACGGCAGCGCGCGCCGCAGAAGTAGTAGTCGATCCCGTCGTAGCGAAGCCGACGGCCTGAGCCAGCCACCGTCATTCCGCACACGGGGTCAATCGCCTCGGCGGCGGGCGCAGCCGCCGGGCGCCGGCCGGACCCCGAAGCCCCTGACCGCGACAGTGCCGACCGGGACAGGGCGCCGGAAGCGCGCAGCTTGACCAGCTCCGCCAGGATGGCCACCGCGATCTCCTGGTGCGTCGTGGGGCCGAGGTCCAGCCCGGCCGGGACCCGGACCTGGGCGAGATCCTCCTCGGGCACGCCGCGGTCGGCCAGGTAGCCGAGCACCGTCGCCCCCCGGCGCCGCGATCCGACTAGACCCAGGTAGGCGGGACGCGCGGCGACCGCCCGGGTGAGCACGTCCTCGTCATCATGACCCTGGGTGGCCACAACGACCATGGACCGCTCGTCTGCCATGTCCGGGGCAAAGGCGGGGCCGTCGACCAGGTCGGTCCGCCAGCCGAGCGCCCCGGCCAGGGTGGCCAGCGTGCGGGCCATCGGCGAGCCGCCGATGACGACCAGGTGCGGCACCGGCAGGACCGGTTCGATGTAGACCTCGAGCGCGCCTTCGCTCTGGCAGGAGATCGGGATGACGGTCATGCCGTCAGGGACCGTCCCGCCGAACTGGTCCGGGGTGCCGAGCAGCAGCAACTGGGCGGTGCCCTCGGCGATCACCCGCTGCGCCTCGCGGATCACCACCGGCTCGGCGCAGGCACCGCCGATCCAGCCGCGCAGCTCGCCGTCGGCGGTGATGATCGCGCGCGAGCCGGGCTGGCTGGAGGATGGCGGCTGTCGCCAGACCACGGTCGCGAGCGCGAACGCCTCCCCGCTACGGGTCAGCTCGCCCATCTCCTCGAGGACGTCCATCTGTACCCTCCGCGGCTTAGTCGTCCGAACGCACCGGCGGGGCGCCGGATACGTCCCGACGGTACGTGATCGCCTCCCACACCCGGTCCGGCAGCAGCGGCATGTCGATGTTGCGGACCCCGGTCCCGGACAGCGCGTCCATGACCGCGTTGACGAAGGCGGCCGGACCGCCCACCGCGGCGCACTCGCCGATGCCCTTGGCCCCGATCGGGTGGTGCGGGCAAGGGGTCACGACCTCGCTGTGCAGCTCGAAGCCGGGTGTCTCCCAGGCCGTGGGCAGCAGGTAGTCCATATAGTTCGCGCCCACGCAGTTGCCTTCGGCGTCGAACGTGATGAACTGCATGTTCGCCATCGCGTAGGCCTCGGTAAGCCCGCCCATGATCTGGCCCTCGACGATCATCGGGTTGATCCGAACGCCGCAGTCGTCGACCGCGACCGTGGTCAGCACGTCCCAGACCCCGGTGGTGGGGTCGACCTCCACGGTGACGATGTACACCGCGAACGGCCAGGTCAGGTTGGGCGGATCGTAGTACGCGGTGTTCTCAAGGCCGGGCTCCATGCCATCGGGCATGTTGCTGTACGCGGCCATCGCGCATTCCTGGATGGTCACGCCGCGGTCCGGGGCACTGCGGACGTAGAACCGGCCGAGCTCCCACTCGACGTCCTCCTCCGACACCTCGAGCAGGTGCGCGGCCAGCTTGCGCGCCTTGGCCCGGATCTTGCGGGACACCATGGCGACCGCGGCGCCCGCCACCGGCGTGCTGCGGGAGGCGTACGTGCCCATGCCGAACGGCGCGGTGTCGGTGTCGCCTTCCTCGACGACCACGTCCTCGGCCGGAATGCCGAGCTCATGGCTGACGATCTGGGCCCAGGTCGTCTCGTGTCCCTGCCCCTGGGTCCTGGCCCCGGTGCGGACGATGGCCTTGCCCGTCATGTGTACCTTGAGCTCGGCCGAGTCGAACATCTTGATTCCGAGGATGTCGTACTCGCGGCTGTTGCCCGCGCCGAGCGGCTCGGTCATCGTGGAGATGCCCAGGCCGAGCAGGCGGCCGCGCTCGCGTGCCGACGCCTGCTGGCGACGGAACTCCTCGTAGCCGATCGCCTTGAGCCCGACATCGAGGCACTTGGCGTACTGGCCGGAGTCGGTCAGGAAGCCGAACGGCGTGCGGTGCGGGAAGTCCTCGTCCTTGACGAAGTTCATCCGCCGGAACTCGGCCTGGTCCAGGCCCAGGTCGTCGGCGGCGGCCTGCATCATCCGTTCCTGGAAGAACATCGCCTCGGTGACCCGGAACGAGCAGCGGTACGCGACACCGCCGGGCGCCTTGTTGCTGTAGGTGCCGCGAGCGGTCAGGTGCGCCACCGGGATGTCGTAGGCGGCGAACGCCGAGTGCAGCAGCCCTATCTTGAACTTGCTCGGCTGGGCGTCGGAGAAGAACGCGCCGTGGTCGGAATCGCAGTGCATCCGCACCGCGAGGATCTTGCCGTCGCGGCGCAGCGCCATCTCCCCGTCAAGGTAGATGTCGCGGGCGAAGCCGGTCGAGATGAGGTTGCCCGTCTTGTCCTCAATCCACTTCACCGGCCGTTCCAGCAGGATCGAGGCCAGGATCGAGCAGACGTATCCCGGGTACACCGGGACCTTGTTGCCGAAGCCGCCGCCGATATCCGGGGAGATGATCCTGATCATGTGCTCGGGCAGCTCGGCCACCAGCGCGACCGCGGCCCGGATGATGTGGGGCGCCTGGGTGGTCATGTAGACGGTGAGCTTCGACGTGGCGCGGTTGAAGTCCGCGATCGAACCGCAGCACTCGATCGGCGACGGATGCGAGCGCGGGTAGTGCAGCTTCAGCTTCGAGATCACGTCGGCCTGCTCGAATGCCCGGGCGGTACCGGCCCCGTCGCCGACTTCCCAGTCGAAGATGACGTTGTTCTCCTGGCCCTCCTTGTCGTCGCGGATGACCGCGGCGCCCTCGGCCACCGCCTGCTGCGGGTTGACGATGACCGGCAGCGGCTCGTACTCGACCTCGATGGCCTCGCACGCATCCTTGGCGATGTACGGGTCGTCGGCGACGACGCAGGCCACCTCCTGGCCCTGGAAGCGCACCTTGTCGGTGGCCAGGACGGCCTGGGTGTCATAGGACAGTGTCGGCATCCAGGCCAGGTTCCTGGTCGCCATCATCTCGCCGGTCAGGACCAGGCGGACGCCGGGGATGTCCCACGCCTTGCTTGCGTCGATCGAATTGATCCGTGCGTGCGCCAGCGGGCTGCGCAGGATCTCCATGTGCAGCATGCCGGGCAGCGTTATGTCGTCGGTGTAGTTGCCCTTGCCGCGGATGAAACGGTTGTCCTCCACCCGCTTGCGGCTCGCGCCCAGCCCGCCGATCTTTATTTCGTCAAGTGCCTGTGACATGTCACGCCCCCTCGGATCTGAGCTTGGCCGCCGCCCACAGCACCGACTTCACGATGTTCTGATAGCCGGTGCAGCGGCACAGGTTGCCGGACAGCGCCCACCGCACGTCCTCCTCGGTGGGGTCGGGATTGGCGTCGAGCAGCGCCTTGGCCGCCATCATCATGCCCGGGGTGCAGAACCCGCACTGCAGGCCGTGCTCCTCCTTGAAGCCTTCCTGCAGCGGGTGCAGCTCGCTGGCGGTGGCCAGGCCCTCGACCGTGCTGATCTCATGCCCGTCCGCCTGTACGGCCAGCATCGTGCACGACTTCACCGGCCGCCCGTCCACCAGGACCGTGCAGGCACCGCAGTTGGTGGTGTCGCAGCCCATGTGGGTGCCAGTCAGCGCGAGCCCTCGGCGAATCAGGTGGGCTAGCAGCAGGCGCGGCTCCACCTCGGCGATCTTCTTCTCGCCGTTGATCGTGAACTTGATCCGGCGCACCGGGACGTCGACGCCGGCGGCCTGGCCGTCCTGATCGTCGTAAACGATGGTCATGTCATGCCGCCCTTTCCTGCCCTGTTCCCGCTAGCACCGTGTCCGTCGGGGTCAGCAGGCGCACGACGAACGTGTGCACCATGTGCCGCTTGTACTCGGCGCTGCCCCGGTGATCGGTCCTCGGCCGTGCCGCTTGCGCCGCGAGATCGGCCGCCTGGGCGATGCTGTCCGGGGTCAGCGGGCGCCCGGTCAGCGCCCCGGCCGCCTCGGTTGCCGCGATGGTCGACCCTCCCACCCCGGTCAGCGCGATGCCCGCCTTGGTCACGGTCTCGCCGCTCGTTTCGAGAGCGACCGCTACCCCGACAGTCGCGAAGTCGCCCACTCGCCGCTCGAGCTTGAGGTAGCCGCCGGACCGGGTGCCCGTCGCGGCCGGGATCACCGCCTCGACCGCGATCTCATCCGGGTCCAGGACGTTCTGGAACGGCCCGGTGACGAACCCGGCCATCGGGATGGCGCGCATGCCGCGCGGACCGCGGGCCATGACCGAGCCGCCGAGGGCCAGCACCACCGATGCCCAGTCACCCTGCGGGTCGGCATGGCAGAGCGAACCGACAAGCGTTCCCCGGTTACGCACGATAGGGTCGGCGATCAGCGGGGCGGCCGATGCCATCGTGGGCTGGCTGGACTTCAGCAGGTCCGACCGCTCCAGGTCGACGTGGCGGCACAACGCGCCGATACGCAGCGTGCCGTCCGGGTCGGCCCGGTGGTAATCCAGGCCGGGCACGTTGTTGATGTCGACGACCAGCTGCGGCGAGGCGAAACGCAGCTTCATCAGCGGAACCAGGCTCTGACCGCCGGCCAGGACCTTCGCGTCGTCCCCGCCGTCGTGCAGCAAGCCGATCGCCTCGGCAAGCGAACGCGGCGCCTCGTAACGGAACCGTGACGGATACATAGATCCTCCAGGTTGTCGCAGGAGATCGGGCCCTACCCACGGCTGGGTCTACGGCTCGGATTCCGGGTCGGGCACGGCCGTCGGGAGCGAGTCCTCCTCGGGATCCGGACGCGGCCGCTGGTGCGGCGGCCACGGTCCCGCCACGGGCTGGCCCGCGACCTTGAGGTAGTCGATCAGCTCGGGCCAAGCCCACACCGTCGGGCTTTTTCCTGTCTTCGGAGCGTGCTCAATCAGCTCGTAGAGCCGCGGATTACCGCGACTGTGCCCGTCGGATTCGATTCGCATACTGTATGCTCCCGCGGCCTGAGGGTCCTGACGACATGTGCCTGTCATAATCCACTGGCCCGCACCGCGCCCGCAATATGTGAATAAGCTGTTGCTTAAGGAGCGCGTTTCCCCCGGTCTCAGCTCCAGATGGTGACGTAAACCGGCGGCCTGAACCGCGACGGCGGCACGCCTCCGGCCGGAGACCGCATCAGGTGCATGGCCTCGGGCGTGCTCAGGTAGCGGCGGAAGGAACTGGCGGCCGTGCTCCGGTGCTGCCGTTCGAGAGACGTAACGTACCAACATGCGTCCACCCGGCAACCGGGTTGGTCCACGCGGGACAGCTCGCCGCGGCGCAGTTGGTGGGCGACCAGGTGCTCCACCGCTGGCGCCACGCCGGTCCCGTCGGCGGCTGCCGCCCAGGCGGCGGTCTGATTGGGGAAGACCCTGACCTGGTCTTCGGGGATGCCCAGGCCGGAAAGCATCTGGCCGGTCTCGCTGTCCGGGTCGGTGCCAGAGGGATCGACGAACCAAAGCCACTGACGGGGGCTGCCGCGCAGCCGGGACTGGCCGGCGGTCACGACGACCAGCTGGTACCGGAAGATGGGCTCGGTCACCAGGGCCAGGGCCGGGTCGTCGGGCGGGGTCCCTGGATCGGAACCAAGGGCCACGTCGGCGAGCCGGTTGGCGACCAGCACGTTCATCTCCTTGGTCGCCGCCACGCCGGCCGACACCTCAACCGATCCGGCGAACCGCTTGGTGAACGCCTCGGTCAGCGGGCTGACCAGAAACTCGGCGACGGTGGAGGTGGACACGACCCGCAACTGCTCGGGTGCGCCTTGCGCGGCGCGGACCGCCGCATGCGCCTCCGCGCCCAGCACGACGATCTGTGAGGCGGTGGCGAGCAGCCGGGACCCTCCCGGGGTGAGGGTCATCCCGACCGGTCCGCGGGTGACAAGCTGGTCGCCGAGGTGCAGCCGGAGCGCCGAGAGGGCCTGAGAGACCGCTGATTCGCTTACGCCGAGCGCGTTGGCAGCGGCGGTCACCGAGCCGAGCCGGGCCACCAGGACGAAAGCGTTCAGCTGGGTAAGCGTCATTGCGCTGTCAATTATCGCTCACCTGGGGCGTGGTCAGGGTCACCGCGGTTACGCGCTGCCAGCAACGCGGCCGGGGATGGGCAGCACGATCAATACCAGGATCGGCGCCGTCTTCCTCCGTACGATAGTGACCGCAACCACGGGGAAGGGGCAAGAAATGGCTGACGGAGTAGTGCTGCCGCCGGGCGCGGGACGGGCATGACGCTCAAGGTGGGCACGGACCAGTCGGGCCGGTGGTCGGTGTTCGAGGCTGAGGTCTCCCCCGGCTTCGACGTGGGAGCCCACCTCCATGCCGACACCGAGGAACTGTTCTACGTGCTTGACGGCGAACTCGACCTGCTCGCCTTTCAGCCGCGCAGCAGGACGGCAAGCGACTGGACGACCTGGGAGTCCGCCGAGGGCGCGAAGGTGGCCCGCGGCGGGCCTGGCAGCTTGATGTACGTGCCGGCCGGCTGCCCGCACGCGTTCACCAACCCGGGTCCGGCGCCGGCCAGGATGCTATTCCTGACCGCTCCGGCCGGCCATGAGCTGTACCTGGCCGAGCTGGCCAAGCTGGTCAGCCAGGGCGGGCCGCCGGATCAGTCCGCGATCATCGAACTACGGGCCAGGTACGACATCGAGCAGCTCACGCCGATGATCCAGGACCGGCGCCGCTAGGGCCGCGATCACCCGTGGACCGCGGCGGCGGCAGCCGCCTGCAACCGCCGGCGCAGCCGCGCGCCGTCGTCCCGGTTCATCCTGGCCTCGAAGATCCTCAGGCCTTCGCCGCTGGTTGCCTTGCCCAGGTCCTCGGGCTGGTCGAGGCGCTCGTAGGGGAGGCCGAACGCGGCGGCCAGGTGGTCAACGGCGGCGCCGTGCGGGGTGCCGAAGAGCCGCTCGAACGAGTCGGGGAAGGCGGCCTGCTCCAGGGTGGAGAAGATCCCGCCGCCGTCGTTGTTGACCACGATCAGGCACAGGTCGGGCCGCGGCTCGGTCGGACCGAGGGCAAGGCCGGGCGCGTCGTGCAGTAGGGCCAGGTCCCCGATTAGGGCGAATGCCGGGCCGCCGTGGGCCAGGGCGGCGCCGATCGCCGCCGACACCGTCCCGTCGATGCCGCTGGTCCCCCGGCTCGCCAGGACGCGGACGTCGGCGCGGGCTGCGGCATGAAAATCAATATCCCGAACGGGCATGCTGCTCGCCGCCCACAGAAGTGCGTCTTCTGGCAACCCCAGAACGAGGTCCCGGGCCAGGCGGGGTTCGGTCAGCCGGTCATCGCCGTCGAGGATCGCATCCACCGCCAGGCGTGCCGCGGCGTCGGCGCGGCGCCATTCCTGCAGCCAGGACGCGGTTCTGGTCGGCGAGCCGGCCTGCGGAATTTCACTGGGCCGAATTCCACTGGGCCGAATTCCACTGAGCCGGACTCCCGCTGCCACGTCGGTGGCGGCCCGTTGCTGGTCAGCCCAGCGTCCCGGGCCCTGCCCGATCACCACGGTCCGGCAGGAGGACCCGGCCAGGAGGGCAGACTGGGGCCGGGAAAGCCCCGGCCGCCCGGCCGACACGAGCACGTCGGGCCGGTGCGAGGACGCGAATTCCGGCGCCGCGAGGAGGTACTGGTACGCGGGCAGGGCGTTCGGCCCGTACCTGGCCCCTGACGACGGCTCCGCGAGTACCGGCCAGCCCGCCTGTTCGGCCAGCTCAACCAGAGCCGCCGCGTCGTAGTCGCCGTCTCCGCAGACCACAAGACCGCGTTCGGTCCAGGGCAGGTCGAGCCGCGCCTGGGCGGTGTGTTCCGGGTCAAGGCCGCGCGGCTCGAAGCGCGTCCACGGCCCGCCGTCCGGACGCCCGTCCAGGGACTCGGGCCACTCGTCGTCATCGGCAGGCCCCGGTGTCAGCGGATCGCGGAAGGCCAGGTTGAGGTGGACCGGCCCGCTGAAGCCGCCCGCGCTGCCCGTCGCTTGCCCCCAGGCCTGGCAGGCCAGCGAGCGCCAGTACGCGACCGCCCCGGTGCGCCGTTCTGGCACTCCCGCCTCGCAGAACCAGCGCACCGCGCCGCCGTACAGCTTGATCTGATCGATGGCCTGGTTGGCGCCGGTGTCGCGGAGCTCAGCTGGCCGGTCGGCGGTGAGCACAAGGAGCGGGATCCCGGACTCGTCGGCCTCGATCACCGCCGGGTGGAAGTTGGCAGCCGCCGTACCTGAGGTGCACAGCACCGCGGCCGGCCGCCGGCTCGCCTTGGCCAGGCCGAGAGCGGTGAACGACGCGGAACGTTCGTCGATCCTGACGTGCAGCCGGATCCTGCCCTGCCGCTCCAGGTCGAAGAACGCCATGGCCAGCGGCGTGCTCCGCGACCCGGGAGCGAGGACCACCTCGCGCAGTCCGCACCGGGCCAGTTCGTCGCAGAACGCCAGGCCGAACGCGGTGGACGGATTCATGATTGGGCCGGCGCGTCGAGGAACGCCGCGGCGGCCGCCGCGCGCTCGCGCCACGGGGCCGGGTCGGTCTCGAAGCGGGCCAGGGCCGCGCCGTCCACGCCGGGTCGGCGCACCTGCAGCTCGCCCTGGTCAGGCACGAGCGGGTCGGCGGTGACGTCCCCGGCCAGCAGCGACATCGTGGCCAGGCCGCAGGCGTAGGGGAGTTCGGGCAGCGCGGCGGCCAACGCCAGTCCGGCGGCGAGCCCGACCGAGGTGTCGACCGCGCTGGACACCACGACGGGCAGGCCGGCGGCTTCGGCCACGCGCAGCGCGGCCCGGACGCCGCCGAGCGGCTGGACCTTCAGCACCACGATGTCGGCCGCACCCGCCGCCCGGACCCGCAGCGGGTCTTCGGCCCGCCTGACCGACTCGTCCGCGGCGACGGGGACATCGATATGTCGACGTAGCTCGGCGAGCTCGTCCAGGGTCGCGCAGGGCTGCTCGGCGTACTCGAGCCCGAACGCGGCCAGACGCCGCAACACGCGCGCGGCCTGCGCAGCATCCCAGCCGCCGTTGGCGTCGACCCGGATCTTGCCGGAGGGCCCAAGCACCTCACGGACCGCCTCGACCCGCTCGATGTCGTCAGCCTCGGCTTGGCCACGCTCGGCCACCTTGACCTTCGCCGTGCGGCACCCCGACCCGGCGACGATCCGCATCGCCTGCTCAGGCCCGACCGCCGGCACGGTCACGTTCACCGGGATCCGGTCCCTGACCGGCGGCGGCCACTTCCCGGCCGCGGACTCCAGCGCGCTGGCCAGCCACCGCACGCACTCCCGCGGCCCGTACTCGGCGAACGGCGAGAACTCTCCCCACCCAGACGGCCCCTCGATCAGCGCCCCCTCCCGGACCGTTACCCCCCGGAACCTCACCGGCATCGGGATCGCAAAGGCCCGCAACCCCGCCCAGCGGTCCGTTCGTAGTTCCGGGCCGGACCGCTGCCAGTCGATCACTCGTAACCTCCTCAAGGTCCGGAATCTAACCTTAACTAGCGTGACGAAACGTTCCCTGCACGTGGTCCTGGTCGACCGGACCGGGCCGCGGCTGCTCGAGTTGCTGGCCGCGGCGCTCGACGGCAGCGGGCCTGCTATCGCCCCGCTGGACGCCGGGCTTCCGCCGGCCCGGCTGGCCGCACTCCTTGAGGCGCTGGGTCCGGACACGGTGGAGGGGCCGGACGGTGCCACCACGGCCCGTTCGGCCGAAAAAAAAGACGTAGCCGAAGGTACGGCGGTCATCGTTGGCACGTCCGGGTCCACCGGGGCGCCGAAAGGGGTCGAACTCGGGGCTGCCGCGCTGCTGCACTCGGCGGGGGCCTCGCTGGCCAGGATCGGCACCAGG
>Ga0335075_10018498_pt1 | contig 10326 bp, 7 predicted proteins | sample Lox_Sample_24_FD_206723 | JGI IMG/M metagenome (GOLD analysis project Ga0335075, IMG submission 206723) | Soil microbial communities from Loxahatchee National Wildlife Refuge, Florida, United States - Lox_Sample_2.4 | ecosystem: Environmental > Terrestrial > Soil > Wetlands | place: USA: Florida... | reverse complement strand
ACGCTTGGCTTCTCGGCCGACGGCTCGCTGGTCACCGTCTGGACGCGCAGCTCCGACGGATCGCACTCCGAAGATATCAAGCTGATGGCCGCCCCGGCGGCGGGGGGCGAGCTGCGTGACTTTCTCCGTGGCGTCGCAGAAGCCGCGTGGTCGCAGGACGGCAGACAGATTGTGTATCACACCACCGCGCCCGGCGATCCGCTCTTCGTGCGCGACGCGAGAGGTGTCACGCACCGGATCTATGTCGCACCCTCGGGCGTGCATTGTCACTTTCCGCTCTGGTCCAAGGACGACGCCTACATCTATTTTGCACGCGGCATACCGCCCGACGACTGGGATATCTGGCGCATTCACCCCTCGGGCGCGGGGCTGGAGCGCATCACCTTTCACGACTCGCGGGTGAGCCACCCCGTGCTGCTCGATGAGCGCACGCTCGTCTATCTCGCCGGCGACCGCCAAGGATCGGGTCCGTGGCTGTACGCCTTGAATCTCGAGCAGCGCGTGCCCCATCGCATCAGCTTCGGGCTCGAGCGCTACACCTCGCTCGCGGCAAGCGCCGGCGGAACGCGCCTCCTGGCGACCGTCGACGAGTCCAACTCCAGCATCTGGAGCGTGCCGCTGAGTGCTGATCCCGGCGCGGGCGCAGGCCGGCGCCCGGCTCAGAGCGCCTCGCTCATCTCCGCGACGGGGCTCTCGCCCCGCACCGGACCCGACTACATCCTCTACGTCTCGGCGCGCGCCGGCCGCCAGGGTATCTGGAGGGCGGCGCACGGTGAGAGCCGCGAGCTGTGGAGCGACGTCCATGCCATCATCGCCGGCGCCCCCGCCATCGCACGGGACGGCCGGCACATCGCCTTCACGGCTGCAGATGGCGGGCGCACCGTCCTTTACACGATGGACAGCGACGGAAGAGAGCTGCGAGCCCTGACTCGGGCTCTTGATCTGCGCGGCAATCCCGCCTGGGCGCCGGACGGGCGCTCGATCGTGTCCGCCGTGCTGCGCGAGGGCGAGCCGCGCCTGATGAGCATACCGTTGGATCACAGCCCGCCGACTGCGCTGGTGTCCGAGTATTCGATCGATCCTGTCTGGTCCCCCGATGGCCAATTCCTGATCTATTCGGGCGCCGATGTGGGGACGACGTTCCCCCTGCGCGCCGTCGCGCGGGACGGCAGGCCATATCCGATACCGGCGCTGATGCTGACCCGCGGAGCCCGCCGCGTCGCCTTCGCTCCCGACGCCGGCTCGATCGTGCTGTTGCGGGGCGATGTGGGCCACAAGAACTTCTGGCTCGTGGACCTTCGCACGGGCGCGGAGCGGCAGATCACCGAGCTCGCGCCGGACATCGCGATCAGCGACTTCGATCTGTCGCGCGACGGCGCCGCGGTGCTGTTCGATCGCACGCAGGAGAGCTCGCGGATCGCGCTGATCGAGCGCGGCGGCTAGCCCAAGACCGTGTCCGGCAATGAGTTCAACCCGGGGAGTGCGAGCGGCCTGAGCGCCGGCGACTTCGTCGGTCCGTATGAGCTGATTCGTCTCCTCGGCGCCGGCGGGATGGCGGAGGTCTGGCTGGCCCGGCGGGCGGACGGTGCCTTCAAGCGCGATGTGGCCTTGAAGCTTCCGCTGCTCACGCGGCGGCGCAAGGATCTCGAGCAGCGCTTCGCGCATGAGCGCGACATCCTCGCGAGTCTCGAGCATCCGAACATTGCGCGCTTTTACGACGCGGGGGTGGATGCCGAAGGTCTGCCATACCTGTCGATGGAGTACGTCAACGGCCAGGCGCTGATCGGGTGGTGCGATGCGCGGGTCCTGGGCGTCGAGGAGCGCCTGGCGCTGTTTCTGCAGGTTCTCGACGCGGTGAAGTATGCGCACGAGAAGCACGTCATCCACCGCGACCTCAAACCCTCGAACATCTTCGTCACCGAATCGGGTCAGGTGCGCTTGCTCGACTTCGGTGTCGCCAAGCTGCTGCAGGAGGACGCCGATCAAACCCAGCTGTCGCGCATCTATGGTCAGGCGCTCACGCCCGATTACGCCAGCCCGGAGCTGCTCCGGGGCGAGCCGGTCGATCCGCGCAGCGATGTGTACTCGCTCGGCATGCTGCTATACGAACTGCTGACCGGCACTCGGCCATATCGGTTGAGCCCCCGGGCTTCGCTCGCCGGACTGAGACAGGCCGTCGCCTCGGCCGATGTGAAGAGTCCCAGCACCCAGCTCGCCCCGCAAGCGAGCGCGGCACGCGCCGCAACCCAGGAGCAGCTCGCGCGCAAGCTGCGGGGCGATCTGGATGCGCTGGTGCTCAAGGCGCTCGCCAAGGAGCCCGCTGAACGGTACGACGGCGCCGCGAGCATGGCGCAGGATCTTCAGCGCTACCTGCAAGGGCAGCCCGTCAAGGCGCGGTTGGCGCCGCTCTCCGATCGGGCCGGCAAATTTCTGCGCAGAAACAGCGCGGCAGCCTGGCTGGTCGCGATGTCGATCATCGCCATCTGCGCCGCGGTCGGACTCGACCGTCTGATCCTGCCGCGGCGCGCCGCGGACTCCGCCCCGCCGGCCGCTTTCGCGCCGCCCGTCCATTCGGTGGCCGTGCTGCCCTTCACCAACCTGAGCGGAGACCCGAGGCAGGACTACTTCTCGGACGGGGTATCCGAGGAGCTGATCAACGCGCTCTCGCACGTCGAGGCGCTGCAGGTATCGGCGCGCACCTCCTCGTTCTCCTTCAAGGGGAAGAATCTCGATGTGGGAGCGATCGCCCGCAAGCTCAACGTCGCCGCCATTCTCGAGGGGAGCATCCGGCGTTCGGGCGACACGGTGCGGATCACGGCTCAGCTGGTCGATACGATCAATGGCTACCACATTTGGTCGCAGAATTACGATCGCGACCTCAAAGACATCCTGACGTTGCAGACCGACATCGCCACCGCGGTCGCGCAGGAGCTGCAAGTGAAGCTGCTTGGCGACGAGGCGGCAAGAATTGAGGTGGGCAGCACGCGCAATGCGCAGGCCTATGACGCTTATCTGCGCGGTCTGCAGATCGAGGTCACGGCGCAGGACGCGGCCTCCAACCGTCTGGCACTCGCGGCTTTCGATCAGGCGATCTCGCTCGATCCGAACTTCGCCGCCGCCTACACGCACCGGGTTCGTGTGCTGCGTGAAGTGGCTTACTTCACCAGCGATCCCGGCGCCGTCCGCGACCTGTATGCGATGGCTCGCGAGGCGGCCGAGCGGGCCGTGGCGCTGGCCCCCGACTATGCGGACGCACATATGGCGTTCGGTTGGCAGGTTTTGGTCCATGGATACCTCGACTTCGCCGCCGCAGAGCGCGAGGTCGAGCGCGCCATGGCGCTCGCTCCCGGCAGTGCGTCCGTGCTGGACAGTTACGCCGGCTTCGAGGGCATCATCGGTCACCATGACGCCGCGTTGGCGGCCATGCGGCACGCCATCAAGCTGGACCCCCAGAATCCCCGCTACCGGGAGCATCTTCTGCAGAGTCTCACCGCCGCTCGGCGCTTCGATGATGTGCCGGTTGCCGTTGAGGCCGCCAAGGCGCTGCACGCGGAGGGCTACTATGCCGGGATCTACAGCGCGATCAGCGATCTCGCGCTCGGCCGTGCGCAGCCTGCCTCGAACCTATGCGAATCGCAGGCCACACCGCTCTACGATGCGGATCGGCACTTTTGTCTGGCGCTTGCCTACCACGCGCTCGGCAAGTTGAAGCCGGCGACGACCGAGCTTCAAAAACTCAAGGCCCTCGACGGAGATCTCGGCGCGGTGAGCTATGCCGCCGTCTACGCCCAGTGGGGCGACCCGGACGCGGCGCTGCAGTGGCTCGCCACGGCTGAGCGCTTGCACAGGGCGAGCTTGGCCGCCATCAAGGTCGACTGGATGTTCGACCCCATCCGCACTCACCCGCAATTCCAGGCGCTCGAGCGCCGATTGAATTTTCCGCCGTGACGGCTTGCGCCAATGCGCGCGTTGCTGGCCAAGCGGATGTTTCGGGAGTAGCGTATCCGGCGTTGCGCCTGTCTGACTGGGGAAAGCTGCCGCCGCGCCTGCGGCCCATCAAGGAGACTCATGATGAGCGATTCAGACGTAAGGAAAACAAAGGAGCTGAAGAAGCAGATAGAAGAAGAGATCGAGCTGCTCTTGAAGAAGCTGAAGGCCGGCACGATCGACAGGAAGGCACTGCAGTCCGGTCTCGAGAGGGTGCGCAAGACCGCCAAGAGGATGCCCATATTTGATCATGGCTGATGGCGCAGGCTGATCCGCGACACTTGCGTCCGTGCAAGGCGCCGTCATCTTGAGAAGCGCCCGTTGCCAGTCGGCATATTGGGACAACGGCGGTCTGCGGCTCCTCAATTACCTCACGCGCGAGGAGTACACCGCCAATCCCATCGTACTGGAGATCATCCGCTTCTTCTTCTCTCCGAGAACCATCGAGGACGCACTGCTCGAGTTTGACGCCTATTCCCCGCAGAGCGTGGGGGAGGCGATCCTCGAGCTGATCGATGCCAGACTGCTCCTGCAATGCGACTCTGCCGAGGCGGCCCGCGATGAGCAGCTCGATTCGCAGTGGAAACCGTGGCTGCCGCACGGCGGATATCACTTTCTGACCAAGGATGCTCCCTTCGCGGGAGACGATTTGACGCTGCAGCAAAGGATGCAGGCGCTCGCGGGCGCGCCGCAGCCGCCGCTGTTCAAGATGACCGGCGCCGCCGCATCCATGCCGCTGCCGCTCCATGAAAGGGACACGGACGGCTTCTTCAGCACGCTGCACGCCCGCAGGACCTGGCGCACATTCTCGCGGGCGCCGGCGCCGCTCGAGAGCGTGTCGAAGCTGCTGCAAACGACCTGGGGCGTGCAAGGGTACATCGAGTCGGCTGGCTTCGGGCCGCTGCCGCTCAAGACCAGCCCCTCGGGCGGCGCGAGGCATCCCATCGAGGTGTACCTGATGGCGCTGCGGGTGGACGGCCTCGATCCCGGGCTCTATCACTACGATGCCAGAGGCCATGCGCTCGAGCGGATCTGCTGCGCGGCGACCCCGCAGGTGGCGCGCGATTATTGCGCGGATCAATCCTATGTCGCGGACGCCGCGGCCCTTTTCATCATGACCGCCGTGTTTGCGCGCAGCATGTGGAAATACCGGCATCCGCGCGCCTACCGGGTGGTGCTGCTGGACGCGGGCCACCTCGGACAGACCTTCTGTCTCACGGCAACCCGCCTGGGGCTCGCTCCTTTCAGTACCGCGGCCCTGAAGGACACGCTGATCGAGCGAGACCTCGGAATCGACGGAATATCGGAGTCGGTGCTGTACGTCACCGGCATCGGCATGCCGGCGGGAGATTGACTGGCGGCTCCGGCGGCTGGGCGTGCCTCGGCCTGGACGTGCTCGATGTCGCCAAGCCCGAAGGTCAGAAACTCCAGGCACCGACGAGTCCCCACGTACGCGGGGTCAGTGTGTGCGCGTACGTGGGCAGCGAGCCTGGCGCATCGGCTGAGGCCTGCAGCAGCGGATGGGCGTCCAGCGCGTTGTTCACGAAAAGCCGCAAATCCAATTTCGACCAGATCAGGCCCAGCTTGAGATTGAGCACGCTGGTCGCAGGGTCGGCGACGAACCTCGGATCGTAGCCAATCGCCCTGGGGTCGAGCTCGGTGAAGGGTCCCGGATTGTGGCTGTGAACGATCTCCTCGATTCTCGCGCACCCAGTGATCTGGTGGGTGATCGGCCATTCGTAGCGCAAATTGGCGGCACCGATCCACGGCGATGGCACGGCTGGCACGCCTCCGACCACGGTGTCGCGATCCACGAGCACCTCCCCGGCGGGGTTCAGGATGGTTTTCGTGAAGTGGACGTTGTCGTAGCCCAGGGAAACCTCGAGGTTCAGTGCCTGCAGCGCAAGCACACTGACCGCCAGATCGAATCCGCTGCTTCTCGCAGCCCCGGCATTGGCCACGTAGTTGAAGCCGCAGGCGAGGCTGAAATTGGTTTGCACTTTGTTCCAATCGATCTCGAAGACACTGCCGGCGACTTGCAAGCGGCCATCGAGAAGCAGTTCCTTGGCGCCTATCTCGTGGCTCCAGACACTATCCGAGTCATATGATGACGGCGCCGCAGTCTGGCAGCTGGCGGGAATTTGCCCATTGACCCCGCCGATCCGGAACCCCTTGGCGACCGTCGCGTAGAAGAAATTGCTCTCATTGGGTTTGTACGAGACACCGAATTGTGGGGTCAGGGGTGTCTCGTATTGTATCCCGTGAGCCGACGGCGGCAGGGCGGGATAGGCGAATCCGCCGGCGTAATTGGTCGTCTCGCTTCGGGTACGGTCGACCCGAGCGCCGGCACTCAGCGTCCACTGGTGCGATGGACGTGCATTCACATGAGCGTAGAGCGCCACAATCGTATCGGTCGTATGCTCGCCGTTGTAGTAGCCGGGGCTCTGCGGCGCGCCGATTTCGTAGATGTCCTCCGTGTAGAGCTGACGCGCCGACGAATAGAATTGACCGGCGACCCACTGAATTGGCGCCTGCGGATCGGCCGAGGTGAGGCGCACCTCCTGTGACTGCTGGCTCTGATGCAAGCTCAGCATGTCCGGGACGGCGTCTGCGTAGGAGGCCGGAAATCCCGGGCCCAGGGGGTTGCCGTAGCCTCCAAAAAAGAAGATGCCCGCCTCATTGGTGGCATCGAATAGCGCCTGTGCGTGCCGATCGACGTAAGACATCACCGCCGTGAGCTTGGCAAAGCGCAATTGCTGTTCGAACTTCAGCGACGCGAGGGCAAAGCCGTCCGTGGAGGGCTGCCGCAGCAGCTTGCCGTTGCTGAACACCCCGGCACTTTGATTCGAGAGGTAGGGATAGAAGATCGGGCTGTCATGGCGCTGCACGGACTGGTAAGAGATGGACGGGGTGATGCGCAGCGACTCCGTTGGCGCGAAGACCACCGCCGCGCGCACTGCCCGGGTCGAAGAGCGGTTGGCTTCACTCTCGACCGTCGCACCGGTAAACGGATTGACCCGGTTGACGTAGCCGCCGTCGTCGCGATACCAGGCGCTGATGCGCGCACCCACGCGGCCATCGACGATGGGTCCGCCCGCGGCGGCACCGGTTTCACGGCTCGGTCCTCCATACTCGGTTTGCGACACCTCGGCGCGGTACTGACCAGTGGACTCCGTCATGCTCGGCTCGGTCGTGATGAATCGAACCGAGCCCCCTTCGGCCCCGGCGCCAAACAAGGTCCCTTGCGGACCTCGCAGCACCTCCACCCGGGTCAGGTCGAAGGTGACGGGGTACGCATTGGCAAACCCCGATTGACGCCATTGAATCGGCACGTCGTTGATATAGACGCCGGTCGTGGAAGTCCCGACGGCCGATCCGATGCCGCGAATGGCCAGCTTCGTCAAAATTCCGGGCCCGAACTGCGTGTTGTAGTCATATTCGACGCCCGGGGTCACTGCCGCGATCTCACTGATGCCCTTGATGCCCGCCGCGTACATGTCAGCCGAAGTCAGAACGTTGGCACTGATGGGTACGACGCTCAGGGATTCCTCACGCTTCTCGGCCGTGACGATCACTTCTTGCAGTGACTCGCGTTCGTGAATCTGGGGGACCGCTTGTTTCGCAGGACCCATGACCGCGGAGAGGATCTGGACGCTGCGCGGCGTCAGATATTCGAATTTCAGGCCGGTTCCCTCGAGCAGTCGACCGAGTGCATTCGAAGCACTCAGCCCCGAGGGCACCGCGCGCGATCTCTCATCGTGCACCACCGCGGAAACATAGACGACTTGCAGGCCGGTCTGACGTGCGAACGCTTCGAGCGCCTGCCTGAGGGGTTGCGCGGGGATATCGGCGGTGAGCGCAGGTGTCTCGATGGCCTGGGTTTGTGTTGCCTGAGTCTGCGCAAAGGCGGTCTGCGCAAAGGCGACAGGCACACAGATCGATACAGCCTGCAGCACCGCAGCCACGAGTGTCCGGGTGCCGATTGATCGGTCGCGCCGTTGACGCCTCATTCGCTCCCTGCGCGGATGTTCTGCGTGTTCTTGACTGCAGCATAGCCCAAGCCAAGCCTAAGCCGTCAATTCACGCCGATCCGGCCGCAGCGCCTAACCTCCCGACCGCGGCGCTCCTGGGCCGCAGCGCCTAATCTCCTGACACCAGAATGCGGGTCTCGGTCACCTCGACCCGCACTCCCTGGAGGGTGCGCAGGAAGGCAATGAATGCGTCGGCATCGTCGGTGGCGAACACCCCGCTGATTTGCAGCGTCCGCAGCGCCGGTGTGATGATCTCGATCGGCTTCGAGGCGTAGCGATTGTATTCGGCGGCGACCCGTTCCAGGGGTTCATGGTCGAACGCAATTTGTCGATGCAGCCAGGACGTGCTGCGCTCGGCGTCAACCGCGACGGGGGCGGCGGGCCACTCTCCCTCGGGCACGCGAAGCTGCTGATTGGCGCCGAGTTCAATCGATCGAACCGCGTAGCCCGGGCTCGAGTTCCGGGGTCCGACGGCGACCCGCCCCTCGACCACGGTGACGACCGTTGTGCCGCGCTCCAGGCGCACATCGAATTGGGTGCCGATGTCGATCACGTCAACCGATCCGGCATGCACCCGAAACGGGCGATTGGCCTCATGGGCGACTTCGAATTCCGCCTGGCCGGATATGAGCGTGACCAGTCGTTCGCTCTTGCTGTAGCGGACGCTGACCGCACTGTCGGTATTCAAGTACAGCACGGAATCATCCGCCAAACGCTGCGTGAGCTGCTCACCGTGCCGGGTATCGAAATGCAGTGTCGCGATGCCGGCGGGCCCGGCGGCTCGCCCCGTGAGCCTCAGGTTCCCCGTCAACAGCAAGGCAAGGCTCAAAATCACGGACATCGCCACCGCCGCAGCGGCGCGCAACCAGCGCCCGGGCGAGGTATCTCGAACCGCCTCGATCACGCGCGGCCAGAGCCGTGGGACGGGGCGTCCCTTCTCGGCGCTGGCGCGAGCGAGGATCGCCTCCAAGGAGTACTCCGCATCGGTGCGGGCTTCCTTCAGATCGCGTGCCAGAGCCGACACGCCGAGGAATTCCTCGATGTGAACCGGCGAGGTCACGAACCACGCCGCAAGGGCCGCGCAGTCGCGCGCATCCATCGGCCCGTCTTCGTTCGCAACGAACCACTCGCCCGCCTGCTCGGCGATCGCGCCACGAATTTGCTCGTCGTTCGAATTCATGAATTCAACCCAGCTGCGCCATGCGGCGGCGACAATGACTCAACCCCTGCGCCACGTACTTCTTCGCCATCTGCGGCGACACCCCGAGGTGCATCGCGATCTCCCGATAAGAAAGCTCGTGCGTGAACCGCAGCTCCACCGCGGCGCGACACTTCGGCCGCAGCTGCCGTAACACGGTGCCGAGCCGCCTGAGGCGCTGCGCCTCATCCAGGCCTCGGTCAAACGCCGGCAGTGTCTCGATCTGCTCGTGTGCCGGCGCCTCGTCGATGTCGATGCCTTTCGCCTGACGACGCGCGAGTACCGCATACTCCTTCAGGAGATTGTTCGCCACCGTGTAGAGGTAGTGGACGGGACTGCGAATCGCATCCGGGTCGCTGACCCGCAGCATCCGCACGTACACCTCCTGTGCCAGATCCGCCGCATCGGACTTGGCGCGGATACGCCGCTGGAAGAACGTGCGCAGCGCGCCCCCGTGATCGGCGAACAGCCGCTCGATCAGCGATGGTTTCGGCTCAGCCGCGGCCACGATGACGCCTGCAATTGTCCCTCATCTCCTGTAAGAGTCCCGCCGGCGCGAATCGGCTACCACTGATTTTCATTTATTTGCCGCGCGACCCTGCGGCAGCCCGGCCTCTCGAGTTGGGGGTGTCCAAATTGCGCGGCGAGCACTCGTTGTCAATGAACCGTTCCTTGTTGGCCGATTCATCAGGAGATTCACATGTATTCCAGATCCATTGTCATGAACGTCGGTGCGATTCTCGGCGCGGCCATCGTGGCCTGCACCCTTGTCGCCGGCGATGCCGCGGCCGAGGGCCGCACGGTCACCGTTGCTCTGCGGGTGAGTGCGCGGGGGCTCGATCTCAAGACGCCCGCCGGAGCGCGGGAGTTGTATTCCCGGCTGAAGAATGCGGCGTGGATCGCCTGCACTCGCGCCAATCGGGTGGGCCTGGAGCCCTCCCCGGACCCGCATGCTTGCTCTGAAAAGGCGCTGGGCGAGGCGATCCGTTCCGTCAAATCACCGCTCCTCACGCAGGTCTATCTGGACACGCATTTGCCCCGCGACGCGGCGGCCTACGGGATCGAGATGCCGGTGCATGTGGCAACCAAGTGATGGCGGCCGCAACCATC
>Ga0335075_10018497_pt1 | contig 10326 bp, 5 predicted proteins | sample Lox_Sample_24_FD_206723 | JGI IMG/M metagenome (GOLD analysis project Ga0335075, IMG submission 206723) | Soil microbial communities from Loxahatchee National Wildlife Refuge, Florida, United States - Lox_Sample_2.4 | ecosystem: Environmental > Terrestrial > Soil > Wetlands | place: USA: Florida... | reverse complement strand
AGCCCGGACGAGGTGCTCGAGATCGCCGCCGAGGGCGCGCGGCTCGGCTGCAAGGAGGCGCTGTTCACCCTCGGCGACCGCCCCGAGGCCCGCTGGAAGCAGGCCCGCGAGTGGCTGGACGCGCACGGCTACGACGACACCCTCTCCTACGTGCGGGCGATGGCGATCCGGGTGCTCGAAGAGACCGGCCTGCTGCCGCACCTCAACCCCGGCGTGCTGTCCTGGCAGGACTTCCAGCGGCTCAAGCCGGTCGCGCCGAGCATGGGCATGATGCTCGAGACGACCGCGACCCGCCTGTTCACCGACAAGGGCGGACCGCACTTCGGCTCCCCCGACAAGGACCCCGCGGTGCGGCTGCGGGTGCTCGAAGACGCCGGGCGGAGCAACGTCCCGTTCACCACCGGCATCCTCATCGGCATCGGCGAGACCAAGGCGGAGCGCGCCGACGCGATCTTCACCCTCCGCCGGGTGTCCCGCGAGTACAACGGCATCCAGGAAGTCATCGTGCAGAACTTCCGTGCCAAGCCGGACACCAAGATGCGGGACACCCCGGACGCGGAACTGGCGGACCTCGCCGCCACGATCGCGGTCACCCGGCTCGTCCTCGGCCCGAAGGCCCGGATCCAGGCCCCGCCGAACCTCGTCGGCGACCAGCACCGGCTCATCCTCGACGCGGGGATCGACGACTGGGGCGGCGTCTCGCCGCTCACCCCGGACCACGTGAACCCCGAGCGCCCCTGGCCGCAGATCGAGGAGCTCGCCGAGCTCACCGCGCGGGCCGGCTTCACGCTGCGGGAACGCCTGACGATCTACCCGCCCTACATCCGCGAGCCGTGGCTCGACCCGCGCGTCGCCGGCCACGTCGCCGCCCTCGTCGATCCGCAGACTGGCCTCGCGAACGAGGCCGCCATCCCCGAGGGCCGCCCCTGGCAGGAGCCCGACGGCGGCTGGGGCGAGTCCTCGGGCCGCACCGACCTGCACGTGACCATCGATACCGTCGGCCGCACCGCTGACCGCCGCGAAGACTTCAGCGAGATCTATGGTGACTGGGAGCTTTTGTCCGAACGGTCCCGGCATACCGCGGCCGGTGACGCTGGACCTGGTGCCGAGGCGGGCGCCGCGGTTCGTTCGGGCGAATCCGGATCTGCACCGGCGGCGACGCGGGCCGGCGAGGTGGCGTCAGCCCTCCGCCAAGCGGAGCGGGATCCAGCTGCCCTCAGCGACGCGCAGGCGGTCGCGCTGCTGTCCGCCGACGGCGACGACCTGGACGCCCTCGCGGCGATCGCCGACGGCCTGCGCCGCGAGGTGAACGGCGACGACGTGACGTTCGTCGTGACCCGGAACATCAACTTCACCAACGTCTGCTACACCGGCTGCCGGTTCTGCGCGTTCGCGCAGCGCCGCACCGACGCCGACGCGTACACGCTGTCGCTCGACCAGATCGGCGAGCGCGCCGAGGAGGCCTGGGCGGCCGGCGCGACCGAGGTCTGCATGCAGGGCGGCATCCACCCCGACCTGCCGGGCACCGCCTACTTCGACATCGCCGCCGAGGTCAAGCGGCGGACCCCCGGCATGCACGTCCACGCGTTCTCCCCGATGGAGGTCATGAACGGGGTGTCGCGCACCGGCCTGCCACTGCGCGAGTGGCTGCTGCGGGCGCGCGAGGCGGGCGTGGGCTCGCTGCCGGGCACCGCCGCCGAGATCCTCGACGACGACGTTCGGTGGGTGCTGACCAAGGGCAAGCTGCCCGCCAAGGACTGGGTCGAGGTGATCACCACCGCCCACCAGCTGGGCATCCCGACGACCGCGACGATGATGTACGGGCACGTGGACGCCCCGCACCACTGGGTCGGCCACCTGCGGGTAATTCGTTCCATTCAGGAAAAGACCGGCGGCTTCACCGAGTTCGTGCTGCTCCCGTTCGTGCACACGAGCGCCCCGATCTACCTGGCCGGGCTGGCCCGGCCGGGGGTCACCAGGCGGGAGAATCGCGCGGTGCATGCGCTGTCGCGGATCATGCTGCACGGCGCGATCAACTCGATCCAGTGCTCCTGGGTCAAGCTGGGCGACGACCTGTGCCGCGACGTGCTGGCAGGCGGCGTCAACGACCTGGGCGGCACGCTCATGGAGGAGACGATCAGCCGGATGGCCGGCGCCGACAACGGCTCCTACAAGACGATCAGCGACCTGCGCGCGATCGTGGCACCGCTGGACCGCCCGCTCCGGCAGCGCACCACCACGTATGGCTCTCCGGCGCCGGATCGCGTCGCCGCCGCCGAGGCGAGTGACGGCGTGTGCACGTCGGTGCGGGCGGGCCTGCCCATCCTCGCGCGCTAACGGTGAGCCTGCTCGTCCTGCTCCGCCATGGCGAGAGCGAGTGGAACGCGAAGGACCTGTTCGCCGGCTGGACCGACGTCGAGCTCAGCTCGCGGGGTGCGGAGCAGGCGGCTTCGGCCGGGCGGTCACTGCTGGACGACGGGCTGCTGCCGGACGTGGTCCACACGTCGGTACAGCGCCGGGCGATCAGGACCGCGGACCTGACGCTAGCCGCATGCGGGCGGTCCTGGGTTCCGGTGCGGCGATCGTGGCGGCTGAACTCTAACCACTACGGCGCGCTCGAGGGCCGGGTCAAGTCGCAGGTGCGGGCGTCGCTCGGCGAGCAGGAGTACGCGCGGATCCACCGTGGCTACGACGTCCGGCCGCCGCTGGGCGAGGCGTCCGACGACCCGCGGTACGCCGGCCTGCCGCCGGACGCGCGGCCCCGCGGGGAGTCGCTTGCGGATGTTACTCGTCGCCTGCTGCCGTACTACCATGACGCGATCGTTCCCGACGTGTTCCGCCATCGGTGCGTTCTGGTGGTCTCCCACGGCAACACACTGCGGGCGCTCGTCAAGCACCTGGAGAGCGTCTCCGACGAGGACTCATCCGCGCTGGCTGTCCCCAACGCCCGCCCCATGCGTTACGACTTCGCCGACTTCCCCCACTTGCGGCACGGAGGTAGCTGACATGACGGAACCCGGCATCGTCCCGGCCGGTGCGGGCAAGATCCACGCCGCGCGCGGGAGCGTGATGGCGTTCAAGGCCGTCGCCGCGCAGACCGGCGGCGACTTCTCGTTCATGGAGCGGACGCTGCCGCCGGGTGGCCGCCGCCCGCTGCCGCACCGGCATGTCAACTGCTCGGAAGCGTTCTGGGTGCTTGACGGGGAGGTTACGTTCGTGCTCGACGGCGTAGAGTTCCAGGGACGGCGCGACGACTTCCTCCTAGTGCCGCGAGGCGCCGGGCACACCTTCGGCAACGGCGGCGACGCCACGGCCCGGCTCATCGTGCTGCACGCCCCGGCGATGGACGCCTACTTCGCCGACCTGGACGCGCTGTGGTCACACGAAACCCCGCCCGCGCCGGACGAGGAGCGCGCGCTCATGTCCCGCTACGGCATGGAACCCGCCTGAACAACTGGGCCGCGCTCGGCACTCCGCCGTGACTTTGCACACCAGATGACCACTTTCAGCGACTTTACCCACGAGATGCCCATGATCACGACCGTATTGTCCGTATTTGTCGGTGGCGTTGGTGTGTTAAGTCGAACCGGCGTGGTCACAGGGTGGGCCAAAGTGGCCGCTCTGGCGGGTACGAGAACGATCACTGGGGCTTAAGCCTGTTCAGGATTGCGGTCCACGCCTCGGCGATGCCAGCCCTGGACCGGGGATCCAGGACGAGGCCGTCAGGTCCGATCGCAGCCCGGTCGACCGGGATGTGCTGGCCGTCGTCACGCCATCCGGCGCCAGTGCGGCAGCCGTCAAGAGGGCGGCGGTGTTGGTTGACCCTGCGCGCGTGCTTCCCGATACCAGCAGGACCCGCAGGCTACTCACGCAACTGTCTTACCAGGTACGTCGGCCTGTCCAACATTCCTTGTATGTGCCCCGCATCCCAAACCGGGACAAATCACCGCCGAAAACATGCGGCACGCATACAACGTCGAGGGAAGTGGCTGGTGGGACCGGGGTGAGGGCTCAGCGGGTAAGGGTGAAGGCGGACGGGTCGCGGGGCGGGCGTGGCGGCGGGGTGGCCGCCGGGTGGCCGATGGCGACCGCGCCCATGGGCAGCCAGCCGTCCGGGAGGCCGAGCGTGCTCGCCGCGACGTCCTGGCAGAACAGCGTCGAGGAGATCCACGCCGAGCCGAGGTTCTCGACGGCCAGCGCGACCAGGAAGTTTTGCACCGCCGCGCCCATCGAGACGGTGAACATGTCCCGTTCGGCGCGGCCGCGACGCTCGTCCGGGTAGCCGTGCGCGGCCGAGAGCTCCAGGCAGGGGACGACGATCAGCGGGGCATGGCGCAGCGGCTCGCCGCGCCTAAGGCGCCGGGCGATCTGCTCCTGCGTGAACCCGTCGGCCCGGAGGTCCGCCTGCCACGCGTCGCGCATGGCGTCGAGCAGCGCGGTGCGTGCCTCGGCGCTCGACACGATCACGAACCGCCAGGGCTCGCTGTGGTGCGGGGCAGGCGCGGTCAGCGCCGCGGCGATCGCCCGGTCGACCGCCGCGCGGTCGACCGGCTGCGCGGTGAACGACCGGACCGTTCGCCGGGCGGGCAGCACGTCGGCCGCGCCGAGCCGGAACATGTCCTCGCTCGCGGACCGGACGAGCGCCCGGGCACCGGGCCCGTCGCCGTCGGTGACGAGCGTGCCGAGACCGCGCACGACCGCGACGGGGACCTGGCGCGCCTTGCTCTTGACCAGGTCGCCCGCGGCCGCGATCTCGTCCGCGACGGCTGCCATCGTGACGTCGAGGATGTTGCCCCACGCGTCCGGCTCGCCGCGGTGGTCACGGATGGGCAGCACCCCGGCCGCGCCGATCGCGGTGTCGGTCTGCCCGGCCCGCCAGGGCCGGCCGAAGGTGTCCGTGATCACCACGCCGACGCTCACCCCTTGCCTGGCCCGCAGCGCCTTGCGCAGCCGTCTGGCGGAGTCGTCGGGGTCCTCGGGGAGCAGCACGACCGTGCCCGCCGGGGTGTTGGACGAGTCGACCCCGGCGGCTGCCATCACGAAGCCGTGCCTGGTCTGCGAGATCGTGGTCGTCCCGCGCTGTGCCACCACGCGCACGGTCTCGGCCGCGACCGCGTCTTCCCGCGACATGGCGGCGACCCGGCCTTCGGCCTTGCTTACCACCTTGGACGTGACCACCAGGATGTCGCCGTCAAGCAACCCGGGTCCGCCGGCGGCCAGAGCCGCGTCGGCGATCAGGCCCGCGAGGTCCGCGCCAGGCGATATTTCTGGTATTCCGGGAATGCCGTAAATGTGCAAAGCGTCCGGCGCCTTGGTCATCGCGCCCGGGTCCGGCGCCTTGGTCATCGCGCCCGGCTCCGGCGCCCCGGTCATCGCGCCCGGGTCCGGCGCCCCGGTCATCGCCCCAGCTCCTGAGCCAGGTCGATGGCGGCTTGCGCGATCGCGATGGTGGACGGCAGGTCGCGCATGTACAGCGGGAGCGAGCGGACGGTGATGCCGGTCAGCGCCGGGTCGTCCACCGCCGCCTTGTCCTGCTCATCGACAAGCCACCCGTTAATCAGACCGGTGCCGTAGTGTGCCGCAACCCCGACGGCTGACGTCGGTACCCCGATCACGGTCAGACAGGCGTCGGCCATGCCCCGCACCGGGGCGCCGCCGATGATCCCCGAGACGCCCACGACGGTCTTCGCGGCGACGGCCTCGCGGATCCCCGGCACCGCCAGGATCGGCCCTATCGACACCACCGGGTTGGACGGCGGGAAGAGCACGAAGTCCGCCGATTCGATCGCCCGGAGCACGCCCGGCGCCGGCGCCGCGGCCGCGGCTCCGATCGGGGTGATCGCGGTCGCGGGGGCCGCGGCGTGATGCCGGACCCACCACTCCTGGAAATGGATCATGCCGCCGTCGGCGAGGGTAACGTGCGTCTCGATCTTGTCGTCCGACATGGGGATCAGCGTGACTCCCAGCCGCCACCGCGCGCAGAGCGTCTCCGTCGCCGCCGAGAGCGGCTCACCGTCGGCGAGCAACTGGCTGCGCAGGATGTGGGTGGCGAAGTCCCGGTCACCGAGCGTGAACCAGGACGGCTGTGCCCCGTAGGCGGCGAGCTCATCCCGGACGCTGAAGGTCTCGTCGGCCCGGCCCCACCCCTGCTCCTCATTGCTGCCGCCGCCGAGGGTGTACATCACCGAGTCCAGGTCCGGGCAGACCCGCAGCCCGAACAGGGTGATGTCGTCGGCGGTGTTGCCGATCACGGTGATGGTGGCGTCAGGAGCGGCCGCCACCAGGCCGCGCAGGAAGCGCGCGGCGCCGACGCCGCCGGCAAGCACGGTTATCCGCATGTCGTCAGTCTGTCATCTCCCCGGACGGGCGGTCCGCCCGTCCCCCGGCGGTGAACTTTTTGGGGGACTTACCTCACATCTTGGACAACCGGGGGGCCACTAGCACCTTTCTCGCTTGACTTAAAGCAAGACACGCGGGTGTAATTTCATTGGTGTGATTCTCTCCGTCGCGGGAAGGACGGGGAGCATCTGGGGGCTCCGAGAGGGAGGATGCGCTTTGACTGAGGTCATCGTCCCGCTAGCGCACGTTGTCGTCCGTCAAGAAGACGAAGATGACCTGGGTTGGCAGGATCGCGCGCTGTGTGCACAGACAGATCCGGAGGCGTTCTTCCCCGAGAAGGGCGGCTCCACGCGGGAGGCCAAGCGGGTCTGCCGCAGCTGTGATGTTCGTGCCGAGTGCCTTGAGTACGCGCTGGAGAACGACGAGCGGTTCGGCATCTGGGGCGGTCTGTCCGAGCGCGAGCGCCGCCGCATCAAGCGGAGCGCGGGTTAGCACGGGTTAGCGCGGGTTAGCTCCGCCATCGAGTGACATATCGGACATATGACAGTAATCCCACGCAGGGCGTTCACGCACTGTTATTGTTCACAGGGTTCCCACGGGGAGGGCTGACCGGAACGGCTGCCGTCTCGAGGGGCAGTCCCGACCACCGACCTGCGCTGGAACACTTGTCAACCTCGGCACCTCAGACACGGCACACTGTCACCGCGATTATCGTCACGCATGACGGTGCTCGCTTGCTGCCCGGCCTCGTTCAGGCGCTGCAAAGCCAGACGTACCCGGTGGAGATGGCCGTCGGGATAGACACCGGCAGCCGGGACCGCAGCGGCGCGGTGCTCGCCGAACTGATCGGCGCGGACGCGGTCTTCGGTATGGACAGGTCGACAGGGTACGGCGAGGCGGTCGCCGTCGCGTTGCGACACGCCGCCCGGCGGCGCTCCGGCCGGACCGACCCGAACCTCCGCCGGGTCGAGTGGGTCTGGCTGCTGCACGACGACTGCGAGCCCGCGCCGGATTGCCTCGAGCGGCTGATCCGGGCGGCGAGCAGGGACCGCTCCGTCGTGGTGCTCGGACCGAAGGTGCTCGACGGGCAGGACCGGCGGACGCTGCGCGAGGTGGGCATCTCCATCGACCGGGCGGGCCGCCGCCTCACCGGCATCGACCCCGGTGAGATCGATCAGGGCCAGCACGACCACAACAAGGCCGTGCTCGCCGTGGGCTCGGCCGGCATGCTCGTCCGGCGCGACATCTGGGACGCGCTTGGCGGGTTCGATACCGGGCTCAAGCTGTTCCGTGATGACCTCGATTTCTGCTGGCGGGTGCAGGCGGCCGGCTATCGCGTGCAGGTGGTCACCGACGCGGTGCTCTACCACCGGGAACTGTCCGCCAGACGGCGTCGGCCCACCGAGGGCGGGAGCGCCCGCCGGATCGACCGCCGCAACGCGCTGTACGTGCTCACGGTCAACCTCCCGCTGCTGACCATGCTGCGGGTGGTCGGCGGCTGCATCGTCGGCTCGCTGCTGCGGGCCCTGTACTTTCTGGTGACCAAGCAGCTAGAGCTGGCCGCCGCGCACATTTTCGCTGTGGCCGGGCTGTTGGCCCACCCGGTCAGGCTCTTCCATGGCCGTCGCCGCCGGGCCGCGGGCCGGGCGGAGGCCTATGGCGCCGTCCGGTCGTTCATCCAGCCCGCCAGGACCCCGTTCCGGATCGCGGAAAAGATCGCCGGGCTGGTGTCCAACGGTCCGCCGCAAGCCTCCTTCGGCCGGCACCAGGCGAGTGCGGACGGGTCGGAGGAGGACGAGCAGTTCACCGACGGGCAGTCCGTGGTCCGCAGGATCATCGGCAACCCCGGCGTCCAGCTCTGCACCGCGCTGCTGCTGATCGCCCTGATCGCCGAGCGTCGCCTGCTCGGCGCGAGCCCGCTCGGCGGCGGCGCGCTCGTGCCCGCCTGGGGCGGCGCCTCCGCCCTGTGGCACGAGTACCTGGCCGGGTTCCACGCGGTCGGCGTGGGCTCGACCGCGTCGGACCCGCCGTACGTGGCGATCGTGGCGGCGCTCAGCACGCTGCTCGGCGGCCAGGCCTGGCTCGCGGTGGACGTGCTGCTGCTCGGCTGCGTGCCGCTCGCCGGGCTGACCGCCTACCTGAGCACGAAGTGGCTCGTCACCGCGACGCCCGCGCGGGTGCTCCTCGCGGCGTCATACGCGCTGCTCCCCGTTGCCACCGGGAGTATCGCGGCGGGCCGCCTCGGCACGGCGGTCGTCTTCATCCTGCTCCCGCTGATCGCGGTGAGCGCCGGCCGGATGGGGACGGCCGCGCCCCGCCAGGCGCGCCGCGCCGCCTGGGCGACCGGGCTGCTCATCGCCGTCGCGGCCGCGTTCGCGCCGGTGGTCTGGGTGCTCGGGGTGGTCTTCGCGGCCGGGGCGCTGGCCGCGCGCCGCTGGCTGCTCACCGTTGACCTGCTGAGCGCCGCGATCGTCGTCGTGGTCCCGTTCTTCCTGCTGTTCCCCTGGTCGCTGCATCTGCTGACCAGCCCGTCGGCGTTCCTGACCGAGGCGGGCGTGTCGGTGCCGGGACTGACCACCAAGGGCCTCAGCCCGACCTCACTGCTCGCGCTCAGCCCCGGTGGACCGGGCCTGCCGCCGGTCTGGGTGACCGCCGGGTTCGCGCTCGCCGTGCTCGCCACCCTGGCCCCGGCCCGGCGGTCCGGCCTGACCATCGCCGGCTGGACGGTGGCGGTCACCGGCCTGGTCGGGGCCGTGGTGCTGAGCCGGATCAACCTCACGCCGCCCGGCGGCGGCCAGGCGGCCGCCGTCTGGCCCGGGGTAGCGATCGCGCTCGCGGCCCTGGGGTTGCTGGTGGCTGCCGCGCCAACGGCGCAGTGGCTGACCGAGTTCATCCGGAACGACCCGAGCAGGCCGTCCACCGCCGCGCTGAACGCGGCGGCCGTGCGCAGCGGGTTCCGCCGCTTCCTAGCTTGCGCCACGCTCGCCGTGGCGGCGACCGCACCGGTCCTGGTGGCAGGGTTCTGGGTGAAGGACGGCGTACAGGGCCCAGTCGGCAGCGTGGACGCGCCGGTGCTGCCGGCGTTCGTGGCCGCGTCCGCCACTTCGGGTGAGCAGTACCGGACGCTGATCCTGCGGCCCGTCGGCACCGCGCTCGATTACATGGTCGTGCGGCAGGGTGATCCGACCCTCGGCGAGCCGGAGCTGACGGTCGGCTCGGCCGCCGCGCAGGCGCTTGGCCGGGAGGTCGCGGCGCTCGGCGCCGCCGACGGGGCCGACGCGGGCGACCCCGGCCTCGTACTCGGCGAGTTCGGGATCGAGTCGGTGCTGCTGCCGGGCCCGGTCGATCCCGCCCTCGCGCAACGGCTCGACTCGGCGGTTGGTCTGGTGGCGAGGAGCCAGGCTCCGGCCTATTACCTGTGGCAGGTGACCGGCCCGGTGGCCCGGGTGCGGGTGGTTGCCGCGGACGGCACCGTCACGACGCTGGCGTCCGGCCCGGTCGACATGAGCGGCGCGACCGCCCCGGTCTCGGGTGGCACACTTGAGCTCGCCGAGCCCTATGGCGGGTGGACCGCCACGCTCAACGGGCGGCCGCTGGCGCCGCTTCCGACTCCGGTGGACGGCTGGGCGCAGGGGTTCGTGCTACCGCCCGGCGGCGGCACGCTGTCGATCACGCGGAACAACCTGGCCCGCGAACTGTCCCTTATCCTGGAGCTCATCGCGGTGCTCGCGGTCTGCGTCGCCGCCCTGCCGGGCAAGCGCGCCGATCCCGCGGAAGAGGCGGAAGCCCTCGCCGCCCTGCGCGAGGCCAAGCACTCCAAGCGGGCCGGGCCTGCCTCGGAGCGGGCCGAGGAAGAGCAGTCGTCCGGCCGGGGACGGGCCCGGCGGCCGGGCCTGGCGCTGCCCGGGCTTAGCTCCGGCCGGCTGAACGTCGGCGGACTCAGGATGGCGCGTAGGCGGCGGGCCGGCCGCTCGGTGGCGGTTGCGG
>Ga0335075_10018495_pt1 | contig 10327 bp, 10 predicted proteins | sample Lox_Sample_24_FD_206723 | JGI IMG/M metagenome (GOLD analysis project Ga0335075, IMG submission 206723) | Soil microbial communities from Loxahatchee National Wildlife Refuge, Florida, United States - Lox_Sample_2.4 | ecosystem: Environmental > Terrestrial > Soil > Wetlands | place: USA... | reverse complement strand
CCAACCGGGTCGACCGCCTACGCGTTCTCGGCCGGCGGGCCGGTCGTCTGGCCCGAGGTCGAAGCGCTCCTGATGGTGCCGATCGCCGCACACGCGCTGTTCGCCCGGCCGCTGGTCGTCTCGCCGCGCTCGGTCCTGGCGGTGGAGCTGGTGGACGGCGCCGAAGCGGGCGGTGAAGCTGACAAGGGTGCGCCGGCCGCCGTGCTCTGGTGCGACGGGCGGCGGAAGTTCATCCTGCCGCCGGGCGCACGGGTGGAGGCCCGGCGCGGCCTGCTGCCGGTGCGACTCGCCCGGCTGCACGGCGCGGCCAGCAGCGGCGAGTTCACCGACCGGCTCGTCGCCAAGTTCGGGTTGCCGGTGACGGGCTGGCGGGGCCGGGGCGGACACGCCGGCTGAGCGGTCAGGTTCGTGGCTTTCTCGGAAATGTTTGCTTAAACTGTCTTCTGAATGATCCCTAATGCAAACATTTCAGCGAATGTTCTTCGTCGGGGCAGATTGTCGGCTGCGGGATTGTCCGGTTGCGCCGGTACGGTTAGCCCGAGTACGGGGCCCGGCCCCGGTAGAGTCGGGATGGATTGGGCCGGGAAGGAGACTGCGAGCGGTCATGCTTGAAGAAGTGCGCATCACCGGGCTCGGGGTCATCAATGACGCGCTGCTCGAGCTGTCCCCGGGCTTCACCGCGCTGACGGGCGAGACCGGGGCGGGCAAGACGATGGTCGTGACCGGGCTCGGCCTGCTGTTCGGCGGGCGTGCCGACCCGGCGCGGGTCCGGCCGGACGCTCAGCGCGCCTCGGTCGAGGGACGGCTGCGCACCGATCCGAGCGGCAAGGTCGCACAGCAGGTCGAGGAGGCAGGCGGCGACCTGGACGAGGACGGCACGCTGATGCTGACCAGGACCGTGTCGATCGAGGGGCGGTCCCGGGCCTTCGCCGGCGGCCGTTCCGTGCCGGTGTCGCTGCTCACCTACCTCGCCGACGACCTGGTCGCCGTGCACGGCCAGTCTGATCAGCAGCAGTTGCTCAAGCCGGGGCGGCAGCGCGAGTCGCTGGACAAGTACGCGGGCGGCGCGGTGGAGGAGACGCTCGCCGACTACCAGCGCGCCTACAACCGGCACCGGAAGGTGCGCGACGAGCTGACCACGCTGACCACCGAGGCCCGCTCCCGCGCAGCGGAGGCCGAGGCGCTGCGCGCCGGGCTGACCGATATCGAGCGGCTCAACCCGGTGGCGGGCGAGGCGGCGGCGCTGCGCGCGGAGGAGGAGCGGCTCGCCAACGCGGACGCGCTGAACGCCGCCGCGACGACCGCGCACGAAGCACTGCTCGGCGACCCGACCGCCGGCAGCGACGGCATGGACGCGGTAACCCTGCTCGGCCACGCCCGGCGGGCACTGGACGCGGTCCGCCGCCACGACGCGGAGATCGACGGCGTGGCGGGCCGGCTGTCGGATGCCGCCTACCTGATCTCCGAGGTGGCGGGCGAGCTCGCCTCCTACATCCAGTCGATCGATGCCGACCCGGGGCGGCTCGCGGCCGTCCAGGACCGCCGCGCGGCCCTCGCCCGCATCATCCGCCTGTACGGCCCCGGCGGCGTGAACGCGCACATCAACGGGATTCCGGTAACGCTGGCAAGTCCGGTGATGCCGACGGACCCGGCAGGCGGCCCACTGTCGTCGGACAGCACGGTGTCGGCCGGCTTGGACTCGTCTTCGGCCACGCTCGGGTCCGCCTACTCCTCGGACTCCGGGTTCTCCGCCATCGCCGCGGACACGGTGAGCACCGGCACGGTGAGCACCAGCACTGGGGCGGTGGCCGACGTAGCTGACGAGACGGCCCTCACCGCAGATGAGGCAGATGAGGACGCCTCGGTCGAGGAACCGGACGAGATCGCTTACGTGCTGGCCTGGGCGGAGCGGGCCGCCTTGCGAGTCGCCGAGCTCGACAACGACCACGACAAGATCCCCGCGCTCACCGCCGAGGAGGCGGAGCTATCGGCGCAGGCGGCGTCCCTCGCGGCCCGGCTTTCCGAGCTGCGCGCAGCGGCCGGGGAGCGGTTCGCGCAGGACGTGACCGCCGAACTGACCGCCCTCGCCATGCCGCACGCCCGCGTTTCGGTGGTGCTCAGCACGCTCGCGGAGCCCGGCCCGTACGGAACCGACGACGTGGAGATCCGGCTGGCCGCCAACCCGGGCGCCCCTGCCCTGCCGCTGCACAAGGGCGCCTCCGGCGGCGAACTATCGCGGGTGATGCTCGCCATCGAGGTGGTGTTCGCCGGGGCGGACCCGGTGCCGACGTTCGTCTTCGACGAGGTGGACGCTGGCGTCGGCGGCAAGGCCGCGGTCGAGATCGGCCGTCGGCTCCGCAAGCTCGCCCGGCTCGCCCAGGTCATCGTGGTGACTCACCTGCCCCAGGTCGCCGCGTTCGCCGATAACCACCTGGTGATCGCCAAGTCACACGACGGCCTGATCACCAGCAGCGGCGTGCTCCGTCTGGACCACGACGGCCGGGTCAAGGAACTGTCCCGGATGCTGGCCGGCCTCGAGGACTCCGAGCTCGGCCAGGCCCACGCCGCCGAGCTCCTGTCGATGGCCGCCGCCGAATCCTGGCGCCTCGAAGACTGACCTGGCGCCTGAGGTGCCTAACCCGTCCCTGCCGGGTCGCGCTTTCGGCACCGCCTCTTCGGGGTCGATTGCGCTTTCGGCCCCGCCTCTTCGGGGTCGATTGCGCTTTCAGCACCTTCTATCGGCACCGTTTACGCAATCGACCCGGCTGGAGCGGGACCGATTGCGCAATCGACCCGATTGGGCGGGCGGGGCGGCGGGTAGGCGGGACGGGCGGGGCGGCGGGGTAGACGGGACGGCGGGGTAGGCGGGACGGCGGGGTAGGCGGGACGGGCGAGGCGGGCTAGCGAGCTCGCGGATAGGACTAGAGAGCTCGCGTGTAGAAGCAGTTGTCCCCGGTTACCGGGTAGCCGGCGAACGGGCCGGTGGGGGTGAACCCGGCCGACTCGTACAGTGCCCGCGCCGCCGCGAACCCCGGCGTGGTTCCCGTCTCGAGCGACACCCGCCGGTACCCGCGCGCCTGGGCGACCTCGAGCAGGTGGCTCAGCAGCGCCCGGCCCACGCCCCGCCCCCGCGCCTCGGTCGTGGTGTGCATCGACTTGATCTCCGCGTGGGCCGGGTCGAGCTCCTTGATCGCGGCCACGCCGAGCACCGTGCGGCCATCGCGGTAGCTGATGAAGGTGACCGCCGGGTCGAGCAGCGCGTCGACGTCGAGCGCGAACGAATGCTCCGGCGGCGTCTCGGTCAGGCAGAACGTAAGGTGCCGCTCCAGCACCGCCCGCACCTCGGGTTTGCGCGGGTCATCGACGTCGATCTCTGCGATGGTCACCGCGTCAGTGTAGGCGGGGGTTGTTCCGGCCTTGTAAACCACGATGATCACGCCAATCCGGGCCGCGGCTGGCTCCGAAGAACCGGCGTAACAGCAAGCCGCACCCCGGAAGGGACACCATGCATCCCCAGACTCACGCGGAGCGGGCCCAGACCTCACCCGACGAGGCGCAGCTGGACCACGCTCAGCCGGGCTTTGACTCGGAGCACGGGACCGTTCAGGAAAATTCTCGGCTGTCACGGCGGTCGCTGCTGCGCGGCGCGGCCGGCGTGGGCGCGGTCGGTCTCGCCGCCGCCGCGGGGGCCGGCGTGGCCACCGCCGCGGCCCGTCCCGCCAGCCAGCCGACCATGGCGCCGGCCACCAAGCCGGTGACGGTGGCCGCAATGCCGGAGACCGCCATGGCCGGGCCGCTCGTCGTGTACCTGCGGGACACCACGACCGGTGAGTTCGACGTATTCGGCGGCACCGGCCAGGTCCGGATCAAGAACCCCGCCCTCGTCAGCCAGCTGCTTAAAAACGTTCAGCTGGCCTGGTAGGAGGAAAAGGAATGTCATCGCACCGCGAGGCCCCGGAGATCTCCAAGGACCCGGTGGCCGACAGCACCGACGTCTACGCGTTCGTCAGCCCAGACGACCCGAGCACGGTCACGCTCATCGCCAACTACATCCCGCTTCAGGGGCCGGCCGGCGGCCCGAACTTCTACGCGTTCGGCGACGACGTGCTGTATGAGATCCACGTTGACAACGACGCCGACGCCGAGCCGGACGTCACCTTCCAGTTCCGCTTCCAGACCACCTTCGCCGACCCGGACACCTTCCTGTACAACACCGGGCCGATCCTGTCGCTGTCCAGCCCGAACTGGAATAACCGGCAGACCTACAGCGTGACCCGGGTGCAGAACGGTCGCAGCGACGTCCTTGGCTCGGGCCTCGCCTGCCCGCCGTGCAACATCGGTCCGCTGTCCACGCCGGACTACCCGGCACTCGCGCAGGCCGCCGTTAACAGCCTGCCGGGCGGAATCAAGGTCTTCGCCGGTCAGCGGGCCGAGGGGTTCTACGTGGACCTCGGCGCGGTCTTCGACCTCGGTGACCTGCGCCCGTTCGAGAACCTGCACGCACAGTACGGGATGAACGTGTTCAGCAAGGCGGCTCCCGGCGTCAACGCCACCGCCCAGCTCAACGTGCATTCGATCGCCATCCAGGTGCCGGTCAGCCAGCTGCTGTGGGGCAGCCCGCACGACAAGGTGACCGACCAGGGCTCGGTGATCGGCGTGTGGACCACGGCGAGTCGACAGACGGCCTCGGTATGGGACGCGGCGGAGCGCGCGAACTGCAACAGCGGACCGTTCCACCAGGTCTCCCGGCTGGCGAACCCCCTGGTCAACGAGGTGCTGATCCCGCTCGGGAGCAAGGACCGGTGGAACACGCTGCCGCCGTCGGCGGACAAGCAGTTCGCCGACCGGGTCACCCAGCCCGAGCTCGCGGGGCTGCTGCCCGCGCTGTACCCGGGGGTGTTCCCCAACCTGGCGAAGCTGGTCGCGGCCGGCACCGCGCGGGCCGACCTGGAGGCCATCCTGCTCACCGGGATCCCGTCAGGGATCGTGGCCCGCTTCCAGAACTACACCGGCCCGGTCCTCGCGGACATGGTCCGGCTCAACACCGCCATCGCGCCGACCGCCAAGCCGAACCCGCTCGGCCTCATCGGCGGCGACCCGGCCGGCTTCCCCAACGGCCGCCGGGTGTTCGACGACGTGGTGACGGTCGAGCTGCGTGCCATCGCCGGGGTCACGGTGCCCTTGGTGGACAAGTCGTTCACCCCGGACGCCGCGGCCGGGCTGGTCACCGACGGCCTGACGGACGCCAGTGTGCCGTCCGGGTACCTCGACGAGTTCCCCTACCTGGGCGTCCCGTACAGCGGCTTCGACACCCCGAAGTAAGGGCGCTCACGGAAGAGCGGAGCACGAATGAGCGAGCATCGCACGGGGCCCACCGGTCCCGGCAGCGTCGTCCTGGAGCTGGGCGAGAATACCGGCGCCCTCATCCTGGCGACGCCGCCGGACCTGGCGGGCCGCGAGATCGAGATCAGCCCGCGCGCGGGCGGTCCCCGCACCCATTCGCTAGTGCGGGAGCGCCGGACCGCGAGCCACACCACGTACGCCGCCGTCTATCCCGCCCTGTCCGCCGGCGAGTACACCGTCTGGCGCGACGACGGGACTCCCGCGGGTCAGGTCACCGTCCGTGGCGGTCAGGCCAGTCATTTCCGCTGGCCGCATGCGGCTCCGGCCAGCAGGCTCTGACCAGCCGACCTGTATCCCGCACTGTCCGGCGGTACCGGGTGCGAACGGGGCAGCCGGTACCGCCGGGCCTATTCTCGCCCGGATTCTTGCCCGGTCCGCGCGGAGACTTCCCGGAGTCCAGGTCGCCGTCGTCGACAGCGAACGCTCCGGCTGTCAGAGGGCCAGCACCACGATCGGCGTGGTTGTCGGCGATTGCGTGCCGCCGGCCGGCTCGACCGTGATCCCGACCGCGTCGCCGCTGGCGAGACCGGACGCGAGCAGCGGGGCGGTGGTCCCCGGTGTCGCCCCCGCCGCGCCCGGCGGCGCTGGCGGCAGCAGGCCCGCGGGCCGGGCGCCGCCCGATCCGATGAACCACAGCTCGTAGACCGACGTCGGCGGCAGCACGGGCAGCCCGGTGCTGGTGAACACCACCGTGCGCCCGCTGTGCGACGCCACCACCGTGGCGGTCCCGCCGGTCGTCGTGGCCGCGGAGACGATCCGCGCGTCCGCCGCGGACAGCACGGCGGCGATTGCGGCGTCGACGTCCCGCGCGCTGCTGAGCGCGCCAACCGCGCCGAGCACAGCCGCCTTCAGCGACGGCGGGGGAGTAGCGGCTGCGGCAAGGCCGAGCTCGGTCGCGGTCGCGGCGAACCCGCGCACCTCATCCGGGCAGGTCCGGCAGGTGCGCAGGTGCCGTTCGAACCGGGTGAGCTCCGCGCCGTCGAGCGCGTCGAGCACGTACGCGCCCGCCAGGACGTGCGGCCGGCGGAGCAACGAGATGCCTGGGATTTTCACCAGCTCACCCCCAGGCAGTCACGCAGCCGCTTCAGTCCGTCGCGGATCCGCGTCTTGATCGTCCCCAGCGCTACGCCGAGCGAGGACGCGACCTGCGGGTAGCTGTATCCCGAGTAGTACGCCAGCGTGATCGACTCCCGTTGCAGATCGGTCAGCCCGTCCAGGCACCGCCGCACCCGTTCGGCCTCGAGGGACGCCGCGACCGTCTCGGCGACCTCGTCGCCCGCGGCCACGTCCGCCGTGGCAGCGCGCGCCTCGCGCTGGGCCGAGGCGGTCTCCGACCGCACCCGGTCGACGGCCCGGCGGTGCGCGATCGTCAGCACCCAGGTCATGCCGCTGCCTCGCGCCGGGTCAAACCGCCCCGCCGTCCGCCAGACCTCGAGCAGCGCCTCCTGGGCGACCTCCTCCGCCTGCGCGGAATCCTTGAGTACCCGCCTGATCACTCCGAACACCGGCGGAGCGACACGGTCGTACACCGTCTCGAACGCCGCCTGATCGCCACCGGCCACCAGCGTCAGGAGCGCGCCCAGATCAGCTTCGCCCGGCTCGGCCGCCGGGGATGATGGTCCGGGCCGGATGGGCTCCATGCCACGTGCCTCCACGCAGGTAATTCGGCGCCGTTGCCGAGTCGGATTGGTCCGACTTGCCGAGCGATACGCCGCGATAGTGAAAATCCTAGGGATCTAGCGCCGTCCGCTCCCGGTTTTAGATGCGTGACAATTCACCGCGCCGACCGATGAGTTCCGGCCCGGCGCTTCGTCAACGCTGGCATGAGCCTTTCATTCAAGAAGGTGGATGTCGTCAACCTGTTCGCCGAGGACCTGGCCGGAGCCAGGTCCTTCTACCAGGAGGTCCTCGGCCTGCCGCTGGCCTTCCAGGACGAGAACATCGCCGTGTTCAAGCTCGAGAACACGATGGTCTGCCTGCGCGACGTATCCGAGGCCACCGAGCTCATCGCGCCGGCGGCGGTCGCGAGCCGCAACGCCGGATCGCGGTTCCTGCTCGCCGTGTTCGTCGACAACGTCGACGCGTTGTGCGCCGAGTTGACTGCGCGCGGCGTGGCGGTCAACGGACCGGCGGACCGGCCGTGGGGCATGCGCACCGCGACCTTCACCGACCCGGCCGGGCATCTCTGGGAGATCGGTCAGGATCTAGGCGGGAACTGATCCCCGGCACCGGATTCAGTCGCGCGACCCGGAGAAGATCCGCAGGAAGAACCAGAACACGCCCGCGAGAATACCGGTGGCCGCGGGGAGGTGCGGATGGTCCTGAATGTGCGTCACGTAACGATAAGTGGGAATGAATATCATCGATGAAGGTCATCGGAGGGCCATGATTAACCTCATCCCACCCGTCCAGCACCGGGCTCATGTCACTGCCAAGGCCCCGGAGCCGGACGGCGAAGGCGCGCAGCGCACCCTGGCGTATGGCCAGTACCGGCTGTCCTATGAGGTCTACGGCTCGGGCGGCAGGCTGCTCGTATGGCTTCATGCTCTGCTGTTCGACGCCAACCTCAGCCGCAGCCTGGCCCGCAGACTGGCTGACCGCGGCAACCGCGTCGTGCTGCTTGACCTGCTGGGCCATGGCCGCAGCGACAAGCCCCGGCAGGCCGGCCCGCACCGGATGGATCTTTACGCCGAGCAGGTGCTGTGCCTGCTGGACGAGCTCGCCGTCGACCAGGCGGTGCTGGGCGGGGTCTCCCTTGGCACTAACGTTGCCCTGCTCACCGCCGTGCGGGCACCCGAAAGGGTTCGCGGCCTAGTGCTGGAGATGCCGGTGCTCGAGCGGGCGGCCCCGGCGGTGGCGCTGACGTTCGTGCCGTTGCTGCTGCAGACGTACTACGCCCGCCCGGTCATGCGCCTCGTCTCGCGGGTCGCGTCGCAGCTTCCCCGTTCCGGGCTCGGCGCACTCGACTCCGTCATGAATGCCGTCTCGTCCGATCCGGCGGAAATCGCCGCCATCCTGCACGGCATCCTGCTGGGTCCCATCGCCCCGACCGTCGGGCAGCGGCAGGCCATCACGGCGCCGGCGCTTGTCCTGGGGCATGGGGTCGACCTGATCCACTCGTTCAAGGACGCGGAACGGCTCGCTCGGCAGCTGCCCGATGCCAGGCTGATCCGGACTCACACTTTCGCGGAGCTGTGGGTGCGGCCCGCTCGGCTGACAGCCGAGATCGGCGAGTTCCTCGACCGGATGTGGGCGACGGACGGCGAAACTCCCGGATGGGACCTGCCCGGGCAGGGCTCTTACGGTGCGGATTGACTTCGCGCCCGATCCGTCGCTGTACCCGTTCCAACCGCGCTGGTTCGAGAGCTACGCCGGCCAGATGCACTATGTCGACGAGGGCGCGGGGCCGCCCGTCTTGTTCTGTCACGGCAATCCGACCTGGAGCTTCCTGTACCGGAAGGTCATCGCCCGGTTGCGCGGAAGCTTCCGCTGCATCGCGGTTGACTACCTGGGGTTCGGGCTCTCCGAGCGGCCCGAGGCCTACGGCTACACGATTGACGAGCATGCCCGCTGCGTCGGTGAACTGGTGGATCATCTCCAGCTCGACGGGTTCATCCCCATGGGCCAGGACTGGGGCGGCCCGGTCAGCATGGCCGTCGCCACCGCGCGCCCGAAGCGTGTCCGCGGCGTCATCCTCGGCGATACCTGGTTCTGGCCGGCCGACCTCAGGATGACGCTGTTCAGCCGGGTGACGTCCACGTCATGGATGCAGCGGCAGATCCTGGAGAAGAACCTCTTTGTCGAGCGGATCATGCCGCTGGGGATGACGCACCACCTGACGCTCGCTGAAATGGACCACTACCGCAAGGTACAGCCGTCACCGGACGCTCGCCGGGGGGTCGCCGAGATGCCCAGGCAACTGCTGGCCGCGCGCCCGCTGCTGCAGCGCCTGGCCGACGACGTGCCGGCCACGCTCGGGGCCAAGCCGGCGCTGCTGTTGTGGGGAATGAAGGACCTCGCGTTCCGGCCCGGTCACCTGCTGCCCCGGATGCAGGCCGCGTTCCCCAGCAACGTCACCGTCCGGCTGCCGCACGCCGGGCACTACATCCAGGAAGACGCCCCGGAGGAGATCGCCCAGGCAATAAGCCAGCGCTTTGGCTGACGCCCGGGCGGTCCCCAGGCCGGTTCGTCAGCCCGGTTGCGGAGGCGTGCGGGAACGTTTCCTGGCGGCGGCGGACCGGGCATGGCGCCTGGCGGCTGCCACCAGCTCGGCTACGCCGTTCTCGATGCCCTGGGCAAGCACGTCGAGGTCCGGATTGGCGGCAAAGTCGCCGGTGACGCCGAATGTGACGCTGTCACAGTAGGTAAAGATCACAACGCCGGTGCGCACGGTGGTGGCGATGGGCACGTAGGGGATGATCTCCACAAGCCGGCGGCCCATCCCGTACAGCGGCTGGCGGGGACCGGGCACGTTCGTGGTGACGGTGACGATCTCCCGCTGCGCCGACAGCGCCTTCCTGATCCACCAAGACGCGAGCGGGTACGGACTGTAGTCGCCCAGGCCGGCCAGCGCCTCGCCGATCAGCGCTTCCTTGCTTGCTTTCAGGGACTGCAGCTCGGCGCGGACAGCCGTGAGCCGCTCCACCGGGTCGGCGATATGGACCGGAAGGTCGGCAACCACCGCCGATACGCGGTTGTCGTAGACGTCCCCTTCGCCCGGGGGCCTCACGGAGACGGGAACCAGCGACGGCACCTCGTGCGATTGCGGCAGTTCGCCGCGGGCGAGCAAGAGCGCGCGGAAGCCGCCGCCGATCGCCGCCAGGAAAACGTCGTTCATGGTGCCGCCGAGCTCCCGCTTGATCGTCCTGATGTCGTCCAGCGATGCCCGGGCCCAGGTGTACCGGCGTTCCCCTCCGATGTGCCC
>Ga0335075_10018494_pt1 | contig 10327 bp, 5 predicted proteins | sample Lox_Sample_24_FD_206723 | JGI IMG/M metagenome (GOLD analysis project Ga0335075, IMG submission 206723) | Soil microbial communities from Loxahatchee National Wildlife Refuge, Florida, United States - Lox_Sample_2.4 | ecosystem: Environmental > Terrestrial > Soil > Wetlands | place: USA: Florida... | reverse complement strand
GCAGGCTCTCGAAAGCGCCTCTATCAATTCACGGCCATCGACGACTGCACGCGTATTCGGGTGCTCAAGATCTACGATGCCTGCAACCAGGCGTCAGCCATCCGCTTCGTGGACGAGGTTATCCGGCGGCTCCCCTTTCGTGTCCTGGTCGTCCAGACGGACAATGGCTCCGAATTCCAGTCCGGCTTCCACTGGCACCTCGAGGAGCAAGATATCCGCCACGTCTACATCCGACCCAGGACACCGCACCTGAACGGCAAGGTCGAGCGCTCACACCGTGTGGATGAACAGGAGTTCTACCAGCTCCTGGACAAGGACGGCATCGCTGACGATATCCATCTGTTCAACGACAAGCTTCGGGAGTGGGAGGACTACTACAATTACCATCGGCCCCACGGGGCCCTCGACGGGCAGACTCCCTACGAGCGGCTCCTGGCAAAGAAAGCCCCTGCCAGGGTGTCACCGAAGTCCTGAGACCTTACAGTGATTTCATGGTGGCCAGGGGCGGAATCGAACCACCGACACGCGGATTTTCAGTCCGCTGCTCTACCAACTGAGCTACCTGGCCGCCTTGGGGGAGGGCCCGGTATTAGACCGGGACCGCCGGCCCCCGTCAAGCAATCTCGAGCCTAAGCCTTTGATTCCGGGCCCATTCTGCGTGCTGCTCGAATCCCCGTGGCGCCCATTCCGCGCCCGCCTTCGCGCATGCGCAGCAAAATAGCGCGCTGGCGGCGCTGGTCTCCGACGACCGGCACAAGCTGAGGAGGCCCGGGCACCAAGGGAAGCCTCACTTTAAGACCCGCATGCGAGTATGCCCGGGGCATCCAATACGCGCTGCGCTTGGGGAGGCACGTGCGCGAAAAGCACTATGAGATAGAGCGACCAGTCTTGCAGCGCCCGAGCGCGGTGGCCGCCTGCTCTTGGGTCACGCGGTTGCGCCGGTGTAGGCCGGCATGAGGAAATGAGACCTGAACGATCGATCCTGGGGGCTGTCCATCGTATGGTCACACGCGGCATTGCCGCGCCCGCATGAAAGCGGGCTTCAGAAGCTTTCCTATAAGTACGATTTCGAGACGGGTGGGGGTTGGATGGTGGAGTCGAATGACTGCCTGAAGCATCAGACGTGCGCCATGGTCGCCCGACACGCCAAGTCGTTGGACACCATGGGGCTGGCCCAAGTCTTCACCACCTTGGTTCCCCTCGCGCTTCTCTGGTGGGCCGCCATGCGGCTCACGAGCGTGTCCCTCTGGCTCGCCATGGTGCCCTTGCCCCTCATTGTCCTCTTGACCGTACGCGTCTTTGGTCTGATGCACGAGTGTGGCCACGGGAGCCTCTTTCGCAGCCACTGGCTCAATCGCCTGGCCGGGTTCCTTCTGGGCGTGATATCCGGGATGCCGCAGTACGTATGGTCGCAGCACCACAATTATCACCACGCGCACAACGGCAACTGGGATAAATACCGTGGACCCTACACGACCCTTTCGGTCGATGAGTATGCGGCGCTCAGCCACGCCCGGCAGCGCATGTATCGCTTCAAATGCAGTGCGGCGGCCGCGCCGCTCGCAGGCTTCATCTATCTGATTTTCAATCCGCGCTTCACCTGGATGAAGGGCAGCATCGGACTTCTGATCCACGTGCTGCGCCAAAAGCTGGCCCAACCCGGGGTGTCGTTGCGCGCGCATTCGCTGACATATGAGACGCGCCATTGGAAGTCGGCCAGAGAGTACCGGCACATGTCGTGGAACAACGTCGCGCTCCTGAGCATCTGGGCGCTGATGTGCCTCGAATGCGGAGTGGCGCATTTCTTTTTCATCTATGTGATCAGCGTGTCGGTTGCCGGCGGCCTGGGCATAGTGCTGTTCACGGTGCAGCACAACTTCAGACACTCGTATGCGAGCGACAGCCAGCACTGGGATCGTGACGCCGGGACGATCGAAGGCACGAGCTATCTGGTGCTGCCGCGATGGCTGAACTGGTTCACCGTCAACATCGGATACCATCACATCCACCACATGTCGGCCGCCATTCCGAACTACCGCCTGGCCCGCTGCCACGATGAATATCAACACATGTTCTCGAGCGTCACCCGCCTGAGACTGCGCGAGGTCCTCGGCGCGCTCGACTGCATCGTGTGGGACCGGCACGCGCGGCAGATCATCACAGTGGCCGCCTGCCGTCAGGGATCATGACCGGGCCGGACTTCGCGCCGCTTCCGTAGACCAGCCGGCCGCAACGCTACGCGCCGTTCGCGGCATCAGTCGCGTCCGCGGCATCAGTCGCGGATGAAGGGCAGGCACAGGCACTGCGGGCGGCACTGACCCGTGACGCATGGATGCCTCGACCGATGGCCCCTACCTACTAAGAGAGAGGCCGCCCCCCGCCGCCGGACAGCGCGCACCCCCTCCGCGTGAGCCATATCGAAACCGGCTTGCCAACGCAACAATTGTCGCCCGACGTCGTCGATCCGACCGGCACGACCACGTCCATGAGGGGAATACCAGGGAGTCTCAATCGTGCGCAATCGCCCGCCTTCTTTCGCTTCGCTCGCTCCGCTCGCCGCCGCCGCTCTCGCCGCGGTCCTGACGCTGTCCGGCTGCTCCAGGGATGCCGCGGCCCAGCACGCTGCCGTGCCGCCTCCGGCGCCCCAGGTCACCGTGGCGCGCGTCATCTCGCGGACCGTCACCGACTCGGAGACCTTCTCCGGCCGGTTCGAATCGGTCAATCACGTCGACATCCGGCCCCGGGTGTCGGGATACATCTCTTCCGTCAACTTCGTGGACGGCGCCCTGGTCCACAAAGGCCAGGTGCTCTTCGTCATCGACCCCCGTCCCTACCAGGCTGACTATGAGCGCGCGGAGGCCGAACTCGACCAGGCGCGCGCCCAGGCGGCACTGGCCCGGTCCGAGCAGGTGCGTGCCGTGAACCTCTATGCGGCCCATGCGATCTCCAAGGACGAGTTCGACACCCGGACCGCCAATGAGCGGCAATCCGCGGCGAACGTGGAAGCCGCCAAGGCCGCGGTCGCCGAGGCGGCGCTGAATCTCACCTTCACGCGAGTGACCGCCCCCCTCACCGGTCGTGTCAGCCGCGCGATCGTCACCGTTGGCAATCTCGTCACCAACGGGCAGACGCTGCTGACCACGGTCGTGTCCCTCGACCCGATCTACGTGCAGTTCAACGCCGATGAACAGGCTTATCTGACATTCGAGAAGTATGCCGAAGCCAATGGACGCAAGGACGCGCCCGCCAGCACCGGGGCGGTCGCCGGGGCGACGCCCCACTCGCTGGGCAACGCCGTCTACATCGGCCTTGCGGACGAGAACGGCTACCCCCATGAAGGCCACCTCGTGTTCATGGACAACTCTCTCGATGCGCAGACCGGCACCATCTATGCGCGGGCCCTGCTCAGCAACCCGGACGGCCACTTCGTCCCAGGCCTCTTCGCCAGGGTCAAGCTGATCGGCAACGACCACTACGCCGCCGTGCTGATCAACGACAGCGCCGTCGGCACCGATCAGACCATGCGCTACGTCCTCCTCCTGGGCGCCGACAACAAGGTGGAGTACCGCCCCGTGGAGCTCGGCCCCCTGGTCGACGGACTGCGCGTGGTGAGATCCGGACTGAAGCCGGGCGACACCATCGTCGTCAATGGCCTGATGCGCGTGCGTCCCGGCATGCAGGTGAACCCGCAGCTGATCGCAATGGGTGAGCGTCGCAGGACGGACGGCGCCATGGTCGCCCAGAACGCAACTGATGCGGAGACGGCGGACGGCAGCTCTGCCTCCAGGGAGAATCGGTGAAACTCTCGCACTTCTTCATCGACCGCCCGATCTTCGCGGCGGTCCTGTCGACCTTCATCTTCATCGCCGGCGCGATCGCGATCACCCAGCTGCCGATCAGCGAGTACCCGGAGGTGGTGCCGCCGTCCGTCATCGTGCGGGCGACTTACCCGGGCGCCAACCCGAAGGTCGTGGCGAATACCGTGGCGGCGCCGCTCGAGCAGTCGATTGTCGGCGTCGAGAACATGCTTTACATGTCCTCGACGTCGACCATGGACGGCTCTCTGGCGCTGACCATCACCTTCCGCATCGGCACCGACGTCGACCGAGCGCAAACCCTGGTGCAGAACCGCGTACAGCAGGTTCTACCGCGACTGCCCGATGAAGTGCGCAATCTCGGCGTGACGACGACCAAGAGCTCGCCGAATCTGACGATGGTCGTGCACCTCTACTCCCCCGACGGCCGTTTCGACACGCTGTACCTGCGCAACTACGCGGTACGCAACGTCCGTGACGTGCTGGCGCGTCTGCCCGGCATGGGCGACGTGCAGCTCTTCGGCGGTGGCGACTACGCAATGCGGGTCTGGCTCGATCCTCAGAAGCTCGCCGCGCTCAATCTGACCGCCGGAGATGTCGTCGCCGCCATCCGGGCGCAAAACATCCAGGTGGCCGCCGGCCAGATCGGCGCACCGCCCGCGCCGGGCTCCGATTTCCAGCTGGCGCTCAACGCCATGGGGCGTCTGACCTCGCCGGATCAATTCCGCGGCATCGTGCTGAAGACCGGCGCCAACGGGCAGGTCGTGCGCCTCGGCGATGTCGCCCGGGTCGACATGGGTGCCGAGTCGTACGGCACCAACAGCTACCTGGACAACCAGGACGCCGTCGCCATCCCCGTGTTCCAGGCTCCCGGATCGAATGCACTGCAGTTGTCCGACGAGGTGCGCGCCACCATGGCGCAGCTCTCCAAAGACTTCCCGCAGGGCATGCGCTATACGATCGTCTACGATCCGACAGTCTTCGTCCGTCAGTCGATCGACGCCGTCGTGCACACGCTGCTCGAGGCAGTGCTGCTCGTCGTACTGGTCGTCATTCTGTTCCTGCAGACCTGGCGCGCATCCATCATCCCGCTCATCGCCGTTCCGGTGTCGATCGTCGGCACCTTCGCGGTGTTGCTCGCATTCGGATTCTCGATCAATACCCTGTCGCTCTTCGGCCTCGTGCTGGCGATCGGAATCGTGGTGGACGATGCCATCGTGGTGGTCGAGAACGTGGAGCGCCACATCGAGAGCGGGCAAACCCCGCGCGAGGCAGCCAAGTCCGCGATGAGCGAGGTCAGCCGGCCCATCATCGCGATCACGCTGGTGCTCTGTGCCGTGTTCGTACCCGTCGCCTTCGTCAGCGGCCTCACCGGCGAGTTCTACCGCCAGTTCGCCCTGACGATCGCCATCTCCACGGTCATCTCGGCCTTCAACTCGCTGACCTTGTCTCCGGCATTGGCCGCCGTGCTGCTGAAGCCCCATGGCGCGAAGCCGGACGTCCTGTCGCGGGTCATGGACCGCCTCCTCGGCCGCTTCTTCCGCCAGTTCAACCGCGGCTTCGCGGCGGTCGGCAACGCCTATCAGACAGCCGTCGTCGGCACGGTCCGCCGTGTCGGCATCGCTCTCTTCGTCTACGCCGGCCTGATCGGGCTCGCCTATCTGGGATTTGCCGCCGTGCCGCACGGCTTCATCCCCCAGCAGGACAAGCAATACCTGGTCGCGATCGCGCAGTTGCCGCCCGCCTCATCGCTCGACCGCACCTCGGAGATCGTCAAGAAGATCGGCGACATCGGTATGCATCAGCCTGGCGTCGAGCATGCCGTGCAGTTTGCCGGCATGTCGGTCAATGGGTTCGTGCAGAGCTCGAGCGCCGGACTGGTGTTCTTCGGGCTCAAGCCCTTCGACCAGCGTCATGCGCAGGGCCTGTCGGCTGACGCCATCGCGGCGCAACTCAACCAGAAGCTCTCCAGCATCCAGGATGGCATGGTGGTCGTCTTCCCAGCGCCACCGGTCATGGGTCTTGGCACCCTGGGTGGATTCAAGCTGGAGGTCGAGGATCGCGGCGACGCCGGCCCCAAGGCTCTCTATGACGCGGTTCAGAACGCCCTGAACGAGGGTTACGCCAACCCCGCGCTCGCCGGGCTCTTCAGCAGTTATCAGGTGAACGTACCGCAGCTCAACGTCAACGTGGATCGCGTCAAGGTCATGCAGGACCACGTCAACCTGGACGATGTGTTCCAGACGTTGCAGGTTTACCTGGGATCGCTCTACATCAACGACTTCAACGCCTTTGGCCGTACTTACGAGGTGTTGGCACAGGCCGACGCACCGTTTCGCTCCCGGATCGACGACATCTCGACACTCCAGGTCCGCAACGCCCAGGGGCAGATGATCCCCCTTGGCTCTTTCCTCACCGTCAGCCCGTCATACGGACCTGACATCGTGCAGCGCTACAACGGGTACACGGCCGCCGACATCAACGGCGGCCCGGCGCCGGGCTACAGCTCCGGCCAGGCGCAGGCGGCGATGACCCGGATCCTGAAATCGACGCTGCCGCGAGGCATGTCCTTCGAATGGACCGACCTGCAGTATCAACAGATCATCTCGGGCAACACCAGCCTGATCATCTTCCCGCTGTGCGTGCTGTTCGTGTTCCTGGTGCTCGCCGCGCAATACGAGAGCCTGATGCTGCCGCTCGCGATCATCCTGATCGTGCCGATGTGTCTGCTCGCGGCCATCACGGGCGTATTCCTCGACCACGGCAACAACAACGTGTTCACGCAGGTCGGCCTGGTCGTGCTCGTCGGCCTCGCCTGCAAGAACGCGATCCTGATCGTCGAGTTCGCCAAGCATCTGCAGGAAGAGCACGGCCATGACGCGGTGTCCGCCGTGCTGCAGGCCGCCCGGCTGCGCCTGCGGCCGATCCTGATGACGTCCTTCGCCTTCATCATGGGTGTCGTACCGTTGATGGTGGCGAGCGGCGCCGGCGCCGAGGTCCGCCATGCGCTCGGTACGGTCGTGTTCTCCGGCATGCTCGGCGTGACCGTGTTCGGCCTCCTGCTGACGCCGGTGTTTTATGTACTCATCCGCCGCACCTCGGACCGGCCCGAAGCCGTGTCCGACCGGCTACCTTCTCCGGACCCCCATCATGCGTAAGACTCATTTACTGCTCACTCTGGCCGTCGCCACCGCACTCTCCGCCTGCGCGGTCGGGCCCAACTACGTCAGGCCGAAGACCCCGGTGGCCGCGCAGTTCGCCGGCGCCGAGCCCGGCGTCTACAGCAACCAGCAGACTCAGGTCGAGTTCTGGAAGCAGTTCGATGATCCGACGCTCGACCGCTTGGTCAGCCAGTCGCTGAGCGCGAACTACGATCTGCGGATCGCGGTCGGACGGCTGGTGCAGTCCCGCGCATTGCGCAACCAGTCGGAATTCGACCTTGCTCCTACTGTGACCGCCAACGGCGGCTGGAACAAGCAGCGCTATCCGGCAGTGGAAAACCCCTACGGCGGCCCCTACACGGAAAAGTTCTATGACGCCGGGTTCGACGCAACGTGGGAGCTCGACTTCTTCGGCGGCGTCAGGCGCAACGTCCAGGCGCGCAATGCCGAGCTGCGAGGCGAGGTGGCCAACCTGCACGATGCTCAGGTCTCGGTAATTGCCGAGGTGGCGCGCAACTACTTCGAGCTGCGCGGTGAGCAGACACAACTTGCCGTGGCGCGCGCCAACGTCGAGAACCAGCGGCAGGTCCTCCAACTGGCGCAAGCCGAGCTCACCGCCGGCAGCGGCACCGACCTCGATGTCGCGCGCGCCCAGTCGCAGCTCAGCACCACGCTATCCACGATCGGACCTCTCGAGGCGGCGGTTTCGCGCTCCATTCACCGGCTCAGCGTGCTGACCGGCCGCCAGCCCGACGCCCTGACGGAGATGCTCAGCGCGCCCCACGACTTGCCGCCGCTGCCGCACATCGTCCCCGTCGGCAGCCCGGCCGACATGTTGCGCCGCCGTCCGGACATCCGTTCGGCGGAGGAAAACCTGGAGGCATCCACGGACCTGGTCGGAGTCGCCATCTCGAATCTTTTCCCCAAGGTGACCTTCACGGGCAGCTTCGGCTTCGCCGCCGCCGCGCCCGGGGGCTTCGGGACCTCCGGCTCACGCAGCTATGGCATCGGCCCCGGCATCTACTGGCCGGCCTTCGACCTGGGCCGTGTGCACGAGCAGGTCGCCGGCGCCCGGGCCGGCGCCGTGATCGCGCTCGACCAGTATCACAGCACCGTGCTCAACGCCCTCGAGGAAACCGAGGATGCGCTGGTGACCCACGCCCGGGACCGCGACCAGCTCCAGCATGCGCAGGATGCCGCAAGCGCCAGCGCGACCGCCGCGCGGCTGGCCAGGATCCGCTACCAGGGGGGCCTCGTCGACTTCCTGTCGGTCCTGGACGCGGAACGGACGCAGCTGCAGGCCGAAAACGACCTGGCCCAGGACCGGACCGAGGCCGCCACCAGCCTGATCGCCGTCTACAAAGCGCTGGGCGGCGGTTGGGAGACCGCCCCCCTGCCGAGGTACACTGACGCTACGGTTTCCCGATAGTGAGCCTCTCTATGAGTGTTTCGGTGGTGGATCCGGCGCTTGCCCGCCTGGAGCCTTTGACAGAATCCGCTCCCTGCACCGAGGAGCTGAGCCAGATCAACGAGTCGCTGCGGCGCCGCGAGGCGTTGCTGGTGGCTTCCGCCAAGGCCAGCCGAATGCTGCTCGAGGCGCCGGATGCGCGCGGCGCCATCCCCGAGGTGCTGGTCCTGATGGGTGAGGCGGCCCACGTGGATCGCGTCAACGTCATGCTCGCCCGCCGCGGACCGCAGGGCGAGCCACTCCTGGTGGTAGTGAGCGAGTGGACCGCAGATGGCGTTCCACCGCACATCGACGACCCCGCGGTCTGTACGTGTGACGAGCGTCAGTTCTCCGCGGTAACCGCCGAGCTGCGTGCCGGTCGCAGCGTCTGTCTCAACAAGAGTGACACGCCGATCGACTACGCCGGCGTCACGGGATTCGAGGGCATCGGCACCAAGACGAAAGCCATCGTGCCGATCTTCGTCGCCGGCGAGTTCATCGGAGTCGTCGGCTTCGACAACACGCGTCAGCGCCGCGCGATCGACTCCGCCGAGCTTGCCGCGCTGGAGAACGCGGCGGGCGTCATCGGCGCTGCGCTCCATCGGCAACGCCTCATCGACGACATGAGACGGGAGCGCGAGCGCGCAGCAGAGGAGCGCGTTGCGGAGTTGGCAAAAGCCAACGCCGTCATCCGCGGCAACCTCGAGCGTCTGGCGAGTGAGCCGGACCTGCACAGCTTCCTGGGACACGTCCTGTTGGAGGCGACGCGCCAGTTCGATGCGGCATCGGGCGCCGTGGTCGTCTCGAAAGACAGCCTGCAGCAATGGCGGATAGCGGCGCATGTCAGGGACGGCCGCATCGAAGAGCCTCCCTATCCCATCAGCGTGCCGACCAACGGCTCTTCCTTCGGTGACAAGTTCACCAAGCCGACCGAGCCCATGTATCTCGACGTCGAGGAGCAATCGGAGGAGTTCTGGCCGGGCATGTTGGCTTTCCATAGGCAGGAAGGCTACGTCGGCACGGTGGTCTATCCGCTGGTGTTCGGCTCCCGCAATGTCGGCTTCCTGATCCTGCGATTCCGCCGCAACGCTGCCGACGTGCAGCGCAGCGAGCTGCTCGTGGCGCTCGCCCAGCAGGCGACGCTCGCCGTGCAGCTCACGCGCCTCGCCTATCAGGCGAAAGAGGCCGCGGTGCTGGTCGAGCGCGCGCGCATCGGGCAGGAGATCCACGACGGCCTGGCGCAGGCCTTCACCGGGATCCTGATGCAGCTCGGCGCCGTCGAGGAATTTCCATCCTGCAAGAAAAAGAACTCCGGTCTGGCGCTGACACTGTCACGCATCCGTGACCTCGCCCGCGAAGGGTTGGCCGAGGCGCGCCGCTCGGTCATGGCGCTGCGGCTCGATCAGACACGCCGCGCGGGGCTCGAGCTCGCGCTGCGCCAGCTCGCGGACCGCTCGACGGTGCCGGGCGGCGTGACGTGCAACTTCGAAGGCGGCGGCATCATCACAGGCCTGAAGCCCGAGCACGAGCATGAGCTGCTGCGCATCGCGCAGGAGGCTGTGAGCAACGCCGTGCGCCACGCACGGCCCAACCTGATCCGCATCACCATGGCGGAGGAAAGCGCGCACTGGGTGCTTGCGGTTGAAGACGATGGGCGCGGCATGGAGCAGCGGCCCGAGTGGTATGCGCGCGAGGGTTTCGGCCTCACGAGCATGCGCCAGCGCGCCAGCGCGATCGGCGGTGAGTGGCAGATCGAGAGCCAGCCTGGTGCCGGCACACGCGTCAGTGTGCGGTTGCCGAAGCGGAAGGCGGCCGCGTAATGGTCGCGGTACTCACCAGAAAGAAGATCCGCGTGATCCTGGCGGATGATCATCCGGTGGTGAGGGACGGGCTGGCGGCGATGG
>Ga0335075_10018492_pt1 | contig 10328 bp, 5 predicted proteins | sample Lox_Sample_24_FD_206723 | JGI IMG/M metagenome (GOLD analysis project Ga0335075, IMG submission 206723) | Soil microbial communities from Loxahatchee National Wildlife Refuge, Florida, United States - Lox_Sample_2.4 | ecosystem: Environmental > Terrestrial > Soil > Wetlands | place: USA: Florida... | reverse complement strand
CCAGATCCCCTGCCGGGTAGGTGCTTTTCAAGTTGTGCGCGTTCAGCAGCTCCCGCATGTACGCCAAGATCAGGACTCCTAGCATCCATGGGCGGTGGTACCAGGTGGTCCATACCTTGCCCTTGGCGCGGTAGCCCCATGTCTGGCCCACGAAGTCGATGAGCCAATCCATGACCTTCGTCGTTACCGCGCCAAGGGCATCGCCCAGGGCGAGGCGCAGTCGCTTGATACAGCGGTGCCCCGGACGGCGCCGGGGCGGCCGGGGCAGGTCGCCGTCGCGCACCGAAGGTGGTGCCAGCAGCGTGGCGGCGTTGAAGTACACCGGTTGCGGTACTTCGACGCTGATGTCGGCGGTGGCGTTGGCCTCCGAGAGGGCTTGCATTCTGCGCCAGTCGTCGACGTCGGTGCCGCCGGCTTTCACTGCCCCGGCGTAGTGATCGGCGGCCTCGCGATATTGCTCGAGCTTGAAATAAGCCAGGGCTGCCAGCGCGTACGCGTTGCCATCGCGCTCCGCGTCGGGAAGACCGTCAAACCACACAATGACTTCCTTGTATTTGTCCATTTTCAGGGCTTCCAACGCCTCCTCGTAAGACATACGAAGCTCCTTGCCTGAGCAAATATTCGAAGCTAGAAACTACCCGCCTGGGTGGAAAGGAGGGGCATAAACACACAATTCACCAGTGGGAAGGCTGATTATCGCAATTTACTTAATCATTCAGGTGAAAAGCATAGGACAGTCACTTGGATGGTGCCGAGCAAAATTGTTACCTGCATGTGTCGTGTGCCAAACGGCTTCCTCCACAGCGCCGACGGTCGATAATCGATCTTGTTGCGACCACTGATCGGCGGCAGGAGAGGCGGATGGGGGCAGCAGGCACGGTGTGCCGAGCGTGCAGCACCGAGCTGCGCAACGGCGCTCGGTTCTGCGACGCATGCGGTACGCCGGTGCCAGAAGCGGGAGAGCAACCTGAGTTCAAGCAAGTAACCGTGCTGTTCGCCGATGTGGTGAATTCCTTGACGATCGCCTCGACGCTCGGAGAGGAGCGGTTGCGCGAGATAATGGGAGAGGTCTTCGGCTGCGCCTCGGCGATTACTCGACGCTACGGCGGCACTGTCGATAAGTTCACCGGTGACGGCATCATGGCGGTGTTCGGAGCGCCAGTCGCTCTGGAGGATCACGCCTTTCGCGCCTGCCTGACGGCTTTGGACATCCAACAGCAGATCGTGCAACTGGCCGACGAAGTGCAGCGCCGCGATAAGGTCGTGCTGCGGCTGCGGGTGGGGCTGAACTCGGGCCGGGTGATCGCCGGGGAAATCAGTTCTGAGGCAGGGGCATACACCGCGGTCGGCGAGCAGGTTGGGTTGGCGCAACGGATGGAGTCGATCGCGCCGCCCGGTGGGGTGATGCTCAGTGAGTCCACCGCGCGGCTGGTCGAACACGCCACCGTGCTGGGAGCGCTCGAATTGGTCGACGTCAAAGGCGCTGAGGAGCCGTTGCCCGCGCGTCGGCTGCTGGGGGCCGCCGCTGAGCGGGTACGAATTGGCCGGCGCGAACCAACACTGGTCGGACGCACCTGGGAGATGAACACTCTCGCCGGCATTCTCGATCAGGCGGTCAACGGCGCCGGGTGTGTGGTCGGGGTGGTGGGTGCACCGGGTATCGGCAAGAGCCGCATGATGCGCGAGGCGGTCACACTCGCGACCGGTCGCGGCGTCGAGGTGATCACCGTTGCCTGTGAATCCCACACCCGCGAAGTCCCGTTTCACCTGGTGGCGCGGCTGCTGCGCAGGGCCTTCGGGGTGAACAATCTCGACGAGCAAGCGGGCCGGGCGCGGGTTCGCGCCCGCATCCCCGACGCCAACCCCGACGACCTGTTGCTGCTCGACGACCTACTCGGAATCGGCGACCCCGACGCTGCACTGCCCGACATCACCGCGGATGCCCGTCGGCGCCGGTTGGCGGCCTTGCTGAACGCCCTCACCCTGGCCAGAACCACCCCGGCCCAATACGTGATCGAGGATGTGCACTGGATCGACGAGGTCAGCGAGGCAATGCTCGCGGAGTTCGTCACGGTTGTGCCGCAAAGCCATTCACTCGTGCTGATCACCTTCCGCCCCGAATATCGGGGCGCCCTGTCGCGGACACCGGGTGCGCAGACAATCTCCCTGGCTCCGCTGAACGGGGCCCAGAGCACGGCCTTGACCACGGAACTGCTCGGAACCGACCCGTCCGTGCGCGCCTTGGCCGCGCGAATTGCCGAGCGGGCCGCGGGCAACCCGTTCTTCGCCGAAGAGATGGTGCGCGATCTGGCTCAACGCGGTGTACTCGACGGCGGGGCCGGTGCCTACCTCTGCCATGACGACGCCACCGACATCAGCGTGCCGGGCACACTGCAGGCCACCATCGCCGCCCGCATCGACCGCCTCGGTAGGGCGGCTAAACACTTCCTGTACGCCGCCGCGGTCGTCGGCGCGCGATTCAGGGCTGAGCTGGTGGCGCCGCTGCTGGACGACATCGACGTGGGGGAGGCGATCGCCGAGTTGCTCCAGGTCGAGTTGATCGATCAGGTGATGTTCACCCCGCGTGCGGTGCATGCGTTTCGGCATCCGATGATTCGAACGGTGGCCTACGAGTCGCAGTTGAAGGCCGGACGCATCGAGTTGCATCGGCGCCTGGCCGTCGCGATTGAACAGCAGGAGCCGGGGGCGGCCGACGAGAACGCCGCTTTGATTGCCGAAAACCTCGAGGCTGCAGGCGATTTGCGCGCAGCGTTCGACTGGCACATGCGCGCCGGCGCGTGGTCGGCCTTCCGCGACATTCGGGCGGCCCGCACCAACTGGCAGCGGGCTCGTCAGGTCGCCGACCGACTGCCGGTCGACACCCAGTATCGCGCGGCGTTGCAGATCGCCCCCCGCAACCTGCTCTGCGGCACGCTCTGGCGAACCGGTGGCAGCATCGCCGACACCGGCTTCGACGAACTCCGAGAATTGTGCACAGCCGCCGACGACAAAGTGTCGCTGGCGATCGGCATGACCGGGTTCATCATGGCGTTGACTTTTCACAACCGTTTCCGCGAGGCGGCCCAAGTGGCTTCTGAGCAGAGCGAGCTCCTTGAATCGATCGGGGACCCGACGCTGACCGTCGCTCTGCTGTTTGCTGCGATCTACGCCAAATGCCAAGCGGGCGAGATGATCGAGGCGCTGAGATTGTCGGATCGGCTCATCGACTTGGCTGACGGCGATCCCACCAAGGGCGACTTGATTTTCGGTTCACCGCTGAGCACCGCGATCGCGATGCGGGGCCACGTCAAGATGTGCCTGGGCATCCCGGGATGGCTGGACGACGCCGCCACGTCGATCGCGATGGCTGCTCCTCTCGATCCGACGAGTTATGTTTTCGCGCTGTTGTGGAAGTACGTCGCCTCCATACCTTTCGGCGCGCTGCCGGCCAACGCGACCGCCATGCGCGAGACCGCCGAAGCGCTGCGCATCGCCGAAAGTTCCAGCGACGACTTCGTTCTCGGGATGGGCCGACTCAGCCGGGGCCTGGTCATGGTTTGTCGCGACGGCCCGCAACGCGAAGCGGGCCTTGACCTGTTCACCCAAGCCCGAGCCATGGCCGCGGCAGAACGGTTCTCGCTGAGCGCGCTAACAATCGTCGACCCCGAGTTCGCATTAGAGAAGGCCCGCGTCGGAGATCTCGATGGTGCCATCGAACTGGTGCGAGGCGTCGTGGATGGGGCGTACGAGAGTGGCGACATGATCTGGCGCGGCAGGGCCACCGAGGTTCTGGTGCAACTGCTGGTGCAACGCGGATCCACTGGTGACCACAACGAAGCGCAGGCCGCGATCGACCGACTGGCCGCCGTACCCACCGATCCCGGTTTTGTGCTCCACGAACTGCCGCTGTTGCGCTCGCGTGCGCTGCTCGCGCGTGCGCGCGGTGACGAAAGCAGCTATCGCAACTTCCTCAAACAACACCACGCCAAGGCGGCGGCCGCCGACTTCGATGCTCTGATAACCGATGATGACGCTAATTTCACTGCAGCTCAACATAATTCGGTGGCCCAGTAATGACAGCATTGGGTGAGCGCGCGATCGTCCTCGGGGCGAGCATGGGTGGGTTGCTCGCCGCGAGGGTCTTGGCCGACTTCTTTGAAACCGTCACTGTCGTCGAACGGGATGTGCTGCCGGACGCCCCCGCTGTCCGACGCGGGGTTCCACAGGGTCGTCATGTTCATGTCTTACTCGCCCGCGGAGCCCAGATCTTGAACGAGCTCTTCCCCGGTTTACTCAATGAACTGGTCACCGACGGAGCGCCCGTCTGGGACGACGGAGAGCTGTCCAAGCTGCACTTGTCTTTCGGCGGCCACGACATACTCCGCTCGGGCAAGGTGGCGAAGGACCCCAAGGCTCTGGCGATCCATATGCCGAGCAGACCGTTTCTGGAATGCCATGTCCTGCGGCGAATCCAGGCGATGCCCAACGTGACGATCCTCAGCGGCCACGAGGTAGCCGAGATAACAACGACGGCGGATCATCGGCGGGTCACCGGAGTGCGGCTGGTCGATCGCGACGGTGCCGAACGACAGTTGACTGCCGACATCGTCATGGACGCCATGGGACGCGGCGCGCATACGCCGGCGTTGCTGGAAAGACTCGGATATGGCCGACCGGTCGAGGACCACATCGTCATGCACACGAACTACGTCAGCCAACTGCTGCGAATCCCGCACGGCACGTTTCCCGAGATGCTGGTCGACATTGGCCCCGCGCCGGACAGGCCGGCCGGAATGTTCCTGAGCGGCTATGAGAACGACACCTGGATGTTCACGGTTTTCGGGATGGCGGGGCATCAGCCGCCTGGCGACCTGGTCGGCATGCTGTCATTCGCGCAGGAGTACTGCCCCGACCACCTGATCGCAGCGATCCGGGCCGCCGAACCGGTCAGCGAGGTGGCACATCACCACATGCCGTCCAGCCAGTGGCGACGCTACGACAAGATGGCCGAACTACCCGATGGTCTGCTGGTATGCGGTGACGCCATCTGCAGTGTCAACCCCATCTACGGGCAAGGGATGACGTTGGCTGCCCTGGAGGCCGCCGCGCTGCGGGAGTGTCTGCGTGGTGGTGTGGCTGACCTGCCGCGGCGATACTTTCGAGCCTCGGCGAAACCGCTTGGCGTGGCCTGGCAGATGGTCGCGAGCTCCGATCTGGCCTTCCCCGACGTGGAGGGGCGGCGGTCGACGTGGATGCGTATCGCCACCCGGCTTATCGACTGGGCCATCGCAGCCTCTGAGTCCGATCTCGTTGTCGCCGTGCGATTCTTCAGGGTCAACAGCCTGATCGACTCCCCGATTCGCCTGCTGCACCCCACGTTTCTCTACCGGGTGGCCGCGGTAAACCTGCGTCGTCGGCGCGACGCCAGGCATGTAGGGCGCATCGCAACGGCACCGTTAGGGTGATCGGCGTGGCTGAGACCGCGCCGTTGCATGTTCAACTGATCGCCAAGTCCGAGTTCTTCGCGCCGCCGGACGTTCCGTGGAGCACCGACGCCGACGGCGGTGAAGCGCTCGTCGAGTTCGCCGGGCGGGCCTGTTATCAGAGCTGGTCCAAGCCCAACCCCAAGACCGCCACAAACGCCGGCTATCTGCGGCACATCATCGACGTCGGGCATTTCTCGGTTCTCGAGCACGCAAATGTCTCGTTTTACATCACCGGCATCTCGCGGTCGTGCACGCACGAGCTGATCAGGCACCGCCACTTCTCCTACTCGCAGCTATCGCAGCGCTATGTGCCCGAAAAAGAGCCTCAGGTCGTCGTGCCGCCCGGGATGGAGGACGATGCCGAACTGCAGCAGATCCTCGCCGAGGCCGCCGACGCCAGCCACGCCACCTACACCATGCTGCTGAGCAGGCTGGAAGCCAAATTCGCTGATCAACCCAATGCGGTCCTACGGCGTAAGCAGGCCCGCCAAGCCGCCCGCGCGGTGTTACCCAACGCCACCGAGACCCGCATCGTGGTCACCGGTAACTACCGCGCTTGGCGGCATTTCATCGCGATGCGGGCCAGCGAGCACGCTGACGTGGAAATCCGGCGGCTGGCGATCGCGTGTCTGCGTCAGCTCGTCGACGTCGCGCCCGCGGTATTCAGCGATTTCCAGATCGGCACGCTGGCCGACGGCACCGAGGTGGCGACAAGTCCGCTCGCCACCGAGGCCTGAGCCCGGCATCGCTAACTAAAAGGGCTGGCGTCGCCAGGTAACCTGGGACGGTGAGCACCAGCGGATTCGACGCCTATACACGCCTGGGCACGCTGTTGACCGCCATGGTGACGCCGTTCGGACCCGACGGCTCCCTCGATATCCCGGCCACCATCCGGTTGGCGAACCATCTCGTCGACGCCGGCTGCGACGGGCTGGTGATATCGGGCACCACGGGCGAGTCGCCGACCACGACGGACGCCGAGAAGCTCGCCCTGCTGCGCGCGGTGCTGGAGGCGGTCGGAGACCGGGCCCGGGTCATTGCCGGCGCCGGCACTTATGACACCGCGCACAGCGTCCAGTTGGCCAAGGCGTGCGCGGCTGAGGGGGCGCACGGCCTGTTGGTCGTGACGCCGTACTACTCGAGGCCGCCGCAAGCCGGGCTGATCGCGCACTTCACCGCGGTCGCCGATGCGACCCCGCTGCCGGTACTGCTCTACGACATCCCGCCCCGCTCGGTGGTACCGATCGAGACGGAGACGCTGCGCGCGCTGGCGGCGCACCCCAACATCGTCGGCGTCAAAGACGCCAAGGGTGATCTGCACGCCGGTGCGCAGTTGATGGCCGAAACCGGCCTGGTGTACTACTCGGGTGACGACGCGCTGAATCTGCCCTGGCTGGCGATGGGTGCCACCGGATTCATCAGCGTCATCTCGCACGTGGCGGCCGGTCAGCTGCGGGACTTGCTGTCCGCGTTCGCCTCTGGTGATGTCACCACGGCCCGCAAGATCAACGTCGCGATCAGCCCGCTGTGCGATGCGATGAGCCGTCTCGGCGGGGTGACGATGTCCAAGGTGGGATTGCGGCTGCAGGGCATCGAGGTCGGCGACCCGCGGCTGCCGCAGGTGACCGCGACGCCTGAGCAGGTCGACGCACTGGTCACCGACATGCGTGCGGCCTCGGTGCTGCGGTGAGCCTGGCTCGCACGTGGATGTAGACCTCAAGCCACCGGGTCCGCTGGCCACTGGCGGTCTGCGGATCACCGCGTTGGGCGGGATCAGCGAAATCGGCCGCAACATGACGGTTTTCGAGCACCTGGGCCGACTGCTGATCATCGACTGCGGGGTGATGTTTCCCACCCACGACGAGCCCGGCGTCGACCTGATCCTGCCCGATCTGCGTCATATCGAGGACCGGCTCGACGACGTCGAGGCACTCGTACTGACCCACGCGCACGAGGATCACATCGGGGCGATTCCGTTCCTGCTCAAGCTGCGTCCCGACATCCCGGTCGTCGGCTCGAAGTTCACCCTGGCCCTGGTCGCGGCGAAATGCCGTGAGCACCGGCTCAAACCGGTGTTCGTGGAAGTGGCGGAGGGTCAGCTCAGCACCCACGGCGTGTTCGAGTGCGAGTACTTCGCGGTCAACCATTCCATTCCCGACGCGCTGGCCATCGCGGTGCGCACCGCCGCCGGAACTGTTTTGCACACCGGCGATATCAAGCTCGACCAGCTGCCGCTGGACGGGCGTCCCACCGACCTGCCGGGCATGTCCCGGCTCGGCGACGTCGGTGTGGACCTGTTCTTGTGTGACTCGACCAACGCCGAGGTTCCCGGCGTCGGGCCGTCGGAAAGCGAAGTCGGCCCGACGCTGCACCGGCTGATTCGGGGCGCTCACGGCCGCGTCATCGTGGCGTGTTTTGCCTCCAATGTCGATCGGGTGCAACAGATCATCGACGCCGCGGTGGCGTTGGGCCGGCGGGTATCGTTCGTCGGGCGGTCGATGGTGCGTAACATGGGCATCGCCCGTGAGTTGGGTTTTCTGCGGGTCGAGGATTCCGACCTGATCGACATCGGCGCCGCGGAGATGATGTCGCCCGAACAGATTGTGTTGATCACCACCGGAACTCAGGGTGAGCCGATGTCGGCGCTGTCACGTATGTCGCGCGGCGAGCATCGCAGCATCACGCTGACCGCCGAGGACCTCATCATCCTGTCGTCGTCGCTGATACCGGGCAACGAGGAAGCCGTTTACGGCGTCATCGACTCGCTGGCCAAGATCGGATCCCGCATCGTCACCAACCAGCAAGTCCGCGTGCATGTTTCGGGTCACGCCTATGCGGGCGAGCTGTTGTTCCTGTACAACGGGATACGGCCACGCAACGTCATGCCGGTGCACGGCACGTGGCGGATGCTTCGCGCGAACGCCAAGCTCGCCGCCAGCACGGGCGTGCCCGAATCGTCGATTGTCTTGGCCGAGAACGGAGTCAGCGTCGACCTGGTTGCCGGAAAGGTCAGCATCTCGGGCGCGGTGCCGGTCGGCAAGATGTTCGTCGACGGGCTCATCACCGGTGATGTCGGCGATATCACTTTGGGCGAAAGGCTGATTCTGTCATCGGGTTTCGTCGCGGTGACGGTGGTATTGCGGCGGGGGACCGGTCGTCCGGCGGGCGCACCGCATCTGAACTCGCGTGGCTTTTCCGAAGATCCCAAGGCGCTGGAACCGGCCGTCCGCAAGGTCGAAGCAGAGCTGGAATCGTTGGCGGCCGAGAACGTCACCGACCCGGTCCGGATCGCGCAAGCGGTCCGGCGCACGGTCGGCAAGTGGGTGGGGGAGACCTATCGCCGCCAGCCGATGATCGTGCCAACCGTCATCGAAATCTGATCTTTTGCAGCGCGTTTCGACGCCCGGGTCAGTAAGGAAAGAACAAATCCAGCGGGCTCAGGAACGAGTGAAAGTCGACCATGAGGGGAATGTCCCCGAACGGTGTCGCCAAAGTATCTACCAACGTGTCCGGGCCACCGACCGTCGTGGGTGCGATGTCGGAGTAGAAGTTCTCAAAGCCGTCGCCGAAGTTGATCACGTCGTAGATCGATCCGACCGGCGGCGCGCTGGTGCCGCTGACCGGGTCCGTGACAAGGAGTTCCTGGTTCGCCAAGCCCATCGCATTCGTGATGACGTCACTGTCCGCCTGGAACGACCCAGCCGGCAGCGTGTTGGTGGCGTTGGTGTCGAAGAATTCGTTGAGGTGGACGCTGTTGAAGAGGCTACTGGTATCTGGCAGGGATCCATTCACGCCGCTGAGCCCAGATACCCCGGTGACCGTTGAAGGTTGCGATACATCTTGGGAGAACCCGAAGAACGCGAAGGGTTGAGCGGGATCGAATCCAGTCGTGTCACCGCCAAGGGCGACGGGTGACGCATCCACGGGGTCGTAAGGGAAGAACGAATACGTGGAGTCGAAGTACGCGTGAAAGTCGACCATGATGGGGACGTTCCCGAACGGCGTCACCAAGGTGTCTGAGAGCGTGTCCGTGCCGCCGGGCGTCGTCGGGGCGATGTCGGAGTAAACATTCTCAAATCCGTTACCGATGTTGTTGACCTCGTACACCGATCCGACCGGCGGGGCGCTCGCGTCGGAGCTGGTAACGGCGAGCTCCTCGAAGCCAGGGCTCGACATATGCGCCAGAACGTTCTCGTCGGCCCGAAACGACCCGGCAGCGGTGTCGAAAGCTACGGTCTGGTGAACGCTCTGATAGAGCGGCGGAATCGCGGCTATATCAGTGACCGTCGGCTGCGATTCAGTGGGATCGAACCCAAAAAACTCTTGCAAGAACGGGTTGAAAAAGGACGTGGCTTCGGTGGTGGCGTCAGTCGAGACCGACGGATCCATCAGGTCAGCCGACGGGTCAGTACCGCCGTAGAGGAAGAACGAGTCCGTGGGGTCCACGAACGCGTGCAAGTTCGTCGCAAGCGAAATGCTCCCGAAGGGCGTTACCAGGGTATCTGAGAGTGTGTCCGCGCCGCCCGGCGTCGTCGGCGCGATGTCGGAGTAGACATTCTCGAAGCCGCCGCCGATGTTGATAACGTCGTACACCGATCCGACCGGCGGCGCGCTGGTGTCTTCCCCACTGCTGGTGACGAGAAGCTCGGCGCTGGCGGGGCCGAACGCAGTCGTAATGACTTCGTCGTCGGCCTGGAATGACCCGGCCGGAAGCATGCCGGCGGAGCCGGTTTCGAAGATTTCGGTCTCGTGAATACTCTGAAATATCGGCGGCTCACCGGATACCGAATAGACCGTAGCTGGTTGCGACACATCATGTTCGAACCCGAAGAAGCCCTGGAA
>Ga0335075_10018491_pt1 | contig 10328 bp, 9 predicted proteins | sample Lox_Sample_24_FD_206723 | JGI IMG/M metagenome (GOLD analysis project Ga0335075, IMG submission 206723) | Soil microbial communities from Loxahatchee National Wildlife Refuge, Florida, United States - Lox_Sample_2.4 | ecosystem: Environmental > Terrestrial > Soil > Wetlands | place: USA: Florida... | reverse complement strand
CTCCCACGCCATGTAGCGCTGGACCACCGGCGGACGGCGGGCCGGGCCTGGCTGGCGCGGCACGTCGAAGACGAACGGCCGGCCCGCCACGAAGGCGTCCGCGGCAGCGTCCGCGGCCAGTTCTTCCGCCGTGCCGGGCGGCGCCACCGTCAGCGCGGAGGTCGCCGGCGGCACGGTCACGGCGCCGACCGACTGCTGTACCACGTGGGCGACCTCGTGCGCCAGCAGCCACAGTCCCGACCGCGTCCAGGGAGTAAACGTCCCATCTGCGAAGTAGATGTCCGAGCCCACGGTGAACGCCCGGGCGCGCAGCGCCCGGGCCGCCCGGTCCGCGCGGGATGCCTGGGACGCCTGCCCGGCGGCTGCGTGATGCAGCCGGATCGCGGCGAAGTCAACGCCGTCCGCGCCGGTCCGGTACCGCGCCGCGAAAAGGTCCGCGAGTGCCGACAAGGAAATCCGCCCCCTTGAAATGCGCAACGGGAACCAGAATCGCATGCCGGCGTCGGGGCCGCGCAAGCGGTGCCGCATGAGCAAGGGGTGGGGCGCTACCCCACGTCCGCACACGCTGGTACTTCTGCTTTCGGAGTATCTGGTAAGAAAAAGTTGGCCTGCGCGTCTGCCGCTCGTCGTGTTCGTGCGCAATGGATTTCATGGCTGGCTTCTTAGCTGTGCCTTATGGAAACCCCTTATGGAGAGATTCCCCAACGCCTCGTCAAGGACATGTCCGCCCAGGAGATGCACGACTACCTGCGGCAGCACTACTCCCGCCGCGGGTTCCTCAAGGGCACTGCCGCGGCGGGCGCGCTCGCCGTGGCGGGACCGGTCCTCTTGCGCCGCCAGTTCGCCGATTCCTCGGCGGCGGGCAGCCCAAGCGGCCCGCAGTGGGTCGCCTTCGGGTCGGACCCCGCGAGCGAGATGCACGTCTCCTGGTCGGCCGGCTCCTACTCCACGGCGGCGAACGTGCCCCGGCCCGTCGTCCGCTGGGGCCTGACCAGCGAGTACGGCCAGATCGCCGAGGCGGTCAGCGAGCTCGTGCCGACCCCGACCAACGCCCCCGCCCAGAACACCGACCTGACCGCCTACCAGCACGCCCTGCTGACCAGGCTGGAGCCGGACACCACTTACCACTACTCGGTCAGCAACGACGGCCTCACCTGGGGACCCGACACGACCCTGCGGTCCGGCAAGGCCGGCGTGCGGGACTTCCGGTTCTGCGCCACCGGCGACGAGGACACGTACACCACGAGCTCCGAGCCCGTGATGCAGAGCATCGCCTCGTTCGATCCCGACTTCACGATCGTGGCCGGCGACCTGTCCTACGCCTCCGACGACGGCACCTACAAGGGTGTCGGCAGCCCGATCCCGTACAACCCGCAGGCCTGGGACAGCTACTTCGGGCTGCTCGGGCCGAGCGCCGCCCAGTCGATCCCGTGGATGGTGGGCATGGGCAACCACGACGTGGAGCCGCTCACCGACAACGGCTTCGCCGGGATCCTGACCCGCTTCCCGCACCTGGGCGTCAACGAGGCCACCTTCGGCTCAGGCTCGAAGGTCGTGCAGAGCTTCAGCTACGGCAACGTGGCCATCGTCGGCCTCGACGACAGCGACGTGTCCGCCCTCGACACCGTCAACAACGGCTACACCAACGGACAGCAGACGATCTGGCTGATCGAGCAGCTCACCAAGTACCGCGACCCACGATCGGGCGTCGACTTCATCGTCGTCTTCTTCCACCACTGCCCGTACTGCTCCGGCGGGCCGTGCTCTGACGGCGGCGACCGGTACGTCTGGCGGCCCATCTTCGACCGCTTCGACGTCGACCTGGTGGTCAACGGGCACAACCACCTGTACGAGCGCATCTACCCGATGCGGAACAACGTCGTGCAGGCGGAGGTCCCGCCGGGCGGCACGATCGACCCGGTCAAGGACGGCACCACCTACATCTGCACGGGCGGCGGCGGCGCGGGCCTGGCCGCCACCGCCACCTCCGGCTGGTACGGCACGAGCGGCGGCGGTGACCTGGCCACCACCGGGACCGGTGTTCCGCTCATCGAGGTGTGGGGCACCGAGACATCGAGGGGCATCGGCAGCGGTGGCACCAGTTCCGAGCCAGACACGGTGACCGGCTGGTCGGCCTACCGCCGGGCGCAGTACTGCCACCTGGTCATCGACGTGACCGCGCCGAGGTTCTTCGGCGACCAGACCAGCATGCACATCCGGGCCATCGACCCGACGCAGAGCGGCTCGACGATCACGTCCATCACCAACGAGGTGGTCATGGACGACGTCACGCTCGTACGCAGGTCGGTCACCGGGCCGGAGCCAGGTCGCAGCGGCTCCTAGTGCCACCGGGCGAGGCGGTCGCGCGGGAAAGCAGCGAAGCGCTACCGTAACGGAGTGCATCGCATCTGGTCACGGATCGTGATACCCGGTCTCGCGATCGCGCTCGGCTTCGCAACCGTCGCGGCCGTCGCCTCGGATGCGCCGACCTTCCCGGCGGCCGGGGCACGGCCCGCAGCCACCGCGGCCAGGGACGCCCGCGGGGTGAAGTTCGTGCCCGCCGTCCCCCGGGTGACCACGGGCAGCAGCGCCGCCACCGCCAGTACCGCGATCCGCCCGGATCCCGCGGACGCCAAGGCGTGCGGGCCGCTGCCGAAGTTCCCGGCCGGGACGGCCGCGCAGATCATGGCCGGACGGCTGACCATCGCGCCGTTCCCGGCCGTCACGATCGACCCGGGCAGGGACGGCGACATCGACTGGTCGATGGACCCCTACGACGACCCCACCTGGGTGCTCGACTTCCAGACCGGCACCTGGATCGAGGCGCTGGTCGAGGCCTACCTGGCGGGCGGGCCGCACGCCGCCGCGTACCGCGACCGCGCCGCCGCCATTCTCCGCGGCTGGCTGGCCGACGTGCCGCAGGCCAACCAGAACCCGGAGACGCTTATGTGCTCAGCGCAGGCGTTCCCCGGCCAGGCGTGGATCCACCGCCAGATCCCGGTGCTGCTCGACTACTACGCGGCGAACTGGCAGGGCGCCTATAACCACGGCCTTTCGCAGGACCTGGAACTGCTGCGAGCCGGCTGCGCCTACCCGGCGGGCGAGTGGGGCGGGCAGCCGGCCGGCTGGCGGCAGCTCGCCCGGCAGCAGATGATCGACTCCTTCGAGCCGAACCAGTACGGCCCGGCCGTGGACACCCAGGGCGCATCCAACGAGCAGGCCACCGGGTACGAGAACTTCGACTACGGGCTGTGGACCGAGGCGGAGGGGGACCTGGCGGCCTGCGGTCAGCCGCCGCTGCCGAAGACGGACCAGGACCGGATCGCGGCGATGGCCTTGTTCCTCGCGCTGGCCACCCAGCCCGACGGCAGGCTCGTGCAGATTGGCGATACCTACAACATCACGCCGCGCGATCGCGCCGGAACGCCGCTTGAGTTCGCCGCGAGCCGGGGCACGAGCGGGGCGCCGCCGGGTCAGCGGATTGGCGTCTACTCAGCCGGATACGTGTTCGGGCGATCCGGGTGGGGAACCAGCGGTTCGTTCGGGCAAATGTCTTTTTACTCGCTCCGCTTCGGCCCGGGCACGCAGATCCACGGGCACGCCGACCACATGGGGCTCACCTATTACGCGCGCGGCCGGAACCTGATCGTGGACAGCGGGCACGACGGCTACGCGCAGAACGCGTACCGCACCTACCTGCTGTCGCCGGAGGCGGCGAGCACGCTGGTGCTGCCGGGCGTGTCGTTCGACCCGTCCGCGCCGACCTACATGACGGCCGACGACATCGCGGCCGACTGGCAGTTCTACGAGTTCAGCGACACGGCGTTCGGCGGGTACCCCAGGGAGCGCAGCGTATACGTCAGCCAGGCCCCGGACTTCGTCGTGGTGTTCGACCGCGCGTCTGGCGCCGGCACGTACCAGCAGCTCTGGCACCTGGACCCGGCACTGACGGTGACGACCGTGCGCAGTTCGTATGCCATCGCCACCGCGCCAGGCACCGAGCTGGAGATCCGTCAGGTCCCGCTGCCCGGCCAGCTCATCCCGGCCGGGTCGACCCAGGTGGTGCGCGGGCAGGACAACCCGTACCAGGGCTGGGTGTCCCGCGCGCAGAACCAGCGGACACCCGCGCCGGTGATCACCATGACCAGGTACGGGGCGAGCGCGGCGATCCTCACCGTGATCGTGCCCGCCACGCCGGGAGCGGCGATCGCCGCGTCGGTCACCGGGCAGGGGCCGGCCGACTGGTACCACCTCCAGGTGACGATCGGGCAGACCACCTCGACGGTGCTGGTCAACGCCGACGGCACGATCAAGGCATGAGCCGCGGGCTCAGGACGACATGGTCGGCGGGGCCGTCCGGGTGAGGACAGCCACCGCGGCGCATAGCGCGACCAAGGCCAGGGCCGCCACGGTGAGATGGAGGGCGTTCTCGGTGAAGTACTCACCGAAGATCCAGACGCTGAGCCCGATGCTCATGAGGGGATCTACGATGACCAACAGCGGCTGGGACACGCTCAGCGGGCCGACATGCAGCGTGGCCTGCTGCAGGAGTTCGGCGGCGAGCCCGGACGCGGCCAGCGCGTACAGCGGCCAATGGGTGAACATGCCCGCCACGCCGTACTGGGACAGGGTTTCGGTCGTTGTCTTGATGAACGTCGCGACCAGGGCCCACATGATGGCGGTGGCGGTGGCGAGCAGGGCCGCCCGGCGCGCGGCCGGACCCCGCATCCCGAGCAGTGCCAGCACGGCAGCCGCGCCCAGCGTCGCCGCGCTGACGGTGATCCAGGCGTGGCTGTCGGGGACTGGACGTCCGCCCTGCGGTTCGGCCGTGGCCAGGAACACCGCGAGCGTCAGGCAGGTTCCCGCCGCGGCCCACCAGGTGATGGCGCGGATCGACTGACGCAGCCAGACTCGCCGTAGCACGAGCGCGAAGACCAGTTCGGTGACGAGCAGCGGCTGGACCACCGACAGCTGCCCGGAGCTCAGCGCGAGCGCCTGGAAGATGAACGCCCCGGCCAGGGCGATCCAGCCCGCCAGCCAGAGCGGGTTGTGCAGCAGGTAGCCGACCAAATGCCAGCCCGTGCTCCGCTTCGGGCCGCTGATGCTGGCCGCGTGCTGTGTGATCACGTTGATGGCATTGCAAAGGGCGGCCAGCAGCGCCCAGACGATGATCACACGTCACTTTCTTCCCGATAAGCGCTCCAGCAACGCGCGGATGCGTGATCCTGACGGTGAGATGCGACCCGGGAGAGCTGTCTGGCTGGCGGAGTTAAGCTCGTAGCTAGATCGTGCTTTATGGGAGGTGCCCGTGACGGCAGGGCGCGAACAAGACGGGACGACCGGCGCACTAGGCCAACTGAGGACCTCTCATGCCGACCGCGAGCAGGCGATCGACGTGCTCAAGGCCGCGTTCGTGCAGGGCCGGCTGACCAAGGACGAGTTCGACCTGCGGGTCGGCCGGGTACTGGCGTCACGGACCTACGCGGACCTGGCCGCCCTGACCGCCGACATCCCCGGCTGGGTGATCGGCGCCCGCCAGCCGGCCCTTCACGTCCGTGAGCCCGGCAGGGTGCTCCGCTTCAAGACAGCGGCCCGCGTTGGCGCCGTCGGGGCCGGCCTGAGCATGGCTTCTGCCACGGTGGGGATGGTCCGGTCCAGCGGCGTTCCGGCGGGTACCGGCGTGCTTCTCGTGGGCCTGACGGGCTTGCTGGTGGCCGGGTTGCTGACCGCGCTGCTGATGCTCCTGTCCTGGGTCGTCCGCCGCCAGCAACGAGGGCCCGCGCAGCGACCGCCATCGGGTCCGGCTGGTATCGCATCCAAGCGCCAGGCGCCCGGCTGGCAACTGCCTCCGGCAACAGGCGATCAATGGCTATGGCTGGGGCGGCCCGGAGCCGCCTGCCTCGCATTCGGGTTAGTGGCCTTGACTGGTTAGTGGTCGGCTGCTCGAAGAGGGCTACCAGGTCGACATCGCCGCTCCGTCGGTGAAGAAGCTTCAGTCCGTCGTGCACGACTTCGTCGACGGCCACGACACCTACACCGAAAAGCCCGGCTACACCTGGCCGGCCGACATCGCCTTCGCCGACGTCAACCCGGCGGACTACGTGGCACTCGTCATCCACGGCGGACGCGCGCCCGAGTACATCCGCAATGACAGCGCCGGTGTAACGGGCGGCGATTGTCCCCGCGCACAGCCAGACGGCCGGTCCGCCTGGGGTTCATCGATGGCATCTTGACGGGGCCGCGGTACGGCGTGTAGTCACAGTGTGACTAGGAACTTCGCATAGGAGGCCCCGATGGGCGAACGCGAGGCCCTGCTCGACCGCGTCAGCGCGGACAGTGGGACGGAAATCAAGGACCCGGCGACCGGTGAGGTGATCGGCCGGGTCGAGTTCGGTACCCCTGGCGACGTGGCGGCCGCGGTCGGCACGGCGGCCGCCGCTCAGCCTGGCTGGGCCGCGCTCAGCGACGAGGAGCGCTGCGCCGCGCTGATGCGCGCGGCGGACGCCATCGACTCCCGCGCCGAGGAGCTCGCCTACGTGGTCAGCCGCGAGCAGGGCAAGACCATGAACGGGCTCGGCGCGCGCTACGAGGCGGCGGGCTGCGCCGCGTGGGTGCGGGCCGCCGCGAGCACCCCGCTGCCCGTCGAGGTCCTCGTTGACGACGATTCCGGCCACTCCGAGCTGCACTACCGGCCGATCGGCGTGGTGGGCGCGATCACCCCGTGGAACTGGCCGATGATCATCGCGAGCTGGCAGATCGCCCCGGCGCTGCGGATGGGCAACACGGTGGTCAACAAGCCGAGCGAGTACACCACGCTCAGCGGGCTGGCCATCACGGCCGTCCTCAACGAGGCGCTGCCGCCAGGGGTGCTTACGGTCGTCACCGGGGCCGGCGACGTCGGCGACGCCCTGGTCCGCGACCGGCGGGTCGGCAAGGTGATGTTCACCGGGTCGGTGAAGACCGGCATGAAGGTCGTCGAGGCGTCGGCCGGGAACCTCTCCCGGCTCACCCTCGAACTCGGCGGCAACGACGCCGGCATCGTGCTGCCCGACGTGGACCCGCAGGCGATCGCCGAGGGCGTGTTCTGGGGCGCGTTCATCAACAACGGCCAGACCTGCGCCGCGCTGAAGCGCCTCTACGTGCCGGACGCCATCTACGACCAGGTCGTGGACGCGCTGGCCGACATCACGGCCAAGATCCCGATGGCGTCGGCCTTGACGAGAACAACGCCCTCGGCCCGCTGCAGAACCAGATGCAGTGGAACGTGGTCAACCGTCTCGTTGAGGACGCCAAGACGCGCGGCGCCCGCGTCGTGACGGGCGGTGACCCGGACACCGGCGCGCCCGGCTACTTCTACCCCAAGACGCTCATCGCCGACATCGGCAACGACGCCCCGCTGGTGCAAGAGGAACAGTTCGGCCCGGCGCTCCCCATCATCAGGTACACCGACCTCGAGCAGGCCGTCGAGTGGGCCAACGCCGTGGACGTCGGCCTCGGCGCCTCCGTGTGGTCGGCCGACCAGGACAAGGCGCTGGAGATCGCGGCCCGGCTGCAGGCCGGGACCGTGTGGATCAACAAGCACGGCGGCATCGACCCGCGGGTGCCCTTCGGCGGCGCCAAGCACTCGGGTTACGGCGTCGAGTTCGGCGTGGAAGGCCTCAAGGCCGTGTCCGTCCCGCAGGTCATCAGCCGGTAACGCTTTCGCGAGGGTCCTAGAACGGATAAGGCGCGATGTCACCGCGGATGGTGATCCAGCGCGTCTCGGTGAAGGCCTCGATGTTGGAGCTGCCGCCGAAGCGCGCCCCGGTGCCGGAGTCGAGGACGCCGCCGAAGGGCACGTTAGCCTCGTCGTCGACGGTCTGCTCGTTGATGTGCACGATCCCGGTCGGAATGCGCCGGGCTAGCTCAAGGCCGCGCATCACATCCTTGGTGAGAATGCCGAGCGACAGCCCGTACTCGCTGCGCGCCGCGATCGCGCCGACGTCGTCGGCGGTGCCGAACCGCAGCACCGGGGCGACCGGCCCGAAGACCTCGTTGGCGTAGGCGGGCATTTCCTCGGTGACGTCGGCGAGCACGGTGGGCCGGTAGAACAGCCCCTCGTAGGTCCCGCCGGCCGAGAGTTTGGCGCCGGCGCTCGTGGTCTGCGTGACCAGGGCGTGCACCTTGTCCCGCTGTCGCTCGTCGATGAGCGGACCGAGGGCGACCTGCCCGCTCGCCGGGTCGCCTACCGGCAGGTGTTCCGCCTTGCCGGCCAGCGCGGCGACATAGTCGTCGTAGATCGCGTCGTGCACCAGGTGCCGCCCCGTCGTCATGCAGATCTGGCCCTGGTGCAGGAACGATCCCCAGGCGCCCGCCGACGCGGCCAGCTCGAGGTCGGCGTCGTCGAGGATGACGAGCGCCGAGTTGCCGCCGAGCTCCAGGTGGGCCCGCTTCAGGTGGCGGGCCGCGAGCTCGCCGACGCGGCGGCCGGCGGCCGTGGAGCCGGTGAACGAGATGACGCGGACCAGCGGGTCGGTGATCAGGGCCTCGCCAGCCGCCACCCCGCCGGACAGCACGTGCAGCAGCCCGTCGGGCAGCCCCGCCTCCTCGAATACCCGGGCAATCACCACGCCGCCGCATACGGCGGTGCGCGGGTCGGGCTTGAGGACGACCGCGTTGCCGAGGGCGAGCGCCGGCGCGACCGACCGCATGGCGAGCACCTGCGGGAAGTTGAACGGCGCGATGACGCCGACCACGCCGACCGGGACGTGCTCGATGAAGCTGAGCCGCGGGGTCTCGCTCGGCAGCAGCTCGCCGTAGGGGCGGGACGGCAGCGTGGCCGCCTCGTAGAGCTCGCTAGTGACCAGGTGGTCTCGAACTGGGCGGCGGGACCGATCTTCCCGCTCTCCCGGATGCTCCACTGTTCGATCTCGGGGGCGTTGGCCAGCCAGATGTCGGCCGCCGTGCGCAGCAGCGCCGACCGCTCGGAGTGCGGCTTGGCGGCCCATTCCTGCTGTGCCGCGGCCGCCAGCCGGGCGGCGTTCGCTATGTCGGCCGGCCCGCCGATCCCGGTCCGGCCGAGCTCCATGCCGGTGGCGGGCTCGATCACCGCGGCGTCGCCGCCGGATGCCGTTACCCAGCCGCCGGAGTAAACCTTGCCCCGCCAGGTCTCTTCGTCGAGAAAGGCCATCCCAGTCCTCCACTACCCAGTGCCGCAACCGCGTCCGTACGGATTCGCAAATAGCCTAGTAGTCACAGTGCGACTATCCCAGGGGTCAGCCCGCCGGGGTCCCCGTGCGGGCGGCGGACCTCTGCGCCGGAACAGATGCGATATAACGATTCACTGAGCTTTGATGTATGATTGCTAGCCGTCTGGATATCAACAACTGGGGTGATCAGATGGCAAAGACTAGCGTCGACATCGATATGGACAAGCTTGACAAGGTACGAGGGATACTCGGAACCGAGTCCATCCGGGAGACCATCAACGCCGCATTCCGCGAGGTGATCCGGATCGCTGCCGTGCGCGATCTGGTCGCTCTGGGGGAGGATGGCGCGTTCGGCTTCCTGCTGGAGCCAGCCGCTAAGGAGCGGATGTGGGGGTAGCGCGCTATCTCGCCGACAAGAGCGCCCTTGCCAGACTTCACCTGCCGGCGGTCCGCGAAGTACTCGAGCCGCTTATGACGCGCGCGCTCGTGGGCATTTGCGGCGTCACGGAACTGGAGATGCTCTACTCGGCGCGGAACATCCAAGAGCGCGCCCGGATGAAGGAACAGCTTGAAGCCGCGATGGACCGAGTCGAGACCCCGGCGGAAATCTGGGATCTGGCAGCGGAAATCCAGGAAGCGCTCAGCGAACAAGCGCAGCACCGCTCCGCTTCGATACCCGATCTCATCGTCGCCGCAACCGCACGGGCTCGGGGCCTGGAAATCCTGCACTACGACCACGACTTCGACACCATCGCGCGGTACACCGAGCAACCCGCGCACTGGATAGTCCCGCCCGGCACCGTGTTATCGTCACCGTGTTATCGTCACCGTGTTATCGTCACCGCGCGTGACAGCGTCAGCTGGCCGGGGTCCCGGCGCGTGCGGCGATGTGGGGTGGGACGGCGATGCCGGCAGGCAGCGCGGGGTCGGGGACGGGCTGCTGCCAGGTGGCGGACAGTGGCAGTTCGCCCGCCCACAGGCCAAGCTCGGCGTCGGGCGTGTCCGCGTCCTCGGGCGGGCCGGTGCGGATCTTCACCGACGCCTCGTCGAGCGACAGCGCGAGCAGCCGGGTCGCGGCGAGCTCCTTCTTATTCGGCTGACGAGCGTAGTCCCACTGGCCGGGAGCCATGTGCTCGGAGA
>Ga0335075_10018490_pt1 | contig 10328 bp, 10 predicted proteins | sample Lox_Sample_24_FD_206723 | JGI IMG/M metagenome (GOLD analysis project Ga0335075, IMG submission 206723) | Soil microbial communities from Loxahatchee National Wildlife Refuge, Florida, United States - Lox_Sample_2.4 | ecosystem: Environmental > Terrestrial > Soil > Wetlands | place: USA... | reverse complement strand
GCCGACGTGGCCGCCGTGCTCGCCGAGACCGCGGCCGGCCCGCCGCTGCTGGCGACGCTGGACATCGCCGGGCCGGGCACGGAGGACCTCGTGGACATGGCCCGCCGCACGTTCGCCGTTCGCGGGCAGGACATCACGCTGGTGCCGACCTGGCGGGGCATTTTCGGCACCGACATGGCCGGCGAGGTGCTGCTGCCGGGCCCAGGGGCCCGGCTGACCCCCACCACGTTCGGCGACTGGCTCGCCGCCGGAGCGCAGTAGCGGCGGTGCCTAGCGGCTGAGCAGTTCCGGGTTGACGTAGGCGTCGCTCATCGCGCGGGCCGTGGCGAAGCCGGGCTTGATCACCGTGTTGATCAGCCGCAGGCGCTCGTCGAACGGCGCGAACGCGCTCTTCATCCCGTTGATCGTCAGCCACTCGATGTCCGACCAGCCGTAGCCGAACTCGCGCACCAGCGCGTCGAACTCCGAGCTGAGCGTGACCTGGCTCATCAGCCGGTTGTCGGTGTTGACCGTGACCCGGAACTGGAGCTGGCGCAGCAGCCGCAGCGGGTGCCGCCCGATCGACGGCGCGGCGCCGGTCTGCACGTTCGAGGTCGGGCACATCTCCAGCGGGATGCGCCGGTCCCTGATGTAGCTGGCGAGGCGGCCGAGGCGGACCGCGCCGTCGGGGGTGATCTCGATGTCTTCGGCGATCCGGACGCCGTGGCCGAGCCGCTCTGTGCCGCAGTACTGGACGGCCTCCCAGATCGACGGCAGGCCGTAGCCCTCGCCCGCGTGGATCGTGATGTGGAAGTTCTCCCTGTGGATGTACTGGAAGGCGTCCAGGTGCCGGCTCGGCGGCCAGCCCGCCTCGGCGCCGGCGATGTCGAAGCCGACCACGCCCGCGTCGCGGTACTTGACCGCGAGCTCCGCGATCTCCAGCGAGCGCGCCGCGGTGCGCATGGCGGTGAGCAGGGCGTACACCCGGATCGGCCGGTTCTTGCTGCCGCTGGCGAACCCGTCGAGAACCGCCTCGACCACCTGGTCCAAGGTGAGGCCGCGCTCGGTGTGCAGCTCGGGAGCGAAGCGGACCTCGGCATACACGACGCCGTCGGCGGCCAGGTCCTCGGCGCACTCCCTGGCGACCCTGCGCAGCGCGTCATGAGTCTGCATGACGCCCACCGTGTGCCGGAACGCGTCCAGATAGAGGTTCAGGTGACCGCGGTGCGCGCCCGCGGTCAGCACCTGCGTCAGCTCGGCGGGATCCTCGGTGGGCAGGCCGTCGTAGCCGGTCTCCCTGGCGAGCTCGATGATGGATTCCGGGCGCAGGCCGCCGTCCAGGTGGTCGTGCAGCAGCACCTTCGGCACGGCTCGGATCTGGTCAAGTGTCGGGCTCATCTGACTTACGCTCCCACCTCGTCTGCTACATCTGCGGCGCTTATCACGCTGACGACCAGCGGCGTTCGCGGCGGCGGCGCGCTGCCGACCGTGAGCGTGCCCGCCGCCTCCAGCGCCTCGGCCGCCGGGCCGAAACGATCCGGGTCGTCGGCGTGCAGCTCCAGTATGGGCTGTCCGGCGTGGACGTGGTCTCCTGGCTTGGCCAGGCAGCGGACGCCGGCCGTGTGGCTGACATCATCTTCCTTGCGCGCCCGGCCCGCGCCCAGCCGCCACGCCGCGATCCCGACGGCGAGCGCGTCCAGGCCCGTTACCCACCCGGTCTCCGGGGCTGGCAGAGCGTGCCGCACATGCCTGGCGACCGGGAGCGGGGCGTCCGGGTCGCCGCCTTGCGCCCTGATCATCCGCCGGTAGGTGTCGTACGCGCGGCCGCTGGATATCGCCTCATCCGGGCTGGCGTCGATGCCGGCCAGCTCCAGCATGTGCTCAGCCAGCGCGAACGTGACCTCCATCAGGTCGCCTGGGCCGTCCCCGGTCAGCGCCTTGACGGATTCCCCGACCTCGAGGGCGTTGCCGACGGCGCGGCCGAGCGGGGTGTCCATCCGGGTGACAAGCGCCCTGGTGCGGACGCCGTGCTCCTCGCCGAGGGCGACCATGGTGCGGGCGAGCTGCGTGGCTCGCGCCTCGTCCCGCATGAAGGCACCGGACCCGGTCTTCACGTCGAGGACCAGGGCCCGGGTTCCCTCCGCGATCTTCTTGGACATGATCGAGCTGGCGATCAACGGGATCGACTCGACCGTCCCCGTCACGTCGCGCAGCGCGTACAGCCTGCGGTCCGCGGGCGCCAGGCCGGCGCCGGCGGCGGCGATGACCGCGCCGGTGTCCTCCAGCGCCCTGATGAGCTCCTCGTTGCTGAGGCTGGCACGCCAGCCGGGTATCGACTCCAGCTTGTCCAGCGTCCCCCCGGTGTGGCCGAGGCCGCGGCCGGACAGCTGCGGCACCGCCGCGCCGCAGCTCGCCACCAGCGGCGCGAGGATCAGGCTCACCTTGTCGCCGACGCCGCCCGTCGAGTGCTTGTCGACCGACGGCCTGCTGAGGCGGCTCAGGTCGAGGGTCTCGCCGGACGCGATCATCTCGGTCGTCCAGGCCCGCAGCTCGGCGGCGGTGAGCCCGGTGAAGTAGATCGCCATGAGCAGCGCGGCCATCTGCTCGTCGGCCACCTCGGCGTCGGCGTAGGCGGCGAAGAGCCAGGAGATCTCCTCGTCGGTCAGCGGCCTGGTGTTGTCCCGCTTCACGCGGATGAGTGATACGACGTCTGGCATGGCGCGGTCGCTCCCCGGTGACTGGTCTTACAGCTGGCTTCCGTGGCTCGGCTGGGGTGGCGCGGGCTGCTCGCGGCGGGCGGCCAGGTCGGCGGTGCCGAACGAGGCCGGAAGCAGCTCGGCGAGCATGACCGGCCCGCTGGCGGTGTCGACGAGCAGCTCAGGGCCGCCCGCCTCGAGAAGCAGCTGGCGGCAGCGGCCGCAGGGCAGCAAGGGGTCGCCGTCGCCGGCGACGACCGCGACGGCGACGAGCTGCGGCGCGGGCGAGACTTCGCCGTTCACCGACGGCGGGGTGGCGTGCAGGGCCGAGACCAGCCCGCATTCGGCGCAGAGGGTGAGCCCGAACGACGCGTTCTCCACGTTGCAGCCCGTCACCACGCGCCCGTCACCCGTCAGGCCCGCGGCGCCGACGCGCAGTCGCGAATACGGCGCGTACGCCCGGCCGGCCACGTCGATCGCCGCGGCACGCAGCCCCGGCCAGTTGATGGTCATTCAACAACAGTGCGCCGAGTCCGCCACAGTAGCAACCCGGGGTTGCGCCGGGCCGACCACGCTGGCAACCCCGGATCGTATCGAGCCTCGCATAGTGCTGACTATGGAGCGCCGGCGGACTCGGCGACGGCCGCCTCGAGATTCCCACTGATCAGCTCGGTCACGGAGTGATCTGCGCCAAGGGCCTCGAGGGCCGTGGACAGAGCGTCTCGGAGCAGCGTAATGGCCTCATCAAGTTGCCCACAGTCCGCGTACGCCGTTGCGAGGTTGTTCCTGTAGACCAGCGCGCTGGGGTGACCGGGACCCTCGGCGCGCTCGACGGCGCCGATGGCGGTCTTGAACAAGGCGATGGCATCATCCAGGCGCCCGTCCTCCTGGTAGGCCTCGGCCAGGTTGTTCTGGGAGCTCATGATGTCGGGATGATCGGTGCTCAGCACTCGCTCCCGGTCCCTGAGGTTATGTTCGTGCAGTGCGATCGCGCGCTCGAGGTCGCCCTGGTCCTTGTAGATGCCGGCGAGGTTGTGCGTGATGACAAGAGAGTCGGGATGGTCAGGGCCGAGTATCCGCCTGCTGTCGTCCAGGGCAGTGCGGAGCATCGAGGCCGCCTCCTCCAGCCTGTTGGCATCCTGGTAGGCACTGGCCAGGTTGTTGCGGGTCATGAGGACATCGGGATGGTCAGCGCCGAGCGCCTTCGCGGTGTCCTTGAGCGTTTCCTCGAACAGCCTGATTGCTTCGTCCAGACGGTCCACCGCTTGGTAGGTGCTGGCGAGGTTATTGGCGGATGTAAGCGTGTCAGGATGCCGGCGGCCGAGCACGCGCGCACGCTGGGCGAGTGTCTCTTGATTCAGCCGCAGCGCTTGGTCGAAATCCTCAGCTTCCATATAGGCGGCGGCGAGATTGCTCTGGATCATGAGGGTGTCGGGATGCCCGGGCCCCAGCAGTTGCCTGACGTCGGCGAGCGCGCGCTCCTGCATCTCGATCGCGTGGTCCAGGTCCCCCACGTCCAGGTAGACGTTGGCCAGGTTGGTGCGACAGGCCAGCGTGTTGGGATGAGAGGGACCCAACTGCCGCGCCGTATCTTCCAGCGCGCTCTCGAATAGCTCGATGGCTTCGTCTAGGCGGCCCACTTCCTGGTACGCGCCGGCCAGGTACACGCGGTAGGTGACGGTGTCCGGATCATGGCTGCCCAGGTGCCGCGTGTAGTAAGCCAGCGTGTGCTCGAGAGCGGGCAGGATCTCATCCAGGCGCCCCGCCTCTAGGTACGCCTCCGCGTCTTCGAACGAGACCAGGCCCGACGCCGGCCCCTGCTGTCGCGACTTGCGGAATCCCATTCTTCTCTCCTCCTGTGGTGCGACTAGCCCCGGAGCCCCGGCTCCACGATGTAACGCCATACCCACCGGATAATGACTAGGTAGAAGAAGAAGACGTAGAGAAACACCATGCCGACGACAGACCCGACCCCGGCGACGGCCCGGCCAGTGGTGGACATGGCATTCCATGCGGAGTACCAGTCTTCCCCGCCGAATTCATTCTTACCGCGGACTCCGAAGCCGGTGAGGCTCCACGTCGCGATCCCCAGGATGATCAACAGGACGCCGAATATGATGCCGCCCGCGTTATGGGTCGCCGCGATCAGGCAGATTCCCAGGACGATGTCACCGAATCCTCCCCAGCGGTAGCGTACCTTGTCGAAGAACGACCATCCCCCGATGGTCAGCGGTGGCCTTCTATATTCTCGAGACATGAGATTCTGCGGCGCTGCCATGGGTCCCCTCCTCGCCTCATGGAATGCTGCACGCCGCCATTAGACGCGGCTCTGCGCTTCCCTGGAAAGGTGTTGCCTGCTTCCGGGCTGCTTCCGGCGTGAGCTTCCGGGCGCTCGGTGAACCATTGACACCGGGGTTACAATCCGGATTAACGCCTCTTTGGGGAGGGCAGAGCGGGAAATTCCTCGGAGACCTCAATGGTCAACGTGCATGTGGGGATACTGGGCCCAACAAAAATCAGCTTGGATGGCGTGCAGAAGCATTTGACGCCGTTGACTGTGAAGCTTCTGCTGCGTTTGATTGTGGCAGAGGGTGAACCCGTTCCCGCCGACCAGATCTACCGGGACCTGTGGGAGACTCCCCCGGGTGGGAGGGTCGAGCGCGGCGAGCGTACTGAAGTTCAAAAGCGCGTTCACGAGTTGCGTCGTGTCATAGATCCGCAGGACCGCGACAAGTCCTCAGGGGTCCTGCGTACCGAGCAGATGCTGTCCGCCCGCACGCCGAAGTCCGCGTACCGGCTGGTGCTGGCTAGCCAGCAACTCGATTACCTCGAGTTCACGGAACTGGTAAACCGGGCCGCCACGGCTGCTCCCGCGACCATGGTGGCGCTGCTAACCCGGGCCCTCGGGCTGTGGCGGGGCAGGCCGCTCCTTGACGTGACCGGGTGGGAAGCCGCCGCGCCCCTGGTGCGTCGCCTAGTGGTGCTGCACGAGGCTGCGCGCAGGGAACTGGTCCGGGCTCACACGGAACTCGGGTATCCCGACCTGGCGTTGCCCGTTGCCGAGGAGCTGGCGGCGAGTCGGCCCGATGATCCTGACCTGGCCGAGTCGCTGCGCTCACTCCGTGAGCGGTTGCGGGCCCGCCACGCCGGCGAGGTCGTTCGCCGTGACTTCCCCCGACTGGGCGTCGCCGTCGTGATCCGGGTCGGCGACCTGTTCGATCAGCGCGACGCCAACATGGTCTGCGGTTTCGGCGACACCTTCGATACGTGTACCAAGGACGACACCGCGAACAGCTACGAAAGCGTGCAAGGCCAGTTGCTTGAACGCGTGTACGGCAACGACAGGGCGCGGCTCGACGCGGACCTTCGCAAGGGGCTGCGAGGAGTCTTGCCGACAGCCAGGGAGACAGTCCACGACAAACCGAAAGGCAAGCGCACCAGATATCCGATCGGAACAGTGGTCCCCCTGCCCGCTGTCGGACGGCGAACCTTCGCCGTCGTCCACTGCAGGCAGGACCATGATCTGGTTGCCCACTCCAGCGCCGAGGAGCTGCGGGTAAGCCTAGACCGGCTGTGGCGGGCAGTTCGGGTGTACGGCTTGCTCAAGCCGGTGGCGATCCCTTTGATGGGTTCGGGGCTGGTACGAGTACCCGAACTCAGCCGAGAGGAACTGGTGATCATGATCATCCGCACCTTCCTCAGCAGCTGCCAGGGTGAGAGGTGCTCAGCGGAGCTGCGCATCATCATCAGGCCCTCGGACAAGGAGCGGATCAGGATCTCCGACGTGGCGCGCTTCGTGGAGTCACTGAGCGAGGATGGGCTGGGATGATGGACAACACCCCGGCGAAACCTGTTCAGGTCTGGTAAAGAATGCCCATGGATTTCCGCTGAGAGGGACGCGCGGCCTAACTTGTAGGTGTGAGTTATCCCCAGGTCTCCGTGCTCGTCGTCGAGGACGATCCGGGCATCGCCACCCAGCTGGTCCGCGGCCTCGAGCGAGCCGGCTACACCGCCGACAGCGTGGGCATGGGCGCCGACGCGCTGCGCCGCGCACCCAGCGACGTCGTGCTGCTCGACCTCGGGCTGCCGGACATCGACGGCGTGGACGTCTGCCGTCAGCTCAGGGAGGCCTCCGACGCGGCGATCATCGTGGTGACCGCGCGCGGCGAGGAGGCGGACCGGGTGCTCGCGCTCGACGAGGGCGCCGACGACTACCTCGTCAAGCCGTTCGGCCTGGGCGAACTGCTCGCCAGGATCCGGGCCGTGCTGCGCCGCGGGCAGCGCCTCGGCGGCGGCAGCGAGGTGCTCAGGCACGGCCCGCTCATCGTCGACCTGCGCACGCGGAAGGTCATCGTGTCCGGCACCGAGGTGGCGCTGACCCCCAAGGAGTTCGCGATCCTCGAGTGCCTGGTCTCCGATCCCGGCCGGCTGGTGAGCCGCCAGGAGATCGTCGAACGCGCGTGGGACGAGCACTGGTACGGGCCTACCAAGGTGCTCGATGTCCACCTGGCCGCGCTGCGCCGCAAGCTCGGCGACCCCACGCTCATCGAAACCGTCTACGGCCACGGCTTCCGGCTCGCCGACAGGCCTGCCGAGACCGCGGCCGAGCGGCCTGAACGGCCCGCCGCCACCCCGTGACCAGGCGGATCGTCCTCGCCCTGGTCGCGCTGATCGCGACCGTGCTGGTCGCTGCCGTGCTGCCGCTCGCGTTCAACGCCGCCGCGCACGAGCGGGACTCGTTCGTCAACGACGCCGCCGCCACGGCGCGGTCAGTGGCCGTGCTCGCCGAGGCGCGGCTGGGTGACCACAGCGCGGATCCCGCCTTGTCCGCCGCGCTGGTAGCGGCCGCCCGCGAGCACGACGAGCTGCTCGTGCTGGACAAGGCGGGCAACATCGTCGTGTCCCAGGGCGTGCCCCGCGACACCGAATGGCGGCAGGTGGTCGCGGAGGCGGCCGACCGCGGCGGGGCCGGCACCGAGCTGACCAAGGACCGCGTCATCGCCGTCGAGACGGTCTGGGACGACGGCAAGTTCAATGGCACGCCGGTCGGCACCGTCGTGCTCGAGCGCCCCGTCGGAACGCTGAACCAGAACATCGACGACCTGTGGCTCTACCTGGCACTGCTGTCTGGCGGCGCGATGGCCGCCGCCGTGGCCATCGCGATCTACTTCGCCCGCTGGGTGAGCAAGCCGCTGGCCAGGCTCGACACCGCGGCGCGGCAGATCGCCGACGGAGAGCTGTCGGTCCGGGCCGTCACCAGGACGGGGCCGCCGGAGGTGCGCCGGATGGCCGCCACGTTCAACATGATGGCCGGGCGGCTCGAAACGCTGGTGCACGGGCACCGGGCCATGCTCGCCGACGCCTCGCACCAGCTGCGCACCCCGCTCACCGCGCTGCGGCTGCGCCTTGACCTGCTCGCGGCGGACTCCGCGCCGACGGCTGCCGACGAGCTCGCCGGGGCCCAGGAGGAGATCGCCCGGCTGTCGCGGCTGGTCGACGGGCTGCTCGCCACCGCGCGGGCGGAGAGCGTCGCGGACCGGGTGGTGCCCGTCAACCTCATCCCTGCCGTCGCCGAGCGGGTCGCGGCCTGGCAGCCGGTGGCGGACGCGCACAACGTCAAGCTGGCGACCGAGCACACGGCGGAGGGTGACGGGGCGCGGGTCTCGCTTGGCGTCGGCCACCTGGAGCAGATCCTGGACAACCTGCTGGACAACGCGATCGAGGCCCTGGGTGACAACGGCGGCTGCGTCACGGTCTCGGTGGCGAGCTCCATGGCAGGCGCCTCGGTGACCATCGCCGACGATGGGCCGGGGATGAGCCCGCAGGAGCGGTCCCGCGCTTTCCTGCGGTTCAGCACCGGCAGCCAGAACGGCACCGGCCTCGGCCTGGCGATCGTGCAGCGGCTCGTCACGTCCAACGGCGGCACGGTGCGCCTCGCGGACACTCCGGGCGGCGGTCTCACCGTCGTTGTCGAATTCCCCGGTACCGCGCTTTACGAAGGCACAAACCTCTCCGGGTAGCACCACCTCGGTCGCGATTCGGCAACGACAGGGCCGCAGTGCTACCGTGCCTCTTCCCAGGGCACGTTAACAGGTTTTACTCTTTCGGGCAGTCTGGGCTAGGGGGAGTCCCGTGATGCCTGGGCACCCGGCAATCTGGTCCCAGTGGAGGAACGGTGAAACACACCGCATGGATAGCGGCGGCTGCTACAGCCGCGGCGAGCTTGGCACTTGCCGCTTGCGGCACCAGCTCGTCAAGCGCTCCGTCGTCGAGCTCGTCAAGCCCGTCGTCGTCGGCGGCATCGACAAGCACGGCTTCGGCGGCGTCGGGCGGTAGCTTCCTCGGCTGCATGGTCACCGACACCGGCGGCATCAACGACAAGTCGTTCAACCAGTCCGCCTGGCAGGGCATGCAGGAGGCGGCGCAGGCCAACTCGAGCATCTCGGTCAAGTACCTGCAGTCCACGACGCAGAGCGACTACGTGACCAACATCAACTCGTTCCTCGGCGAGAAGTGCGGGATCATCGTCACCGTGGGCTACCTGATGGCGCAGGCCACTCAGACCGCCGCGCAGAAGAACCCGACCCAGGACTTCGCGATCGTGGACAACGCCTACACACCGGCGATCAAGAACGTCGACGCGCTGCTGTTCAACACCGTCGAGGACGGCTACCTCGGCGGCTACCTCGCCGCCGGCATGTCGAAGACCGGGAAGGTCGCGACCTTCGGCGGCATGCAGCTGCCCACCGTGACCATCTACATGGACGGGTACTACGACGGCGTTCAGGCCTACAACGCCAAGCACGGCACGCACGTCCAGGTGCTCGGCTGGAACGAGACCACCCAGAAGGGCTCCTTCACCGGTGACTTCACCAACCAGACGAAGGGCCAGACGGTCACCCAGACGTTCATCAGCGAGGGCGCGGACGTGATCTTCCCGGTGGCCGGCAACGTCGGCCTCGGCGCGGCCAAGGCGGTGCAGCAGGCGGACAGCGCCGGCGGCAACGTGAACATGGAGTGGGTGGACACCGACGGCTGCGTCAGCGCGGCGCAGTACTGCAAGTACTTCATCACCAGCGTCACCAAGGGCATCCAGACGGCGGTGAAGGACGCGGTGGTGTCCGCGCAGAGCGGTTCGTTCAAGGGCGGCAACTTCATCGGCACGCTGGCTAACGGCTCGGTGGCTCTCGCCCCGTTCCACGACTTCGCCAGCAAGGTGCCCGCCTCGCTGCAGGCCGAGCTGAAGACGCTCACGACCCAGATCGAGAACGGCACGATCAAGCCCGCCACCAAGAGCCCGGTTAGCTGACCGGCAGCTGGCGGATTACCAGTGGAACTTGAGCTCAGGGGCATCACCAAGCGGTTCGGCTCGCTCGTCGCCAACGACGCGATCAGCCTTTCGGTGGCCCCTGGCCAGGTCCACGCCCTGCTCGGTGAGAACGGAGCGGGGAAGACCACCCTGATGAACGTCCTGTACGGGCTGATCCAGCCCGACGAGGGCGAGATCCTCATAGATGGCAAGCCGGCGAGGTTCCACTCGCCGAAAGACGCGATCGAGGCCGGCATCGGCATGGTGCACCAGCACTTCATGCTGGTGCCGGTCTTCACGGTCGCGGAGAACGTCACGCTCGGCATCGAGCAGGCCGACCGGGT
>Ga0335075_10018488_pt1 | contig 10329 bp, 5 predicted proteins | sample Lox_Sample_24_FD_206723 | JGI IMG/M metagenome (GOLD analysis project Ga0335075, IMG submission 206723) | Soil microbial communities from Loxahatchee National Wildlife Refuge, Florida, United States - Lox_Sample_2.4 | ecosystem: Environmental > Terrestrial > Soil > Wetlands | place: USA: Florida... | reverse complement strand
CCGCTCACCGATCAAATGGCATGGAGCTCGTCGTTCCTTCTAATCGCAGCCTTGCTCACCGGCCTCGCCGGCATCCGTTCCTGGGATCTGGTCGGCAACAATTACTATCTGCGTTCCGCTCAGTTGTCATTATTCGGACCCGGAGTTTCATGGTGGTATCCCGAACGGGCCGTCGACTTTCTGCAACGTGAAAAACTGCCGGCCAACATTTTCAACGGCTACGCAGTTGGCGGATATCTTACCTGGCGCCTTTTTCCCGACTATCTCGATTACATCGACAGCCGCGCTCTGCCTTTCGGCTCGCAACTATTTTTTCAAGCCTACGATCTCAGCGTGGAGCCGCCGGATTCTCCGCTCTGGCAAAAAGAAGCCGAGGCCCGCAACCTGAACACGATTGTTGTTCCTCTGGGCCGCTATCAAGGGATTGCCCTGTTCCCTCAGCTCCCTGCGTTTTGCCGCAGCCAAATCTGGCGTCCGGTTTATCTCGATGAAGTATCGGCGATTTTCGTTCGTCGCACACCCCAAACCTCCGCCCTCGTCGACACTTTGCAAATCGATTGCGAAAAAATTTCTTTCACTCCGCCTGAAACTCTGCGCCGGGCGCAACTTTTCAACTTTTACGCCAACGCCGCGGAAATTCTGTACAGCTTAAACCGCTATTCCGATGCCACGGCTTTTCTCGATCGTGCGCAAAATATATTCAGCAACAATGCCGATCTCCACCGCACCCGCGCGCTCGTATTCGAACGCACCGGCCATGCCACTGAAGCTGAAGCGGAGTTTCGCACCAGCCTTAATATCGAACCGCTGGATGAAACCTCGCTCGATCTCGGTCTTTTCTATCTGACGCAAAGGCGCTACGCCGACGCAGCCAATCTGTTTGAGAGTGCGGCGAAACATTCCTCGCGTCCCCACGACCTATGGATGCTGCTCGGTCAAGCTGACCTTCAGTTGGGCAAACCAAAAGAAGCTTTAACGGCTTTCGACAAAGCCGAAGCGTCGAGTCCCTTTCGCCAGGGAGGCCAGGCGCTCGGCGCAAGATTCGATTCCATGGTCGCCACCGGCCGTGCCAAGGCCTGGTATCAGCTTGGAGATTTGCCCCGAGCCGTAGGTTTTCAGGAAGATGCGGTGAAACTCGCTCCGCAGGATGCAAAATTATGGCTGGGTCTCGCCGATTTATATCAGGCGCAAGGCCGCCCCGCCGAAGCCGGGCAAGCCCGGCTTCGCGCGAAGCACAGTAATTGACAGCGCTCATTTGAGAACGCCGCTTTTAATTTCTTTAATCGAACGTTTGCTCGTTTTACTGGCTCGATCCCGAACTCAGCTTGATAAAATTCCCCGCGTTGCCATGGCCGCCACCGTTGGTGATCCCGTACAAATCTCCGTCCGCGCCGAAAATCAATCCTCCCGGAAAAACGCCATTCCCGCCGGCAAAATCCTGGAGTATCGTTTCGCTCCACGCGCTGCCATTCGACGACAACTCGAATGCCGTGCCGCAGCCCGTATCGTTTTCAACATTGCACTCACCGCTTCCCCCGCCCGAGATGGTCGTGCCATATAGATTCCCGTCCGCGTCCATCACCAGCGCGGTATTAGGATATGCGCCGTCATGCACACGGCTGGTGAAGCTATAGAGCACATGCGTTTCCCACTTTCCTGAAGCCTGCGAGGTTTCGAACACCGTCCCAAAACCGCCGGAGCCGCCTGAAGCAGTGGTCCCGTAGAGATTTCCTGCCGCGTCCACAAGCAATGTGGCATCGGGGTTGTAACCATCTTTACGGTCAAAGCTGTGGAGAATCGTCTCTTGCCATGCCCCGGAGTCGTTCTTACTCAGTTCAAAGACAACCCCGCAGCCTCCACCGCAATTTTTGCTCGAGCCTCCAGCGCCCGTGACGCCGAAGAAATTGCCCGACGAATCCATCACCAGACCACCAATCTCCCCGTCGGCATTGTTCAGGTCGCTGCCCGCTCCATCGCTTCCTTTGAAATCATGAAGCGTGGTCAAACTCCACGCCCCGCCCGAAGCCGGCGATAACTCAAACACATTTCCCATTCCGTGGCTTCCACCATTGGCGCTGATGCCGTACAGATTGCCCTGCGCATCCAAAATCACCGGGCTGGGGCCACCCTGATCGACCGGAATGCTAAAGCTGTAAAGAGTGGTCGCCGTCCAGCTTCCATTGCCGCTCGGCGAATATTCAATCACGTTGCCCAGGTAGGTGGAACCATAAAGGTTGCCGGCGCGGTCCATGGCCAGCGAACCGAAGGAATAGCTGCAATCCGGCACATAGCCGCAATCGTACAGGTCCGTAAGCTTCCAGCCTCCGGAGCCGTTCGGCGAAAGCTCGAAGATCGATCCATCGAGCGCGCCTCCGTAAAGGTTTCCCGCGTCATCCTTGAGCAGACCGCCCCAGGGATTGCCTATCTTATTGGGTCCAAAACTGAAGTTGTAAAGGACTGTTTCCTTATCGGCCGCGTGGGCGCAGACGGTCAACATGAAAGTGGCAAATAGCGTGGCGCTGAACAGCTTGGCGAACATGACTCCTCCCTCAAAATTCCAGGGATCGCCTCGCAGAGAATCTTATTGGGGAATCCCCGGCTTCCTTATTAGTTGCGCCGGGAAGCGCGGAGGGCAAGAGGTGGTATCGAAATAATTAAGGGCCGCGCCCGGGGATCTGTGCAAATCCCCTGACGCGGCCCTCGGTTTTTATCTCTACGAACTGCCTACAGCGATCGCAGGAAATCCACCAGATCCTGCTGGTTCGTCTTGCTGAGATTGTTAAAGTTCGTAACGCTCTGGTTCGCCTCCGAAGCCGGGTACGTGCTATTACCCAGGCTGTAGTGATCCTCAATGGCGGTCACGATATTGTTGGTGCGTCCGTCGTGCAGAAACCAGAGGCGCTGCCCAATGCCCCACAGCGGCGCCGTGCGGAACTCATCCGGACCCGCCTGCCCCTGTGCAAGGCCATCGGCCAAAACGGGACCCATGTGGTGCACGAGCAGATCTGAATACAGATTAATCGTTATGTTCGACAGCGCTGGCCGCGATGTCGCCGGAGTCGTGAACGAAGTCGTGTGGCAGTACACGCAACCGACATTCGTGAACTGCGTCTTGCCGTTGCTGGTGATGGTGGTAGGCTTCACCGGAGTCGGCGGCGACAACCATTGCGTGAAGTATTCTGTACGCGAGTAATCCCCGGGGAACATCTCGGTCAGAATTCCTGGAGTGAAGTTCGTCACCGTCTCCGGAACTGGATTCAAAACGCAACCCGGAGTCTGGTTCAGCTCGGTCGGGAAGACTTCGTTGGTAACTCCCATTTCCACCTGGAACTGATTGGCCGACATCAGCATGGTCGAGCGGACTTGCGCCTTCCAGCCAAAACGCTGAATGCTGCCATCGTTGCCGCTGTAGTTCGGATGGCCGGTAATTCCCAACGCCGCTTTTTGCGTCAGGTTGGAATTCATGTTGGCGATAATCGCGCTGTTGCGAACCACTTCGATCAGCCCGTCCCCGTACGTCGGAGGCACCTGCCGCAACACCAGATTGCCTTGAGAGGCAGCCTGCGAAAAATTGGGCTGCGCAACGTTGCAACCTGAAGCATCGCTCCGGCCTGTGATGGTGAACAACTGATGAACCGTTCCGTCGGGAATTGTGGTTCCTGGCTGATTGATAAAGCGCGCTTCCAGTACCGGTCCCGTCGAAGTTTCGAAGGTCGGCATGGTATTAGCGGCGCCGTTATATTGGTAGACCGAAAACAAAGGATTGGTCGGCGGGCTCGATCCGCCGGGCGCGGGATAGGCGTGGCAACTGGCGCAGGAATTTGAATTGAATAGTGGACCCAGGCCGCCATCGGTCGGGGAAGTCACCACCACGTCATGAACGCGTTCAAACTCCGCCGTAATGCTGGGCTCGATCTGCTGCTCGTTGGCGCTCAGCGTCCCGAGAAAACCGCCGGCATTCGCCGGGAGCGGCCGAGGTCCGGGGTCGGTAGCGGTGACCGTTGGAGTCCCGCCCTTCGCGGACTTGGGGAAATAGGTCATTACTCCGGCGCCGACCAATAACACCACAGCCACCGGAAGAATGCCTTTCAACCAATTGCGCGTATTGGGTTGCGCCTGCCCGCGATTCGTTTTCGTCCACAATGACATAGCATTCCCCTTCGTATTCTTCTCGTACCAATGCTCTACAGCGAACGCAGAAAGTTAATCAGATCCTGCTGGTTCGACAGCGACAGGTTGTTGAAGTTGGTAATGACCGTATTCGCTTCCGAATTCGGATACACGCCATTGCCTACGCTGTAGTGGTCTTCGATGGCGGTTACGATGTTCGTGGTGCGGCCGTCATGGAGGAAGAAGTATCTCTGTCCAATGCCCCACAGCGGCGCCGTGCGGAACTGGTCGCCTGAAGCGTTGCCCTGGACCACGTTATCCGCCAGGAACGGCCCCATGTCATGGACCAGCAAATCCGAATACAACGTCGCCGTCTGATTGCTCAGGGCCGCGATCGAAGAAGTGGCTGTGACAAACGAAACCTGGTGGCACATATTGCAGCCGACCGCCTCGAACTGCACCAATCCGTTCGCCGTTGAAGTTGTCGGAGCCACCGGCGTCGGCGGCGCAAGGAAACGCATGAACAACGAGAAGCGCTCCAGGTCACCGGGGAAATTTACCGGCAATTTCGGAGCTTCGCCCGTGTCATTGCGGTCATCCGGAACGCCTTTGGTTTTGTTGGTTCCAGGAGGAACCGGGAACGGCGGCAGGCAACTCGCAATCGATTCGTCGTTCTCGCTGGGGAAGGCTTCGTCGCTCACGCCTTCTTCCACGGTGTACGCTTCACCCGAGAAATAGGTGAGTGACTTGTTCTGTGCCTTCCAGCCAAAGCGGCTGATGGTGCCGTCGTCGTCGCTGAGATTCGGATGCCCCGTGATTCCCAGGGACGCCTTCAGCGTCAGGTTCGAGTTCATATTGGCGTAGATGGAGCTCTCTGGAATCAACTCCATCAAGCCCTCGCCAAAGGTCGGAGTCGGCTGCCGGTAAATAATATCGTTGTTGCTCTCGTACTCGCTGAAATTCGGCTGCACCATCGTCGTGCAACCCGGAGCGTCCGTGCGATTTGAAATCGTGAACAACTGGTGCACGCTGCCATCCGGAGTGTTAGTCCCCAGCACATAGGGAAAGCGCGGCTCCAGCACCGGTCCGCTTGCGGTAATAAAACTGGGCATGGTATTGGTTGCGCCCATCAACTGATAAATACCAAACAGCGGATTGCTCGGCGGGCTCGATCCCCCCACCGCCGGATATCCATGGCAACTGTTGCACGAATTGGAATTGAAACGTGGTCCCAAACCCACCGTCTTCACCAGCGGTCCGCCGGCGACAAAATTGACTTCGGTAAAAATCTGCGTGAGCCGCGTCGTCACTGCGCTTTGATTCGGCGTCAGCGTCGTGAAAAAGCCGCCTGCTGCGGCCGGCAATGGCCGCGGTCCCGGATCGGTTGGGCATCCCGAGGAACCGCAGGAAGCCTGCCCGTGAACCACCTTTCCGGGGTGGTACAACAACGCGCCCGCGGACAAAACCAACATCGCCGCGAAGGTCAGAAATACAGGAAGCCGTCGGCGGGTCCCAGAACCCAAGTTTGTTTGCATAGGAGAATCGTCAATTCTGCGCATGGATTTCTAACCTGTTCTCAGCAAAACGGTTCAGTTTCAGCCGCTTATTTCGGCGGCAGTGGCACGAGGAAAGTACGGGGGATAAAACCTGGCGCGCCGTTCGACGCGCGAATGTTCTCTACCGTAGTACAGCCACCAAGGAGTGTCAATGAGACGATCTTCTCCGTGCAGAGTCTTGCACACAGCCTGTTTCCGCCGATTTCACCTATTACTCCAAACATAACCCTCATACTAAAGCTCATGTTACTGCACAATTAATAACCTATTCATAATCTCTTCACCTTCGGCGTCTGAACTTTTCCTCATCCTCTCTTACTAACGTTCACTACACGCACGCGCATGTACCAGTGTTCAGTTACTGCGCTGGTCTTACGTTATCTGCCCTACTCAATAGCCCCTATTTACAGTCCAGTTCAAGGACGCTCGCCTCGCAACGCGTTCTTTCCGAAACCCCATTCGAGAGGTGTCAAACATGTTGTTCGAAGCCCTTCCTCCAGCGCGGAACTGCCGTCAAGCCGGCCGCTCCAGCGTGATCCAATTTCTTGCTTTGACGAGCCTGCTGCTCTGCTTCGCTTTACTCAACGCCTGTTCGGTCGGTAGCTCGGCTTCAACGCCCAACTCTACCGTTCCCACGGCCACCCCTTCGGAACAAACTCTGACGCTTTCCGGAAAATTGCCGCAAGGTGAAGTTGGGTCCAGCTACAACAGCACGCTCTCCGTCAGCGGAGGAACGGCGCCCTACAATTTCTCGATCTCATGGGGAGAGTTACCAACGGGCTTGCGCCTTGGTGCAACCGGTGGAACCATCTCCGGTACGCCCACTGCTACCGGCACCTTTAATTTCGGAGTTCACGTTACCGACTCCGCCGGCCATGGCGGCGCGGAAACCCAGGCAATCACCATTGCCAAAGGCTCCGGCGTCACCGTAAGCCTTACCCCTGCCACTGCCACCATAGCGTCCGGAGCGTCCCAGCAGTTCACCGCCCTCGTCACCAATACCTCAAACGTCGGCGTCACCTGGACAGCTTCCTCTGGAACCATTACCAGCGCCGGCCTCTACCGCGCGCCCACCGTCACGTCCAACACCACGACCACCGTGACCGCAACCAGCAAGGACGACACAACCAAGTCGGCAATCGCTTCCGTCACCGTGACCGCAGGCCAGTCCGGCACGCTCACGGTTTCCACCGCGATCCTGTCCGGCGCAACCTCCGGAACCGCATACTCGAGTTCCTTGAGCGCCACCGGCGGCAAAGCTCCTTATACCTGGAGCTTATCCTCTGGTTCCCTGCCCAGCGGCATCTCGTTGCATTCTTCCGGCTCAATTTCCGGAACCACCACGCAGACCGGTCAATTCAGCTTCACCGTCGAAGTCTCCGATTCTTCGAAGACAGTCGAGACCGCCTCGGCGGCTCTCACTCTCACCGTCGGCGGTTCCTCGGGCGGCGGCACCAACTATCTGCAAGCGCCGTATTTCGGATTCTCCGAGTCTGACACCAACGGCGGCGGCTGGCCCGGCGTAAGTTATCAGACCCAGCGCTTCTGGGATTCGCCTCCGTTGCAATGGCCTTCCATCAATACCGCTTCCGGAGTGTTCGATTTCACCAAACTCGATTCCGACCTCGCTCTCGCCTATTCCAAGGGAGCCATGGACGGTATGTACACGCTCGCCCGCACCCCACCCTGGGCAACCTCGGAACCCACCGACTCCACCTGTAACTACACCACCGGCATGGGCGGCGGAAACGGCGAATGTGACGCTCCCAACGATCTCAACAGCGACGGCAGCGGACCCAACGCCATCTGGAAGGCGTGGATCACCGCCATCGCAACCCACGTCAACGATCCCAGCTATCTGCAAACCCACGCTCACATCAGGTATTGGGAAATCTGGAACGAGCCCGATACCAAAGCTTTCTGGTCTGGAACCATCGCCCAGTTGGCGCGGCTCACCGAAGATGCCAACTGCATCATCACCGGTCGCGGCGTAATCCATGAGAATGGCAATGGCACCGCAACCACGTGCACGGCGACGCCGATCGATCCTGACGCGCAAATCGTCATGGCATCGGCTCACGCTCGCGGCGGAGCACTCACCTACGGCCAGAACGAACTGTACTGCAACGCCTCACCCAAAACTTATCAACTGCCCTGTCCCAATCCGCCCAACGCGATTGCGAACGCGGTCGACATTATTAACTTCCACATGAAGCCCGGCAACGAGTCCGGAAACAATTGCCCCGCGCCCACTCCCTGCACGCCCGAATCGGCCATGCAGATGTACGTGGCCAATGTTCACAGCATCCTGCAGCCCGCGGAACTGGCCAAGCCGTTGTGGGATGGAGAGGCGCAATACTCCATCAGCGGATTCTCTGGCGAGTATCTCGATCCGGATATGGCGGCATCCTTCATGCCACGCTTTTATCTGATCAACTGGACGCTCGGCATCGCCGGCATGGATTGGTACTCGTCTGGCTCCCAGGCCGAACCCGCGGAAGCGCAGACGTCTTATCAGCAAACTTACAACTGGATCGTCGGTTCTTCCCTGAGCACTCCGTGCGCCGCCAAAGGCACGGTATGGTCCTGCGGAATCACCAACGCCGGCAAGGCCTACTGGATCATGTGGGACACTTCGCAGAGCTGCGCGAATGGCTCCTGCACCACCTCAAATCAGACGGTCAACTCGCAGTGGACTCAGTATCGCGACCTGACCACCGCCAGCAATCCCATCTCGATCTCGGGAAACAGCGTTCCCGTAGGCATCAAGCCGGTCCTGCTGAACTAGCACCCGGCCGCAACCTAAGGAGGTCACCCCGTCCTTATCTCTTCGCAGGTTGAAGAGATAAGGACGGGGTTCTTCGTGGGTTCCCCTTCGTTCGCAATGCAGGTTGACTTCTTCGAAAGCAGATTAGGAAACGAGCTGAACCGGACAGAACGATCACCTGCGGTGAGCGCGGGAAGTGGACCCCTCGGCCCAGCTGCATCAAATTTTTTCCCTTCGTTCACGCAGGGTATCCTCGGCATTCCAAACGGCGTTTGCCTGGCGTCTTCGTCAATCCTATTTCCTAAAGCCCATAATCAGAACATTTATATACTCGCGACATATGCACATTCCTGTCACTATATGGTATGCGGACGATTCTCAAGTTCCTTACCGATGCGGGGTATTACGGAGGCGGCAGCGTACTCTTAGCCATCATCCTCCTCGGCGTAACTCTAGTGGAACATGCGCGCGGGAGAAGTGTTCAGAGTTTTTGGTTTTACATTCTCATTGTCGTTTTCTTTTGCATCGGCTCCGCCATAGCATGGCACAAAGAATACAAGGTAGCGCAGAAGTATCTCGATGAGCAGCCACGTTTAGGGCTGCATATAGTGAGCCAGTTTGGGAGAAAAGAATGGCAGGATCAAGCGGACAGCAAGAACACACCTGTGTGGTTCTCGGTTGAACATCTAGGCGGTAGGATACCCACCAATGTGCGCTTCGACCCGATCCGGTCCCAAAAAGGCTCATGGACGCTTTGTTTTGGGTCGGAGCCCTATGTGAAGCCGCCAGTACGTTCAATGCTGTCATACGAGATACGTGAAAACGGGCAGCCAATAAATTCAGGGACCGTTAACAAACTGGGGTGGGGAATATTCCTAATGCATTTTGTGTGTGATAGAGAGCCACAACCAGAACAGGATGAATTTATGCTCATTGCGCGTTACATGGATGGCGATGCGGAGCGGACCCAGACGTTCAAACTAGTCTTTGATAGCACTAGATTCGGATTTTTGCCGAATACAATGCATTGATGGAACAACCTGAATCTATCGAAGGCCCGAAAGAGCGGAGAACTTTAAACGCGGCATCATCGCACTGTTCAAGGCCCCGAAGAAAGCGATTGGGTAAGCCAGAAAAGAGAGCAGGAAACTCACTGGCCGGAAGAAGAAAAAGAGCGGCAAGGACTAGAATGGGATTGGCGTTTCCCGCGTCTCTGTCGCTTCGTGGCGCTGCGATCCGTCTTTTCCCGTAAGCCGCGAGCAAGGTAAGGCGTCTGCCGTCTACGTTTTTAATAGCGAGTCTGAAACGGGGTCGCGTTTATAGTGCCATTCACTGTTTACCTGGATGACAGCGGTACCGATCCATCTCAAGCAGTCGCTTGCGCAACGGCCTTGATTATCCCTGCTAACCGTATTCTTGCGTTGGAAAATGAGTTGGATAAGCTCAAAAAGCGCGAGCAGTTTTCAGATTTTCACACTTCGGACTGTATCAACAAGAACAAAGATTCCGATTTTGCCAACTGGAAGGATCAGAAAATTGATCGAGTAATTCGTTCCATGGGTGGAATCACCCGGGAGTATGTAACCCAAGTCTTTTCATTCACCGTGCAGAAGCGCATTTACGAAACCGTGGTACCCGAGGAACTGCGCGAGTACGCGGGGAAATACCACTACTCATGGGCGCTCCGACACGTTCTTCGGTTTGCGCAAGTATGGCGACATGAAAACGGAATCGCAGAGCCGTATGAATGGCTGTTCGATTGGATGGAAAAGCGTGATAAGACCCGCAAGGAAGTAGAGAATGTGATGGAGCAAGCAGAGGAAGAGGCCGTCTCTGACGGATCCGCTGGGGAGTTTGAGCACTATGATTTTCGCAAACGTGGTACCTTCGCGGGAC
>Ga0335075_10018486_pt1 | contig 10329 bp, 8 predicted proteins | sample Lox_Sample_24_FD_206723 | JGI IMG/M metagenome (GOLD analysis project Ga0335075, IMG submission 206723) | Soil microbial communities from Loxahatchee National Wildlife Refuge, Florida, United States - Lox_Sample_2.4 | ecosystem: Environmental > Terrestrial > Soil > Wetlands | place: USA: Florida... | reverse complement strand
TCGCCGTTGCCGAATGACCAGTTCTCTTTGGGGACCTCGACGAGGTTGATCGTCACGTCCTCGGGCCGCAGGCCGACGCGGTCGCGCAGGCCTTCGGCGACGGCGCGGTAGAAGTCCTTCTTCAGCGAGACCGTCCGGCCCTCGTTGAGAGTTACCTGGATGAGCAGGGCGTCCGGACTGCGGCTGATGCCCAGATAGCCGGGGTCGATGACCAGGTTGCCGGGGTCGTGCTCCGTGATGACCATGAACCTGTCGTCCGCGGGCACGCTGAGCACGGTCGTCATCGCGGTGTAGACGACGTCGGCGGCGGCGCGGCGGTACTCCGCGGACTTGCCCTGGGGAAGGTCGATCCGGACGAGTGGCATTGGCTTATCTCCCTATGCTGGTGACGACTTCGGGCGTGTGCGTGTTGGTGGCGGACGGCTGAACAGGTGGTGAGTCCATGATGGTGCGCTTCGGCCGTTTCCCGCTGGTCCTGATCGCGGCGGTGGTTGTGGCCGCCGCTGCGGCGTGCAGCTCGTCTCTAGGTGCCGGACAGGGCACGGGAGCGGGATCCGCGGCGTCCGGGTCGTCCCGGTCACCCGGCGCGTCGCCGGTCGCTCACGTGCTAGGGGCGCGGTCGACGACCCTTATCGTTCCGGCGGGCGAGGGTGGCGGGACGCTGTCCACGCCGCGCACGCTGACCGTGCCAGCCGGCTGGACCATCCGGGTGTGGGCACGCGTGCCCGGCGCGCGGATGGAGGCCTGGACGCCCGAAGGAAACCTTCTCGTCAGCGACCCCAGCGACGGCAGCATCTTTGAGCTGCGGCCCGACGCGGCGGGCACCGCGACGGTGTCGACGCTGCTGTCCGGGCTGACCTCTCCGCAGGGCATGGCGTTCGCCAAGCTCGACGGGAAGTGGGTGCTCTACGTCGGGGAGTCGGACCAGATCGACCGGTACCCGTGGGGGGCTTCTGGGATCAGCGGTGCCCGCACGGTGATCGCGGCGCGGCTGCCGGACCTCGATCCCAGCGGTGACGACGTACACAGCGCGAAGGATGTGACGGTCGCCAAGAACGGGACGGTCTACTTCAACGTGGGCAGCTCGTCGAACGCCAACCCCGACGACCGGACCATGTCGCCGCAGCGCGCGGTGATCATGGCCGTCCAGCCCGACGGGACGGACCTGCGGGTGGTCGAGCGCGGAGTCCGCAACGGCGAGGGCCTGGCGGTGGCGCCGAACGGCTCGATCTGGACAGCAGTGAACGAGCGCGACAACATCCCCTACCCAACGCACGGTCCGTACGGCGGGGACAGCGACGCGTTCGGCAAGGTCTTCCAGTCGTACGTCAACAACCACCCGCCCGACGAGGTGACAGCCGTCACCGCGGGCCGGGACCTGGGGTGGCCGTACTGCGATCCGGACCAGGACGATAATCATCCGGCGGGGTCACTGGCCGATGTTCCGCTGGTTGCTAACTCGGTTACCAACCCAGCCGGAACGGCGCTGGACTGCGCGGCGCTGGCGCCGATCGAGGTCGGGCTTCCCGCGCACAGCGCGCCACTCGGCATGAGCTTCCTCGAGGGCAGCAAGGTCCCGGCGCCGTGGTCAGGCGGTGCCGTGGTCGCCGCGCACGGCTCGTGGGACCGCAAGCCGCCGCAGGCGCCGGCGGTGCTGTGGCTGGCCTGGAACGCTTCGAAGGGCACGCTTTCGCCTGCCGTCACCCTCGTCGACGGGTTCGAGAATGCCGACGGCAGCTACTGGGGACGCCCCGTGGACGCGGTGCCCGGGCCGGATGGGGCGCTGTATGTAAGCGACGATAGCGTCGGTGCGATCTACCGGTTGGCTCCCACCAGCTAATCGAGTCCGCTGGGCGGACGGACATCAGCATGGTCGACAGGAGTTCACCTGTACTCGATGCGCATAGCTGCCGATAAGCGCGGCCGCGTCTGTCGTCGCCATCATTAACTCAGGCATACAGAACAGGGAGATCTGCGCTTTCGTCTGCTCAGGTCAAGGAGCCAAGACTTCCTCTTCTGCCGAATAGATGGCATTGACTGCTAGGCATCGACTGGACGGGTGGCGGTTACCAGCGCATGGGCGAGTTCTACCGCCCGGGTTGCTTGCTGGCCGGAGGGAACTCGACCAGCGTGGGCAGCGCCATTCCGAACACTAGCCAGATTAACTGTTACTTGGTTCCGCGATACCGGCAGGGCATAACCGAATGACAGATATAGAGAGACCAAGCCCTCAAGGCCATTTGCGGCTCGGATTGTCCGCTCTATGAATTCAAGGTTTACTCCCTTGCTTGTCAATTCTTCATTTATCGCGGATGCGAGAGCAACTTCCGAGGCCGTGCCAGCGTCGATTGCTGCTCGCCGGTAGTCAGTTTCAGCCAGTGCCATTATTGCCTGCATAAGAAGACGGTGCTCGGGCGGCAGGTCGATTTTAGGTATGAAAACCGACCGGACCTGGGCTCCTCCTTCCGCGTTGAGAAAGGCTGCCAGCGTCTTCAGGACCTCACGGTCTACAGCGCTCGCCAGAAGGCGCTCGATCTCAGCATTAGCCGCGCGAAGGCCCTCCAATCGCCCTGCGACGCCAAGCGCGCTTCCCGGCCGTTGCTCCGGCTCGGGGGCAAGCAGACTGAACACGAGGTGTCGCAGCCCGTCGGGAATACGATCCCCGCCAAGATAGGGAACCATGCCCGTTCGGCGCGCAGCCAGCACCTCCTCACGGGTCTCACCGAAGGGCGGGTGTCCGGCCGCCATCTCATAAATCGTCGCCCCCAGCGAGTACAGATCAGCGCGCTCATCGGGGATCGCGCCACCTATCAGCTCCGGAGCCGTATAGTTAATCACCGCACGCTGCGACAGATCACTCGCGTGATCGTCATCGATGGACACGGCGGTATCGAAGTCCACCAGGTGGATCGTGCCCCACTCATCAAACAGCACGTTTCGAGGCTGCAGATCCAGGTACAAGATGCGTCGCTCATGGATGTACGCAAGGCCGTAGGCGAGTTCTATAGACAACCGGAAGATGTCCTCAACTGGCAAGCCCTCCCCGGATTGTTCTCGGAATCTCATAACGAGATCGTAGAGGCTACCGCCGGTCAGATAGCGAGTGACCATTACGGCCATTTGGTCATCTTCCCAATGGTCAAGGACGGTCGCGATGTTAGGATGGTCACCCAGCCTGCCCAGCACATGAGCTTCCCATGCGCTCACCGTTAGCCCGCTTGGCATGGTCGAGTTATTGGAGAAGACATCAAGAGCTACCTGGCAACCCAGCACTCGATCGCGCGCACGATAAACTTTCTTGCCTGCAGCAGGCCTCAGGAGTTCCTCGATCTCATACCGCCCGTCCCGCAGCAAGTTTCCCGCCTTCACGGTCTTGTCCATACGGCCGAGATTACCACCCAAATCCCTAGCGACACAGACCGTGACAAACCAGAAGCCAGGTAATCACGTTCGCTCTGACCCCGGCCACTACTCCTAACCGGCTTGATAACGCTAAAGCGCACGGTTAGGCCCACGCCGGCTACCGCACTCTTCTGCCGCAGACAGGGTGCCGCTGACTCGGCACGACACTGGCGGTCACACCCAGGACGTTTCCGCGGAAGCGCATCGTGCAGAATTTCACAAGCCGTTTCCGCGGAAACGTCCTCTCATGCCGCGGACAGGGTCTGACCTGTCGTGTGGAGAGGAGGGGAGGGGAGGGGAGGGGAGGTGGCTCGCGGTGGTGGCAGAAAGAGCAACTGGTCTGGATGGCCCCTGCGGCGGTCGGCCCGGGGCAGCGATCGAGGTCACGTTCGTTTGGTGCTCGGCGTTGCCGTCGTGCGGTTTAACCGCAGGTTAGTGGTCGTCCAGGACGGCTGTGCTGGTATTTCCTAGTCATCGTCGCAGAGTTGCGTGGGCAGGTGGCCGGGTCGCGACATTCGTGCAGATTGCCCAGGCGAAGGTGAGCCTTACCGGTGACGAGGCGGATGGAACGCGTCACAAGGCCGCCCTCTCGGCCTGTGGAGCGGCAGGGTCCGACGATGCAGTGCCCTCTGTCAAAGCCGAATAGGTAACCTCGAGCAAATTCCAGGGCCGCCACTTCCCCCGCCACTTCCATCTGTCGAACACCAGCATGGCCGTGCCGAACAGCGAGAGTATTAGACCGATAAAAACTGATCCTTGGATCAGTTCCCACCCTCCGATGATCAAGAAGGTGACTGACGCCAGTACGCTGATCGCACCTACCAGAATTTTGAATATAAGGCGCGGCGTTCTTGTTTTTAGTCCGTAGAATGTTACGCTCCAATCTTTGAGGACATTCCAGACTCTTTCTTTTCCCGAAAATACTACTCCCCTTTTTTTGAGGACCTCTCGGACCCTTGTCTCGCTGGCATATAGCCACAGAAAGTACACAGAAGAAACTATCCCCAGCGCCAGAAATACCCATGCCTCATAATGAGGCTTGCCGCTCCATCTTGCAGCCATCACGTTGAATGAAACGAATGCTATTCCTATCGGAATAATCGAAAGGACCAGCGTCACAACGTCCCCGAAGATGTCTGACATTTCATATAGCTGCAAGTAGGTGATCACCCAGAAGGCTAGCCCAAGGATAACCCATAGAATATGGTTCAGTGATAGCGCTAGCAAGTTATTGATTACCGACATGCCTTTACACCCCTCTCCGGAAGGCCTAGATCCCGATGGCCAGGCTCAGCGCCTTCCCCCTTCTCGAACTATACGGGGTGGGCTACAGAAAGGGTAGATGCCGCCTTCGCGGCGTCGTCGTTCTTGGTTGCAGTGGTCTGAGTCTCGCGTCCTCCGTAGTCCGGTACGCTCAGGGAAGCGTGTTAATCGTGACCCACCTGCGCGAATGCACGCATGCAACGCCGGCTGGCCGTGGAAACCGCTTCCGCAGGCGGGCCATAGCTTTAACACGCCGCATCATGCGGCCCTCCGACCACAATCTGCATTCAAGGCAGAACAAGATATCGTGGGTGCAGCCCTTGTGGTTACCGTGTCTTCCGCTATCTGTAGACACGCAACTGGTCAGAATCCCAAAGAAACCCACTCTCGAAAGCTCCGAACGGCCACACTCATCTGCCGCTGAGTGCCCTAGTTTGGGCCTCGTGGCTGGTAGTCGCCTTCGAGCCATTTCAGGAAGTGACTGGTCCGGTCAACGTACGTTGTGATCGAGGTTTCCTTCAGCCCGGCGGCACGCAGTTGATCCTGGAAGCGGCGGAGTTCCACGCGAAGTTCTGTAGGAGAGTAGCGCTGGCCTGCAGTCGCAACTGCCAGTGATCCTGACGCGCCTGTACTGGCAGCTGCGACATCTGTGTGCGGCGGATCTGCTATCGGCGGCGGGATGGCACCGAGAACCTGCGGAGACGAGAGGGATGTGTCGACGGGCAGGGCAAGGAGCCGGAACTCGCCCTTGGCACCGGGAAGAGCTGAGTATGGTGACCAGCGGCACCTGTAGTCACCGCGCAGTTCGATCACTGCCTCGCGGTCTTTCATGGTTCCCGCCCCTGTGTCGGGTCCCCAGGTCCTGTTGCCCGAAATTACCTGCTCTTCGTAGATTCGGAAGGCATGCGCATTAGTGGTGCGGCCGTGCCGTGGCCGTGACCAGTAGCCGGGGTCATTTGACAGGACTAGAACCATCCCGCCCCAGTCAGGATGGCCGTCCACAAACTGCTCGACGCGCTGGACATCCTTCAGCACGTCGTAGGCTCGGATGTCTTGTGCTCCCTGGTTGACCAACCCGAACTGCTCCCCATTCACCTCGCCCGACCATGCGGCCGTGAGGTACTTCAGCTCCAGCGCCAGATACCTGCTCAGGTCTGGCCGCCAGACCAGCAGGTCCAGCCGCATTCCGGGCGTCGGCCTGGTTTCGAGGCGGACGCGAGCCGACGGGTCTGACAAATGAATAGCCCAAGCCAGCGCCTGCTGGAAATCCGCCTCCGAATGAAACACCGGCCTGGACCGGCGCAGGATCCCCAGCCACGTCCCAATGTCAGGCCACCTTTCCATGGCGGCAACTTACCCCGCACGGGCGGTGGACGACATACTCAGGTGCCGCGAAGCGCACAAGCGGTTACTCGAGCCCGAGTTGCTGCTTAGCCGCAGTCGTCGGCTCCCGTACGCACCGTCTGACCGCCCTGTCACGTCGTGGTTTACCTGCTCGCTTGGCGTCGAGGGCTCTGAGCCGGGCCGTCGGCGTGTCCGGCACATGCCGCTCATCGGCCGGGGCGAGTGCTTGAGGGCCAGTTTTCCGAGCGGTTGCGTTTGCCCTGGCGGATCTGAGCGCCAGGGTGATCAGCCTGGATCGCGGCGAGCTTAGCGACGACGTCCTCGATTGGCGCTCCGAGGCGATGACTACGATCAGCCTAGGCCTCGGAGCTGGCGGCTCAGCCGGTCGGGCGGGCCTCGAGTGCAGCGCACGGCGAACCATCTCGACCTGCGGCGCCCACCGCGGCCGAGCGGGGCCCACAGCTCCGCCTACAGCCCGATAATCACGCCCGAAACGGTAGACCTATGATGGGCCCATCCACGGGATGTCGCGACAATGAAAGGGCCTCGATCGACTCTGCAAAGTCATCGCGACCGAGTTGTTAACGTCCGCCCGACTGTGGTGGATCGTCCGTTTTCAGAGAACAAGTTAACGGCTCCGCTCGATATCATCTTTGATCACCAATGGGGTGCTTCGCGGGCCCATCACTGTACAGGGAGGTGCTACGTGGCAGGCGATATTCCCGACTGGTTGTCCGAAGCCGTGAGCGCGTTCGGGGAGGAGTGCAGGCTGAAACTTGATGGCCCCGGCGACCGGGAAGCAGCCATCCGGACGCCCCTGGAACACGTACTCCACACGGTTGGCGACCGCCTGAGGTTGCCTGCCGTTTTCCATGACGAAGTACGTGATTTGGAGCGCCGAGTGCGCCCAGACTACGGCGTGAGCGTCGGCGGGGCGATCACCGGATACGTCGAGGTGAAAGCGCCAGGGCACACGATAGATCCGTCACAATTCACCGGGCACGACAAACTCCAGTGGGAGCGGCAGCGTGACCTACCGAACCTCGTCTACACCAACGGCACTGAGTGGCGACTGTACCGAGACGGGGAACTGCTGGCCGGACCCATTGTCCTCGGCGGCGGAGACCTAGCCAAGGCTGGAAAGAAGCTGCTGGCCTCCCCTGGGCTAGAGAGCCTGCTCACAGACTTCCTGCGCTGGAAGCCAGCGCCAATCACGTCCGTCGCCGCGTTGGTGCGGGCGGTGGCGCCTCTGACGAGGCTTCTGCGGGGAGAGGTCATCGACCAACTGGCCGCCGAGCGTAAGGCCATCGCAGGAGGCGCCGATAAGTACACCCAGCCGTTCACGGGCCTAGCCCGCGACTGGCGTGCAATGCTGTTCCCCCAGGCCAGCGATGCCACCTTCGCTGACGGGTATGCACAGGCAGTCACGTTCGCTCTCCTGCTAGCCCGCACCGAAGGCATCGACGTAGCAGGCCAGCCCCTACACGAAATCGGGGCAGCGCTCGGGCATGAGCATTCCTTGATGGGCAAGGCGCTGCAGCTGCTCACCGACGACGTGGCCGCCGACTTCAGAGTGACCTTGGACCTGCTCGTGCGCGTAGTGGGCGCAGTGGACTGGTCCCGCGTGCGGACCGGTAGCCGCGACACCTACCTGCACCTGTACGAGCACTTCCTAGAACTGTACGACAACGAACTGCGCAAGAAGTCTGGCTCCTACTACACGCCACAGGATGTGGTGGAACAGATGGTCCGGCTGACCGAGGAGGCGCTGGTCAGCCGCCTAGGCAAGAGCACTGGTTTCCGTGACGCAGACGTGCTCACGGTTGACCCTGCGATGGGCACCGGCACCTACCTGCAGACCATCTTGGAACATGTCGCCAAGCAAGCGGCCCGGAAAAACGGCCCGGGAGCCGTGGCTGGAGAAGTCGCACAGGCAGCCGAGCGCCTGGTGGGCTTCGAGATTCAGATGGGGCCGTACGCGGTAGCTGAACTGCGCATCGCCGACATGCTCGCCTCCTACAATGCCGCTGCCCCACCAGGCGGAATGCACCTGTACGTCACCGACACCCTCGACGACCCTTACGCATCTGAGCATCAGATCGGGTACGGACTGCAGCTCATCGCTGCTTCCCGCCGCAAAGCCAACAGGATCAAGGCAAAAGCCAACGTCACTGTCGTGATCGGTAACCCGCCCTATAAGGAACTTGCGGTAGGCGACGGCGGTTGGGTCGAGCAGGGCGGGCAGGAACACGGCAAACGAACGCGGACGATCCTGGAGGACTTCTACGTCGCGGGCGCTGGCCGGTTTAAAGCCAAGCTAAAGAACCTCTACATATATTTCTGGCGCTGGGCGACCTGGAAAGTCTGGGAATCGACCACCACGCAACCCGATGGCGACGCCGGCATCGTCTGTTACATCTCGACTTCTGGGTACATCACTGGAAAGCCTTTCACTGGCATGCGCGAGTACCTTCGCCGATACGCCTCAGATGGCTGGATCATCGACCTAACTCCTGAGGGACAAACTCCTGACATTCCTACCCGGATTTTCCCCGGCGTGCGCCAGCCCCTCGCCATAGGTCTGTTCCTACGCAAATCAGACACCAGCGACCAGTTCCCTGCCACCATCCGATACCGGTCGGTTAGCGGATTGCAGGCCGACAAGTTCGCCGAGCTCGCGGAAATCCGCCTAGATGATGACGGGTGGCGTGAGGCCCGCAACGGCTGGACCGAACCGCTCACCCCAGCTGCCTCTGGCGGCTGGGACACATACCCCGCATTGTCCGATCTGATGCCCTGGTATTCACCCGGCGTCTTCCCGACGCGTACTTGGGTGTACGCCCCCAACTCCGCCACCTTGCGTAAACGCTGGACCACAGTGATGACGGAGACCGACCCGCAAGTCCAATTGGATATGTTCAAGAAAACTCGCGACGCCAGTATGGATAAGGCCAAGGACCCTCTTCCCGGGACCGACACGCACCGGGCGTCTTCGACCTCCTTGCGTCACGATAGCGCCACCAAGCCCCGGCCCATCCGCGTCGGCTACCGGGCATTCGACCGACAATGGGTGCTCCCAGACTCCAGGCTGATGGACATGCCTCGGCCTGGACTCTGGTCCGCCCGCATCCCCGGCCAAGTCTTCGTCGTCGAGCAGCACGCAGATGTAATCAAGGACGGCCCCGGCGTAGTAATGTCGGCTCTGATCCCAGACTTCCACTACTTCAACGGAAGAGGCGGCAGAGTGCTGCCGTACCTGTATCCCGACGGGACATCGAATATCACCCCAGGGCTGACCTCTACGTTGGGTACCGCACTCAGTCAGAAAGTCACCGACGCCGATGTGCTCGCCTACATTGCCGGAATTGTCGCTCATCCCGCCTACACGGAAACCTTTGCCGACGAGTTGACCACGCCAGGCGTCCGGGTGCCGTTCACCACGGACGCTGGGCTGTGGGCTGAGGCGGTCAAGCTGGGTGAACAAGTCGTCTGGCTGCACACCTACGGGGCAGCTTTCGCCGACAACGGTCGACCAACGGCCGATATACGACTGCCCGCCGATGATCCCCTCCGGCCGCTGAGCACCAAGGGCATCACATCCATGCCAGCGTCTTTCACCTACGACACGGCACGATCCACTCTCGTTGTGGGTGACGGCGAATTCGCCCCAGTACGGCCTGAGGTCGTCGAATACACCGTCGGGGGCCGAAATGTCTTCAAATCATGGTTCGATTACCGCAAAAAGGACCCCGGTGGGCGCAGGATGTCACCCCTCGACCGCATTTACCCAACCGAGTGGGACCCGGAGTGGACAACCGAAGCCATCGACCTCCTCACCGTCCTCACCCGCCTAGTAGAGATCGAACCCGCTCAAGCCAACCTGCTAAGGCAGGTTCTAGCGGGTGACCTGCTGACCATGAATGATCTACAGATGGCCGGAACCCGCTGGCCGATAAGTTCGCAAGACCGTAAACCTCGATTCAGCTACAAAAGCCTGAGTTCAAAAGACTCTGCTGACGACCAAGGAATGCTCGATGAATATGGGCAAGCACACGAGCGGGATACGGAGACTGGTTCCTGATTGCGCTAGCTGACTTGAGTCAGGTTCAACTGAGACCGGGGGCCTTGCAAGCGTATGGCATCCGTTGGTCAAACAGGCGCTATCGGCACAAGTGAACGACTAACATCTTCCACATAGAGGGTTATTCACAGAGTTGGGTTAATTCGATAGAAAGTACGCAAAGTATCGGCGCGCCTAAGTGAAAGACGGCCCGCTTCTCGAAAAGATTGGGTTACCACACTCAAATCCAGAGAAGCGAG
>Ga0335075_10018485_pt1 | contig 10330 bp, 8 predicted proteins | sample Lox_Sample_24_FD_206723 | JGI IMG/M metagenome (GOLD analysis project Ga0335075, IMG submission 206723) | Soil microbial communities from Loxahatchee National Wildlife Refuge, Florida, United States - Lox_Sample_2.4 | ecosystem: Environmental > Terrestrial > Soil > Wetlands | place: USA: Florida... | reverse complement strand
CTCTCTGGGAAGCATGTTTCACTCGCGTCGTTCGGCCGCACCGCGCTCTATCGGCAAATACGCTGCGTCCGATCGGGAGCTGTGGCGCGGCCGGCACAGCCCCTGGGTGCGGTGGGCACACGAGTGTTGCCAGCGGATCGCGGGGCACGAGACGAGAAGGGGCGAGGCACGGCTCCCGTCATCCCCCTTCCAACCTTCCCGACTTCCCGCCTTCCTGTTGCATCCGCTCGTCGCCGCCATCATCGCGAGCCCGAGCGCGGCCTGGGCGGACGACGATGCGGGCGCCGAGCCCGAGCGCCGTGGTTTCTCCTTCGATCTGCGGCTCGGCGGAGGAGGAGCCGCGGCCGCGTTCACCGAGAACGACCGCCCCGTCGTCGACTTCGAATCGTTCGCGCTGGGAGGCAGCGCACGCTTCGGCTGGTTCCTCGGGCCTCACGTGCTGCTCGGCGCAGAGCTCACGGCGAGCTGGCACTCGAGCGTGGGCGCGCTGCGCGTGCACGATCCGGTCTACTTCTCCAGCCAGGGGCAGCCGAGCGGCGCAGCTTACACCGCGATCATACCGCTCGGCATGTTCGTCGAAGTGTATCCCTGGCGCGACGCGGGCTGGTTCGCCGCCGTCGCGGGCGGCGTCGGCTGGTTGGATCTGCCCACGTTCAGCTTCGACGATATCAACATCTACACCGCCGGCTATTCGCTGGACGTCGGGTACCAGTTCGGCGGCAGCGGCAAGCGGGGCCCGGCCGTATTCGGGCGCTACAGCCGCTGGGGCGGCGAGGAGATATTCTCCGAGCCCTCCGACGGCCTCGTCTCGCGCGAGCTCCTCGTCGGGCTGCGCTGGTCGTTCTGGACGCCCGAGTGGCAGTGAGCGGGTGCTGCGCTCCTCGGCCCGTGTCGCGCGCCGCAGCCGCTCGGCTCAACCGTCGAAGTAGACGCACTCCTCGGGCGCGTTGCCCTCGCCATTGCCCGGTCCGCTCGAGTCGTCGCACGCGGTCGTGATGTCATCGGGGTTCACTGCCACGCAATCGTGGATGACGCGGCCGTAGAAGCCGAGCTCCGAGGGCGTCGTGTCGGAGCACATCTCGGGGACGTCGCTGGTTCGGTAGCTCGAGACGAGCTCGTGGCCGTCGGCCGTGTAGACGTAGCCCCTACTGACGGATCCAAAACTCGCACCGATCGCGCTGTACCGCGTCCCATCCGCGCCGTCGCAGCGGCGGCGCACCACCGTGGCGGCGTCGTCGGCGAAGAGCCAGCTCGCGGCTTCGTCGAAGTCGGGACAGCCGTCTTCGCACAGCTCTTCGATGCTGCGCAGCACGCAGCCCTGCTCCACGACGGTCGCTGCGTCGCCCTCTGCACCGACCGCATCGGGGCCCGCATCGAGAGCGTCCGCGTCGGGCCCACCCGCATCCGTCGCGCCTGCGTCGAGGGCATCGACGCCACCGCCGCCGCTGCCACCGCCGCTGCCACCGCCGCCGGAGCCCGCGGGCGCCGCGGCATCCGGTTCTTCACCGAACGAGCCGCCCACATTTTCGAGCGGGCCAGGAGGGCTCGGCTTGGAGCCGCACGCGGCCGAGAACAGAGCCAGAGAAATCAGGAGCGGAGCCGGAGAAAGCAGAGAAGACGTTACGGAGGACAAGAGCGTTAACGTGATGGTGGAAGCGCTGGCGCGCAAGGCGCTGCGCCGAGTCGATACGGACGCCCGCTCGCCGCTCGGAAGCGCTCGCGCCATTTCGGAGCGCTTCTGGTAACCAGGCAGCGATGAATGCCCTCGACCTCACCTTCGTCCCCGGCGCCGCTGGCCTCGGCTCTTTCTGGGCTCCGATCATCGAGCGCTTGCCTGCCGACTGGAAGACGCGCACGTTCGACCTGCCTGGCCTCGGCCCCGTGCCGCCGAGCCCCGACGTGCAGAGCTACGACGATCTCGTGCGCCTCGTCGCCCGTGCGATCGACGCGCCGACGGTGCTCGTCGGGCAGTCGATGGGCGCCTACCTGTCGCTGAAGCTCGCGCTCGCGCGGCCCGACCTCGTGCGCCGCCTCGTGCTGGTCGTCGCCACCGCCGGGGTCGACATGGCTCGTCACGGCGCGTTCGACTGGCGCCCGAGCGACCGCGTCGAGAACCCGGAGCGCCCGGCGTGGGTGCACGCGCCGCCCGACGACCTGTCCGCCGAGCTCGCCCGTATCGACGTGCCGGTGCTGCTGATCTGGGCGACGCGTGACGTGCTCAGCCCGCTCGGCGTCGCGCACGAGCTCGAGGCGCACCTGCCCCACGCGCGCCTCGTCACGTTCGACAGCGATGACCACTGGGTCGCGCGACGATTCGCGCATGAAACGGCGAACGTTCTGCGGGAATGGTTGGCAGGACTCGAGGGTTAGGCGCTTGGATGGCCGAGGGAGGCTGTCCAATCGCGCCACGTTCGAGTCAAATTGGCGTTGTAGGGCATCGAAGCAGTTGCCACCGCTTGCGTTCCATGCGGCGTGCGGCAGTTCGCGCCCGTTGCATCGTCAAATGTGCTCACTCATGGATCCGGTTGGACGTCGGCAGTGTGCGCTGGTTAGGCTTGCATTGGTCGCTTCGACGGCCAGATCATCTCCATGCGAGAGCGTCGGTTCGGGTTGCGAGGTGTGCTCACGGTGCTGGCCGTCGCGGTCACGTCGCTGGCGCTCACGGTGTTGATCCTGCTGCTCATCATGACGCAGTACTCGAGCCGGGTGAGCGCCGCGCTCGCCAACTCGGTCGAGAACGTGCGCGCCGTGGAAGAGACGCAGATCGCTCTCTTGATGCACGAGCGCGAACGCGACGCCGTCAAAGCCAGCGAGCTCGAGGCCGAGATGCAGCGCAACCTGGCGTCGATCGAGGCAGGCGCCACGTTCGAGACGCGCGACGCCGTGGCGCGCGCCGCGGCGCTCGTGCGCGACTATCTCGGCGCGGTGCACGCCCGCCTGTCCGCCGCCGAGCTCGAGCCGCGCTCGAAGCAGGCCTTCGACGTGCTCGACGAGGTGTCCGACCTGAACATCGCCGAGGCGCGCTCGGCGCGCGACACGGCGGCGCGCTGGGACGTGCGGCTCAACCTGCTCGGCTCGCTCGCCATGGCGCTGGTGCTGCTGCTCACTGGATCGCTCTTGTGGTGGATGCGCATGCACGCTTTCCAGCCCGTGCTCGAGCTCGCCCGCGTGATGGACCGCTTTGGCCGGGGCGAGCACGACGTGCGCGCCGAAGAGCGTGGCCCGACCGAGCTGCGCGAGATGGTCGAGCGCTTCAACCAGATGGCGAGCGCGCTGGCGGCGCAGCGCCAGGCGCAGGTGGCTTTTCTCGCGGGCGTCGCGCACGACTTGCGCAACCCGCTGTCGGCGCTCAGCATGTCCGTCAGCCTGATCGAGCCCAATGCGCCGCTGCCGCCCGAACCGCGCATCCGGCGCACGATCGAGCTGGTGCGGCGCCAGCTGAAGAAGCTCGAGCGCATGGTGAGCGACTTCATGGACATGACGAAGGTCGAGGCCGGGCGGCTCGAGCTCCAGTTCGAGCCGCACGATCTCACCGTGTTGGCGCGCGACGTGGTGAGCCTGTTCGAGGCGACGGAGCCCGAGCAGCGCATCGAGCTTTCGGTGCCGGGCGACCCGATCCGCGTCGAGTGCGATTCGCTGCGCATCGAGCAGGTGATGAGCAACCTGATCAGCAACGCGCTCAAGTACTCGCCGAGCGCGCGCAAGATCGAGGTCTCCCTCGCGCGCGAGGATGGCGAGGCATGTTTCTCGGTGCGCGACTACGGCATCGGCATCTCCGAAGAAGACCAGCGACGCCTGTTCGAGCCATTCCAGCGCGCCGGTCTCTCGAAGGACACGATCCCCGGCGCCGGGCTCGGCCTCTACGTGGTGCAGCGCCTGGTGCAGGCCCACTCGGGGCGCATCGAGGTCTCGAGCGCGCCGGGTGAGGGGGCTCTCTTCACGGTGCGCCTGCCGCTGCCGCCGGCCGTGGCCGACCCTCTCGCGCGCTCCGCCGAGCTCGGGCTGAGCGCGTGAGCGCGGCCGCCACCGCTATTTGCCGCTGCCACCGACGTCGTGGCTCGAGCGCGTGAGCCAGAACGACGCCAGGATCGGCAGGGCGGTGAGCGCCATCACGCCGAGCGCGACGACGTTGGTGACGGGCACGTCGCGCGGACGGCCCAGCTGATTGAGCAGCCAGATCGGCAGCGTGCGCTCGTGGCCCGCCGTGAACGTAGTGACGATGATCTCGTCGAACGAGAGCCCGAAGGCGAGGATGGCGCCGGCGAGCAGCGCGGTGCCGAGCTGGGGCAGCACGACGCTGCGAAACGCCCTGAACTGATCGGCGCCGAGATCCATGGCGGCCTCGACCAGGCTGGGCGGCAGCCGCCGTAGCCGGGCAACGACGTTGTTGTAGACGACCACGATGCAAAACGTGGTGTGCCCCATCGCGATCGTCCAGAACCCCGGCGAGATGTCCGCGAGCCGAAACGCCGAGTGCAAAGCGATACCGGTCACGATGCCGGGCAGCGCGATCGGCAGGATGAAGCTCATCGCGATGATGTCTTTCCCACGAAACTCGCGCCGCGCGAGCGCGAGCGCCGCGAGGGTGCCGAGCAACACCGCAGCCAGCGTTGCTCCAGCCGCCACCTGCGCGGAGAGCCACAGCGCATCGAGCACGTCGCCGCGCTCGAGCGCCGCCGAGAACCAGCGCGTCGTGAACCCCTTCGGAGGAAAAGTGAATGCACTCTCCTCCGTGTTGAACGCATAGACGCCGACGAGCAGGATCGGCACGTACAGAAACGCGAGCCCGAACCAGGCGGCCAGGCGCAGCGCCCAAGGCGTGCGAGGGCTAGAGCGCATCAAACGCTCCGAAGCGCCGCGCGAGCGCCAGGTATAATCCAATGATCACGATCGGCACCACGGTAAACGCCGCCGCCATGGGCAGGTTGCCGACCGAGCCGTGCAGCGTATTGACCATCGTGCCCACGTAGTACCCGGAGGGGCCGATCAGCTGCGGGATGATGTAGTCGCCGAGCGTGAGCGAGAACGTGAAGATCGAACCCGCCGCCACGCCCGGGAAGGTGAGGGGCAAGATGACACTGCGGAACGTCTGCGCCGGGCGGGCGCCGAGGTCTGCCGAGGCTTGCAGCAGGTTCTCGGGCACGCGCTCGATGGCCGCGTAGACGGGCAAGATCATGTACGGTAGCCACACGTACACGAACACGAACCAACGCCCGAGGTTCGACGTGGAGAGCGAGCTGCCGCCGATGACAGGCAGCTCGAGCAACGCCTCGAGGGCGCCGCGCAGGCCGAGCGCGTCGCTCGCCCAATACACGAGCCCGCCCTGCGCCAGGATCAGCGTCCAGGCGTACGCCTTGACGATGTAGCTCACCCACATCGGCAGCATCACCGAAGCGTAGAGGGCGCTCTTCAGGGTGCCGCTCGTGTGGCGCGCGATATAGTAGGCGATCGGAAACGCGAGCGCCGCGCAGCCGAGCGTGACGGCGACCGCCATGCCGAGCGTGCGCAGCACGATGTCGAGGTTCGAGCCGTCCAGCAGCGCCCGATAGTTGGCGAGCGTCAGCTCCGGGACGACTTGCATGCTGAAGTCGTCGAAGCCGTAGGCGCTCTGCCACACCATCGACAAGAGTGAGCCCAGGTACACCACGCCGAGCCACAGCATCGGGGGACCGAGCAGCAGCCATAGCGCCAGCTGGTGGCGACGGTACAGGCCGGCGGCGATGCGTGCGAGCGGCGGCCGATGCTGCACCGGCGCGGGCGCCTCGCCGGCCCTGGACTGCGCCGCGGGCGTCAGACGGGCTCCGTCGGCTCGAGCTCGACCATCGCCTCGCGGGGCCAGTACAGCTGGAGCGTGGCGCCGAGCTCCGTGCTCGGGCCGTCACCCGCGTGGCTGCCCACGCTCACCGAGAGCGTGCCCACCTCGGTGTCGACGGCGAGGCGGCTGACGGGCCCCTGAAACAGCACGTCGACCAGCGTGCCGCTCGTGCTCGGCTGATCGCCAGGGGGCGCCCCGACGCGGATGTGCTCCGGTCGGATCGCCACCGGACGATCGCGGCCCGTCCAGCGCTTGGCGCGCTCGGCCGTGACGATGTTGGCTGTGCCGACGAAGCCGGCGACGAACACCGTGCGCGGCGCAGCGTAGAGCACGCGCGGCGGCGCCACCTGCTCGATCCGCCCGCGATTGAACACCGCCACCCGATCCGACATCGAGAGCGCCTCGCTCTGGTCGTGCGTGACATACACGAAGGTGATGCCGAGCTGCCGCTGCAGCGACTTCAGCTCGACCTGCATCTGTTCGCGCAGCTTGAGGTCGAGCGCGCCGAGCGGCTCGTCGAGCAGCAGCACGCGCGGCTGGTTGACGAGCGCCCGAGCCAGCGCCACGCGCTGCCGCTGCCCGCCCGACAGCTGGCTCGGGCGGCGGCCTCCCATGCCCCCGAGGGCGACTTGCTCGAGCGCCGCCTCGGAGCGCTTGGCTCGATCGGCGGCGGCCACGCCCCTCATGCGCAACCCGTACGCCACGTTCTCCAGCACCGACAGGTGAGGGAAGAGCGCGTAGTCCTGGAACACGGTGTTGACGTCGCGCTCGTAGGGCGGAAGGCTCGAGGCGTCCGCCCCCGACAGCAGGATGTGTCCGCGCGTCGGCAGGTCGAAACCGGCGATCAAGCGCAGGCACGTCGTCTTGCCCGAGCCCGAAGGGCCCAGCATCGAGAAGAACTCGCCGTCGGCGACGGCGAAGCTCACCCCGGAGACGGCGTCGACGGCGCCGAAGCTCCGGGTGACATCCTGCAGCTCGATCGCGGCGCTCACGCCTTTTCGTTGCGAAACATGAGATTGAAGTGCCCGGGCTCAGCGCCCGCCCATGACGGCGACGTAGTCCGTCACCCACTTGCTGTAGGGGACGCACGCGCCCTTCGAGCATTGCCCCGTCGGCGTGCGCCAGAAGTGCACCTGCTCGAAGCGCTCGAAGCCGTTCACCTTGCAGGCGTCCGTCTTTCCGGGCGCCTGCTCCTTGCAGGCGGCGGGCACCACCGGCACCGAGCCGAACCACTCGCTCAGCGCGATCTGCAGCTTGGGATTGAGCGACCACTCGATCCACTTGTAGGCGCAGTTCACGTTCTTGGCGTCGACGTGCAGCATCGTGGTGTCTGCCCAGCCCGTCGAGCCCTCGGCGGGGATGGTCGACGCGACGGGCTGCTTCTCGGCGGCGAGCGCGTTGACCATGTAGCCCCAGCTCGAGGTCGCGACCACACCGTCGTTCTTGAAGTCGCTCATCTGCACCGTCGCGTCGTGCCAGTAGCGGTGCACCAGCTTCTTCTGCGCGCGCAACAGCTCGAGCACGGCGGCGTATTGCTTCTCGTCGAGCTCGTACGGGTCGGTGATGCCGAGCTCGGGCTTCTTCTTCATCAGGTACAGCGCTGCATCGGCCACGTAGATCGGCCCATCGTAGGCCTGCACGCGGCCCTTGTTGCTCTTGCCGTCGCCGAGCTTCTGCTCCTCGAACACCACCGCCCACGACGTCGGGGCTTCCTTGAACACCTTCGTGTTGTACATCAGCACGTTCGGGCCCCATTGATAGGGCACGCCGTAGGCTTTGCCGTCGACGGTATACCAGGGCGCGTTCTTCAATCGATCGTCGACGGTCGAGAAGGAAGGGATGCGCGACAGATCGACCGGCTGCACGCGCTTGCCCGCGACGAGCCGCAAGCTCGCATCGCCGGAGGCGGTGACGAGGTCGTAGCCGCCTTGCCCCATCAGCCCGACCATCTCGTCCGACGTGGCCGCCGTCTTCACGTTGACCTTGCAGCCGGTGTCCTTCTCGAACGGAGTGACCCAATCGTAGTTCTTATCCGTCTCGCCCCGCTCGATGTAGCCGGGCCACGCGATGATGCTGACCTGTCCTTCGAGCTGCCCCGTGGCAGGTGCGGCCGCTTTCTCGGCGGTCGATTTGTCGGCGCTCGCCTTTTCGCCGGCGGCTGCGCTGGGGGCAGCGGCGGGCTCGGGCTTCGGAGCCTCCTGCTTCGCTTCCTTGTTACACCCCAGCGCGCCAACGGCGACGCCGAGACCGACGAACACAGCGATGGATCGGATCATGCGAGCTCCTTTCGAGAATTGCTCCTCGGCCGAGGACGACGCCGAGATCGCATACAACCACGAGACGGCACCGATCGGCCACTGTCTCGCTCGCCGAGCGTGGCCGATCCGCGAGGCACGACGCAGGTCTGGCATCGGTCTGAGTGCACGCCCTACATGGCGCGGCCGCCATCGGGCAATTCGCCGCGGCGAGTCGAGCCGGGCGTCGCCCCCGGAGGTTGCGAGTTTTGGCGTTTACTGCTCTGCTATTCACCTCGCGCCATGCTCCCGTGGGCCATGTTGCCAGCGGGCGAGCGAGAGCCCGGCGGCGAGTCGTGCGGCGCAACCTGCGCATCGGGATGGAGGAGCCAAGCATGAACACCAAGCTGCTGATCGGTGACCAGGCCGTTTCGGGCGAAGGTCCGTCGGAGAAGATTGTCGATCCCGCGACGGGCGCGCTCATCGCCGAGGTCAACGAGGCATCGGTGGAACAGGTGGCCCTCGCCACCCGCGCCGCCCAGAAGGCCTTCCCCGGTTGGTCCGCCACCGTCCCGCGCGATCGCGCGCTCGCCTTGTTGAAGATCGCCGACGCCATCGAGGCCCAGGGCCCCGAGCTCGCCGAGCTCGAGTCGCGCAACACCGGCAAGCCGCAGCCGCTCGCGCTCGCCGACGAGATCCCGGCCATCGCCGACGTGTTCCGCTTCTTCGCCGGCGCCGCGCGCTGCCTCACGGGCGCCGTCAGCAGCGAATACACACCCGGCATGACGAGCATGATCCGGCGCGACCCGGTCGGCGTCGTCGCGTCCATCGCGCCCTGGAACTACCCGCTGATGATGGCGGCCTGGAAGCTCGGTCCCGCCATCGCCGCGGGCAACACCGTCGTGATCAAGCCCTCCGAGCAGACGCCGCTCACCACGCTCGCGCTCGGCGAGCTCCTCGCCGGCATCTTGCCGCCGGGCGTGGTCAACGTCGTGTGCGGTCGCGGGCCATCCGTTGGCGCCGCCCTCATCTCCCAGCCCGAGGTGCGCATGGCCTCGCTCACGGGTTCGGTCGCCTCCGGCCAAAAGGTGCTCGGCAGCGCGTCGAGCAGCCTGATCCGCACCCACCTCGAGCTCGGCGGCAAGGCGCCGGTCATCGTCTTCGACGACGCCGACCTCGACGCCGTCGTCGCGGGCCTGCGCGCGTTCTCGTTCTACAACGCCGGCCAAGACTGCACGGCCGCCTGCCGCGTCTACGCGGGCCCGAAGGTGCACGACAAACTCGTCGCCGACCTCACCAGCGCGGCGGCCTCACTCAAGGTGGGCGCACAGAAAGAGCCCGGCGTCGAAATGGGGCCGCTGATCACGGCGGCGCACCGCGAGCGCGTGAAGGGCTATGTCGATCGCGCCCGCGCGCAGAAGCACATCGAGGTCACCACCGGCGGCAGCGCGCGCAGCGGCGGCGGCTTCTTCTACGAGCCCACCGTCATCGCCGGAGCCCGCCAGGCCGACGAGATCGTGCGCAGCGAGGTGTTTGGGCCCGTCGTCTCCATCACTCGCTTCAGCGACGTCGCCGAGGCCATCGCCTGGGCGAACGACTCCGACTACGGCCTCGCCTCCTCGGTGTGGACGCGCGACCTCGGCAAGGCGATGACGGTGGCGAGCCAGCTGCAATACGGCACCACCTGGATCAATACCCACTTCATGCTCGTGTCCGAGATGCCGCACGGCGGGCTCAAGCGCTCCGGCTACGGGAAAGACCTCTCCATGTACGCGCTCGAAGACTACACGACCGTCCGCCACGTCATGGTGAAGCTGTAATAGGGTGAAGCCGTGATGTCACACGCCGAACGGGGAGGGTGCCATGCCGGATAACGCGAGCCTCTGGGCGAGGCGCGAGCAAGCCGTCGCGCGCGGCGTCGCCACCGCCACGCCCTTGTTCGTCGAGCGCGCCGAGAACGCCGAGATCTGGGACGCCGAGGGCAAGCGCTACATCGACTTCGCGGGCGGCATCGCCGTCCTCAACACCGGCCATCGCCACCCGCGCGTGCTCGCCGCCCTCGAGCGCCAGCTCCAGAGCTTCACCCACACCGCGTTCCAGGTGGCGGGCTACGAGTCTTACGTGCGGCTCGCCGAGCGCCTCAACCGCATCGCGCCCATCTCCGGGCCCGTGAAGAGCGTGTTCTTCTCCACGGGCGCCGAAGCGCTCGAGAATGCCGTCAAGATCGCGCGCTACGCCACCGGGCGTAGCGCCCTCATCTGCTTCAGCGGCGCCTTCCACG
>Ga0335075_10018484_pt1 | contig 10330 bp, 15 predicted proteins | sample Lox_Sample_24_FD_206723 | JGI IMG/M metagenome (GOLD analysis project Ga0335075, IMG submission 206723) | Soil microbial communities from Loxahatchee National Wildlife Refuge, Florida, United States - Lox_Sample_2.4 | ecosystem: Environmental > Terrestrial > Soil > Wetlands | place: USA... | reverse complement strand
CGGAACCCAAAGAAGAACCACCACCACCACCTCCTCCTCCTCTTCTTGAAGAAGATACCATATTGAACCTTGACGATCTCCTTGGCCCTGAAAAGGAGGTTAAGCCCAAAGGTGAGATAGGCACATCCATTTGAATTTGCAGTCCCTTTTCAGTAACGCTGACGTTTTCCTGGCTGCAGCACCTAAAGCGCCTAAGAAAGCCAGACCTTCAGGCCTGGGCTCATGGATGTTAGGCAGTAGCAAGCCCCGGGCCAGGCCGGCTTTAAAAGGTGAGAAAAAGCCTGACGTAGCCGCTGGAAATCAGCACACTGCAAGTCATGGTCAAAATGCTTGCAGCGTTATGTGAGCCCGCATTCGTTTGACTAGTACGATTGCTGCACCGAAGATGAGCCATACATTTTTTCAGGGGAAAAGGGGTGATTGGAAAAAGCTTATAAAGAAATGGGGAGGGATCTTTGTCGAATTGTCCTGGGAGGAAATCACTGTCCGTTCGTCTATTTCGACTCATTTCTCGCCGTCATCACGACATTTCCAAAAACACTTTTCGCCGGCAAGCTGTATGCGACTCTTTTCCGGAGTACCACGAGTACTAGATCACGGAAGTGTGGCCTCGTAGGCTACGTCAGGAGGCATGGCTTTATTCCTCCCGATTATTCGGGATTGGTTTTTCATGCCTCACGGGGAACTGCGGTGGATGTTGTTTCGTTCCGTCTTATGAGTTTATGATTTTTTTTGCATTTAGCGGTGTGAGCGATTACGGTTATTGGCATTTGAGCCGGCGACGAGGAAGAAATAAAGAAACGCAGAAAGCGAGCGATATTCTCAACTTCGTCTCATTGTCTTCTTCTATCTGGGAACGGGATCATAGCGATGCGATACCCCCGGTCGAGCTTACGGGCTCTTTGTTCGTCATGGCCTTTCATGAGAAAATTGTTGCATATTGAGCTGAATCTGTTACAACTTTCTCCGATGTGTTTCACTGCTAATCGAGCACCCCATGGAGGAGGTCGCTATAACACTCTCCCAGTCGTGGATGGGGTTGTCAAGAGAATCTGATGGAAAAAGTCGCTGGATTGCCATGCTTGGTGCCGGCCGTGAGGCATGAGCACTCGCCAGAAGAGGACCCTTATGACATAATTTCATATTAGTTACTTCGACCAATATTATGACTATTTCTTGAAGAGTACGCTGGGGGGGTTGGCAAGTTCACGAGCTAGTATTGCCTTCACTAAGTGCGATCACATAGTCTTGTGGCCTTCTGGTATTCTGGTATCGTTCTGTTGCTGAGCTCTCTATTCTCTGTTGCTGGCTTTGTGGTTGCTCCCTATGACCCCGTCTACTCACGGGCCTTCATGGTGTCAGAGAGTCCGAGGTTCCTCCGCCTGCGATGGTAGTAGGTCGGACAGTGGCAACAGCAGTATTGGTCGTTCGTCAAGCTAGACACGAAACTGTTTGACTGGGCGGAAACCCTGTTCAATGCTAAAATGTAACCAAAGAGGAAAGAATGCTACAGAGGCGACAGAGTGATGAGAATCTCACTAACGAGAATTTGCATTTGCGCGACTTCGCTGACTATAGCACCAACCGAGTCATGCAGATGTCGGCCTTCGGAAAGGTTTAAAAGTGCCAGGTCAGTTGGATGAGTTTCTATCTCCACCATAATTCACGTGCCTCAACATCCCTTTCTTGCAGTCTTCCACGGCCCGAATACCTGCTAAACCCATGCTTTGATCTAGATCCGCTAGCAAACCCTTCAACACATCTCTCGCGCCTTCCTTTCCTGCAATACTCAGACCGTAAACCCAAGGCCTTCCGACTAACACCGCCTTTGCACCCAGACACAGTGCCTTGATGACATCCGTTCCTGTTCGAATTCCACTGTCAAAGAGCACCGTACAACGACTTCCCACCGCCTCGACAATCTCCGGCAGCATGTCTAGGCTGCCGACTGCGCCATCAAGCTGCCGCCCTCCATGATTGCTGACTATAATTCCATCTGCCCCACACTCAACGGCTTTGACAGCATCCTCGGGATGCTGAATCCCTTTCAGCACCACCGGCCCCTTCCAATGCTCTCTAATCACCTTCAGCTGTTCCCATGAGTGTGCCGCGCCGCTGAAACATGCACTGACCCACTCCCTGCTTGCAAGCGCGATGTCATCTTCGATCTCTTTGTTATGCTTTTCCTTATACTTTCGCCTAAAGACCGGATCCGCGAAACCAGTCGCGTTGCCGACACCCTTCATGAACGGGATGTACGCGTGGTCTAGATCCCAAGGCCGCCAGCTAAGCGCCCATGTATCGAGCGTGACGAGGAGGACTTTGTATCCTGCATTCTCAGCGCGCGAGAGAAGCGAGATGGTGATCTCGTCGTCTTTGGGCCAGTAGAGTTGGAACCAGCGGTGGCCGGAGCCAGAGGCGGCGGCGACGTCCTCGATGGTGGAGGAAGAGGCTGTGGAGAGTGTATACGGGAGGCCGAGCTCTGTGGCGATAGTCGCAACCCCAACTTCCTTGTCGGGGTGGAAGATTTCCTGAACGCCCACGGGTGCGATGATAAGGGGGGTATCATAGGTCGTACCGAAGAGGTTGACACGGAGGTCACGGTAGGTTACTGGGCGTAGCATCCGAGGCACTAGCTGCAGGCGGGCATGTCAGTTGGGGATTGCCGGGTTCTAGGGGAGTGCTGTAGACAGCCATGGAGGTTCCCGGCGCAATTGGCAGCAATTGAGGGGTATGTCGTATACCTTCCACTGGCGGAAGGCCAGCCTGTTTGCATCCATGGTGGCTCGTTCGCCGGCACCGCCTGCGACATAACTATAGCTCTTGCTAGACAAAGCTTCCTTGGCATGCGCCTCGAGCTTGTTTGGGTCCTTGGTGATGGTTGGTAGGATGTTATGGAACATGCCTTGGGCGTAGACCTCGTTCTGATACGCCCCATAGTTGCGCACATGCTCGCTGGGGTCCTCCGGTTTGTTGATGTTCGTCATGGCTTCGATGCACGGAAACGGTGACAGGGGCTATGGCGGGTGATATAACGCGTCTGGGACAAGAGTATCCCGAATAGATGTTGTGTTATCACAGTAGAGTACACGGTAGGGACCCATTGCGCTTGGGCAGGACTACCGTGTGAGACTTTTGGTCTGTCCTGTTCCCGAGGTACGTTAAGTAAGGACGGGGGTCTTTGCATGTGCGGGGCTAATGATGCAGGGCAGGGGGCATCGCCGCCACCTTTCCTTGCCAGGTCGTCAAATCCGGGAACATGCAATCGCTGGGATAAGCAAATGCTTCCTGCTCAATCAAGACCACCGGATTTGTGCTACGTTCAAGGTCAAAGTGTAGCATTCGCGGTTTGACGTTTCTAATCCTCTCAATTTGGACTAGAGCGCCCTGAGCTTGGGATTTTCCTATCTGGGTGCCAATGAACCAACGTCGGCCACCTTGGTGGCGTGCTGAAGGACCAGCTACATAACGCCTTATTAGGCACCGCCGACTACTGAGATATCCCATGACACTGAAGACGAGGACACAAACTGCTTCCTGCTGCTTTCTTTCCTGCTTGTCTCCGGCAGCTATGCCCAGTTTCAGCGAATTCGACCGAAAGATGCTAGCCAAGGGCAATGTAAACTTTCTTTCCATACCAAGTTCAACCTTGAGAATGTGGTGACCCTATTACAATTGGAATCGCCCGTCTGCTGATCCACAGAAACTTGTCCTGCGTGACGGGGCACATAATACCTTGCGCCGCCCGCTAACCATGTGAATGTCTGAAGAGAACCAAGTTCGCCGTTGGACTGCTTGTCCCTCGACTCCCCACGTACTGTGTATGAGGGATGGCAAAAACTATTCCAACCGCATAAAGTCCTTCGAAAAGGGTGGTGATCCACTTCTCCCTCCCATTGTGCTTCAGACAATGACTCTTCCATCTGCGAAGCATCCATACCAACAATCACGTCGCTGTGGAGCAAAATATTAGTCGACACTTTCGTGATCATCGAATGAGTGCACTTACTCGTTCTCGGCCAATACCTTCAATCCGGGCACACAGTTGACAAGAGCAAAAAGAATATAAGAACCGATGAACGACCAAGTGAATCCAACCGGAGCCTCTAATATCTGGATCCCAAGCAGCCGTATATTACCGTCAAAAAAGACACCACCATCTATGACTGTTGCGCCGCCATACCCCGTCACCTCCTTCCTCGCGAACAGGCTCGTCGCAATGGTGCCCACCATGCCTCCAACGCAATGAATCGCAAATGTGTCTCCGTTGTCAACCCAACGAATTCGACGTGCCAGATCGGTGAATTTGAATCGCAAATCCCGGAGGCATATGAGAGCGCCGCCAACACCAAAGAAGAATGAGGTTGTGAGATCAATGAAGCCTGCTGACGGAGTGATCAAGACCAGTCCGGCAATGGCGCCCATGAAGGTTGAATCGAGTGACCATTTACCCGTTCGAAGTACGTCATGGATGCCCACGTCATGGCCCTAGCGGAGGCGCAAAGATTTGTTACACACATAGCCATTACTGACTTAAAGTCCATTACATATGTGAACAAGCGTTCCTCCAGCAAAGTCTAACACACCGAGCTCGCCAAGGACCCCTGTATCTGACCACACCATGTACGCCAGTGGACAGCATATGAAGATGGCCCAGAGCTAGAAGCCGTCAGACATTCCTTCTGATCATGACGGACACTGAATGGAATCAGTGACAAGATTGTACCTCGCTCACATGCACCTCCGATGGCAATAGCACAGACGGTGGCACAAAATATGAGCTGAAATTCACTGAATAGAATGGCCGGGATCGTGCTTACGGGGTCCGCCAGCACACCTTGGTGGAGGAAATGCCTCAGGTCTTCAATGACCCCGTTGCCTTTGCCATATGCTAACAAATATCCGAAGAGCCACCATTGAATTGAGCAGCACCTGATAGCCAAGACGGCAGGCATGAAAGAATCGAGCGCACTACGTCTAGTGGAATAACCAGAGTAGCCCAGGCCGACAGCTGGGATAATAGGCCAACAGAAGACGGAGCATAACAAGAATGAAGGCTGCGTCGGCCTTATTATAGGCTTCCCATACCTCGAGGACAGACGTCGCTGCCATGGCGCGGTCCTGATGCCGACACGAAGTCTCTGATGAGGTAGCGCCGGAACGCAGCCGCCAGGGAACCAACCCATACATGGTTGTTGCTGACCTGGCCCTTATCGGAGCATGGTCTTGGCAACTTCTTAACCTATTCTAGGCAAAACTGCCCAAATCGTCGTGATTGGCTAGTAAGCGATCACGATAGCTCTGTGCCCGTGGTTGCGGCAAAATTTTGGCCAAACACAGCAAATACGGTAGTCGGTGAATCAGTAAGCCGCACTTTTGACCAGGCGTGCTTCCCCGAATACAAGGGTGAGTCTGGGGAATATGAATATCACGTATTCGCGCATTCCTTCTTCTCATCCTGGGCTTCCCACCTTCTCTGCAGTTGCTCTTTAAACGTAGCTATTGCACAACAAATAACAATGTCGACCGAAGCAGATGAGAAAGTACCGTCGCTCTTGATTTCGCCAGAGAGTGACGACCCCGACAGTCATTTGACGAAACTTGGCTACAAGCCCGTGCTACGTCGCAACAGATCGTTGTTCACGCTACTCTTCCAAACACTTGCCATTGCCGCAATTCCTTATGGCGAGGGTGGGCCACTTATCAGCGCCATTTATGGCGGCGGTCCCCTGTCAATCTTCGTCGGCTGGCTAGTTGTCCTTGTACTCGACGAATGTGTCGCTCTATCGCTCAGCGAGCTTGCCTCGCGATATCCGACCTCTGCAGGGCCGTATTACTGGTCCTTCCAAATCGCCAAGAACCACAAGACAGTCCTGTCTTTCATCACCGGCTGGATCTGGCTCATTGGCAATTGGACGATCACGCTTTCGGTCAATTTTGGATTCGCGTCCCTCATCTCAGCGACAGTATCCATGTACCATCCGACCTTTGCCGCGAACAGCTGGCAACTCCTCCTCATCTTCTATGCCATTTGCCTGATCACTTTCGTTATTTGCACCTACGGCAACCGCTTCCTGCCGATAGTGGATACCGTTTGCGCAGCATGGACCGCTCTTAGCATCCTCATCATTCTCATCGCGCTCTCCGTCAAAGCAAAAGCCGGCAGACACAGTGTTAGCTATGCACTTGGTCACTACGACACCTCGTTCTCCGGCTGGGGTGGATTTACCTTCTTCATCGGTCTGCTGCCTGCAGCTTACACCTTCTCTGCCATTGGTATGATCTCTTCCATGGCGGAGGAGGTCTCAGATCCGTCAGTCAAGGTGCCCAGGGCGATTAGCCTCTGCGTCCCTGTTGGAGGACTCGCAGGGCTTTTCTTCATCCTGCCGATTTGCTTCACACTGCCTCCATTGGAGGATGTCCTCTTGTCTCCAAGCGATCAGGCTCTGCCTTACATCTTCAACGCTGTCATGGGATCACCAGGCGGCGGTCTCGGATTGATATTCCTCGTCCTGGGCGTGACCATGTTCTGCTCTATCAGCATTACGGTAGCGGCATCTCGAACAACCTGGGCTTTTGCCCGAGACGATGCCATCCCTTTTGCCAGCTTGTGGTCACGGGTTAGCGACGGGCTCGGTGTGCCGTTCTGGTCTTTGGTCCTCGTCACCGTCGTTCAGATGCTTCTCGGCATCATCAATATTGGGAGCAGTAGCGCCTTCGTCGCCTTCGTCTCCGTAGGTGTCATCGCTCTCGCTGTCAGCTACGCTATTCCTGTCGGCCTCAGTCTGTGGTACAAGCGTCGTGAAGTCTCTCAGGCTCGCTGGAATTGCGGCCCCGTTATTGGCCCAATTGTGAATACCGTCGCCTTGAGCTGGATTACCTTTGAGACCGTTCTCTTCAGCATGCCAACCGTATTGCCGGTTACCCCTGTGACCATGAATTACGCATCAGTCGTTCTTTGCGGATTCCTCGCCATCTCCGCTATGTGGTACCTTATTTACGCAAGGAAACGTATAGCCAGCCTACCTCGTATTGGTCCGTGTTGTCGCTGACAAGTATATACAGATTACAAAGGTCCGCCCGCTTCCGACGGGCTCTAGTGCCTTCTTGGAAAGGAGTTGCATTACATGAGACATTATCCACATACCGGCCGGCTTGGTTTACAGTAGGTTTTGAACTAGACTTGGATCACTATACCTCAAGACAGTGACCCATTGCTGTGTAACTACATTTTTCGTCGGAAGTAGAGGCTCGGCGTCGCAAAGATTGGGAATCGAGTTCAATGCGGTTCTCTCCTTTTCCGTGACAAGTACGGACTGTGAATGCTCAGCGAAGGTCTCCATCTCTTCACTGTTTTCCACGCGTGCAGACTTAGTGATATCAACATGCAACCCGTGAAACATTGGTACCAGTGCTGAAGACTTCCATATTGGAACAGCTCGAACAGCGCTCAGAATTACTGTCGCAATCAGTGTGACGAGTGTCAGTGCCTCCAAGGAGAATGGTAGAATCAGCCACAACCATCGAACGTGGATAAATGTCACCATGGCATCTGTCGTGCCGGAGGCATGTGAAGCTCCCTTCAGACGAATGTGATTTCCCATCGTCGTCGCAAGGTCCGTCATCGTCTGGTTGATGTCATTATTGGTATGCAACGCTTGTATAACGTCCGTGGAGTATCCTATGACGGGTGACCCAAACAACAGGTAATCCTGAGTATGGGCTTCGTCTGCCAGTAGTGGTTGTAAGTAGTGTGTAAGTGCGTCAGCTGTGGCTCCCTGTACTGCGAAGGCTTCGGGTCTGTCTGACGAGAGGAGTGATGGCGGAACAGTGACGGTGAGGTTAGAGCCGCCATTTTGGACACTGTCAGCATGTACGGTTGCTTCCGTGGTCTCGTGGAAGGCCCCACGGACAATGGAAGAGTGGTAGATTTTCGCGCAGAAATATAGGATGCAATCCAATGCTGAGAATGCCGGGTCGTTGCCGGAGATTAGGATTGAGGAGAAGTTTGAAATGACGGGCCCTGCGTTGTCGAGTTCCGTGGTGCTTAATGTACCTGTGCTGGTATGGAGAAGAGTATGGCCTCCAGTAGCATTCAGGCCGTTAGGCAACATGTATACGCAGTAGGGTGAGGAAGGGGACGGCTTGCCGCTTGTGCAGGTGCTTTGGATAAGCGGTGTGACGTTAACCAATTACTGGTCGAGCAAGTGGCTGATATGGCGCTCGCCGTCGTGGAGATATTTTGATAGAATATGCCATCGTAGATAGCTGCCTTCATTGGCAACTCAATGTTCACCACCCCCGATTGCAATCCTCCGAAGTCATACGCGGCGTACGCCATCGCGATTGGCAGGCTGCTATTTGTCGAGAGGGACGAAGATAACAGCGGCGTACTGATAGTCTGCTGAATGAAAGGTTCGTAAACCAAGGCGCACAGCGTCACAAAAGCCTCGACGAGACCAATGTCGATTTCTTGAAGGGTGAGTAAGAGCTGGGCAGCGCCATGAGGACCTCGGGAAGCGCTATCGAAGGTTTGAAAATCGAGTAACGAGTAACGTTTGCGAGGACCTCAAGACCCACCAGTCATTGACGCGTTAGAGAAGTCGCGAGAAATTCGTAGGACTGCGCCTATGTTGGTCTATAGATGGACGAACTTTTGAAGTAGCAATGGACGGGGTGTCGTGCGCAAGACCTTTGGCTTCCATAGGCAACCCTGTTCTCGAAGCAAGTGCCGCATGAGAGTCCTCCCCGTTCGTAGCGCTTGACGTGGTGCATTGAAGATTTAGCTTTTCCTCATCGTAGCATTTCCAGAAGTTAGGTACAGACACTTGTCACTAGGAGAACAGACGCAACGTAGGGGTGGAATTAAAGGGTTGGGATGAGCAGAGCTAAATACGACTCTCACGAGTACCAGGGCTACCTACTAAAGGAAGCCAAAAGAGCCAATAGTAGAGACGTTGCGCAGCCATTCAGGCGGAGCATTATCACCAGGGGCTGGGACGAAGCTTTAGCCAATTCCTCTTGCGCTCCGCACCCCATCACAATGCCCGTAAATCCCATCCGGTCTAGCCTATTTTTCACGGCAATGCCCCAGTTTCAACCTTCGAACAGGACACATAGTCCAATTGTTTCCAATCTTCTTTGGGCGATTCCACTCAAGTCGACCTTTCAGTTGAGAAGGCATGGTCTAGATAAGGCCCTCAATCTCGGTCAATGCCGTGAGTTGATAATGGGCGCAATCCTGGGGATTCCTTCCTCCAAGACGTTGAACAGAAATAGACACTTTGGGCGTAAATTCCGATATCATGACACATCATGACGCCCATCCGTGAACCAATTGTGCAGCGGCCCTTTGCTCTGACGGAGGTTTACGCAAGGAAAGACTTGGAAAGACTTATGCTGATGACGCGGGAACAAGGTCATCAGCAACAAGCACCCGTGTCAAGATATGCCCGAGTTCGAGACCCTATTGCAAACCCCAGCACGGTGCACTGCAATCTCCGACCTAGAGCGGTCATAACCGAACCAGAAAACCTTTGGCCGAACGAGGTTTGGCTATCCTGCTCACCTCATGAGTGCGTCAAGGCTGTATAAATCCACTGGCAAGCCGTGGTCGTGTGACATCTGGACACGGCGGACTCCCTCTGAAAGTTTTAATGGGAGCACCCTGAGTGAGCTTAGAGCAGCAGAAGTCGGGTACAACTTGCGCTGCCGCATAGGTTCATTTGTCCGCAAAGTAGAGCTTTTGAATACCAACCGTGTGAGTGAAACACTTATCCTCTCTGCATGGCTCTTTCGTGACTACTTGCTCCTTCCCAAAGAACACATCGCCTTCCTTGGCGTGATCCCGATTGGCGGGTCCTCAACTCTTCTCTGTAGTGGAAAACATGAGGACACCTAACATACTGCAGATGTGACCACCTTGGAATTTTTGGTGGAGACTTCCACTACTTCTTCTTAGCAAATATCCCACCCTCTGCCAAAATCCAAAGCCACGAAAACAAAAATCCTCACATGCAACAAGGAACTTGTCAACCCAAGTAAGGAAAATTAGCACTAAGTTCCTGGGCCGCACAAGCTGCTGCATAGGAAGAGTCTACAGCACCCGAGCCCACTTCGAAACCGCCCGTCATGGTCGCGCGGTCCAAGCCAGGATCAGGCACGTTCCAATGGACAACCCTTCTTTACCTCCTTCTCATCCTTATCTTCCCTCTCGTGTTAATGGGCACAGTCCAAGCCCAAGGTTCCTCCGCTACCAATACAAACCGGCAAGATCTTGGAGATGGTGAGCCAGCTTACCCCACATGCGGCAGCTTTGCTGATATAGATG
>Ga0335075_10018483_pt1 | contig 10330 bp, 8 predicted proteins | sample Lox_Sample_24_FD_206723 | JGI IMG/M metagenome (GOLD analysis project Ga0335075, IMG submission 206723) | Soil microbial communities from Loxahatchee National Wildlife Refuge, Florida, United States - Lox_Sample_2.4 | ecosystem: Environmental > Terrestrial > Soil > Wetlands | place: USA: Florida... | reverse complement strand
TGATTTCTTCGGGAATATGCAGGTCGCGCCTGCCGTAATAGTGTGCGCCGAACTCGCGCTGCAAATCGGCGACCAGTTGTCCGAGCGGCTTACCTTCTTCCGCCATCACATTCGCCAATAAGAGGCAATTCAAAACGCCATCGCGCTCCGGAAGAAAGCGCGAGTAGCCAATGCCGCCGGATTCCTCGCCACCGATCAGGATGTCATGTTCCATCATCAAATCGGCCGTGTACTTGAATCCAATCTGCGTTTCGTAAAGTTTGCGGCCATATTTTGCGGCGATGCGGTCGAGCATGCGCGTAGTGTTGAAAGCCCGCACCACGTCCCCAGACCACTTTTTCCGTTCCAGCAGCCAGTGCAGCAGCACGCAGAAGATCTTGTGCGAATCGACGAAGCTTCCATCTTCGGCGACTGCGCCAATTCGGTCGGCATCTCCATCGGTGGCGAGACCGGCATCGCATTTTTCGTTCAGCACGGTTTGCTGCAGCAAAGCGATGTGGGGCTCGATCGGCTCAGGATTAATTCCCGGAAAAAGCGGATTCACTTCTTGCCGGATGGCGACGTGCTGAACCCCACGTTCACGAAAAATCCCGGAAAGAATTCCGCGTCCCGAACCGTACATGGAGTCGACCGCAACTTTGAACTTCGCTTTGCCAATCAAATCCATGTCGGCGAAACGGCAAATGGCTTCAATATAGGGCGTCTTGAGATTCACTTCTTCAACGGCCGCATTTGTACCTCGCGGCACTGAGCCAGCGCGCAACTCTTCTTCCACTTTTTTCATGATGGCGGGTGTCGCCGACCCGCCGAATTTGCCTTTGAACTTTACCCCGTTCCAGTTCCACGGATTGTGGCTGGAGGTAACCATCACGCCGCCTGCGGCGCTATTCGTTTTCACCGCATAAGACACGGCTGGAGTCGGCGTGTAGTCGTTCGCCAGTTTCACAGGAATTCCGGCGGCGGCAATCACTTCCGAAGCCACCTGCGCCGCGCGTTGCGAGGCGAAACGAGTGTCATAACCGACGAAGATTCCGCGTGCGGCGTCTTCGTATTTCAAAACGTAGGACGCGATCGCGGCGGCGACACGCCGCACGTTGTCGAAGGTAAAGTCGTCGGCAATGATGCCGCGCCAGCCGTCAGTCCCGAATTTGATTTCTTGAGTCATGGAAGAACGTTGTTAGTGGATGGTCGGCGGCGGTTCGTGAAGTATCTTCATTAGCATTTCGCTGCGAGAGCCCCATTGATGGACGCGCAGCCCAAGATCAGTGGCCAACGAGCTACGTCAGCCGATGCAACTTCTTTTCATCCAGGTGCTTCACAACCTTACCAACATCCTGCGCGCGTTGCCGCGTCGTAATGAGCAATGCATCTTCCGTTTCAACTACGACTAAATCGCTCACGCCGATCGCCGCAACGAACTTGCCGGGCGCATGCACGTAGTTGCCTGTGGCATCGCGAAGAAACATGCCGTCGCCGTAAATGAGATTGCCTTCCTCCGGCGTTATCTTAGAGGTGTGATGCTCGTGCAGCGCGGTCCAGGAGCCGAGATCGTTCCAGCCGAAATCCGCAGGAAGGCAAAAGAGGTTACTGGCAAGCTCGCCTTTGGCCGAGCGCGGTTCCAGCACAGCATAATCGATGCTGATGTTTTCGCACTTCGGATAGAGCCTGCGAAACGTGGCGGCAAATTTAGCCGTGCCAAAAGCATTTGCGATTTCTTCCAGAACGCGCGCAGTGTTGGGAAGATGTTCGCGCAACGCGCTCGCTAAAGTCCGGGCGCTCCAGAGAAACATTCCGCTGTTCCAGAAATAATTTCCGGCTGCGACAAAGGTTGCAGCCTTTTCCGCGTCCGGCTTCTCGGTGAAACGGCGCACGCGCAGTGCATCTCCACTAAACGTGCTGCCCGCCTCGATGTATCCGTAGCCAGTTTCCGCGCGGTTTGGACGAATGCCAAGCACCACAATATTTTCGCCTGCGGCTGCGATCTCCGCGCCACGTTCGATGGTTGCCCGGTAATGTTTCTCATCGGTGATCACATGGTCGGAAGGGAACATGCCGATCACCGCGTCAGGGTTCTCGCGCAATAGAAGGAACGCAGCAAGTCCAATCGCAGGCGCGGTATTACGGCCAACTGGCTCGGCCAAAACTTGCGCCTTGCTCAACTTTGGAAGTTGCTTTAGAACGGCGGGACGGAGGTCGTCGTTGGTGATGATCCAGAATCGCTTCGGCGACGCCAGTGGCAGCAGCCGCGCCACTGTCTGTTGAATCATCGTTTGCTTGCCATCGAGCGCCAGCAATTGCTTCGCGCGCTTTCTCCGGCTCAAAGGCCAAAAGCGCGTGCCCCGGCCGCCGGCAAGAATTACAGGATAAAAGTTTGAGTTCTTGGCCAAATTAATTTCAATCCCGGCTACATTCTCGTTTCAGGTTCCGGCAATTTCGCTCCAGGTACCCGCGATCGCAAGAATTCCAAGTTCCATTGCGGACGAACGGTGAAGCTCTCCACGGACGCTGGAATAACGACCGCGTCGCCTTTCGCTACCGTCACGGGCTCGGTTCCTTGTGCGTCTACGATTCCGCATCCTTCTAAGGCTACGAGAATCTGCGCGGAAGTTTTTCCCGCATCATCGCGCGTGCTGAATTCCTGCGCATCCTTCAACTCGAACATGTCCACAACAAAGTACGGAGCCGCCACCAGCGCTGACTCGCGGTTGCCGCTTTCAGCAGCTTGCTTCGGAGCCGGCCTCCGAACTTTCCCGGAAGCCGCTCCTAACTTTACCGCAGCCAATCCCTTTTCCAGATGCAGTTCCCGCGGCCGACCATAATCGTATAGACGATATGTAGTGTCAGATTGTTGTTGAGTTTCGACGATGACCGAACCCGGCCCCAGCGTGTGCACCGTTCCACCGGAAACGTAAATCATGTCGCCGGTAAAAACGTTCAACCAGTTCAACAATTTTTCGGCCCGCCGCTCTTGAATCGCTTGCTCCAATTGCGCCAACGTTACGCCGGCTTTCAATCCCAAACCGATTTGCGCCCCCGGCTTGGCATCGGCTACGTACCAGCATTCCGTCTTGCCCCACGGTTCCCCCACGCGCAACGCCTGCGCATCGTCGGGATGCACTTGCACCGAGAGATGCTCGTGCGGGAAAAGAAATTTCAGCAACAACGGAAACCGTCGCGCGTCGCGTGCGGCATCTCCCACCAATTCGCGCTGATATTTCTCGCTCACGTGCGCCAGAGTCTGCCCAGTCAGCGGACCATTGGCGATTTTGCATTCGTCGCCAGTGAGCCAGGCTTCGCCAATCTTTTCCTGAAACGGACGATTGGGATAAATCGGCGACAAGTCGAACGTTCCCCACGGCCGTGGATCGAATGCCGGAAGCATAAGGAATGGGTACAAATTGCCCATCAAAATAACTTACATGAAAAAAGCCGTTCGCGAACAAACGGCTTTCTCCGGGCCCAAACATCGGTCCATGGACCAACGCGCACGCGGTCATATTCACGGGACCAAAATTTTACCGATCCACGATCCTACAGCGCCGCAAAGAACTTGCGCATTCGTTCCAGGCCGCGATCCAATTCGGCTTTTGAAGTGGCATACGAAACGCGGATGTGATCGCCCGTACCGAACCCTTCGCCGGGTACGGTCGCCACGTGCGCTTCACGCAGTAACCTTCCTGCTACGTCGGAGGCCGACTTCACGTTATCCCGGCCCAGAAACGCCGAAACATTCGGATATGCATAGAATGCGCCTTCCGGCATTGTGCAAGTGATGCCCGGGATCGAGCGCAAACCTTTTACTACGTGATCGCGGAGTTCAATGTACTCCCGGCGCATCTCCTCCACGCACCCTTGCGGTCCGCGCAATGCAGCTACAGCCGCTTTCTGCACGATAGACGTTGGATTCGATGTAGACTGGCCCTGCAATTTCGACATCGCACTCACCACAGTGGCCGGACCGAGCGCGTAGCCCAATCTCCAGCCTGTCATCGCATAAGTTTTCGAGAGCGAGCCCAGCACCACGATGCGCTCCTTATATTCACGCAACGACCCCACCGAAAAATTCTTTCCCTTGTAATTCAAATAGACGTAGCACTCGTCGGAGAGGACCCAGATTCCCCGTTCGTGGGCCAGTCGCACAACTTCCGTGAGATCGTTCGCGCTCATCACCGCACCGGAAGGATTGGACGGCGAATTCAGAATGATCACTTTGGTGCGCGGAGTGATCAGACGCGCGACCATTTCCGCTGTAACTCGGAAGCCCTGCGATTCGTCGGTTTGTAACAGCACATTCTTTCCCCCGGCGTATCGAACGATGTCTTTGAAAGACACCCAGTAAGGCACCGGGAGGATTACTTCGTCGCCATGATCGACCAGGACCTGGATGGCGTTGAACAGCGCGTGCTTGCCTCCGGTCGAGGCGATCACTTCTTCGCGGTGATAGTCGGAATCGAAATCCACGGCATGACGATGCACAATCGCGTCGCGCAATTCGGCAGTGCCGGGAACGGCGGTGTATTTGGTGAAGTTGCCCTGAATCGCCGCGATCGCCGCGTCTTTAATGTGCTGCGGTGTAGAAAAATGCGGCTCGCCCGCGCCAAAATCCACCACGTCGATCCCCTGCATTCGAAGCTTGTCGGCCTCGGCTACTACGGCCATGGTGGCTGAGGGTTCGATACGGTTGATGCGTTCAGTGAGTTTTAACGCTTCGGTGGTTGCCGTGGTCATGCTTTTGTTTTCCTTCCCTTCCGGCTAGGCGCGCGTGGTGCCTGTGGCTTCGTGTCCTCTGGCCGTTCGTCGTAAAACTTGTACGCGGGTTCAATCTTCTGCAAAAGCTTTTGCTCAACCACTTCCGGCACCAATCCCTTCACTGGGCCTCCCGCCTGCGCCACTTCGCGCACCAGACGCGAACTTACATAGGAGTACTTATCGGCGGGCATCATAAACACCGTTTCCAGCGTAGGCTCCAGCTTGCGGTTCATGAGCGCCATCTGCAACTCATATTCATAATCGCTCACCGCGCGGATGCCGCGCAGAACGCAAGTGGCGTCGATTGACTTCGCATATTCAACCATCAGTCCGTGAAAAGCCTCGATGCGGACGTTTTTCAAGTGAGCCGTGAGCGTTTTCAACATATCCAACCGTTCCGCCAGGCTGAACATCGGACTCTTTTCCGAGTTCCTCAGAATCCCCACCACCAGTTCTTCAAAAATCTTCGCGCCCCGCTCGATAAGATCGAGGTGGCCATTGGTTGGAGGATCGAACGAACCGGGATACAGCGCGCTGACTTTGGTCAATGGTCCTCGCAGGAGCAGGCGATGCCGATAGAAGATTCTATGCGGGCGGCAGTGGAGATGGCAATTGAAGAGAAGTTCGGGTAGTGGGTCAGTTTTAATTTTTAACCTGACCCACTACCCGAACCTCGTGCCCTGCTTGTGTTGTGGCGGCATCCTGCCTGCGTGTCTGCAAGCGCCGTTAAGCGGGCGCGGAGAAAGGCACGCGTCGTGGGACTAGCGCTTTGCGGCCACCGGCACGCGCGCCGTCTCCGGGACCGCGCTGGGCATAGTTGTGACCCGGCCCCCCTGCGGCGGAGCCTGTCCGGCTGGCGCTGCCGAGGGAACCGGCACCGGAACGCCGGTCAGCCCTAGCGCCTTGCGCACTTCCGCGTCGAGCTTGGCCATGGTGTCTTTGTTGTCTTTGAGGAACTGGCGGGCGTTTTCGCGGCCCTGGCCGATACGCTCGCCTTTGTAGCTGAACCAGGATCCCGATTTCTCCAGAATATTGTTGTTCACCGCGATATCGAGAAGATCGCCTTCGCGCGAAATGCCTTCGCCATAGAGAATGTCGAATTCGGCCTCGCGGAACGGCGCGGCTACCTTGTTCTTTACGACCTTCACACGGGTGCGCGAACCCGTGACCACATCGCCGTCTTTAATTGCGGCGATGCGCCGAATGTCCACGCGCACCGAGGAATAAAACTTCAGCGCGCGGCCGCCGGTGGTGGTCTCGGGGTTGCCGAACATCACACCGATCTTCTCTCGGATTTGGTTAATAAAGATCAGGCAGGTACGCGATTTGGAAACCGTTCCCGTGAGCTTGCGCAGCGCTTGCGACATCAGCCGCGCCTGCAGGCCCATGTGGCTGTCGCCCATTTCACCGTCGAGTTCGGCCTTGGGCACCAGCGCCGCTACAGAATCGACGACCAGCACATCGATCGCGTTCGAACGCACCAGGGCTTCCGTGATTTCAAGCGCCTGTTCACCGTAGTCCGGTTGCGAAACCAGCAGGTTGTCGACGTCAACGCCCAGTTTCTTGGCGTAGCCGGGATCGAGCGCGTGCTCGGCATCCACAAACGCGGCCATTCCGCCAGTCTTCTGCGCCTCGGCAATCACTTGCAGGGTGATGGTGGTCTTGCCGGAGGATTCCGGTCCAAACACTTCCACCACGCGTCCGCGCGGAAAGCCACCCACACCGAGCGCCGCGTCGAACGAGATGGCGCCGGTCGAGATCACTGAGATGGGGACGATCGCTTCTTTAGACCCCAAGCGCATGATCGAGCCTTTTCCAAACTGCTTTTCAATCTGTGAAACCGCCAGCTCGATCGCTTTGCCGCGTTCATCCGCCATGTGAGTGGACTCCTTTAGTTATGAGTGCTGAATTGATCTGGCCGAATTATACATAGAGACTGAAGCGAATAAAAGGCGAATCGCTAAAATTGTTGTGCATAAGCGTTCCGAAATGGGCACCCTAATTTCGACGAGCTTCTAAACACTTCTACCTCCGCAGCAAATCCACCGGCGCAGTTACATCGTGGACGCGGAAATACTTGGCCAGCGCCGGATATTTCCGCGCCACGGCCTCATACATCGCATAGGCCACATTGCGGTAGGAAACGTGTCCCATTGGCGTAGTGCGCAGTTCGGAGATGTAGACAGCCTCGGCGAAGTCCATCTTGAACAGGGCGCGTTTGCGGAAGGCCAGAGGAATTGCGTACTGTGAATTTTCTTCCGCTTCGGGGGAGCTACTCTTCGCAATTGTTTCAACCGCGCTCTGCACACGGCGCATCGCCGCATCGAAGCTGCTGCGGACGCCCGCGTCTTCCAGATCGAGCAGCATTTCGTAGCCATGTTGTGTGGTGAACGCCTGCATGACCTGAATGCAGCGCCGGTGGCGGTGCATGTCGCGGAATCCGCCGGTATCCATGAGGATGTCGAAGCGGAACTGCTGCCCGGCGCGGAAGCCGCGCAACATCTCGTCATGCTTGCCGCGATGGCGCATGCCGAGATCGATAATCTCCCGCCGATATCTTTCCCCCGCGACCTGCACTGCCTGCCTAACCTGCCGGTAAGAAAAATGGCAATGCTCGTAAAGCAAAGTCGTCGCAATCTCTACTTCGAGAGGTTCGTCATCCAGCAGATCGACAATCGCTTTCGACGGTGCGAGTTGCTCGCTCTTCATCAACTCTCGCGCCGCCTGCCGCAACTCGCGCCGCGTTTCCATCTCATACGAATTCGGATCGGCATACTTCACCAGCGTAGGAGCAACCCGAACTTCGTGCAGCAATTCCAGTTGCGCCCGCGCACCCAACTCCGGATTTACCGCCTTTATTTCCTCGACCAATTTCTTCAACGACTCCGCATTCACGTTGTACGCAGCCGAAGTCGCCGCTTTCTTCAACGATTCGCCGAGAACTCGCACTTCCTTATGCGTATGCGATAAAAGGTGCGCCACCTGCGTCTCCAGCGTGCGCGCATTCACGATCTCGCCCAGTGAAGTATTTGTCGCCAACGGCAGCAGGTAACGCGTGATGTCGAAGGCCCGCGCTTTTAGCGTGCGCTCGTACTGCTCCTGCTTCAGCTCGGCGGGCTTTGGAGTAATGCTGATCAGGTGCTGCGTCATGTGCGCCGAGAGCGCTTCATACTCGACGAACAGAAAATCCAGCGTCTCGCAGTAAAGTTTTCGCGCTTCGGCGTCGGCGCCGAAATCGGGCACAAAGTAGCCGCTCTTCTTGAAATCCTGATAGCGAGTCGAGCGCTCCTGCCCATCCCAACGCTGTTCGTCGGCGAGTTCAATCGCGGCCAGAATCGAGAGCCGCTCGACCGCCAGCGCGATATGCGCCAGGTCGGCAATAGAGCGATGGCCATACTGAAAATAAAATGTATTGAGAAACTTCTCCGCCTTCTGCGAGCTGATCTCGCGCAGCGACTCTTTCATCGAAAGCGATGAGCGTGAATACTTCGCCATGGCGTAGGCCTGGATTTCCGGCTCGACGCCATAAACCGCGAAGACTTCGGTGGAAGGAGCATCAGCTTGCTTTAATTCGGGAGCAAGGGACGTTTCCGCCGCAGAAGCCCGTTGCGACGACCGATGCCCGGACCCGGTCGACGCGGAATCGGTTGCGGAAGATTTCTGCTGGGAAGGCTCGGACACAGGGATCGCTTCACTCGCTAGGGTTTGAGACATGGGATTGTACGAATGTTAATCGGCAAACCACCAATGCGCAATTGCCTGCACGCGAGGTGCTGTGGATATCCTGGTGCGAACAAGATTTTGTGAGTGCCCGTCATCCGACCTTGCCCTAAACTATTGCGTGCATCCGTTGCTGGAACAAGTCGCGCATCGCCCATGGCAGTTGCCCACTTCACCTTGGTCAATGCGGCAGACATGGCATGATCTGCTGTTCGCGCACTGGCCGGTTTCTCCTGCGGCAATGCGTACGCTCGTTCCCGCCGAGCTGGATTTGGATATGTTCGATGGCCATTGCTGGGTTGGCGTGGTCCCATTTCGCATGAGTGGCATACGCCGGCGAGGACTTCCCGCTCTGCCAGGCTTCTCTCGTTTCCCCGAGCTCAATGTTCGCACCTACGTCACCTATGGTGGTAAGGCAGGAGTTTATTTCTTCAGCCTCGACGCCGCCAGTTCCTCAGCCGTATGGGCGGCGCGCCACTTCTATCATCTCCCGTATTTTCGTGCGGCCATGAGCTGCGAAATTTTCGAGGGAGCCGTTCACTATTCCTCCCGCCGATATCGCGCCAATGCCGAATTTCGGGCGAACTATTGCCCGACCGGTGAAATTCAACTCGCCGCAAGAGGATCTCTGGAGCACTGGCTTACCGAGCGCTATTGTCTCTACGCTGTGCATCGAAGCCGGGTATATCGAGGAGAAATCCATCACCAGCCGTGGCCGCTTCAGACTGCGCAAGCAGAATTTCACACCAATACAGTCGCTGCCGCCGCGGGCATTTCGCTTCCTGACGTTCCGCCGAGCGTTCTCTTCGCGCACGAGCTAAAGGTGCTGATCTGGCCACTTCGCCCGGCTAGCTAGAATGCTGCAGGTATAATTTCACGTTCCGGCGGAGAGACTTCCGAACCGAAAGATCAGAAGCGAATCTGGAGACTCCGAATGTCCCATTCAGGACGCGTTGCGTTCGTTACCGGCGCATCGCAAGGTATTGGACGTGCCTGTGCCTTGAAGCTTGCCACAAACGGCGCGGCGGTTGCCGTGGCCGCGCGGAATCAGGAAAAGCTGAGCGAACTGGTCAAGGAAATCACCACCGCGGGCGGCAGCGCGGTGCCCTGTGTGCTCGACGTAACCGACGAAGAGCAGGTCAAGGTTTCGATCAAGGCGGTGATCGCACAACTTGGCAAAATCGATATCCTGGTCAACAACGCCGGAATTACTCGCGACCAGCTCGTGATGCGCATGAAGCGCGCCGACTGGGATTCCGTTCTACAGACGAATCTCACTTCCGCATATCTCTGCATCCAGCAGGTCGCCACCACCATGCTCAAGCAACGTTGGGGACGAATCATCAACATCACCAGCGTTTTCGGACAAATGGGCCAGGCTGGCCAGGCCAACTATTCCGCATCGAAGGCCGGACTCATCGGCTTGACCATGGCTATTGCCCGCGAACTAGGCTCGCGCAATATCACTTGCAACGCGGTTGCTCCCGGCTTCATTGAAACCGCCATGACCGAAGTGCTTGGCGAAGAGTTCAAAACTAACGCTGCCAAACAGATTCCGCTGGGCCGCGTTGGATCGGTCGGGGACGTGGCCAATGCCGTAGCGTTTCTAGCGTCCGACGAAGCCTCTTACATCACAGGCCACGTCTTGAACGTGAATGGCGGAATGCTGATGGGATAGAAGAAGTTCTGATCATACAGATAGTGGTTTATGCAGCAATGAAGGTCGAGCGTAGAATGTTTCCGGATTCCCCCGCGTCCGCTGTGCCCGCTGCGGTGAAGGGGTTGACGTTGGTTCAAGCAGAATCCCCAGCGCTAATCGCGGAGGCGCGCGAACTTTTCCTCGAATACGCGCAGTCTCTCG
>Ga0335075_10018482_pt1 | contig 10331 bp, 5 predicted proteins | sample Lox_Sample_24_FD_206723 | JGI IMG/M metagenome (GOLD analysis project Ga0335075, IMG submission 206723) | Soil microbial communities from Loxahatchee National Wildlife Refuge, Florida, United States - Lox_Sample_2.4 | ecosystem: Environmental > Terrestrial > Soil > Wetlands | place: USA: Florida... | reverse complement strand
TTAATCTTCTTAGGAGACATCTAATGTGCTCATCGCGCTCTCGCATTCTTCCGCATTGTGTCTGTCTGGCTGTCGGATGCCTGATTTCGCTGGGACCGGCGGCGCGCGCCGCGGAGCCGCGCCAGTGGGCGGTACTGATCGGCGTGCAAGAGCACGACGAGCGCCGCTTCAACCTGAAGTTCACCGAGAACGATGTGCAGCGTTTGCGGCAGACCCTGGTCGAGCGTGCCGGCCTCTCCAGCGATTACATCTTGCAAATGACCGACGGCACTGCGGATCGGCGGCCAACCTTGGCCAATCTCAAACGCGAGCTGCCGGCTTTCCTGGCCAAGCCCGCGGAAAACGATCGCGTCCTTGTCTTTTTCAGCGGCCACGGCTTTCTCCACAACAGCAAAACCTATCTGGTGCCGCGCGACTTCTCGCTCCGCGATCCGGCCGGCTCCGCTCTGCCGCTCGCCGAGGTGCGGAAGGCGCTCAACGACTGCAAGGCACGCGTCAAGTTCCTCATCCTCGATTGCTGCCACGCCGGCAACGACAAGGCGATCGACGACACCCTCCCGTCTTCCGCGGTGGCCAAGGCCATCGAAGCCGGCAAGAGCGTTCGGAATTGTGTGGTGTTGGCCAGCTGCAACGAGGACGAGAAGAGCATGGAGTGGGGCCAGCGCAAGCAAGGCGTGTTCACCTACTGGCTGTGCCGCGGACTGGAGGGCGCCGCCGCCGACGATAACGGCCGCGTCACCATCGCCAAGCTCAACAGCTACGTTCAAGAGCGCGTCAGTCAGACGGTGGAGCAGGAGTTCAACGGCCAGCAGAACCCGCAGCGTTTCGGCAAAGTGACCGGAGAGCCGGTGGTGCTGATGCTGCAACCGGAGCAGCCCGAGACGCTGTGCCGCCGTCTGGCCGAGCACCTCGACATGGAGGTGCGCCGGCACAAGCTGAAAAAGGTCGGCGTGCTGGAGTTCTTGCAGCAACCGCTTGGCGGAACGGAACGGCTGGTGTCGGCCATCCAGCCGGCCTACTGTGCCGAGCAAGTGCGGCAAGCATTGACCAAGTTGGGGGCTGGCAGTTACGAAGTGCTGAATGCGGCCGCCATGCAACAAGCATCCAAGGGAGTGGGGGTCGAGGTGATCGGCCAGCCGCAAGCCATGCGCCGCCTCGGCCAGCAGGCCGGCGGAGCGGATGCGGTGGTGATTGGCACCTTGCGGCGTCGGGGTCCGCGCATGCTGGTCCAGTGCGAGCTGGTGTCCACGGCCAACGGCGACAGTCTGGTCAAGCCCAGCGGCGTGCTGCCGTTGAGCGAGACAACCCCCGGTGATCAAGGCGGCAGTTATTACTTACGCGATCGCCCTGCGGGAAAACCGCACGACACCCAGGTTATCAACTATGTCGAGGAGGAAGCTCGGACCGGCCATCCGCTGCTCGATCCGAGCTTCCCTTTCCACATCGAGCTGCGCACCGTGGCGGCTCGGCCCGGTGAGGCAATCACCGATGCCACGCCGCGCAAGAAAAAGGAGCTTGTGCAATTGCGGGTAGAGGGTTCGGGCGGCAAGAAGCGCACCGAGCTGCTGGTCGCCGCCCGCGACGGCGAAACCTTTGAGATTCATGTCGCCAACAAGTCGAAGCGCCGTATCGGCATGGTGCTGATGGTGGACGGCCTGAACACGCTCGGTCAGGAGCGCGCGCGCATCGGCCACGCCCGCAAGTGGGTGCTCGAGGCCGGCAAGGAATACGATGTTACCGGCTGGACGTTCCTGGAAAGGAAAGACCGCGACGGCAAATCCGAAACCCGGCGTTTCATGTTCGTCAACTTGGCGAAGTCGGTGGCGGGCCGCCAGAATTTCGGGGAATCGATCGGTCTGATCACGGTCGCCATTTACAAAGAGGACACCGACTCGCGCAGCGCCAGCCTGGGAGTCGGCGAGGGAGTGGTGGAGATGCGCAAGCTGAAAACGGTGAAGTTCGTCGCCGGCCAGCTGCTCGGCGTCGTCAACGTCCGCTACGTCGATGAACGGGAGCTGAACAAGTAAGCGAGCCCCGAATAACTTCGTTTAGCCGCGACCCGAAGGGGGGCGCGGGAATCGCCGTGCTCCTCTTCGGCTCCCGGCTAAATGGGGAAGTTGTTTTCGGCCGTCCCCTTGCTCCGTCCTACAGATGAAATCGAGGGAAAAAGTTCTTGAAGCTGAGCGAAATAGATCTGATAATACTCTCCACAGCTCTCAGTTTGAAAAGTCTGTATCGTCCGGCCCATTCCGCTCGGCGTACAGAGTGTTGAACGGGAGACTTGCTCATGTTCACGTACACATGCCCGAAGTGTCGAACGCAACTCCGCTCGGAGCACCTCCAGGACGGAGCGGTTCAGCAGTGCATCAAGTGCCCTCAGCGCATGCGTGTGAGGCGCGTCGAGGGACCGGCGAATCCCGGCAGCGCAAGCGAGCCGCGGCGCGGTAGCGGCCGTGGACCACTCCTGCTCGCGGGAAGCGCTCTGGCGGGAATCTTGATCGGCGGTGTGATCTTCCTGGCCGCCGCTTTCCTCGAAGGGAACCTCGCTCCGAAGGTTCAGACTGGAGGTGCGTTGGCACAGAACAATGTGCCAGCCGACCCGAAGAAGGACACCGACCCGAAGAAGGACACCGACCCGAAGAAGGACACCGACCCGAAGAAGGACACCGACCCGAAGAAGGACACTGATGCGGGGAAGGACCGCACTCTGAAGACGCCTGCCGACCCGAAGCCTGAGTCCAAGGCGATGGCCGGCGACGAGCTATACAATGAGATCCTCAAATCCTGCGTGTGGATCTACACACCGGAGGGATGGGGGAGCGGATCACTTATTGATCCAGACAAGCGGTTGGTGCTCACCTGCCAGCATGTTGCCAATCGCCAATCCGAAAAAATCTGGGTTTTCTTTCCAATCTCCCAAGACGGCAAGCTCGTAACGAACCGCCAAGCGTACTTGCCCGATGACAATAAGGACATGAAGGAGAAGCCCGAAAACGCCATCGCTGCTAACTGCGTCGATGAGCAAACGAGCTGCGACCTCGCGCTCCTCCAGCTCAACCGGCTTCCAGCGGGAGTGAAGGGGAAGCCCCTTCGGCTCAGCCAGCGAAAAGTCAGACCGGGGCAGACACTGCACACGGTCGGCGGCAACCCCGAGGGCAACGCGGCGTTGTGGATCTACAGCTCGGGGTCCGTCCGCCAGATTTCCGTCGAAACGTGGCACTACAAGGATGACGGCATCGAGCATCGGGCCGAGATTGTCCGAAGCGACGTTTCCATGAATCACGGGGACAGCGGCGGTGCCGTCGTGGATAATCGCGGCTACCTCGTCGGCGTCAACGCCCTGGCAGCCAAGGGGGTATTGAATTCCGGGCACATTCACGTCCATGAAGTGCGAAGGTTCCTTCAGACAGCGTACCGCCAGAAACTGGATAAGGAATTTGAAGAAATCGGCGATCATGAGGCTGCTTCGGTATCGGTGAAGAAGAAGGTCGACGATTGGCTGAACCAGCTAAAGGCCGACATCCCGGACAAGCGCAAAGAAGCTGCCAACGAGCTTGGGAAGATTGGTCCGGATGCCAAGAAAGCGGCCATCCCTCTGCTTAAGATCGTGCGGAGCAGCCCCTTAGTCGAGCCTGAAGCTGTCCGGCGGGCCGCCGACGAGGCGCTGAAAGAAATCGGCGCGCCGGAGCCTGAGTACCTCGATAAGTTGTTAGATCCGCTGAAGGACAAGAGCTGCTGCAAGCCGGCCCGCTGTTACGCAGCGCTGTCGCTCGGGTCCTTCCGCAAAGCGCTGGGCTTCTTCCCCGAAGACAAACAAAAACAGCTCTTCGAAGCCCTCAAGGATGCCCTGCAAGACGACGATGCCCAAGTCCGGGAAAACGCCGCCATCGCGCTGCAGAGCTACCGCAAGCAACCGGCCGGCATTGACGAGGGGTACACCGAGTTGATGGAGTGCCTGCGCGACACCGAGGAAAGGGTCCGCAAAGCAGCCTACGCTGCCCTCCATGCCGGCGGCCCCCCGGATACTGTCCCCTCGTCCGTGGTCCGCGAGCTGCTGCAAGGCGAAAAGTTCAACAAGAATCCGACGCGCGAGGCTCGCTATTGGGGGGTGTACCTCCTCATTCGGAAATTCAAGGAGCAGGGCTTGCCCTTAATCGTTGAGGCGCTCGAACAGGAAAAGAACTTCGACGATGTCGAGTTTATGATCTATGTCGTAAGAGAGATTCGTGACTTTAGGCTCAACAGCTTGGAGGTCGGCACGATTCTCTCCAAGGCACTCGATCACCGCCACTTGGATGTGGTGAACGCGGCCATCGACACCATGGGGACGCTCAGAGGCTATGAGTGGGATAAGTTCGTCACTCCTGATGAGAATACGGTCGAGGCGTTGATTAAGATATGCATTAAATTCTCAAGGGCGCGCAAGCAGTTGGGGGAAATATATAAGAAGGAGTACGCTGAGGCGAAGAGGAAGTTCAATGAGGCAAAGAAGAAGCAGGGGGAGCAATTTAATGAGGATGCCTATAGCTTCCCGTACAAAATCAAGGAGAGATGCTCGACGTTCAGCGGCGCAAAAGGCCGGCTCGGATTCAAATCCAGTGACAAGCTGGTGGAGATCTTGAGCAAGGCTGTGGGTGAATCGGATGACCTCGCTCGGCGAGTCGCCGTCAACTGTCTGGAGCGCATCGCGAAGGACAAGGAGACAGCCAAGGCCGCTCCCGTTCTCAAGGCTGCGCTGCTCAAAGAAAAGTCGGCGGATGTTCGGATCGAGATTCTCGCCGCTCTTGCTGCTTTGGGCAAAGCCGGCAGGGAGGCACTCGGCGAAGACAAAGAGCACATAGAGCTTCATGAAGAGCTCGACAAGTGGATCAACGATGTCCATGAGGACAACCACGTTGTGCGCGTCATGGCATCCCTGGCCATGACGTCCCTCTACCCAGACCAGAAGCAATCCAGTGCAGCCTACCGCGTGCTGGCGCAAGCGCTGTTGTTGAAACACGCGGATCTCGATATCGATCCGATTCAGATGGCGCGTTTTTCCGGTGTACGACTGAAGCCCGGCCGCCCTAAGCCCAACATACAGGAAAAAGAGCTGCACCAGCGAGCCAAACAGGCCTTGAGTCACGGGGGAGTCCAAGCCGGCGAAGCGGTTTGTCGCGTGCTGGAGACCAATTTGTGGAGCATAGGGGCGGACAAGCTCGATGTTCTCCACGATAAGATCCACGCTCGGATTGCCGCTTTCCAGGTGCTGGGCCAAATTGGACCTAACTTGACAACCTCAACTAAGCTCAGCGTAGATGTGCGGAGGCAGATCGATAAAGCACTCAGGTTGAACAAGGGTGGTAAAGAAGATAGCCGTGTCGCGGATGCGGCGCGCGTGGCGAAGCGGGAGATCTATAAGTAAGTGAGCGGTCGCTGCGCTCGCCTTCACGTCTGGGGGACTATCCCATGACCACGACGATATGCACGAATTGCGGCGCCGTCTTTCAGATAGCGGATCACTTGCTTGGCACACGGGTGAAGTGCAAGAAGTGCAACACGAGCTTCGAACCCTACTCCTTGCAGAAGAATATAGCGTCGTCTCTCCCGCCGCCTCTCCCGTGGAGCAACGTTCCAAAGACGGCGCCAATGCCGAGCGACAGATGGTATTACTCCCAAAACAAGACAAGGGTCGGTCCCGTATCCCTTTCTCAGCTTCGCCGGCTGCAGCTCGAGGGCGTGTTGAAGCCGGAGGACATGGTACTCCAGGAAGGAACGCAGAAGTGGCGGCCATTGGCCTCCGTCACGGCGACGGAGAGTGGGAGCAAACGCAAGCCGGGCGACAATCTCCCGATCGTTCTCGCACATCGAAGCAGCCCGACCCCCAAAGGAAGCCGCCGGATGCACGCCGGCTGGTTGGTCGCGGCCTTCGCCGCGTTTATGGTTCCCATTCTGACGGCCTCCATCCTGTCGTTCTGGAGGCTTGCGCATGCAGGGAGGCCTGCCGCGAGCAGCTCGAATTCCAAGCTCGCTTACGCCGGCATCGAAATCGGCTCCAACGGACCGCGCTACTGCGTCGTCGAGTTTCTTCCTGAGGGAAAGGGTGGGGACAACTACCGCGTCGTGGCTTACGCGTCGACCGCCGCTGAGGTAATGAGAAAAAGCGGGAGCCTCAATCAGGACGAGCTGCCCAAGACGATCAGTGCCGTGCATACATTTTATGACCGGCTGGTCAAGGATCATAAGATACCGCCGGATCAAATTGTGATTGTCAGCAGCGAAACGCTCTTCGGACGGATCTTGGAGCGGCGTGACGTCGACCAGCCCGAGAAAGATCGCCAAATCCATCAATGCCGCGATTCGCTTTCGGCCGCTGTCAAAAAAGCAACCGGTCAGACGATGGAGTTCGTGAGCCTGACGAAGGTTGCGGAGCACCAGCTTAAAGCTGTCGTCCGCAAAAGCGATCTCAAAGATGCGGTCTTTCTGGACATCGGCGGCGAAAGTACCCGCGGCGCCTACTGCGATGCGGCCGACCTCATCCAGGCTGCCGAAGGTCCGGGGATTAAGGGCTTCATCAGCAAAGTAAAGGGTGTATTGCTCGACGAGGACGATTTCACGGAGCGTGCGAAGGCGATGGCTGAACAGCACCTTCGCGAACCGGTCCGAACAACACTCGGCAAGGATCCCGAATTCACGGCCCGCAACAAGATCTACCTCGCGGGCGGCATCGCCTGGGTGATGGCCAACTGCGAGCATCCAAGCAACACGAATGATTACGTCCACCTGACGACTGCCGACATCGAAGCATTTACCGCCAAAGTACTCAAGAAACCCGATTTATTGACGACGATCCAGCCGGATCCGAGTCTCTCGCCGGAACGCCAAGAGTGGCTGAAGAGGGAGTACGCGCGAATGCGCAGCGCGTTCAAGTCTCCGGAGCGCCTGGTTGCCGGCGCCGAGATCCTATCGGCCCTTTCCACCGAGCTGCGGTTTGCCGGCAGAGACATTTGGTTCTATCGCCATTCCGATTTCGCCTGGGTTGCCTCGTATATCGAGGCGACGCGCCGACCTCGGAAGTGACCATCGGGAGGAATGCTCATGTCACGCCCTTTTCTTTGCCTTCGCTTGGTCGTGAGTGCAGCTTTGGCCCTCTCCGGTTTGTTCCTGCTGTTGCCCGGCAGCGGCAAGGAAGCGGCCGAGCCTGGCAATGCGTATGCCCTGCTCATCGGCGTCAAAACGTTCGATCCTCGTTCGAAGCTCAAGAGCTTGAACTTTACGGAGAACGACGTTGAAGAGCTGGCCAAGCTGCTGAACGAGCCAGGGTCGCCCTTTCACGGACTCAGGCCAGACGAAAAAACGCCGCGAGTCCGCGTTCTTACCTCCACGCGCGGCGGAAAGAACGATGCGGACAAGCCGACCGCCGCGAATATCCGCAAAGAGCTCAACGATCTGACCAGCGAGCGGATGAGAAAGGAAACCGTCTTGGTAGTGGTGGCAAGCCACGGCCTCGAATTGGTGGTGTCTCGCGGGGCCGGGGGGCGCGGAGAATTAGCTCGCGGTGAGGGGGAGGCGCCGCCGGACGCTCTCATCTATCCCTTTGTCTGCCCCAGCGACGCCCAGCTCGACGGAACCGACTACGCGACAGGTGAAAACCAGCACCTGATCAACCTCGACAAGCTGATCAGTGACACGTTGGGCAAGTGCCGTGCGGGCACGAAGCTGCTCGTGGTCGATGCCTGCCGGAAGCTCGATAAGGTGCCTGCGGCTCAATTGCTAAGCGTGAATTACAAAGCCAAGCTCGTCCCGGAAGGCATGGGAATCATGTTCAGCTGCAAGAGTGGACAGGTGGCCGAAGAGCATCCGGATTTGCAGCATGGAATCTTCTCCTACTTTCTCTTGAAGGGACTGCGGGGGGAGGCCATGGATACAGCCTCCAGGGTGGTAACTTGGAGTTCGTTGGAGAGCTATGTTGTCAAAGCCATGGTCGCGGAAAGCTCGACCTATACCGGGGGCACGCTCCAGAAGCCTCACAGACTCGACAACATAGTCGATAGCGACCCGATACTAGCTAGGCCCAGATTGCCCTTGGCGAAGAGCAAGCCGCCGGAGAAGGGAGACGGCCGGTCGTCAAGACCCGAAACCCAAGCCGCGGGGAAGAGCATGAAAAACTCGATCAACATGGTGCTCATGCGCATCCCGAAAGGAAAATTGTTCATGGGATCGCCGAGAGGTGCCGTAGCGGACAAGGATGAGAAGCAGCACGAAGTCGAGATCACAGCCGATTTCTACATGGCTGCTAAGGAGGTTACGCAGTGGGAGTACAAAGAGGTCATGGGTAGGAACCCCAGCGCGTACAGCGAGGGTGGGGAGCAAAAAAACTCGGTTCGCAAGCAGGACACCAACAACTTCCCCGTCGAGAACGTGAGCTGGAGCGATGCGGACGAATTCTGCAAAACCCTCTCGGCGCGGCAGGGCGAGAGGGGGTGGCTGTATCGGCTGCCGACCGAGGCCGAGTGGGAATATGCTTGTCGCGGGGGCAACCGGGACGCCCGACCGTTCCACTTTGGCAATACGTTGTCCGCGGGGCTGGCCAACTTTGATTGCCGGCTTCCCTTTGGGGGAGGACTGCCTCAGAACTCGCTGAATCACCCGTGCTCGGTCGGTACCTTCCAGCCGAACTTTTTCGGACTTTATGATATGCACGGCAACGTCCGCGAATGGTGCGCCGACTGGTACGCCAGGGATTATTACAAGCAAACTCCCAAGTCGAAGGATCCTCCAGGACCAGCAAACGGCCGCTACCGAGTCGTACGCGGCGGCAGCTGGATGGAAGACGGCAGATCTTGCCGTACCACGAACCGCGATTCTTGCGATCCGACCAGGCGAGACCATTACACCGGATTTCGTGTCGTCTGCATCCGAAAACCGTAAGCGTCGATTCCGCGCGGGAAGCGGGGCGTGTTCACCCACGGAATGCTCCGACGGATAAGGCGGCCGACGGCTGCTTTCATCCATAATAGACCGCTATTGTGATTTTTGTGCCTTCACCGATAGAAAGGTAACTGCCATGAAGGCTCTTTCGCTCGGTTCTCCTTGTCGTCTCCAGCTTGTGAAGCCGCGGCATCTCGCCGTGAGCTTGCTGGCGGCACTGCTCAGTCTTGGGCTGCATGTCCAGGCCCGCGCCGCGGTTCATGGCGGCATCGAGATTGGAGCCAAAGGCGTCAAGGCAACTGTTCTCGATGTCAGCGACGGCACAGACGGCTACGAGGTGAAGATCCTCCTCAGCGGCACCCAGAACACCACTTTGACGGCGGGTCTGGCGTCCGCCGGACGGTTTCAAGCCGGCGCTGTCAAGGAGACGAGCGCCGCCGTGGCAAAATTCGCCGAGCAGATGCGACAAAAGTACAAGGTTCCCAAGACCCGTATCTACGTCGTCGGCAGCAGCGGTCTATTCAGCGCCCTCGGAGCGAAAAAGGAAGCGATTCAGGCGAACCAGGCACTCCTCGCCGCCGCTGTTCAAGAAGCCTGTGGGTTGCGCATTCGCTTCATCAACGTGCAACGGGAGATCGAGCTGTCCATTGCCGGCATTGTTCCGGCCAAGCGAGCGGCCGACTCCTTGCTGCTGGACATCGGCGGCGGCAACACCAAGGGCGGCTATCGCAAAGCCGATAACGAGTGTGTGACGGTAAGCATCCCTTACGGCTCGGTGACTTTCGCCGACATGGTCAAGAAACACGCGGACAAGGAGAGCTTTGCGGAGGCGGCCACGGCCCTTCGCGCGGAGGTTCTTGTCCCCGCTCTGCGAAAGGGCATCGACAAGAAGCCGGAGCTGCTCGAACGGAAACGCATTTATCTTAGCGGCGGCGCCGTCTGGGCAATGGTCTCTTTCGTTCGACCGAGCAATTGCCGCAGCTACGTGGCCTTGACCGCCGACGACATCGCCGCCTACCGACAGCTGCTCCTCAAGACGCCGGACTCTTTTCCGAACATCGATCTCTCGACCATCGAGGATACAAAGCTCCGCGAGCAAGTCCACAAGGAGATCGAGCGCGTCAAGAAGGTATACCAACCGCGCCAGCTGCTGGCTGGCGCCGAGATTCTCCAGGCTTTGTCTTCGGAGTTTCACTTCGACCACGAGAAAAAGCTGTACTTCGCGCGCAACGCTCCGACCGGATGGATCCTCGCCTACGTAGCCGAGAAGGAGGCTGGGCAACGCTAGTGGTTCGTCAATTTTCATTTGACAGGTGGGAGCGGCGTCTCGCCGGTCGGTGGGAGCGGCGTCTCGCCGGTCGGTGGGAGCGGCGTCTCGCCGGTCGGTGGGAGCGGCGTCTCGCCGGTCGGTGGGAGCGGCG
>Ga0335075_10018481_pt1 | contig 10331 bp, 11 predicted proteins | sample Lox_Sample_24_FD_206723 | JGI IMG/M metagenome (GOLD analysis project Ga0335075, IMG submission 206723) | Soil microbial communities from Loxahatchee National Wildlife Refuge, Florida, United States - Lox_Sample_2.4 | ecosystem: Environmental > Terrestrial > Soil > Wetlands | place: USA... | reverse complement strand
CGGGTACACGATCGCCGATATCGCTGTCTTTCCCTGGTATGGCGGGCTTGTAAAGGGCTGGAGCTATGACGCCGCCGAATTCCTGCAAGTGCAGGACTATAAGCACGTCCAACGCTGGGCCGATACCATTCTGGAACGCCCGGCCGTGCGGCGTGGGCGCATGGTCAATCGTGTTCGTGGCGAGCTGTCAACCCAACTGCACGAGCGTCACGACGCCAGCGATTTTGAGACGAAGACACAGGACAAGCTGGCGACCGTGAAATAGGCGCTGCCGAGGCGCCACGCCGGGTCCGCGTCAGCCGCGACTGTCTCCAGCTCAACACCAAACGACAAAGGATAAGGAAATGACCGAAACTCTCTCAGAACAGCTGGCGGATTATCGCGCCAATTGGCGGGCCCGCGTGTCGGTCGACAAGCAGACGTTGATGGATCAACACGTCGCGCACCTCGCCGCGACAGGAATCGACCGCGCCGCGAAGCAGGTTGGCGATCGCGCGCCGGTCATTCGCCTGCGCGACCAGCATGGCGCGACTTTCGATGTCGGGACCTTGCTGGCCAAAGGCCCTGTCGTCGTCACATTTTATCGCGGCGGCTGGTGCCCATTCTGTAATCTGGAACTCAAGGCCTACCAGGCCGTGCTACCGCGTATCGCGGCAGCAGGGGCGAGCCTGGTGGCGATCAGTCCCGAGAAGCCGGATGATACCGTTAGCACCGCCGAGAGGAACGCGCTGAGTTTTCCCGTGCTCAGCGATGTCGGCCACTCGACAGGCAAGGCGTTCGGTGTCGTCTACGCTTTCACCGATGACGTTCGTCAGGTCTATGACGGGTTTAAGCTGGATATCCCGTCGAAGAACGGCACGCCAGATGACTGGTCGCTGCCACTGTCGGCAACATATGTGATCGGCACGGACGGAGTAATCCTGTTCGCTGATACCCGTGTCGACTACCGTGAACGCACCGATCCGCTGGACGTCTTGCAAGTGCTTGAGCATCGTGAAGCCGCCGAGTGAAGTCTGAACGCAGGTCTAACCACACTGCCACAGGGCGGTTTCATGCATAGAGATCGCCTTGTGGCGGCTTCGTGGCTATCACTGTGACCAGGAATCTGCCTCTCATCTCCTGGCGGGATTGCTCAGCGCGCCACATTTGACGCTGCATCCGCGGCGGCAAGCACCCGATCTCGCAAAGCGCCGATAAACGCCCGCACCCGGGCAGGCATGTGCGTGCGGGTCGGGAAAACGGCCCATATCCCAATTTCCGGCGGTTCGACGTCAGCGAGGACGATTGCGAACAGGCGCGATATTGGGACCATATCCGCGGCTCGTTTTTGCCAGCCAGGCCCGCCTGCATAAGGCGGCACTCGCAGCGGCGTCCGAGGGCTGACGAAGCAATTTTAGAACGTGGTTGGTTCAAGCCGGCCTCTGGCGTCATACGAGGATCCCTGCCGCGCCGCTGGAACAGATCGCTATGACACGAAAGGCAAGGTGCGACGGTGTAACCCATCCGCGCTGTCGCCCGAACTGACTGCATGACGATGATCGCGTGTGGAGGAAGTTCAGATGCACATTGCCCTTTCTATGCCCAGTGTCGAGCGCTCGCCATCCGTTTCTATCGCACTGCAACTGAGGAACGGGCGGTTCAGCGTACCGTGCCGACTGGAGCAGATGGCGGCCCAGGCCGCCATCTGCTCTAGGTCGCGACAGGCCATGCTCGGCACTCTCCTCGATGCAACGCTGCCGACCGCGCGGCGCGGGCGGCCGGCGTTCCGGGCGGTCTGGGCCAACGAGGCGATGAACCGGGCATACAACATGGTCCGCCTGACCGCCCTTTTGGACAAGTTCGCGCCTCCGTGCTGCCTCGACGCGACGGCGGGCGAGGCGGAACGCCGGATCGCCAGCGAGGTCGCAACCGTTTTGCGGTCGATGGATGTCGACGAGGACGATGAATCGATTCCGTGCTCCGAGGCACTGATGACGGTCGTCCGAGGTTTGAATGAGCTCTTTGCGCCGGCCACAGGTTCTTTGCGCTTCATAGCAGACATCGCGCGGCTCAGTCTGCCCCGGTTCAAGTGCAGGGCGCTTGTACTTGCGGCCTGCGAACTGGTCTCGGGGCTGCTTCTGCGTGGCCTTTCGCGGTCCGGACGTGGCCACATCGAGGTCGCGCTCTGCAAGAGCGGGCAGCGCGAGATGAGTTTGAAGATCACAGGTAGCGGGCTCGGGACGATGCGCGAACCGCCCTCCGACAGTCTGGTAGACCTCGCGGAACTTCTTGAATCCGATCTCTCCTTTCGCGCGCCCTGCTTCGGTCTGACATCGACCGAGCTTACCTTCCCTATCGCCAACCAAGATGACCGATGCGCGACACTGATCACCGATTAAATAAGTAGTGGTCCGTTCGAAACACTTCCGCTTTCGAGGTGTCTCAATCTTGCATGACGATAGTTATCGGCCAGCGATCCGGAGTTTTACTTGTAGGAGCCCGAGCATGACTAACATCCAGACCAGCGTGTCGACGACGATGAACCGTGACGAGTCGGCGGACGGCCAGCCCACACAAGAAAACGAAGTCGCTCATGAGGCCACGCATGGCGGAATGCCTGCTGAGTGGGCGCGCACTGTCGCGACGCTTTCGGCTGTTAACCGCGTCCTGCTTGCCAGCGGCCAACGGCTCATCAGCCATCAAATGGAACTGTCTCAGAACATTGCGCGGGACATCATGACCGATCCGCAGGGTGACCTGATGCAGCGCTCGTCTCGGTGCGCTATCGCCTATGGAGCTGAGTTAGGCAGTCTCCTCCATGGTTCGAACTGCGAGATCGGCGAAATTGTGGTCCAGCATCTCGTGGAGTCGATACACAGGTTAACGGCCAGCTTCGAAAGGGCACTCGCCTCGGCGCGATAGCTGTCAGGAGCGCTCAGGTGCCCTTCGTCCCGAACGCCACGGCCTCCCGGCGCCAGCCCATCCGAGAGGGGTTCACTCGCCCGGACGTTCTGCTACAGGCGCTCGAACACTATCACGACGACTCGGCGACATCAGATCTGCTCTTCCTGATGGCCTGGGAGGTCCGGCCCACGAGCGACCTGGGCGTCGTCCTGCGGATCGCCCAGATACGCCGCGCCAATCCCGTTTTGGCGGCGGAACTACGCGTCCGCGAGGCCGCCAGCCGGGACTGGCGCTCGCACCCGTCGTAATCGCGCGCCGTCCCGCGATCCGTATGCTGTTGCGCCCTAGGATAACGCCGCCGCAGCCCTATCCGCTCACTTGAGCTGATCGGCCACCTTATCCAATCCCGCCTGAACGCAAGGCTCATCGACTCCCGGCGAGCCGGAGGCGCCGACGCCGCCGACGACTTCGTTGCCGACCTTGATCGGGAGACCGCCGGGAATGGCGATGATATTTGGCAGGATCACCTGCTGACGCACCACGGGGTTGTTGTCGGCGTAGCGCTTGGCGTAGTCCGCCGATGGAATGCGGAAATTCATCGCCGTATATGCTTTGCGTCTCGCGTTCTCCACCGTATAGGGCTGGGCGTTGTCGCCGCGAATGGCTACGATCGTCTCGCCCTCGCGGTCAACCACCACAGCCGATTCCGGATATCCCTTCGCGACGCAGCTTTCGATGGCGGCTTGCGCGATGGTGACCGCCACGGCGGCGGGCAGGTCGTGATGCACCAGCATCTCGGCCCGCGCCGGCCCGGTGACAAAGCTCGCCAACGCCAGGACGCCGATCACGGCTCCGGCCTGACGGTGCTGCGTCCACCGCATGATCAAGGGCGTGAGCAATGCTACGCCAATGCCCCACACGCCATTTACGAAGATTGGAACGGCGATTGAGCCGCCTACCGGGGGACTACCCTTGATCGGTGCCACGACGATCCAGCCGACCAGGCAGGCTAGAAGGCCCAGCCCAAATCCCCAAAGCGTCAAAGGGCGGCGCAGATAAGGTAGGGCGATCCCAAATGGAATGCCGTAGAGCGCCCCCCAGAAGGTGAGGCTCGCGATCACCGGCACGCCCAAGGGTGGCGTCGGTCGCATGGGGTACGGCGCGGGCATGCGACCGAACAGATGCATCAGTTCCCAGGCCCCCGCGTGAAACGTCAGCACCGCGACGGCCGCCGCCAGGAACCCGGTGGCGGCACGAGTGAGGGGGGAGGCCGATCGGGCAGCGCCATCGTTGTGTATCATGGCCGTTCAGTCCTTTCCAGAAAAAGGCAGACTTCGAACCAGTCAAGCCGAGGATACCGGCGGTTCGGCTAGGCGGCATCGATCGACCGATCATGGTGGTGCTGTCGTTGTGTCGCTTGGCACATGCCTGCTTTGCCGGCTCATGAGCATGTCATGCACCACATCGAAGATGCGGACGCCCACCTCAGGAGGACTCGGGTCGAGCCACGGGGCCGCCGCCAGTGTCACCGTGGCATCGGCTTTCCCCTGATTCCAGCGGGTTGTCATCGTGCTCCGGCCGAACTCGTAGTCCTTTGCCGGCCCGAGCGGGAACATCGGTCGGTAGATGAGCTGGACGATGTCCATTTCGGTGACACAGCCAAATTCATGTAGGCGCTTTGCCCGCGGGGTCTCTTTGACGCTTTCGGGCAGTAGTTCCTCAAGCTCGTTGATCGCGAAGCGGACCGCATGTCTCTGCTCGAAGGCATCCGTATTCAGCCTGGTACGGCTTGCGTTTCGGATATCGGAGATCCTTTCGTCGACGTCCTGCAAGTTTTGTGGAAGCTGGCCGTATCCCTGGAACAGATCGACCTGAAAGGTGAGTCGGCTCCGACGCGGGTAATAATCGAGCACATGCTGCAGCGGCGTGTTCGAGACCAGGCCACCATCCCAGTAGTGTTCGCCGTCGATTTCGATCGGTGGAAATCCCGGCGGCAATGCAGCACTGGCCATAACGTGCTCCGGCCGGATGGTGATCTCGGCGCTATCGAAATAGGCGAATCGGGCGCTTCGCACGTTGACGGCACCGACGCTCAGACGAACGTCCTTATCACGATTGATCCTGTCGAAGTCGACCAACTGCAGAAGCGTCGCTTTCAGGCTGCTTGTGTCGTAGTAGCTCAGCGGCGGAGCAAGAGGATTCCATTCGACTGGTAGGCGCGGATGAAAGAACCCGGGCTGGCCGAATGAAAGAGTTCGAAGTGCACTCGCATGACGCTGCCAGATATCGAAGGGCCAGAAATCGGGCGCCACCCAGTACGCGGACGGTGCTGTGATGGTTTTCCAGAAGGTGCGAAGGCGCGGAACCCTGTCGGCGGGAGCGTTGCCGGCGATGATCGCTGCGTTGATCGCGCCGATCGAGATGCCCGCGACCCAGTCCGGCGCGTACTTCGTGTCAGCGAGCGCTTCGTAGACTCCGGCCTGGTAGCTTCCAAGAGCGCCGCCGCCCTGAAGCACCAGGGCAACTTTCTTTTCGTAGGATGGTGGCCGCGTGGGCTCATTAGGTGATTTCATGGTGGTGGCAGATGTTCCCTGAGGGCCGAGCTGGAGTCGCATGCTCGGGGGGGTCAATTCGAAACGATCGATCGTACGGTTACACGCAAGAGGTCCAACCACCCTCCCCTGGCGGAAGAGGATTACGCCGCAGATCGTCTCCGCCTGGTTGACGGTCGGAATGACGAGGGTCAGAGGCTCCATCGCATCCCACAATTCTGGCACGGCGCCGGCGGCGTATCGGACAGGAGGCTGGTCCGAAAGTCCCGATAAGCGGGACTGTTCCATATCTCCCGCAGATCCTGCTGTGTCGCGTCGCCGAGCGTGTAGTTGCTGTAACCGCGGACGGAGAACGGCGCGATGCAGCAGGGGAGAGCGCGTCCGTGGGCGGTGAAATACATGAGCGACCACGGGCGCCTGCAAGCGGCCCAGGCGCGATCATCTTGCCGCTTGAGGCTGAGCCCCGGTTCCGTCGCGCCGGAGGCGTCAAGTGTCACCCCGAGCGGCCGAGCCATTTCCTGCGCTGCCTCAATCGCCTGCCGCTCGGCTTCCTGCGTGCTTTCGAACAGCGAATTGCCCGCCGTGGCCTTACCGTAGCCGATCTCGTCGAATACGAGGCGCTGCAGATGCACCTCCGTGACGCCCATCTGCGCGGCCAGCCGGACGAACTCGGGCAACTGGTCGACTGTTTCCTTGAGGCCGGTCAGCCAGAGTGAGACGCGGGGCGTGGTCGCACCCACCTGCTTCTGATAGGCGATGAACTTGCCGACGTCGCGCACGACGCGGTTGAAGAAATCCTTGCCGCGGATTTTCGCGTAGGATTCGCGGTCCGCCGCGTCGAGCGAGACACGGAGTTCGTCGAGTCCGGTGTCGATGAGTTCCTGGAACCGTTTGGGCTGCATCAACGTCCCGTTGGTGTTGAACAGGACGTACGTGCCGCGCGCCGTGAGGTAGCGGATCATGTCCGGCAGGTTTTTCGCGAGCATGGGCTCCCCCACGCCGTGCATCACCACGCGCGCGACGTTCGGCACCTGATCGACGATCTTCGTGAACAGGTCCCAGCTCATATCCGCCGGGGGCTCGAGTTCCTCGAACGTGCGCGGGCAGGTCTCGCAGAGCAGGTTGCAGCGGTTGGTGACCTCGAGATAGAGGCAGACCGGGGGCTGTTCGGCGACCGCGGACCGATCGGCGCCGATTTCCTCGAAGTAGCGGCGCGGGTCTTTCAGCGTAGTCGTAGCGGACATGGTGTTTCTCCATTTTCAGCGCCACGCCGCAGTTTGATCGCAAGCCAAGGGCGGAGATCAGCCAGCAGCAGCAGGATGGCGGGGACGTAGACGAGCGAGGGCCAGAAGAAGCGGTCACCGGGAACAGGCCCCTCGATGAGCAGGAGTGGCGCGGTCGCGAGCCAGAGCAGGGCGCGAGAGGGGGCCACGACGGCTGGCAAGGCCAGCCAGGCGAAATACCAGTGGTAATGCGGGCTGTTTGCGGCCATGGCGGCGGCGCCCAGAAGGCCTGTGTCGCGACACAGCGCCTGCGCGTCGTTCGCCGGCGCGGGTTGCCACAGGATTCCAACCGCAAGCGCAAGGAAGGCCACGGCCACGACGGCGGTGTAGATCAGCGTGGCGCTCGATGGGAGCGTCATCAGCGTCGCCAGACCGGCCAGCGCCCAGAATCCGCTTCCGCTGACGAAACCTTCCTCCTGCTCGTAGGACGGCAGAAAGCCAAACACGTGCACGCCGGCGCTGCTGTAGAGTGCGTAACCGCAGCCAATGACCAAGAGGCCGGCAAGCGCGGGGCGCCAGAAATTTCCCCCGCGGAGGAAGGCGGGCGCGACCACCAAAGGGAAGAACTTGGCGAGGACCGCTCCGGCGAGAGCCGCGCCGGCCCAGCCGTCCTTGTGTCGAGCCCGCAGCAGAAGTGCCAGGCCAAGCAGACCGACAGCAATCGCATCCACGTGGCCATCATTGGCGAAGGACCACAGGGCAAGCGGGTTCCAGGCGTAGATGAGGATCCGCTCTCCCGGCAGCCCGGCGAGGGGCAGCAACCGCAGCAGACAGATGATGCCGATGGCCTCGAAGCCGAGCATGACCAGGCGCATGCCCGTGACGTTGTCCGAGACCCTGCCGGTCACTGCGAACACGACCTCCGCGAGGGGCGGGTAGATCGTCCGTGCGTAGCCTGCGCGGTTGATCCGCGGGTAGACAACTGGATCGCGCAAGGATGCCAGTGCGGGGTTCGCGGGAACGTAGCGGTACGGATTGATACCTGCAGCCTGCACGCGGCCATCCCAGACGTACCGATAAATGTCGGAAGACAGGATCGGAGGCGCGGTCAGCAAGAGCACGCGGAGCGCGATTGCGACACCAACCACAATCCACACAATCCACACCGTTCCGCGTGGCCACGCGTAGCGCAGGATAAGGTGGACGGCAGCAAAATATACGACTGCGGCGACCACCACCAGCCCGAGCAGCATTCTTACACGAAAGACGTGCATTTCGCCCGCGGTCGCCGGCACATCGACCAGCAAACCGAACAATGTCAGTGCCAGCAGCGCTGTTCCGAGCCAGACCAACCAACGCAGAGGCATTCTTGCTGTCAGATGGTGCATTGGGAACGAGCGAACGTTTCGAGCCCAAACGTTTGGATGGCATGGCGAGTCCACAGCGCGTCATAACCCGCACTGTCTCGCACGAGCTGCTCCAATGCCGCGGCATCGTCGATATCGTACCAAGGCGGCAATTCCACGAGATCAAGACCAAGCTCTGCTGCCCGAGTGCGTGTGGTTGCGGCCACGGAGCTGGTGCTCCAGGCGATATCAGCGAACAGCCGTGCGTGGGGAAAGCGCATCCCAAGGAGGTAATATCCGCCGTCATCGCAAGCTCCCAACACCACACGTCGATGGTCGCCGGCGAGGAGAGCGCTGACCGCGGTCACGAGAAACTGGGTCGGGAGTGTCGGGGTGTCGGAACTCAGTACGCATGCGGCGGTGTGGCCCGCTGCGAACATTTGCTGGATTGCATGGAGGAGGCAGCGTCCGAACCCCTCCACTCCCTGGGGGATCGGTGCGGAGCCGTCAGCCAGAACGCAGACGGTTCCTTGCGCCACGTGAGAGATGAGCGCCTCTTCCGTCCCGGACGGCGCATAGGCAGCATACCCGGTGACAGGCACCGAAAGCGCGGCCTGGGCGATGTTTGTGGTGGTGTCGCGCAAGAAAGCAGCGCTCAGCGCTGCCGCCTGTTCGGGGCGGAGGGGTGGGCACAGCCGCGTCTTGGAAAAGCCGGGACGCGGGGTTTTTGCCATGACGCCGATGGCGCAGCTTCCGTGCGACGCGCCCACCAATCCGTTGGATTCAAATGCCCGGCCGTTCATCGAAGACATCACGCCGTGTCCTTCCATTCGCGGCAAAAAAGTTGGCCATGGCCTCGGTGTCACCGAAGCCATGTGCGGGCGGGTCCGCGTAATCCTTGTTCTATGAGGGTCGAATAAGGTTACAGGTCGTGGCACTTTCTGGAGCGACAGTTTGACGACGAGACCATCGCGGACTGGAAGCCATCAGTGCGACGGCTTGGCGAGGCCCACCTTGATGATCGTGTCGTCTGCAACTTCCGTCGTCCCAGAGGGCGAGAATGTGGGGAATTGCTGCAGCTGCTCCGGCGTGAAGGCAACGATCTCCATGTCCTGACCAAGCAGCACCATGGCGTCGACAGGAACGGCAATCGGGCGGGTGCCGAAGCCCAGAAAACCGCCGAAATCCACCACAACCATAATCCGGCCGTCATGTCGCGAACCAGTCCACGAACCCGACCGAGAACGTCCTGACTCTCGACCGGACGGAGGACCTCCCTGCCAAGAAGATCCCCGACACGAACCGGTTGCGGGAACCGCATCGCGGTGGACTCGGCCAGGCTCATGCCAGGGGGAGGCGGCATGCCTCCCGGCGTGGTGCTCTGCGCATGAACCAGGTTCATCGCCGCGGCCAGGAAGCACGATCCAAGCAGGGTACGGATTGGTACGGAACGCATCATATGCCGGCAAACCAAGGGAAGCCCTTCTCTTCCCAATATCCGCCGGGATACGTGTTCGTGACCTCGATGGCCGTGATCCACTTCGGGTTTTTGTATCCGAGCTTGGTCGCCATGCGCAGGCGCACCGGATAACCAAACGGATCGGCCAACGTGTCGCCGCCGTACTGGATCGCCAGCAATGTCTGCGGATGCAGTGCCGTCGCCATGTCGATGCTGCTAGGATAGTCATCAGCCGTCTTGAAGGCCACGTATTTGGCGCGGAGATCCGCGCCAACATGCTCCAGGAAGGCGCGCAATGTCGGCCCGCCCCAGCCGCCGATATAGCTCCAGCCTTCGACGCAGATATGCTTGATAACCATTGCGGTCCGCGGCAACGCCCGCAGATCTTGTAATGTCCAGGGCCGCTTGTCGGCGACGCGGCCTGACGCCTCCAGCCTCCACGTCGCCCCATTCACCGGCTTCACGTCCATCACGTCGTAATAGGCGTTGAACTTGGGCGGTCTCAGGATCATCGAGGCGGGATAGGTCGGCGCCAGCCTGTTCGGGTCGAACAGCAGCGCCTGCACGCCATCGTTGAGACGGGAGATCGCCAGCAGAGCGGATTCGACGGCTTCCGGACGCTTGACGTCGCACCCGGTCAGCAAGACGAGCGCGCCGAGGGAGAGGCTCCCGCGAATCACGCCGCGCCGCTCGAGCGAGCGGATCAGCGGTTTATGATCGTCAAGGATGGCGGTGTCCGGTAGGACGTCCGGTCTGAACGGCGACCTCATGCCGTGTGACTTTGCCGCGCGTGGTGTGCCTGAGCCTGGCTGTCGGCAATGACACGCGGCCCGCCGGCGACCATCGCCCACAGGGTCTTGGGCACGAG
>Ga0335075_10018480_pt1 | contig 10331 bp, 7 predicted proteins | sample Lox_Sample_24_FD_206723 | JGI IMG/M metagenome (GOLD analysis project Ga0335075, IMG submission 206723) | Soil microbial communities from Loxahatchee National Wildlife Refuge, Florida, United States - Lox_Sample_2.4 | ecosystem: Environmental > Terrestrial > Soil > Wetlands | place: USA: Florida... | reverse complement strand
CCCCGGGGGGGGGGGCCCGCGTCCCCCCCCCCCCGGGCCCCCCCCCCCCCCCCCCCCCCCCCCCCCCCCGGGCCCCCCCCCCCCGGCCCCGCTCGCCGGAAACTTCCCTCTTCCCTTCACGCCTATTCCGACCGATAATCAGGCAGCCTCTTCCACGAATTAAAAAGATGGGAACGACGGACATGAGCGAGTCCGGCACTACCTATGAAGGATCTCTGCTGCTCACGCTCGAAGAGATCAGCCAGCTAGTCGCCCACAGCCACAATTCCAGTGAGACGCTGACGAACATCGTCCGTCTCATTCAGGGCCGTTTTCACACGGCCGTTTGCTCCGTTTATTTCTACGTACCCGGTCGCAAAGAGCTGGTCCTGGGAGCCACGGTCGGCCTCAAGCCGGAAGCAATCGGTCGCGTGCATATGCGGCTGGATGAAGGGTTGACCGGACTGGTAGCGCAGCGGATGGCGCCGGTGGCGGTGGCGGACGCCTTCCAGCATCCGCGTTTCAAATATTTCCCGGAGGCCGGCGAGGATCCGTATCCATCGTTCCTCGGTGTGCCGCTGGTCGAAGGCGGTACCCTGCAAGGCGTGCTGGTGGTGCAGACGCACGAGCCACGGCAGTTTTCCGCCAGCGAGGTGCGCATGCTGGTGACGGTGGGCGCCCAGCTGGCCGCCCTTGTCGGCGATGCGCTGCTGCTGGATCAAGTATCTGCCCTCCTTCATCCCTCGACCGAGCAGACCCCTGCCGAGCCGGCGGCTCTCAATCAGCTTACGGGCACGCCGCTCAGCTCCGGTAGCGGTCTGGGCCAGGCCTACGTGGTTGATGCCGTCGAAGAGTGGCGGCGCGACGTGCCGGCCAAGGGGCAAGGCGTTGTTGAGGAGCGGCGACGACTCATCGAGGCCATGCAGCGGGCGCGTGAGGAGATCACACGTCTGAGCCAGCGCATCTCCGAGCTAGTCGGTGAGGACCACGGCGCAATCCTGCAAGCGCAGCTGATGATTATGCAGGACCGCAGCATCGAGCGCGATCTGGATGCCTGTCTGGAAGCCGGTGCCTCCGCCGAGGGCGCCCTACTGGCCACGCTCGACAAGTATGTAGCCGCCCTGCAAAAAGTGGCCACGCCGTATTTCCGCGAACGCATCTACGACATCAAGGATGTGTTTCATCGTATCCTCTGGCAGCTGCGGCCGCGCCAGCCGGCCGACCCGATCGGCGATCGCCTCGTGCTGGTGGCGCGCGAGGCGTCGGTGATGGAGCTGTTCGCCGTCGATCTGGATCGCCTGGCGGCGGTGGTGGTGGAGCACGGCGGGCCGCAGAGCCATGCCGCCATCCTGGCACGCAGCCTGAACATTCCCATGGTCGGCCAGGTCAATGATTTCGCTCCCTTACTGCACTCGGGCCGGCGTCTGCTTGTCGATGGCTCCGCCGGGACGGTGTTGCTCGATCCGGCGCCGCTGTGCGTGATGCGGCCGAGCAACATCGGTGTCCTTTCCAGCCGTGAGACCATGGCGCCGCCGGCCGCGACGCCGGGTCTGCCGAATCTCGAGGTCAACATCAATCTGTTGTACGAGGCGCGTTCGGCTTTCAACCAGGGCGCGAATGGCGTCGGCCTGTATCGCAGTGAGTTTCTCTTCCTCGCTCGCCGCACCCTGCCGACCGAGGAAGAGCAGGTCGAGATTTATCGCAAGCTGCTGCAAACGATGGCTGGTCGGCCCGTCACCATTCGCACGTTCGATCTGCGGCCGGACAAGCTGGCGGCGTACTCGCACTTCGGCTCGACGGCGGCTCGGCCGTTCGACTGGCGGCTGGTGCTGGAGTCGCCGGCCTTGCAGCAGCTTTTCCAGGATCAGGTTCGCGCCATCCTTCGCGCTTCGCCGGTCGGTCCGGTACGCATCCTCGTGCCGCTCGTCACCAGCACGGAGCTGCTGGATTTCGTTCTGGAAACGGGGGCGAAGGCCCGCGACAGCCTGGCGGCGGAGGGGGCCCCGTTTGCCGCCGACGTGCCGCTGGGAGTGATGATCGAGGTGGCGGCGGCGGCCTCGCTGGTCGGCGTCTGGGCGGAGCAAGTGGCCTTCTTCGCGGTCGGCACCAACGACTTGACGGCCTCCGCGCTCGGCCTGGAGCGCGACGATCCGTTGCTGGCACGGCAGGCCGACGCCCTGCATCCCGGCCTTATTCGTCTGATCGACGACGTGACCGAGGAGGCCCACGCCGCCGGCCGGCCCGTCTCGGTGTGCGGCGAAATCGCCGCCGATCCGCTCGGCGCGCTCGCCCTCGCGGCACTGGGGGTGGATACGCTGAGTGTGCCGGTCAACCAGCTTGCCGCGGCCCGAAAAGCGCTGGCGAGATGCGATCCGGCGTCGCTGGCGGACGTGAAGGCGGAATTGCTGAAGGAGCGCACGACCCGTGCCATCCGCACGCTCCTCCAGCAATGGGCAAAGCAGGACCAATAGAAGCAGCTTCTCGCCGCGAGAGCTGCCAACCTTCGCCTTGACGTAGGTAAGTCTTCGGCTACAGTGAAAACGTGGAAGTGGGGAGGTAGGATAGGAGCAGGAATGGAAACCGATGCCGCCGCTGACCGATCCCCAAATCCTAGCCTGCATCAAGCAAGTGTTGCAGAATTGGCACGTCACCGACTATGTGACATGGAAAGATGTCGCCCGCGATTGGGTGGGACAACATCTTGAGCAGGTATCGCTGCGTGACATAGCCCGAATCCTGCATGAGCACGTTCAGCATGGCGGGGTGATCGATCAGGTGCGGGAACGGCGGCCGGAGTGGAGCGATCGCGATTTCCACTATGATTATCGTGTTCCGATCGGCGGACGAGTCATTTACATTGAGACGATCCTCGTGGACGATGATCCCACGGATCCGACGATCCATATCGTGAGCATCCACGATGCCTGAACAGCAATTCCAGACGGCGAGCGAATCGACACGCCAGCGGCCCTTCCCTTGGCACTGCCCGAAATGCCGCAAGAAGGAAGTGCGGCCGAGCATCATCTCTTATCGTTGTGAGATGGCGCACGACGGACAGCTCTACTCGGTGACGGTGCCGGAATTAACCGTGCCGCGTTGCGGCCATTGTGGAGAGCTGGTGTTTAACTATCCCGCGGAAGAACAGATCCGCAACGCCTTGCGAAGCCAGCTCCGTTTGCTAACCCCCAAAGAGATCCGCGCGGCCCGAACCACGCTGAGACTAAGTGAGAAAGATTTGGCAGATCGCTTGGGCGTGACCGAGGCTGCGGTCTCCCGCTGGGAGACGGGGGACCAGATCCAATCCCGCGCTGTGGACAACCTTTTGCGTGTCTTCTTCGCGCTCCCCGAAGTACGGTCGGTGCTCCTCGGGTCCAATCAAGATCCGCACCTGGGGATCGGAATCCTCTCAGGGCATGTGGATTGCTGAAAGTCGCCTTTACATCGCGCACATCGTCATTATGCTTCGCCCTCTGGCGGAGAGCGTGCCTCTTTCTCGGAACGGAGGGAGACGATGGTGAAGCGATGGGGAGCTGGCGGTATCTGGGCAATTCTGATGATCGCGGCAGTGTTGATTTGCGGCCGAAACGTGGCGGCTGAACAACCTCGAACGCCAGAGAAGGTTCTCATCAGCGACGTGATTATCCAAGGCAATCGACGGATGACCACCGAGAAAATCAAGGAACTCTTGCATACGCACCCTGGCAAGGAATACAAAGAATCCGTTGTCAATGACGATGTCCGCGAATTGTACAAAACCTATCAGCTCAGCAACGTCCAAATCTATTTTCAGGAAGACGGCCCCGGCAAAGTCAAGATTTACTTCGCGCTGCGCGAGCTGCCCGACGACAAGGTAGCGAAAAAGGTACAGAAAGTCAGCTTCCTGGGTGCCAAGCACATCAAGGAGGAAGACCTGCGCCGCATTACCTCCGTCCAACCTGGCATGCCGCTCAATCCCCTTCTCAATCTCCAAGGTTGTCAGAGGATCCGGGACAAGTACGAGGAGATGGGCCGGCCATTGGCGACTTGTACGCTGGTCAAAGGCGTCAACGGAGGTGATACAGAGGTAGTCTACCAGATCACGGAAGGACCGAAGATCAATGTGCGCGACATCCAGTTTGTCGGCAACACATTCGTCAGCGGCGCCCAATTGGCGACGCAGCTCGAATCCTTGAAGGAATGGTTTCGTCTTCGCAGCGGTCCCTACCACAAGCTTATGGACGAGGCCGCCAAACACGAGCTGGAGAAGTATTACCGCCGTTTCGGCTTTCAGGACGTGCGCGTCTCGTTGGAAACCCAGCGTTCCGCCGACGGCAGATCGGTGACGCTCATCTACCACATCCACGAAGGGCCGCGTTATCGCATCCAGGACATGTCCGAGATCATCGTCGGCACGCAGATTGTTCCGCGCGAGCAGCTAGAGGCGCTTTCCTCCATCAAGCCCGGCGATTATCTCGACGAGGCCGAAACCCAAGCCATTAAGGCCAGCGACAGCTCCAGTGGCGTGGTCGTGCAGGCTGAGGTTCTCGAAACCCGCATCGGCAAGATCCGTGTCACTGGCAACAAACGCATCTCCACGGAATCTATCCTCGCTCACGTCCCGTTGGTTCCCGGCAATGTCCTGTCTTACGCCGACCTGCGGGAAGCCGAGGAGGACCTGGCTGTTCTGGACCTATTTGTCGTCGATAAGGCGACCGGCGTGCGGCCCACGATCACGGTGATTGATGTGGAAGGCGACAGCGAATGCAAAGATCTGCTCATCACCGTGAAGGAAAAAGCGAAGGCAAAGAACAAGAAAACCCGGCGCTCAAGGTGAACGGGCCGCGACATCGGCATGGCGTTTGCAAAGGATGGAGGCCGACGCAGCCGCGGATTGCTGCCGTCGAAGTCCCCGATGATCCCGTGCCCCCCTTCAGGAGAATGACGCCGTGTTCAGCTCCATCCACCTCCGACCGATCAAGATCGTCTGCGATGCCCCTCGCTACGAAGTCGTCAAGGCCAGCGGACGCATCGGCATCCATTCGCCCGAGGACGTGCTCTGGCGCCGCCAAAGCGTGCCGAACAGCGATTCTGACAAGCGGCAAACCGTTACGGGCCGTCTCTGGCGATTGCTTTTTGCCTTTGGCCTGCCGGAGGTGGAGGAAAAGTGCCGCTGCGGTAGTATCCTGCCGGAACGACGTTCCATCCGTTTGCGGAAACGCTCCGGATCCGAGGTCCGTTACACCCTGGCACAATGCGGCCGGTGTCGGACTATCGTTTGGGACGAGGAGCCAGCGTCCTTGACGCATGGCGTGAAATAACACACACGGCTGTCCGTTTTTGCAACAAGCAAGGCGTCCGGGACATTCCGGACGCCTTTTTTTGTTCCCAAACGCTCAGGCTCATGCAACGGTGGTCGTTAGCCGCAACGCGCCGCCGAGCGTGGGATAGCCCGTGCTCCGCGGCGCGTCGCGGCCAAACGAGCCAGAAAGCTCGTGTGTTCAATTCGTGAAGGTCGATTGTTGTTTCCATGAATCTCTTTTCCGCTTGATTGCAACGATTCCTGGCTCCGTTAGACTGAAACGTATTGATTGTCAGCGAATCGCGAGTCAGCGATCGGAAACCATGCTGTTTCCGCGGAGCTTGATTGCGTTAGCGTATCGACCGCTTCTTGATCGGCAGATGTATTGGGTTTGAGGCAGCTTGCATGGGGAATCGACAACGCCTGATCATCATCCGTTGTACCGCACTGATTGCCTTGGCCGTCTGTGCCGCATTGTTGATGGGGTATCTGCGGCCGGCCTCGCATCTGTGCGGATTTGACTTCGATTGCGATGAGGTTCTGTCCTCGCGTTTCAGCAAGCTCGCGGGCATCCCGCTCCCGGTGTACGGGATGTTGACGTTCGCCGCGATTTTCGCTTGTTCGCTTGCTTCGCGTCCGCAGTGGGGACAAGCACTGCGTTACCTGGCGCTGGCGGCCAGCCTCGCGGGGCTGGCCTTGATCCTCGTCCAGGTGTTCGTTCTCCACAGTGTCTGTCCTTTCTGTCTCGTGGTGGACTGTTGTGCCCTTGTGCTTGCCTATGCCGCCTTCGGCTGGCGCGCCGACGCCTTGCCGATGCTTCCCAGGCGCGTGCGTCAGCTGTGGCTGGGTGCGGCCGTAGGCGCGCTCGCCGTGGGGGCCGCCCTGGGGGCCGCAAGCAGCTGGTTGCCAGGTAAGGAAGCGAATCCCCCGCCGCCCGAAGTAGAGGCACACTGGGTGCCCTACAAAGTGACCATCGTGGAAGTAGTTGACTTTGAATGTCCGCATTGTCGGGCCATGCATTCGGTGTTGTCCCGCTTTCTCCGCGAGGAAGGCAAGGATCTTCATTACGTGCGGATCGTGGCTCCGATGGCCAAGCATCCTCATGCGAAAGACGCCGCCCGTGCTTACCTGTGCGCCCAGGCACAAGACAAGGACGAGGCAATGGCGGATCAGCTGTTCGATGCGGTCGATCTGACTCCCGCCGGCTGCGAGCGCCTCGCCGAGATGCTGGGTCTCTCGAAATCCGCTTATCAGACTTGCGTCGCATCTGAGGAGATTGAGAAGCGCATCGACGCCAATGTGCGCTGGGTCAAGAAAGCCGCCCCCAAGGGGCTGCCATGCATCTGGGTGCAGGACCAGCAGCTTTCCGGCTCCCCGAGCCTCGATGACTTGCGCAAAGCGGTTGCGACTGCCGAGCTGCGCCTGCACGCATCCGGCCGTTGATCCCCTCGCTTGCCGATTCCCGAAATGGTAGCCCGGACGAGGAACGTATTGCATGACCGCAGCTCAGCAACCTGTGTCTTCCGAGAATCAGCCGCAATTCGCGACGGCCCCCGCACCGACGGAGCCGGCGCGACAAGCGGCCGCCTCGTTGCCGCCGCTGCTTGAGCGCCTCGCCGAGCAGCTCGGCTTGATCGATAGCGTGCTGGCGGGATTGGTGGTCGTGTTTGCGTTGCTCCTCGCCTCCTTCCCGGCTCGCAACAGTGATTTCTTGATGCATGCCGCCTCCGGCCGACTACTCGCCCAGGGACAATACGTCTTCGGCGTCGATCCCTTCTCGTTCACGACGGAGGGCGTCTACTGGACGAACCATTCCTGGCTGTCCGACCTGGTGTTTTACGCTCTGTACTCAATTCCTGAAGTCGGGGGTGGTGTCGTTGTCCTCTTCAAGGCGCTGCTGATCGCTCTCCTTGCCTTCGTGCTGATCCAGGCGTCGCGGGGCGCAGGCCAAAGCTTGAGCATCCCTTCGGCGTGCGTTGCCCTGGCGGTTCTGGTGCTCAGCCCGCGTCTCCTGCTGCAATCGTCTTGCATCTCGTTTCTCTTCCTGGGACTGACTCTCTGGCTCCTCCAGCAGCCCGAGCCAACGGCCGAGGAATCGGCTCCGCGCTGGCGTCGTTACTGGCTGTTGCCGCCTCTTTTTCTGTTCTGGGTGAATTGCGATGAGTGGTTTCTGCTCGGACCAGCCACGGTTGCCCTCTATCTGCTGGGCGAGCTGATGCATCGATGGCCGTTGAGTCCTCCCGCCGATCCCAGGACATCTTCGCCTAGCCGCCTTCGCGAGCTGGCTTTGGTTCTTATCTCCGGCGTTGCTGCTTGCCTGGTCAATCCGCATCACGTTCACGCTTTCACCCTGCCCTGGGAGCTAGGGCTGACACCCGCCGGCGATGCCTTGATTCAGGATCCGGAGCTTCAGTACCTGTTCGGCTCTCCGATTCAAGTGATGCTGTTACAGAGCTCGACGGGCCTGAACATTGCTGCCTGGGCTTACGTTCCGCTATTTCTCCTGGGATTGCTGTCCTTCGTCCTCTGCTGGGGTGTGTGGCGATGGTGGCGTGTCTTTCTGTGGTTGGGTTTTCTGGCGCTTAGCCTGGTAACTTACCGAGCGGTGCCATTCTTCGCCATCGTGTCCGCGCCGATTCTGTCGCTCAATTTGCTCGATTTCCTGGATCGCCGTTATGGTCCGGCAACGCTCGCCGATCACGTTCTGCTCCGCTGGTTGTTAGGCGGCCGCGCTGCTCTCCTTGGGATCTGTATCGTTCTGTTGGTTGCTGCCATCCCTGGCTGGCTGCATCCTGCCGCGTCGCGTCGCGCTCTCGGTTTGGGGGTCCGTATCGATCCTTCGCTGCAACAGGCGGCACTGCGCATCCGCGACTGGCGCGAGCAAGGGCGGATGGATGCAGATGCAGGGCTCTTTAACACCACGCCGGATGTTGCCTACTATCTCGCCTGGTTTTGTCCCGGCGAGCGCAGCTTCATGGATCTGCGCTTGCCCCTGTTTGTGAAAGCGACGCAGGATTTTGTTACCGTTCGCAAGGCTCTTTCTTCCATCGATCGAGAAACGAGTGACGATCCTTTGTCCATCCGGCCCGAGCTGCCCTGGCGATCGATCTTCCGCAAATGGGACATTCGCTATCTGCTTTTCAATACCCACGATCCTCGGCGGGCGGGGGCGCAAATCGTCGAACAATGCCTGATGCTCAACCCGGATGGGTGGTCCCAGGAGTGGACGCTTTGCTACCTGGACGGTCGAACGATGATTGCCGGCTGGAAGGACCAGGATCGCGAAAAAACGCCCCATCCCTACGCAGACCTACGGTTGGATCGCACTCGCCTCGCCTTCGGCTTGGACGGGGAAGGATCGTCTCCGCGAAGCACGGCGGCGCCAGCAGCTCCGGACGAGGCGGCCCTGCATGCCGACGAGGCGTTTGTGCATGCGTTGCATTACGAGATCATGGGTCCGCGTTGGTTGGATCGAAATCGGCAGGCCTGGGAAGCGTCGTCGGCAGCGCGCCTGAGCGGTCTGGCCGCAACGCCGGGGGGTCCCCTGGTCAATGGAACTTTATTGTTTTCACGCCTCGACTTCACGTACCGCGTACTCCACGGCCAGCGCATCGCGCCACGCGGTACAAGGCCTCAAGTGATCGATCTGTTCGCCGAGCAGCTTCTGAGCAATTATCTGTCGAGCCAGGATTCCGGACCTCCGGCGTCGCTCTTTCTCACCATCCGCGCCGCCCGGCGAGCGCTCCGGGAGAATCCCAACGATGCCGGCACCCATTTCCTGCTGGGGGAAGCCTACCTCCGCCTGGCCTGGAAGACGCGCGAGCGGACCTCCGCTCGTTTGATGCCGCTCGTCGGTTTGATTCGCCAAACCCAGGCGAGCGCCGCGTTGGAGAGGGCGGTCCGTCTCAATCCCAACCTGGGACGCGCACACGAATTGCTGGCCGAGCTATACGAAAACGCCGTGCAATTGCCGCTACCGCAGCCCGGCAAGCCATGGAGCGAGCAGCTGGTGCATCGTCCCAATCTCGAACCCGCTCTACATCACCATCGCGAGCAGCTGCGTTGTCTCCAGGAGCTTGGCCCGCGTCAAGGCGAGCCTCTGGAGGCTTTCGCGCGGCGCGTCGAGGCGATGGACAAGGCCGTCCAGCAGCGCGCCGCCGACGTGGCCAAACGCCTCGATCAATGGGAGCTGGCCGCGGCAGAGAAACCTCTTCTTGTTCGCGTCCAACTTGCCCTGGATCAAGGCTTGGGCGAAACGGGGCTGAAAGAGCTTTTGCAGTCCAAGGGTGAGCCGCTCCTCGCTGCTCCGGCGCGCGCGCTGGCGATGCGGTGGGCTCTGGAATTGTCGCTCGCCATGGGAAAGCTCGACGCGGCGCACGAGCTTCTCGAAGCCGAGACCCCACAAACCCTTGGCATGCTTCCTCAGCCGTTGAGACTACCCGCTTACGAGTGGTGCCTGATTCAATTGGCAGCGGCGGACGGCGATTATGCGGAGGCCGACGATCGTCTCGCTGCCTTGCTGGCTCTACCGAGAGCGAGGGGAGTCACGCCATCCGCCGCCCTTGCCCAGACCGTCGGCCATGTCTTACTCTGGGAGGCTCCGCTGGCCGCGGGAAGGCCCTGCCAGCTGCTGCGAGCCGCACCCGCGCTTCTCGGCCTGCCGCCTAGCCGAGTGGCCACCCTGGTGCGCGGTCTAGAGCAGAGCTTGCTTCTGCTTCAGCAAGCATCGGATTTGCTGGCCGTGCGAGGCTGGTTGGCCTTGGAAACAGGCGACACGCCCACTGCGCGCACCTGTCTGGGCCAGGTGCTCGACCATTGTCGCGAAGGAGAGCCTGAGCTGACAATCCCTCTGCGCGCCGGCCCGCTGGCCCGCTTGTATAGTAATTGGTTGAAGCTGAGCGAGTGATCGTTTCGAGAAAGAAGCAGCCTCGCGAACGAGCTGACCCCAATCCGTTGCTCTTGGCTCGGCCCAACCGACGCGAGAAGGAGGAGTTCCTCGATGTTCACTTATCGATGTCCCGGCTGCGGCAAGCACCATTCAGTGGATAAGGAATTCGAGAGCACCTTCGAGGCC
>Ga0335075_10018479_pt1 | contig 10332 bp, 10 predicted proteins | sample Lox_Sample_24_FD_206723 | JGI IMG/M metagenome (GOLD analysis project Ga0335075, IMG submission 206723) | Soil microbial communities from Loxahatchee National Wildlife Refuge, Florida, United States - Lox_Sample_2.4 | ecosystem: Environmental > Terrestrial > Soil > Wetlands | place: USA... | reverse complement strand
ACATGGCTACGTCTTGGACGGCAATCAGGGGGTGAGTCGAGTCTTTCCAAGGGCTTGGCAGTATTCGACTGTAGGAAGCTCGGGTTAAACCGAGCAGCAACAGCCCAGCGCCGAGACACGCCAGCGCAGAAGGTTCTGGTGCGAATACCGTTACGCTCCCGTCGATGGTTGGCAAGAACGATCCGGTACCAGCCAGGGTCAGCGTCAGTACCTCGGTCATTGAGAATGGCGCGGTGAGATATTCCGGCAAGGTGGGTGACGGGCTGCTCTCAGCTCCCGATCCGGTGAGGCTGCCGGAAAAGATTTTATCCGTCTCGCCGAGCAGGGCGTCGTTCGGATTAACATAGACTGCATAACTCAGGACGTTGGCCGCATGCAGGAAGATGCTGGTAAAGCCGGGATTGAAGTAAAACTTGCCAACGTCGCCGGCCTCGAGGCCGGACTCGGAGAGCACGATGGTGAGCGGCTTCAGCGAACCGCTTGTCGTTACGGTACTGGAGAGCTGGTCCGCGGTAGAGATTTGCGCAAAACCGTGGCATCACGCACTTTGCATTGATGCGCTCAAATAGGGCCGAAGGTCACCCGGGACTGCGGGTCACCGTTGCCTGCTGGGCGCGCGGCGCGCCCGGTCTGACAGGCCGCACAACGAACAACTGGTCGGTGGCGTAGGATAGCCACAGGTCCCGGGAGCGCGCGTAGTTCAGGCCGAGCAGCATGTCGACGTTCATGTCATGGATCGGCGCTACCTCCAGTCGAACGTTGTGGAAAGTCGCCGGGCCGATCCGCAGGTCGGGAAAGCGGTGCACATGGGCCTCGACAACGTTGCCATCCGCGCCGCGGCTCTTGCGGACCGGATCACCCTGCATTTGCTCTGCGGTGACGCCCAGCCGGGCAGCGACGCTCTGCTTGATCACCGACACATTGGCGCCCCAATCGAGCAGTGCGGTCATCTGCTGACCGTCCACGGTGACCGGTGCGACCATCTGTGCCTCCTGGTAGCGTCGCAACGGCATGCGCCAATGCGGCACGCCGCGAAAGGCAAAATCGCCGGCGCAGCCGTTCACCTGCCAGAGGGTTATGCGGTGGTGCGGCAGGTCGAGTTCGACATCGAAGTCTGACAGAAAGTCTGCCGCGAAAAGTCCAGCGACCGGCTCGTCCAGGTTGAACGTCCTCGCCAGCGGCGACGTAACGAAGCTCTGGTCGGTCCATAGCTGCCCTCCGACCTCGAAGCTCCACAGGAGCGTATTGCGTGTGGTCACCTCGCCGCCGATGCCATGCACGACGGTGTGGCGATGCGGATCCGGTGGCAGCGCGTATGCGGACGCGAAACCGGGCGAGACCGTACTGAGGGAGGTTCCGGTATCGACCTGCATCAGCACGGGAGTCTGGTTGATTGACGCCGGCACCAGCACCGCCCCCTTGTGCTGCTGGGTCGGCAGGTCCGCCACACGCTCGACGCTGCAGGCCTGCGGCCCGGGTGCAGGTGGTGCGGCGCAAGCTGCCAGGCACAGCAGCAGGCCACCGATCAGTGCAGTCCGGAGCATGGCTCTATCCTTACGGTTCGGAGGCAGAATAGCCCGTTACGTGGCAGTGATGAAGCCTGCTAGCCTGGACGGTGCCTCGATTCGCCTCGCGGCCGAGTGGCGCCTGACGGCGATGTCTGACTGGGGGCCGCTTCGGTACCGGCTGCCCCGGTGCTAATTGGCTGCGTCGGACCACGGCGGGATGATCCTGCGTGTGGTACCGATTGTACTGGGTGCGGCGGTCGTGACCGGCGACATGTCCGGGGCAGAGGAGCGCGCGAAATTGGCCAAGTCGTGCAATCCGGGATCAGCACTGCATTGGGCGGCCGAAGGCTGGGCATTGTCGAAGGCGGCAGCCGCCGGCCGATCAAGGGAGGCAACGCCATGCGCGACTACCGTTACGATCACGTGCATCTGCGCAGCACCGATCCCGATGCGACGGGACGGTTCTTCGAAACCATGTTCGGCGCCGAGGTGACTCGCGACGTGTATCCGCCCGGCACGCTGTATCCGGGGCAGATGCGCGTTTCGATGCGGCTCGGCGGCCAGAAGGTACTGGTGGCGCCGGCGCATCCGCACGATCCCACCGGGGCCGCGCCGCAATTCCCCTATTACGGCGTGGAGCATATCGGGCTGACGGTCGATGACGTCGATGCCGCGGTGGAGGAGTTGCGCGCGAAGGGGGCGGAGATCGCAATCGGCCCGCTGACGCGCAGTGCCGGGCTGCGGCTGGCGTTCGTGCGCGGGCCGGATGGGGTGATGGTGGAGCTGGTGCAGCGGTGATTATGTCATTGCGCGGAGCGCAGCAGCGAAGCAATCCCCGGCATGTGGAGGTACGGACGTTTGTGCGACCTCCCGCGAGGGATTGCTTCGGCCCTTCGGGCCTCGCAATGACATGGTGGGGCAACAACATGTGCAGCCGCGACAACTGTCACAATTGCCCCAAGATCAAGCGCAGCCGCGCTAGACTTTGCTCGCGTCCTCGGCAGGCGGCAGCACCGCCGCGCCAACCACGCGCAGGTCCGCCGCCTGCAACAGCAACGCGGCGCCCCGGCCCGCAGGGATGGGCGGCAACGGAACGCGGCGCGGGGCACCCTGCCAGGTGCCCAGCAAATTCGCATCGCGCACGATGTTGTACTCGGCCAGCCGCCGCCCACTGTTCTCGCCCGCACCGACCGCCGTGGAGCGCATCGGATCGAACGCCACGAGCAACGCCGATACCGGATCCGCCATCGCACCGATTTCCGCCATGACACCGCCTGCATCCCGACGCAGCGCCACCGGGATCGTTGTGGCAGGACCGCGGGCAACGGCGCTGGCAATCGCCGGGCGATCGGAGCCAACCACGATCGCCGCACCGTTCACTACCAGCGCGGGCGTATAGACGTCGTCACCCAGTCGTTTTGCATACGCTTCCTGCCGCGCGGTGGCGAAAGGCGTCGCGTAGGGATCACGCCAGCCAAGGCCGTTCCAATAATCCACGTGCCAGGCCAGCGCGACCACGCCTGGCCGGTGCGCAAGTTCGCCCAGCAACGCGTCCGCGGGCGGACACGAAGAGCACCCCTCCGAGGTGAACAATTCCAGCGCGACAGGGGGCGGCGCAGCCAAGGCGGGCCGGATGAAACCGGCCGCCGCCGTGGCCAGCAGCAGATGACGACGTCGCATGAATGCCCTCCGCGTTGTGCAGAAGGTCGGACTCGGGCGAAGCGAAGGCGTTACGCACCGGCCCCGTCATCCTCCCGCGGCGCTTCGGCCGGTTCGCTTCGCGACCCAGCCGGCCTCTGCCACACGCGGGAAAAGCACGCCCGGGGCAAGTTGTCTACGAATGGAACTGGTTGCCGGCGAGGGTTGCGGCGACGACACCCCTGCGGATGACGAAATCCGAGAAGCGCTCGCCCCCGCGCCGGTCCTCGGCATAGGCGCGGAACAATGGCGCCAGCGCGGCAACAATCTCGTCATGCCCGATCTGCTTGCGGTACAGCTTCGACAGCCGCGTGCCGTCGAATGCCCCCCCGAGATACAGATTGTACGATCCCGGGCCGGTACCGACCAGGCCGATCTCCGCCAGATAGGGCCGCGCGCAGCCGTTCGGGCAGCCGGTCATGCGGATGGCGATCTCGGCGTCGCGCAGGCCGCAGCGGTCGTATTCGGCTTCCAGCGCGGTGATCAGGTCCGGCAGGTAGCGCTCGCTTTCCGCCAGCGCGAGGCCGCAGGTCGGCAGCGCCACGCAGGCCATGGCGTTGCGGCGCAGGATGCCGGGTTCGGTCAGGCCGTGCCGGCGCAGCAGCGCGTCGATTGCCGGTTTGCGCTCCGCCGTGACATCCGCGATCACCACATTCTGGTTCGGCGTCAGGATGAAGCGGCCGTCATGTTGCTCCGCCACCGCGCGAAGCCCGTCCAGCAGCGCGCCGCCCACCCGGCCGTTCTCCACAAACGTGAAGAAATGCCAGCGGCCGTCATCGCCTGCCACCCAACCGATCACATCGCCCGACCGGGTGAAGGCGTAATCCCGCGCCGGCGCCAGGTCATAACCCAGCCGCGCCGTCAGTTCGCGACGGAACCTGTCCAGCCCATGCGTCTCGATGGTGTATTTCAACCGCGCGTGCTTGCGATCGGAGCGGTTGCCCCAGTCGCGCTGGATGGTGACGACCTTCTCGCACAGATCGACCACTTGCTCGGGCGTGGCGAAGCCGATCACGTCGCCGGTCCGAGGGAACGTGTCGGGCTCGCCATGGGTCATGCCCATGCCGCCGCCAACCGCGACGTTGTAGCCCACCACGGCGCCATTCTCGACGATCGCGATCAGGCCGATCTCGTGGGCGAACGCATCCACGTCGTTATGCGGCGGCACGGCGATGGCGATCTTGAACTTTCGCGGCAGATAGGTGCGGCCGAGGATCGGTTCGTCCTCCTCCTCGCCGCCCGCCACCTTCTCGTCGTCGATCCAGATCTCGTGCCAGGCACGCGAATGCGGCAGCAGATGCGCGCTGATCGCCTGCGCTGTCGCCAGCACCTGCGCGTGCACCGCCGGATGCTGCGGCAGCACCGAGGCGATCACGTTGCGGTTCACGTCACCGCACGCCGCGATGGTGTCGAGCAATGCCGCATGGATGCCCTGGATCGTGGCGCGCAGGTTGGTCTTGATGACGCCGTGGAACTGCACCGTCTGCCGCGTGGTCAGGCGCAACGTACCGTTGCCATGCTCTGCGGCCAGGTCATGCAGCGCGATCCACTGCGCCGGCGTCAGCACGCCGCCGGGGATGCGCGTCCGCACCATGAAGATGAACGCCTTTTCCATCTTCTTCTTGGCGCGTTCCGCGCGCAGGTCGCGGTCGTCCTGCTGGTAGATGCCGTGGAATTTCGTGAGCTGCTGGTCGTCCTCGGCGATGCCGCCGGTTTCCGGCCAGCGCAGGCCGTCCGCGATGGTGCCGCGCAGCAGGTGACTGTCGGCCTTGATGGTTTCGTTCCGCGACAGCGGCGGGCGTGACGCAGGGGAAGGTGACGCCGAGGAAGGTGACACAGGGGGGGTTGAGACAGGCGGCATCAGTAGACATCCCGAAGATAGCGGCGCGCCCGCTGCATGTCGTGCAGGTACGCCGCGGCGTTGTCGGCATCGCGGCCGGTCTGGTCGGCGATGATCTGCAGCAGCATGGCGTGCACGTCCTTCGCCATCGCCTTGGCATCGCCGCAGACGTAGACGCTGGCTCCATCCTGCAGCCACGCGAACAATTCGCGGCGCGCATCCCACATCCGGTGCTGCACGTAGATCTTCTGCCGCTGGTCGCGGCTGAACGCGACGTCGATGCGCGACAGCAGGCCGGATTTCAGCCAGTCCTGCCATTCGAGCTGATACAGGAAATCATGCGTGAAGCGCCGTGCGCCAAAGAACAACCAGTTGCGGCCGGTGGCGTTGGTGGCTTCGCGATGCTGCAGGAAGGCACGGAATGGCGCGACGCCCGTGCCGGGACCGATCATGATGATCGGTGCGGAAGGATCGCCTGGCAGGCGGAAATGCGGATTCGGCTTCAGGTACACCGGCAGCATGGTGCCGACGCCGCGGCGCTCGATCGCGTCCATCGACGCAACCCCCTTGCGTGCCCGGCCATGGCTTTCCCAGCGCACCGCGCCGATCAGCAGATGCGCTTCCTCGCCCACCGCGGCGCGGCTGGACGCGACGGAATACAGGCGCGGCGGCAAGGGTCGCAGCAGTGCGGTCAATTGCTCCGCGGTCAACGTGTGCGGCGCGGCGGCCAGCAGATCGACAAACTGCCGGTCGTGCAGGAATTCCGTGGCACGCGTCGCATCGTCGGTGATCACGCGCAGCGTCGCGTCGCCCGTCAGCCTGGCATAGTCGGCGATCTGCGTTCGGGTCAGCGTGGTGATGTCGAAGCGCTCGGACAGGGCGGAGGCCAGCGCGGCATCGCTGTCGAGGCTGGCGAGCCGCAGCACGTCCTCCACCAGCGCCGGATCGTTGCGCGGCACGAAGCCGAGCGAATCGCCGGGCTCATACGCAATGCCCGATCCCGCCAGCGACACTTCAAGATGGTGAGTCTCGACATCCGAGCGGGTACTGTTCAAATTCACCTGCGCCGTGATCTCGGCATGGAACATGCGGGCGCGATCGTCCGTTGCGCTGGGGCGAGCGAAATCCACGTGGATCACGGCCGCGCCCGGCTCCTGCGCCGGCGCGATCTCGCGCAGCGTGGTGTCGATCCAGCCGGCCGCGGGCTTCTGGTAATCCAGATCGCAATCGATGCGCGTGGCGATGCGGGTCGCACCCAGCGCCTCCAGCCGCGCGTCGATCTGCCTGCCGGTCTCGCAGAACTGCGCATAGGCGCGGTCGCCCAACGCCAGCACGGCAAAGCGCAGCCCGGGCAAACGCGGCGCGTTGTCGGCCATCAGGGCTGCCATGAACGCCTCGGCGCGCTGCGGCGGATCGCCCTCGCCCCAGGTGCTGGCGATCACCAGCAGGTTCTCGGCGTCCGCGATCCCGGCCAGCGTGGTATCCGCCATATCGATGGCCTTCGCCGCGAAGCCCAGCCGTGCGGCGCTCTTGCGTGCAGCGCCCGCCAGCGCCTCGGCATTGCCGGACTCGGTGGCGTACAAAATCGTCAGTTTCGCCTTCGCGACAGGAGTCGCGGCGGGAGCCGCAGGCGCCTCGGCCGCAGCCTGGAATCCCGCCACATACCCGCTCAGCCACAGCCGCTGCTCCGCCGTCGCATTCGACAGCAATCGGCGAATCTCGCCGAGCTGGTCTTCGGGAAACGGGGTGGCCAGCGCATTGCTCATGGAACGTCTCCTGCGGCGGCGCGGCGCGTTGGTACCAGCGTCACCGGGTCCGCCTGTTGCAAAGGGGTGATCATGTCGCGCAGCGCCAGCACCGGACCGATGACGATCAGCGTCGGGGCGTGCGGATCGAGAGCCGCGGCCGCAGCATCGGCGGTGGCAAGCGTCGCGGCCGTGACGCGCTGACGCGGCGTGGTGGCATCGCTGATGAAGGCAACGGCATCGTCCGGTGCACGGCCGGCCGCGACCAGGTGCCGGGCAATCATGCCGGCATGGCGGAGCGCCATGTAGAAGACCACCACGTCAATGCGCGCCAGTGCCGCGAAGTCCATGTCGTCCGGCAGCTCGCCCGACACGGCATGGCCGGTGGCAAATACCACGCTGCGGGCCAGCGTACGATGCGTGAGCGGAACGCCGGCAGCCGCGGTGCCGCCAATCCCCGCGGAAATGCCCGGCACGATGCGAAATGGAATGCCGGCGGCGGCCAGAGCCAAAGCTTCCTCGCCGCCACGGCCGAAGATCAGCGGGTCGCCGCCTTTCAGCCGCAGCACGCGCATTCCGTCGCGCGCCAGCGCAATCAGCTTCTGGTTGATACGCAATTGGTGCGTGCGGGCGCCACCCGCGCGCTTGCCCACATTGATCAATCGTGGCGTCACGGCGAGCGCCAGGATATCCGGCGGAACCAGCGCATCGTGCAGCACGGCGTCCGCGGTGTTCAGCGCGTGCAGCGCATACAGCGTCAGCAATCCAGGGTCGCCAGGACCCGCACCCGCCAGCCAAACGGACCCCGGCAAGAACTCAGGTGCGTGCAGGCGGGCGGCGGCGGAAAGTCTGGTCGGCACGAAACGGGACCTCGCAACAGCGGCCAAGGCCGCGACCGAGGACAGAGAAGTCTATTCTATCGCAGCGGCGCAATAGGGGCAGAAAAGAAAGATTATCCTTTCGACTGTGCCAAAGCACCCGAAAGAGTTTCCTCCCATCTAACGTGTTCAGAGGGCATTCAGCGCGGCGGCCGGCACGGTCGATCCGCCGTTCCCGCCAGCCCGCCGAACGGTCCGTCCGTCTCCATCACCCGCCCGGGCAGGTGATGCGGCAGCGCCGCGGCGATAATACCGGCTGCACCCGGCGGGCCGCCGATGATTGCCGCCGCCAAGCACGGCGAGGGGTCACGGACGGGTGATCCATGCAGCCATGAACCTCCTGCCTGTCCCCTTCGAGTCTCTTGCCAGGCCACATTGATATGTTATATCGTAGCATAAAGATGCCACCAGCCACACGGGCACACTCATCGCCGGCCGAGGCTGATGAGCATGAGCCGACGCCGATGAGCGCAACAGGCTCCGGGACCAATCAACCAGAGGGGTCGCCCAAGCATGTTGATCGATTGCGAATTGATGGGCTCGGAGCGGCGGCTTGAGCTTTGCGTTCCGGACGTCGAGCAGGCCTGGTCGTTTTATCGCGACATCATGGGCGCGCGGGAGGTGTTCCGCAGCGAACCTCGCACCGGCGACCCTTCAAGGATTGGCTTCACCATTGGCAAGACCGGCTTCACGATCACGTCGCCGGACAACGCCAGGTCTGGTGACGGCCGGCCCATTGCTTCCCTGCTTGCCGCAGACCTTGGCGCCACATTCGCGGCGATCGTTGTCTATGTGCAGGATCCGGTGACCGCAGCGCGGCGCGCCATCGACGCCGGCAGTCGGCGTCGGCCGGAGGCGGCATCCGGTACGCCGACCCATCGAGGGCATCCCGTCGAAGTGATCATCGATCCATTCGGCAATTCCTGGGCGCTTGCGAAGTCATAGGAGGATCGTCTGTGTCCCGCCGGGTTCGAGTCGCGGTGAATGGTTCGGGCCGCCCCGGATTCGGGCTGCGCTGCGATGCGGCGGCGTATCGCCTACCTTCGCTGCGGATTCCGTCAGAAGTCACATCTTCGCAGTGATCGTGCGTTCGCCGCGTTCCAGCCTGGCATCTTCAACAACGTTATAGCGGAGGTGCTGCCGGCATCATCCACAGGCATTGAGTACTGCTCCAGCACGATGCCTTTGCAACGCAACGGAACCACTTCAACCAACCCTGGAGGAGGAGGAAACCCATGACGATCTTCACACATGTCACGGTCGGCACGAATGACCTTGCCAAGGCGCGCGCGTTCTACGATGGCGTGTTAGGGGCACTTGGCTACAAGCGGCTGACCGACCTCGGCGAAAACGGCTCGATCTGGGGCCAGTCGGCGCCCGAGTTTTTCGTTCTCAAGCCGGCCAATGGAAAGCCTGCGACGTTCGCCAATGGCGGCACGATCAGCTTCGTGGCACCGAATCGCGCGGCAGTCGCCGCCTTCCACAAGGCTGCTCTCGCTGCCGGCGGGGTTGACGAGGGCCCGGTCGGGCCGCGCGGGTGGGCACCAAATGCGTACGCGGGTTACGCACGTGACCTCGACGGCAACAAGATCGCGGCTTATTGTTTCGCTGCCGAGTAGCACCCTCGGCGCATTCGGAAGGCAGGCCCGGCCGGCACACGCGCCAGCGATGGCCCGGGCCTGCTGAAGCACCGCTTTGGGTCGAAGGACCATGCCGCTGTCGCGGTAAGCTCTCGCGGGGGGGACAGCGGTCTGGCCCGGTCGCTATTTTACGCCGCGCCGCTCGGGTAATATGTATTCGAGCGGAAAGGGGAGGCGAGACATGATCAACCTGAGCGGTATCGGCCACGTTCTGTTGCGGGTCACCGACGAGGAAGCCTCGAAGCGGTTCTACCGCGACGTGCTGGGGTTTCGCATCGCCGAGCAAGACCCGGAGCATGGCGGCGTATTCATGACGCTGGGCGACGGCTTTCATACCATCGACGTTGTGCAGCATTCCGCACCGCAGGATGCGCCAAAGCCGCAACGCGGACAGGTCGGGGTCGGGCACATCGCGTTCAAGGTCGCCAGCTATGCGGCATTGCGCGAAGCCTACGCCCACTTGCTCCAGAACGGCGTCGAGATCCAGCGGGCCGCCGACCATGTGTGCCAGCGCAGCATCTATTTCGCCGATCCCGACGGCAACGGGCTGGAGATCTATTACGAGATGCCGCGCTCGCTGGAGCTGTTTCCGAACGGCCGCGGCGACGAGGACGAAGTGCTGCCGCTGAGCAATGCGGACGACCCGCTACCCCAGTGGCTCGTCGAGGAATGGCCTGGCCCCGCCGCGATGGCGAAGGTCGAACGGCTGCGCCGCCAGGCAGCACACACAGCGGGCGATTGACCTTCCCGGCCGGAACGCCGTTTGGGGCAGCGAGCAGCGCTTTGGACCGCGATCGTCACCTGGGCAGCCGCAATGGACCTTATACCAGGCAACATAATGATTGACGCACGACCGCCGCCCTCCGCGTCATGCCGGCGAAGGCCGGCATCCACGATTTCTTGCTGCGTGCTGCATAGGCGTGATAGGGGTAGGGAGCGCCGGTTGTCCCGACACCCCCTCCCTCCGAACCGGACTGGCAGATCTCCCGCATCCGGCTCTCCGGTCGGTGGTCTCACCCACAA
>Ga0335075_10018478_pt1 | contig 10332 bp, 12 predicted proteins | sample Lox_Sample_24_FD_206723 | JGI IMG/M metagenome (GOLD analysis project Ga0335075, IMG submission 206723) | Soil microbial communities from Loxahatchee National Wildlife Refuge, Florida, United States - Lox_Sample_2.4 | ecosystem: Environmental > Terrestrial > Soil > Wetlands | place: USA... | reverse complement strand
TGTGAGCCTGGAGGATCTGATGGCGGGGTTCCGCGGAACGTCGGGCGGCGCCACGGCGCGGTTCGCCGCGGCCCAGGCGGCCATCATTCGCGACCTGGTCGGCCAGGTCGTGGAGCTCATCGGGGCCGACGCGGAGGACGACAGCGCCACCGGGCCGGACGAGCGCACACCGGGGGAGCCCGGCCAGCGCGGGCCGGCCGACCGGCCGATCAGCGCGGACGAGCTTGAGGCGATGGTTGGGTTCACCGAGAACCCCGAGTTGCCGGACGATCCCGTTCTGGCTCGTCTGTTGCCCGACGCCTACCGTGACGACCCGGAGGCCTCGGGAGAATTCCGCCGGTACACCGAGCAAGGGCTGCGTTCGGGCAAGGCCGCGGCGGCCCGGACCGTGCTCGCGACGCTGCCGCCAGGCGGCGGCCGGATCCGGCTGTCTGAGGCCGAGGGGCAAGCCTGGCTGCGGGCGCTCAACGATGTCCGGCTGGCCCTCGGCGTCCGCCTCGGCGTCACCGATGACTTCGATGAGCAAGTGGCGGACATGGGGCCGGACGATCCTCGTTCGGCCTATGTCGGGGTGTACCAGTGGCTGGCCTTCCTGCAGGAGACCCTGGTTCAGGCGCTGTCCTGACCGGGCCGCGGCGAACGCGGCGGGTTACGCTCGCGTTCATGCTGACCTTGCCAGGCGAGCTGCGCGCCGCCATCATCGCGCACGCGAGGGCCGACCACCCGGACGAGGCGTGCGGGGTGATCGCCGGCCCCGCGGGCAGCGACCGGCCGGAGCGGTTCATCAAGATGACCAATGCCGAGCGCTCGCCCACCTTCTACCGGTTCGACTCGCTTGAGCAGCTGCGGGTCTGGCGCGAGATGGACGACCGGGACGAGGAGCCGGTGGTCATCTACCACTCGCACACCGCGACCGAGGCCTACCCGTCCCGCACCGACGTCTCCTACGCGAGCGAGCCTGGGGCACACTATGTGCTGGTGTCCACGCGCGATCCGGACACGGCCGAGTTGCGTTCGTTCCGCATCGTTGACGGAGTCGTCACCGAGGAGGAGGTGCGTGACCCGGTGGATGCGGCACCGGAATGATCCGGGCAAGCCGCCGGTTGCAACGCACGGAATTCCCGTCCACAAGCCGCATGATCAGGAGTGCTGTCCATGGCCATCGAGGTACGGATACCGACCATCCTGCGCAATTACACCGGCGGGTCGAAGTCGGTCGAGGGCTCGGGTGACACGCTGGCCGGCTTGCTGGCCGACCTGGATGAGCGCTACAGCGGGCTGCAAGACCGGCTGGTAGACGATTCCGGGCTGCGCCGCTTCGTGAACGTCTACCTGAACGATGAGGACGTGCGCTTCCTCGGCGGGCTGGACGCCCCGGTCAAGGACGGAGACACGGTCACCGTGCTGCCCGCCGTGGCCGGCGGCGGGACGCCCTGACCGGCCGCAAACCCATGCGTTATGACTCACTGCTCGACTCGCTCGGCCGGACCCCGCTGGTCGGGCTGCCGCGGCTGTCGCCCGGGCCCGCGGCGCGGCTGTGGGCCAAGCTGGAGGACCGCAACCCGACCGGTTCGGTCAAGGACCGGGCCGCGTTCTACATGGTGGCCCAGGCCGAGAAGGACGGCCTGCTGAAGCCGGGGTCCACGCTGCTGGAGCCGACCTCCGGGAACACCGGGATATCGCTGGCCATGGTGGCGAAGCTGCGCGGCTACCGGCTGGTCTGCGTGATGCCGGAGAACACCTCGGCCGAGCGCAGGCAGCTGCTCGAGATGTACGGGGCCGAGATCATCCCGTCCCCGGCGGCCGGCGGGTCCAACGAGGCGGTCCGGGTCGCGAAGCAGGTGGCCGCCGAGCATCCCGGCTGGGTCATGCTGTACCAGTACGGCAACGAGGCCAACTCCCTGGCCCACTACGAGACCACCGGGCCGGAAATCGCCGGCGACCTGCCGTCGGTCACGCACTTCGTGGCCGGGCTCGGCACGACCGGGACCCTGATGGGGACGGGCCGCTACCTGCGCGAGCACGTGCCCGGGGTGCAGATCGTCGCGGCCGAGCCCCGCTACGGTGACCTGGTCTACGGGCTGCGCAACATCGACGAGGGATTCGTGCCCGAGCTGTACGACGGGTCGGTGCTGACCTCGCGGTTCTCGGTGACCTCGGCCGACGCGCTGCGCCGGACCCGGGAACTGCTCGACCTCGAGGGGCTGTTCGCCGGGATCTCGTCGGGAGCCGCGCTGCACGCCGGGCTGGCCGTGGCCGAGAAGGCCGCCGCCGCTGGCCAGCGGGCCGACGTCGTCGTCATGATCGCCGACGGAGGCTGGCGGTACCTGTCCACCGGCGCCTACACCGGGACCCTGGACGAGGCCGAGGCCCGGCTCGAGGGCCAGCTATGGGCATAGCGGGCGCGGGCCGGGCATGAGCATCTTCGACGAGGCGACGGCGGTCAGGCGGGCGGGCCCGGGAAGGTACCAGGTCCGGCCCGACGAGCGGTTCGCCTTGGTGGCGCCGGGCGGTGTCACCCCGCCCGCGGTGAACGGCGGGGTGATGGTGGCGACCCTGCTGCGCGCCGTGCTCGACACCTCGCCGCACCCGTACCCGGTGGCGACCAGCGCTCATTTCCTGCGGGTTCCGCTGCTCGAGCCCGGCGAGGTCGAGGTGACCTGGCTGAAGCAGGGCCGGACGGCGGCGACCGCGCGCGCCGCGCTGGTGCAGGACTCGCAGATCGTTCTGGACGTGACCGTGACCACCGGGAGCCTGCCCGCCGAGCTCCCGCCCACCGGCCCCCCGCCCGCCGGGCCCTTGGCCAACGGCGAGCTGACGTGGACCGGCGAGCCGCCGGAACTGCCGCCGATCGAGGAGTGCGTCAACCTCGGCCCGTGGCGGGGCACGGTCGGCGCCGACGGCACCGCGGGCTACGCGGCTCACGTGGACCTGCGCATGGATCCGGCCACGACCGGCTGGCGCCAAGGCGAACCGTCGGGCGTCCCGGAGATGCGCGGGTATTTCGGGCTGCGCGAGGACCGGGACCCCGACGCCTACCTGCTCGCGGTCGCGGTCGACGCGCTGCCGCCGGTGGTGTTCGGCCTTGGCGCCGCTGGCTGGGCACCGACCGTGGAGCTCACCTGGCACATGCGGGCGGTGCCCGCGCCCGGGCCGCTGCGGGTGGCCGCGCGGTGCCGGCACGTCAGCGGCGGCTGGTTCGACGAGGAGGCCGAGGTCTGGGACGGGGCGGGCCGGCTGGTCGCGCAGGGCCGCCAGCTGGCCCGGGTCGGCCGCAGCACGCGACGGCCCGGGCCGGCTTGAGCCTGAGCCCGGGCCGGCCGCAGCCGCGCACGCAGCCAGGCGTGACGGTCAGGGCACGCTCTTGATCTTCCAGACCAGCACCGAGCCGAGGACCGCGACGATCGCGGTGCCAGCGAACAGCGTCGGGTAGCCGCCCAGTGATACCAGCGGCGCGGAGATCAGCGACCCGATGGCCGCCGGGCAGACCAGGGCGATGTTGATCACCCCGAGGTCCTTGGCCCGGTCCCTGGCGGCCGGCAGCACCTGGGTGATCAGCGCCTGGTCCACGGCCAGGTAGCAGCCGAAGCCGACACCGAACAGGGCCGCGGCGCCGATCGAGGCGGTCCACGTCTCCACGAACGTGAGCAGCAGCGCGGCTGCGGCGATCACGATGCCGGAGATCAGGACCATCGTCTTCCTGCGGCCGAGCCGGTCGGAGATGATCCCGCCGACGATGGCGGTGAGCACCACGCCGGCCGTGTAGATCACGATCAGGATCAGCAGCCCGTCCGAGGCGGTCTGGCCGGGGAAGAGCCGGGCGTAGTGGATCTTGTCCCGCAGGAAGTACAGCAGGTACAGGGTTCCCATCGCGATCGCCAGCGACATCAGGAACCTGGTGAACCAGGCCCAGGCGAAGTCCGGGTACTCGCGGGGGCTGATCCAGTACGAACGGGCCAGCTCCCGCCAGGAGACCGGCTTGCGGTGCTCCGCCTCCAGCGGGTGATCCGGCGTGAGCAGCACGAACGGCAGCGCCAGCGCCGCCATGAGCACCGCGAGCACCACGTAGCCGCTGGTCAGCCCGGTGAACACGACCACCACCAGGACCGTGCCGACCACTAGGCCGAGAGCCTGGGGCATCCCGACCCAGCCGGCCACGGTGGCCCGCTGACGCACCGGGACGTGGTCGGGGATCGCGGCGCTCAGGCTGGCGAACTCGCCGTTCTGGAAGGCGCTGAACAGCACCCACAGGATGGCCACGCCGGCCACCGTGCGCATCTGCGAGAGTAGCGCCAGCGACAAGGCCGACAGCACCACCATGCCCAGCGTCCAGCGGTGCCGCCGCCCGGCCATCCGGCCGAACGCGAACCGGCTCGTGGTGTTGTCGGACAGGGCCCCGGCGATCGGCGTGGCGATGCCGGACGCGATCGCGCCGACGCCGCTCACCACGGCCAGGGCGACGATCTTGCCGTGCGGCGCGATGTCCTGGAGCTGGGTGGGCAGCAGGACCTGCAGCGGGGTGTACGACGCCATCCACATGCCCAGGCTGGCCAGGGTCAGGCCGGTCACCCAGCCATTTCGCACGTGTACGGTCGGCTCGGCCAGGGCCAGGGACACCGCCTGAGCCTGATCGGTTGTCTGGTCGGCCATCAACCCTCCCGGTGGTGCACCCTGCAGGGATCATGCACCATCCGGGGACGATATTGGTAGATGGCCGCCGCAACTCCGGCCAGCGCCCCGCGTAGCCTGAGGTACCGTGCGGCTCACCATCGTCGGCTGCTCGGGAAGCTTCCCCGGGCCAGACAGCGCAGCATCCTGCTATCTGGTCGAGGCCGACGGCTTCCGGCTGCTGATCGACCTCGGCAGCGGGGCGCTCGGCGCCGTGCAGCGCCACGTCAGCCTGTACGAGATCGATGCGGTCTGCCTGAGTCATCTGCACGCTGACCACTGCCTGGACCTGTGCGACTACTCGGTGGCGCGCACCTTCCATCCGGACGGCCCGAAGCCGCCGATACCGGTCTACGCCCCGGCCGGGGCGGCCGAGCGGCTCGGCCGGGCGCTGGCCGCCAATCCCGCTGCTGGCGCCGGGCCGGGCGGCCACGATCCGGGCGGGATCGCCGGCACGTTCAGCTTCGCCACGCTCACCCCGGGGCTGATGGAGATCGGCCCGCTGCGGGTCACGGCCGCGCACGTAAATCACCCGGTGGAGACGTTCGGCTTCCGGCTGGAGCACGCGGGCCGGTCGCTGGCCTACTCGGCGGACACCGGCCCGGCCGACGCGCTGGTCGGGCTGGCCCGTGACGCGGACGTGCTGCTCTGCGAGGCGTCGTTCGTCGAGCCGGCCGGGGCGCCCGCCCTCCCCGAGAACCTCCATCTCACCGGGCGGCAGGCCGCCGAGCATGCCGCGCGGGCCGGAGTCGGGCAGCTCGTGCTCACCCACCTGGTGCCGTGGAACGACCAGGGCCGGACGCTGGACGAGGCCGGTCAGGCGTTCAGCGGACCGCTGTCTCTGGCTGCATCCGGGCTGGGCTTCACGCTCGAGTAGGGCCACGCGCCTACACTCCACTCCCATGCGGGTACTCGTCACCGGCGGCGCCGGTTTCATCGGCTCACACCTAAGCGATGCGCTCCTGGCTAGGGGCGATGAGGTGACGGTGGTCGACGACCTGTCCCGGGGCCGGCTGGCCCGCCTGGACGATCAGGTCATGCTGCACAAGCTGAGCGTGACCGACGCCGGGTCGCTGGCCGCGCTGGTCAAGCAGGTCAAGCCCGAGCTGATCTGTCACCTCGCCGCGCAGATCGACGTGCGCGTGTCGGTGGTGGCTCCGGCGGACGACGCGCTGACCAACGTGGTGGGCACCGTGAACGTGCTCGAGGCGGCGCGCATGGCCGACGCGCAGGTGCTGTTCTGCTCCACCGGCGGCGCCCTGTACGGCCGGGATGCGCCGATCCCGTCCATCGAGGACGTGCTGCCGCTGCCCGAGTCGCCGTACGGCATCGCCAAGTACTGCGCCGAGCAGTACGTCGTCCTGTACAACCGGCTGCACGGCTGCAGGCACACGATTCTGCGGCTGGCCAACGTCTATGGCCCCCGGCAGGATCCGGCCGGCGAGTCCGGGGTGATCCCGATCTTCTGCGCCCGGGTGCTGATGGGGGAGCGGCCGGTCATCTACGGCGACGGAACGCAGACCCGTGACTACGTCTACATCGGCGATGCCGTGGGGGCCTTCCTGGCCGCCGCCGGCCAGGGACGGCCGGGGATCTGGAACATCGGCACCGGGCTCGAGACCAGCGTCCTGGACCTGGCCGGCCTGATCGGCCGGGCGGCCGGGCGCAGCATCGACCCGGAGTTCGCGCCCGCGCGCCCCGGCGAGCTGCAGCGCAGCGCCCTGGCCGTGGAGCGGACCCGGCGCGACCTGGGCTGGACGGCGGCGGTCTCGCTGGCCGACGGCGTGCGCGCGGTGTACCAGTGGATCGAGGCCGGCGCGCCCGACCGGGTCGGCTACTGAGCGGTCCCGATACCCTGGTCGGCATGTCGCGACCAGACGGGCGCAGGCCCGATCAGCTGCGTGAGGTAAAGATCACCAGGGACTGGCTCGATCACGCCGAAGGATCGGCGCTGGTCGAGTTCGGCGCCACCCGCGTGCTCTGCGCGGCCAGCGTGGCCGAGGAACTGCCGCGCTGGCGCCGGGGCAGCGGGCTGGGCTGGGTCACGGCCGAGTATGCGATGCTGCCGCGGGCCACGAACACGCGCGGTGAGCGGGAGTCGGTCAAGGGCCGGCTCGGTGGCCGGACGATGGAGATATCGCGCCTGGTGGGCCGGTCGCTGCGGGCCTGCGTCGATGCCAAGGCGCTGGGTGACAACACGATCACGATCGACTGTGACGTGCTGCAGGCCGACGGCGGCACCCGCACCGCCGCGATCACCGGTGGCTATGTGGCGCTCGCCGATGCGATTTCCTGGCTGCGGCGTCACGGCGGAAAGCAAGGGGGGCGGGGGATCAAGGGCGATCCGCTGGTCGCCTCGGTGGCCGCGGTCAGCGTCGGGATCGTGGACGGGCAGCCCCGCCTCGACCTGTGCTACGAGGAGGACGTGGCGGCCGACACCGACATGAACGTCGTCTGCACCGGCGACGGCAGCTTCGTCGAGATCCAGGGCACCGCCGAGCGTGAGCCATTCGGCCGCGAGATGCTCGACGAGCTGCTCGGGCTGGCCGTTTCCGGCTGTGCCCAGCTCACGGAACTGCAGCGCCAGGCCCTGTCGCAGGGATGAATCCTCAAGCGGACGGTCCCGCCGAATCGCCGCCGTCACGGCTGGTCCTGGCCACCGCGAACCGGTCCAAGCTGGCCGAGCTGGCCCGGATCCTGGCGGCTGGCCGGGTCGGGGTAGCTCTGGTCGGCCTCGACGAGTTTCCCAGCGCGCCGGAGGTGGCCGAGACCGGGGCCACGTTCGCCGAGAACGCGCTGCTCAAGGGGCGGGCGATGGCCCGGTTCACCGGGCTGCCCACGGTCGCCGACGACTCCGGGCTATGCGTCGACGCTCTCGGCGGGATGCCCGGCGTGCTCTCGGCCCGCTGGAGCGGACGGCACGGGGATGATGAGGCCAATCTGCGGCTCGTCCTGGGCCAGCTCGCCGACGTGCCCGATGAGCGGCGCGGGGCGCATTTCCGCTGCGCCGCGGCTCTGGTCCTGCCGTCCGGACGGGAGCACGTCAGCGAGGGCACGGTCCACGGCAGGCTCATCCGCGAGCCCAGGGGAAGCAACGGTTTCGGCTACGACCCGATCTTCGTTCCGGACGCGTCGGAGCTGGCCCGGGGGAGCCGGCGGGGCGACGCCGCGTCTGCGGCCGGGCTGACCACGGCCGAGATGTCCCCGGACGCCAAGGATGCGATCAGCCACCGCGGCCGAGCGCTGCGTGCACTCGCCCCGGTCATCGCCGCCACGCTGGGCTGACCATCAGCGTGGCGGCGTCCGGGCCCGCGGCCTAGATGCCGCTGGCGCCGGTCTTGGGCAGCGTGACCACCTGGCTAGCGGGTGGCACCGCGATGTGCACCGGCTGGTTGATGGCGGTGACGTTGATGGTCACGTAGACCGGCTCACCGCTCACCGTCTCCGTCTCGATGACCCTTCTCACCTGGTGCTGGGCGTCGATCCAGGCGTTGAAGCGGATGTCGCCGCTGAGCATGCTCAGCATCGGCCGAACCGTCTGGCGGACGCTGGACGACAGCGCGCTGACGGCGGCCGACGGCGTGAACGAGCCCGTGTAGTGGGTGGTCTGGACTCCGTCGATGACCTGCGTTCCAACCGCACGCACGTTCTTCGACGCGGCCAGCATCTGGGCCTGTTCCAGCGGGTTGCCGTTCTGCGCGCTCTGGAACATCCGCGCGAGAGTCGACCCAAGGCTGCCGTTCAGGCCGGAGAACGGGATCTCCAGCCACGGCTTGCCCGTCTCGTGGGACAGCGCGGCCTCCTTGAGGTAGATGGCGCGGGTAGACATGATCTCCGTTACGGGCAGCGTGTGGCCGTCGGCCGAGATGCTGAGGTTCTCGTCGAACACCAGGCTTGGCACCCGCTGCACCTGAATCGTGCCGGTCGTGGTCTCGCCCGTGCCGCTGCCGAGCCGCATCGAGAACGTGCCGGCCATGGAATTCGCCCGTTGCGTGTCATCCGAGGCCAGGGTGATGGCCTGCCGCGCGTTCTGCGGCTGCGCCGCTCCGGTGGCCCCGGCCGTGCTGACCGCGCACCCCGCGAGCAGGGCAAACGCTCCACCGCAGAGGGTGACGGCGGCCAGGCGCCGGGGAGGAAATCGGTTCATAGCCACGCCCACTACCCCCTAACGCCACGCGTACTCGGGTAACTGCCCGGGCGTGGATGAGCTGACGGAACGCTGTCCGTCCCGTGGATCACGGTCAGACGCCGAGCTGGCTGGCCGACCGGATGGTCACCCGCCGTGGCCGCGGCAGCACAATGTGCACCGGCTGGTTGACGGCCGTGACGTTCGCGGTCACGTGCATGGTGTCGCCGAAGATCGTGTAGACCTCAATGATCTTCCGAGCCACGTGCTGCCCGTCGATCCAGACGTCGAACCGGATGGGACCAGTGACCAGCTTCAGCAGTGGCGAGAGCTGCGCGCGGAGGCTGGGCGAGAGCTTGGCCAGGGCCGACGAGGCTGTGAAGGAGCCCGTGTAATGGGTGGTGCTGACGCCGTTGACGACCTGTGTCCCGACCGCCCGCACGTTAGCCGCGGCGGCGAGCATCCTGGTCTGGGCCATCGGGTTGCCGTTCTGCAGGTTCTGCAGTAGCTGGCTAAGGCTGCTGCCCAGATTCGGTGACAGGGACGACAGCGGGATCTCCAGCCACGGCTTGCCGTGGCCGGTAAGCGATGCGAAAGCGGACGACTTCAGGTAGATGGCGCTGGTGTCGACGATCTCGTCCATGGCGTAGGACTGTCCATCGGCCGATACGTTCAGGTTCTCGTCGACGAGCAGGTCCGGCCGCAGCTGCATCTGGGCCGTGCCCGAGGTGGTCTCGGATACGTTGCCGCTGAGCTGCGCCGAGATGGTTTCGGCCACCGAGTTCACGCGCTGGGTCTCATCCGCGGCCAGGGTGATGGCCGCCCGGGCGGTGAGCGGCTTCGCGGACCCGGCGGAACCGGTGGGACCAGCAGAACAGCCAGTGATTAAGGCAACTACCCCGGCGCATAGCGCAGCCGCAGCGACTCGCCGCTGAGCTCTCCCGCCATTAACGGCCCTGCCCTTAACGGGCGAATGTGCTGAAACTGGTGTCATGCCGGGCATGTTAGCCGAAGTCTGGCCATGGCCGGGGCTCCTCGCCGGAACACTCTGGCCCGCGTCCGGCCCGCCGCCCGGTAGCGTTGGTCCGACCCGGTACGGCCGGGCTGCCCAAGGGGAGTGCTCATGACCGACGATCGGCTGGCGCCCGGTGATCTGGCGCCAGACTTCACGCTGCCGGACGCGGACGGAAACCTGGTGAGCCTTTCGGCGCTGCGCAGTGAGGGGCGCCAGGTCATCATCTACTTCTATCCGGCGGCGATGACGCCTGGCTGCACGAAGCAGGCTTGCGACTTCCGGGACAGCCGGAGCGACCTTTCCGGCGCGGGCTTCGCCGTGGTCGGCATCTCCCCGGACGCGCCGGCCAAGCTGGCCAAGTTCCGGGACAAGGAAGGGCTCACGTTCCCGCTGCTCTCCGACCCGAGCCGGGAAGTGCTCAAGGCTTACGGAGCGTTCGGGCAGAAGATGATGTACGGGAAGACCACGGTCGGCGTGATCAGGTCCACGTTCGTGGTCGGCGCGGACGGAAAGATCGAGCAGG
>Ga0335075_10018477_pt1 | contig 10333 bp, 10 predicted proteins | sample Lox_Sample_24_FD_206723 | JGI IMG/M metagenome (GOLD analysis project Ga0335075, IMG submission 206723) | Soil microbial communities from Loxahatchee National Wildlife Refuge, Florida, United States - Lox_Sample_2.4 | ecosystem: Environmental > Terrestrial > Soil > Wetlands | place: USA... | reverse complement strand
CGTTCTGCTCGGTGCCGTAGCCGTCGCCGGCCTGCTCGCTGAATGCGCCGGTCTGGCCGCCGGGGCCGCCGTCGACCTGCTGCTCGTTCTGCTCGGTGCCGTAGCCGTCGCCGGCCTGCTCGCTGAATGCGCCGGTCTGGCCGCCGGGGCCGCCGTCGACCTGCTGCTCGTTCTGCTCGGTGCCGTAGCCGTCGCCGGCCTGCTCGCTGAACGCGCCGGTCTGCCCGCCCGGGCCGCCGTCGACTTGCTGCTCGTTCTGCTCCGTGCTCATGTCCGTCATTTGAGTTCCTCCCCGATTTGGACGTACACCCCCCCCAGAGGCTCATTGATGGCGGCTGATACAAGGCAATTCCCCAACCTTGGAGGTGGGACAGCCCGGCGCTCGGACGGCTATTTCAGCGAGTTCCGCGCGACGGAAGAAGCGAGCCACCCGCCGCTGACGCGCCCCGCGGGCGGCTAGCCGCCGCCGAAGCAGACGAACGGGCTGAACTGCTCGATGAGGGCGGCTTCGGCCAGCGCCTCGGCGGGCCTGGTCCCAGCCGCGACCAGTCGGTGGTAGGCGGTCATCAGGCTGACGGCGCCCGCGTCGGCGACCCGGGTGACGCTCGAGATCACGGTCGCCGTCCCGATATAGAGGAGGGCCGCGGTGAAGCCGAGGATCTCCTCGCCCGGACGCGTGACGGTCCGCCCGACGTCGCACGATGACAAGACCACGTGCCGGGGAGCGGCCGCAAGCCGCTGGATGTCGTAGGCCATCAGCGGGCCGTCGGCCATGTCCAGCCTGGAGAACAGGAAGTTCTCGCGTTCGTGATGCCCATGCGCGGCCACATGGGCCAGCGGCGCGCCGTCGAGGGCATCCAGCGCGGCACTGACGGTGGCACTGTCCGCGAGCAGTGGGTGGCAACCCGGATAGGACTTGGCGATTTCGGTGACCTCCCGGACCGCATGCTCCAGATCCGGTCCGGCGACCAGCAGCGGCGGGGCGGCCGCCGTCCGCTCCGCCGCGGCCCGTCCGCTCAGCCAGGCGGCCAGCCACGAGGACGCGGACGGGCTGACCGTGACCGGGCGCCCGCGCAGGTCCGGTAGCACGCTCCAGGGGATGCTCGTCAGGGCGCCCGCCGCGACGAAGACCACGCCGTCATCGCCGAGCCACGATCGCAGTGGCTCGACGATCTCGGCCGTCAGCACTTGGACCTGGTGCCGGATCGACTCTCTGATCACGGCCTCGAGCCGGGCGGGCAGGAGCCGTCCGGCCAGGGTGTCAAGGTCGGCGTTCAGGCGCCTGGCCGCCTCGGCGGCCGCCTCGAAGTCGCCGAGCCCGACGAGGCGCACGGATCCGCGCCGCACGAGCACCGCGATCATCCGGCCGTGCTGGGCCAGGATGCCTACCAGGATCTGCCCGCTCTCCTCCAGGGCGGCGCTCACCTCACCGAGGCTTGACTGGGCAGTGGCCAGACCGCCGCCGCTGGCCTGCCAGTCGCGCTCCCTGATCTCATGCTGCAGCTCAGCGTGCCTGGCCACTAGGCGCGGGTCGCGTTTGCGCCTCAGCTCCGCCTCGCGGATCAGGTGGCTGAGCTGACGCAGCTCAGCCAGGGCCGCTGCGGCCTGCGGGTCGCCGGGCGGGCGCACCGGCCTGACCCGGAACGCCTGCGCCCGGGAGCGTTCCAGCCAGGCGAACACCAGCGGCGCGGAGTTCCGTTCCAGCGCCAGCCGCAGCCCGGCGGTGGCCAGGTCCGCGCCGAGGGCCGCGGTACCGGTTTGCAGGTCAACGCTGCCGAGCCGGCCACGCCGGGTCTGCACCAAGGCCAGGCCAGCCCGCACCTCGTTCAGCGCCGTGCCTGACCGCCCTTCCCGCTCTGCCAGTTCGGCCCGTGCCAACCGCCGTAGCAGGCTGAGGGCCAGCGGCTCAGGTGCCCCGCGACGCCGAACGGCCGCGAGCCGTCGCCTCGCCTCATCCACGCGGCCCGCCGCGAGCAGGGCCCGGGCCGCGAGCAGTTCGGCCATCTCCGCGTCCTTAGCCAGCCCGAGGCCGCGCAGCCGCTCGGCTATCTGCACTGCCTCAGCCGCGACGGGCGCCTGGCGGCCCGGCGCGATTGACCGTGCACGCAGCCGGGTGAGTTCTGCCACGCAGGCGGACGCGTCGTTGCCGTGCCGGAGGAAGCGGCGCCGCGCCGCTGTCGCACAGCGCCGCGAGACGGCCGGTTGCCCGGCGACGAGCGCTGCCTCCGATCGGGCCAGCTCCGCCTCCGCGAGATCGTCATCGAGCCGCTGCTGCCGAAACGCGGCCATGGCGCTGTCAAGCTCGCCGGCCGCGTCATCGGCCAGGCCGGCCGCCAGCAATGTGCGCGCCTTGTCCATGGCCAGAACCGGCAGGTAGCTGGGCGCGATGCGCCGGTAGGTGGCGGCGGCCGCGGTGAAGAGCTGCAGCGCGGCGGGAATGTCCCCGGCCAGCAGATCGCAGTAACCCAAATTGTGCAGCGCCTTGGCTGCGTGCAGCTCACCTGCCTCGTCGCCGCTGCCCGCGGTGACCTGCTGGCACCTGTTCAGGTCCCGCCGCGCCTGGCGTACCTCGCCCCGGTTGAGGTGGGCGAAGCTGCGGTTTAGCAGCGCGGCGGCCAGGTTCACGGTCTCCGCCGGATCACCATCGAGCAGGGTGATCGCGCCGCTGAGCGCGTTCAGCGCGTCGTTGTCATGTCCGGTCCGCAGGTAGATAAGGCCGCGCTGCTGTAGCAGCATGCCCCGATTCTCCGTCGGGGCCAGGGCCTCGGCCCGGTCAAGCAGCCCCAGCCCGTACTGGGCACGTCCCTGTTTGGCCTCCATGATCGCCAGGATCATCAGCAGCCGGGCGGCCAGGGCCTGATGCGCCTCGTGGACCTGCCGCGCGTCGGGCTGGTCGCCGTCTTCCGTCCAGCCCAGATGCCGTAGTGCGGCGCGGGCGTAGCGGGCGCCGGCCGCGGGGCGCCCCACGCTCCCCGCCCGGATGCTGCGCTCACGCGCCTCGCGGGCCAGCTTCTCGGCGCGGGCCAGCGAGCGCGGGTATGCGGCTGAGCGCGGATCGGCGCGGGGCATTCCGTCAGCCGCCCTCCCGGCAGCGAGTCACAGGATGAGCGTGGGCGTCACCACCGACAACCCCGCCCCGTTGTGGCCTGCCCCAGCTGGCCGGACGATGAACTGCGCCATTCCCCGGGGTACCCGGGCGAAGGCGAAGCGCCCCTGCTCGTCGCTGCTGACGCGCAGCGGATCCACGACGGTCTTGACCTCGACATCGCGGCGCTCCGGCGGCGCCAGCCAGCCGTCGATCCGGACCGTCCCGTCCGCATTCGGATCGATACGGATCATGACGGTCAGGCTTTCGCTGTCGAAGGTGATGGTGCGGCTCTGCTCCGTTCCGCGGGCCCCGGCGGCCGCCAGGTCCTCGTCGACGAGACGGGCCAGCTCAACCTCCGGGTCACGGAGCGAGAGGAAGAACCCGATCCGTTCCGGAAGATCCGGCGGCATGGGGTCAGCCGCCTGGAACATCTCGCGGATATCGTCGAGGAGCCGGAAATCGAAATCATCCAGCGGGCTGTCAGCCGACGGCCCGCGGCCGGGGTCCGCGTGCGTCATTACACATTCTCCTCAAGGCCGCCGTCGAGTACGGCGCGGAGCTTGGCCAGGCACCGGCCGCGAGTGGGACCAATACTCCCGATTTGCATGCCGAGTTCGGCGGCTACCGTCGCATAGTCCGGGCGGGGCACGAAGGCGACGATGCGCAGCAGTTCCTGGCAGCGTGGGGACAGCTGGCGGAACGCCGCCCACAGCCTGCGGTGCTGATCTTCGACGATGACCTGCTCCTCCGATCCGGGCCTCTCGTCGGGCAGTTCGGCGAACGACTCCTGATCGGCGGGAAGCTGCCTGCGCCCGGCCGCGCGCACCCGCCATGCTTCGCGCTTCGCGGTGACGACGAGCCAGCCCGCCAGCGCGCTCGGGGTGCGGATGTCGTCGAGGTGCTCGAGCAGGCGCATCCAGGTGACCTGCAGAACATCCTCGGCGTCGCTGGCACCGAGCCCGGCCGCCCGCGCGACCTGCCACAGCAGCGGGCTGAATTCGGTCACGAGCTCGCCGAGCGCCCCGTCGCTGCCCTGTCTGGCCGCATCCACCAGGGCCGCCACGCGGATCGCGCGGTCCGGCTGACTCGCCTGTACCGAGACCGGCCTCGCGTCGTCCACCGCGGTCACCCGATGCTGCGGGGCAGGTTGTCGTAGGCGGCCACTGCCCGCTTCCTTCTCTCCCCGATCCCGGGGGCGTCAAGCTTGAGCCCGGCCCCAGAACGCTCGGCATCCCCGAGCAGCGACCTGGTGATGAGCGCGGCCGCGTAGGGAGCCGAAAACGACGTGCCGCTCCAGACCGCGAAGCCGACCGAGAAGTCGTCCGGATCGAGCGCCTCCCGTCCGGGGGGCCAGTGTCCGGCTGGTTCCCGGTTGACGGGAATCCTGAGTTCGGGGGTCCGGCTGCCGTCAACGTCGGTCGGGTAGGTGCTGACCACGTGGGCGCCGGGCGCCCAGGAAACCACCCAGTCGCCGTCGTTGCTGAACATCGCCTTGGTGCCATTCACGTTGAGGGCCCCCACGCTGATCACGGGTACCTGGCCCGCTGGGACGGGCTGCCGCGCGAACGCAGCGGGGTAGAACCGGCGCTTCGAAGCATAATTTCCCGCCGCGGCGACGACAATGACCCCCAGGGAGATCAGCACCTTGATCGCATTCCATAGCCCGGAGTTCATCATCTGATCGCGCCCGGACTCGCTGAAGTAACCGAACGACAGCGAGAGGACATCGACCTGGGCCGCCAGGTCATCCGGGTCGGCCAGTGCGATCCGCTTGGCCAGGTGGCGCAGCGCGCAGATGATGTCGCCCTCGTAGAGAATGTCGTCGCTGCACATCACCCGGACGGCCAGGACCGTGGCTTCGGGGACGACCTGACGGAGGATCCCCGCGATAAACGTGCAATGGCCAAGAGCGTCATTGACCTCGCCGATCAGCGGAGTGTCCGCGACGGGGTCATCCCAAGCGTCCGCGATCACCTGGCGTGGCCTGCCGCCCTGCGCGGCCGCCCGCTTGCTCTCCTTGGCGATGTCATCCTGGATTCTGGTGTCGATCGCGACGAATCCGCCCGGCGTCATGGTGTAGCCGCCGGCCGCGTTCGCCGTTACCCCGAGCCACGGATGCTGGCGGACCCCGGTGTCCAGGACGGCGACCACCGGGCGCCGCCCATAGCGGGACGCGCACTCGCCGGCCGAGCCGCGCGGGGGCGGCTCGAGGAGGAGGTTGACCGGAGTCCGTGAGTCGCCGTCGAACAGGTAGGAGTCGGTGATGCCGGGCCCGCTGACGCTACTGCTGCCCGGACCGCCGGAAATGCCGCCCCCTCCCGGGGAATCGGCGGGGCTCCCGGTGATGAGGGGCGAGCCGATCAGCAGGTGCTCGAGCTGGATGCGGTCGACCTGAGTCTTGTCCAGTATCACGCGCTCCGCGTCAGCGGATGCCTCGTCACTCCGGACCTGGCTCCCCGGGACGGTCGCCGCGCGCAGCGCCTGCAGCGCGGTCCACGCGTCGATGTCCACTGGACGGCGATAGCCCGCCAACGGGACAAGGTTCGCGGGCCGGGGCAGCTGCCGCAAGGCCTCGAGGACCTCCTGGTCGCCGCGATCCGAGTCGAGGTCCGCGTCGGGGCCATCCCCGGGCGGAACGAGCTCCATCCCGACCAGCCCCAGGACCCCGTTGACGTTCGCGATGAAGTCCACATCCCGGACCAGATCGTCGGGGACCAGCAGCGTCATTGTCCGGTACACCGTAGCCCGTGGTCTCGGGTAACCGTCCACCATCGCGGCGCGGCCGGGGTCGAGTACCCGGGCGCCGTGCCGTTCTAGCAGCGCCGGCGGCAGACCGAGCAGGCCGGGCGCGGAGTCGTCGTCATCATCCCGTTCCGCCCCGTCGCCGTCGGAAGGCGGCTGGAAATACCATTTCATCGTCGGCTCCCGCGTACAGCGCACGTCGTCCTGGGTCTGCGGATCGCGGTAGGCCCACCCGGAATCCGGGTGGAAGTCCCCTAATCCAGTAGGAGCGGAGATGGCGCCGTAAAGTACATGACGACAATAACGAAATAATAACGATCTATCCGAGGTTCAGGGCGCTACTAGTAGCTTCTACAGTTATGTAGATGATAGCTACGCCATATGTGGGGGGAGAGGGACAGCCGTGCACGTCCTAGTGAGCGGCAGTCCCCCGCCGTTGCCCGGCTTCCTCAACTCCCTGGCCGGGCCTCTCGATCACTTCGGCTACTGGGCCGTCTTGCTCCTGGTCATGATCGAGGACTTCGGGATCCCCGTGCCCGGCGAGACCATCCTTATCGCCGCCTCGGTTTACGCGGGTGCGGGGCGGCTCAACGTCGTGGCGGTCGGCGTCATCGGCTTCGCGGCGGCCCTGATCGGCGACAACATCGGCTTCGCCATCGGGCATTACGGCGGCCGCGCGCTGGTTCTGCGCTGGGGCCGCTACGTGCGCCTCACCGAGGAACGGCTAGACAAGGGCGAGGCCTTCTTCGAACGGCACGGCGGCTGGATCATCGTGGTCGCCCGCTTCATCGAGGGACTCAGGCAGGCCAACGGCATTATCGCCGGGATTGCCGGCATGCGGTGGTGGCGTTTCCTGCTCTTCAACGCTCTCGGCGCCGCCTTGTGGGTCGGAATCTGGGTCAGTGTCGGTTACCTGGCCGGAAGCCACATCGACACCATCTATCACTACATCACCAGCTATTCCCTCTACGCGCTCATCGCGCTGGCCGTGCTGCTGGCGGGCTATATCGTCTGGCGCATTCTGCGCCGCAGACGCCGGAGTGTCGGCCGGAAGCCAGCCGGGCACAAGACACGCTAGAAAAGCCACCATCCTCCGGGGGCTGAGCGATGTGAGGCGGCCGGCGTGACGATCTTCTGGGCCCTGCTCGCCGCGCTCTGCAATGCCCTCAACGTCATCGCCCAGCATCTCGGCAGCCTCGCCAGCGCGAAGGAGTCGAAGGGCTGGCGCTTTGTCATCGCGCTGCTCCGGAACCCGATGTGGCTGGCCGGGTGGTGCGCGCTGGCTGGCGGGTTCGTGTTCCAGGCGCTCGCGCTGCACGTCGGACAGCTGTCCGTGGTCCAGCCACTGCTCGTCACCGAGCTTGTCTTCGCCCTGGTGCTGCGGCGACTCTGGCTACGCCAGTCCATCCGCGGCGTCACCTGGTGGGCCGCCGCGCTGACCTGCGTCTCGCTCAGCGTGTTCCTGGCCATGTCCGAGCCGGAGGGCGGCACGACCTACCCGGACAGCAGCGCCTGGGCGACGGGCGCGTGGGGTGCTGTCGGCCTCGCCGCGATCCTGGCGCTGCTGGGCATGCGGGGCCCCGTGGTCCGCCGGACGGTACTGCTGGCGTCCTCCGCCGCGGTGATGTGGGCGCTCGTCGCGGTCCTGGTCAAGACGATGACCGACACCCTGACCGAGTTCGGCGTGGGCGGCATGTTCGCGCACTGGCCGGTTTACGCGCTCGCCGCCGCCGGGCTCGGCGTGGAGGTTGTGCACCAGGCCACGCTGCGCGTGGGGCCGCTCAGCGTGTCCCAGCCGTTGCTGGTCATCGTTAACCCGATCGTGAGCATCGCGCTCAGCGTCTGGATCTTCCAGGAGCATTTCACCGCGGACGCGACACGGCTCGCTATCGGAGCTGTCGCCTTCGCCGCCATGTGCGTTTCCGTGGTCATGCTCACCCGGACGGCTCCGTCGACAATGTCCGCACACAGCGCTCCCGAGACGTCGCCCGCGACGGAAGCCTGAGCAAGCGATCCAGGCCGCCTTTCAGGTGGGCAGTATCGCTACGTTGTAATCGGCAAAGCGTTTGTCGTGGGTGACGACTGTCAATCCCTCCGCGAATGCCTGAGCGATGAGCATGCGGTCGAATGGGTCATCGTGATGCCGGCGCAGCCGACCTGCGGCGAGCCCGTGGGCGATGCTAATTGGCAGTGGGTTGAATCCGCTCGCGTCAACCTGCCCTTCAAGGTCGTCAGGTGCGGAGAGCTTGCCCAGCGCTTTCTTGATCGAGATTTCCCATGCACTGGCAGCGGACACCATGACGAGATTGGCCGGGTCGGCGATTGCGTCTCGCGCTTGATCGGTCAGACCCTCGTCCGCCAGCCACCACAACAGTGCGTGAGTATCGAGCAGCAGTCTCATGGACGCTCACCGCGGAACGCGGCCTCCAATCCGGGCGGCAACTCGTCAAAGTCATCGGCAATGCTGACCTTGCCCCGCCATCCACCCGGGATGCGGCGCTGTGAGGAAGCTTCGCTCAACGGGACGAGACGCGCGATCGGGTGTCCGGCCCGCGCGATCACGATCTCTTCTCCGGCGGCTACGCGATCTAGCAACTGCGACAGGTGAGTCTTAGCTTCGTAGACATTGACGCTCGCGGTCATGAGATGACAGTAAGTTATTTGGTCTAGTCTAGTCAAGTCAGAGATTAACCTGACGCGCTAGGTCAGCCGTTCTCCCGCGCGGATCGGGACGTCGATGGTGTTGTCCCTGGGCGCGAGCGGGCAGACCCAGCGGGGGTCGTAGCGGCAGGACGGGTGGTACATGAAGTTCAGGTCGATGACCAGGGCGTCGCCCGCCGACCCGAGGTCGGCTCCCTTGGCGGTGTCGAGCAGGTAGCGGCCGCCGCCGTAGCTTCCGTTCCCGGCGGTCGCGTCCCGGACCGGCAGGAAGAGGCCTCCCGCGTACTGGTCGACCCACCAGAGCGCCAGCCGCCTGCCGACCGGATCCGGGAGCGATACCCAGCCCACGTGTTCGAGGTGGGTGATGCCATCCTGCCCGGTGTCGATCTCCAGGCGCTGCGGACGGGTGACCGGCTCGACGGGCACCTCCCAGCGCAGGGCCGGGTCGTATGGCCAGTACGGCACCCCGGATGCCCGCATCGGGTCACCCGCGGGCAGCGGGCTTTGCGGGTGTGAGCGCATCATCGCATCCCGGCCCTCGCGCCACCGCGCGTGCGCGGCCGCGGGATCCGCCTGATTTCTCACCCCCGCGTACAGGGCTGCGTTCGCGCGTCGCCAGTCGGCCAGCTCGAGGGCGGTTACCGGATCCATGTCTCCCTCGCTATCACAGGAGCAGAACGGAGAGCGGCAACCGCCGCCCGTTCGGATAATCATTGTCGTGCCTGACCGGGAAGAGAGCGCCACCTCGTTCGGGAACCTTGCCGATCGCTACGACCGGGTGCGGCCGGGACCAGCGCCGGCCGCGGTGGACTGGCTGGTTCCTGCTGGCTGCGGTGTCGCCGTCGACCTGGCCGCCGGGACGGGCCTGTTCACCCGCGCGCTGGCGGGCCGGGCCGGCCAGGTGGTCGCCGTCGAGCCCGACGAGCGGATGCGGCAGGTGCTCGCGGCGCGGTCACCGGGGGTGCGGGTCCTTGACGGCCGGGCCGAGGACATCCCGCTGCCCGACGGCTGCGCCGACGCGGTGCTGGTGTCGCACGCGTGGCACTGGTTCGACGCCGGGCGGGCGGTCCCGGAGATCGCGCGGGTGCTGGCGGACGGCGGCCGCCTGGGCGTGCTGTGGACCAGCCGCGACCGGGCGCACGACTGGGTGGCCGAGCTTGACGTGATCCGCTCGCCGGAGCAGCCGCGCACCAGGGACCAGGCCATGGAACAGCTGTCGAGGCAGCACACGGTCACGCTGCCCGACGGAGCCCCGTTCGGCGCGGCGCAGACCGCCTCGTTCGGCTTCGAGCGGGTGATCTCGGTCGCCGACACGCTGGACTGGCTCGCCACGGCCAGCCAGGTCATCACCGCGGACCCGGCGGAACGGGCGGCGGGCCTCGCCCGGTCCCGCGCGGCGCTCGAGGCCCGCGCCTTCCGGTCCGGTGACGCCGAACTGGTCAGGATGCCCATGCGGTCGTGGTGCTGGCGAGCAGAATTGGTGCGTGACTAACTACGGTGACGTGCAGTTCGGCATTTACCTCGACGGCCTGAGCGGCAAGCGCCCGGCTTTGCCGATGTCCTACGCGGAACTGGAGCGGCAAGCCGAGCAGGCCATGTCGCCAGAACTGTGGTCGTACGTCGCGGGCGGCGCGGGAGACGAACGGACCCAGCGCGCGAACGTGCGGGCCTTTGAGGGCTGGGGGCTGATGCCGCGAATGCTCGCGTCGGCGGCCGAGCGCGACCTGTCGGCGGAGTTGTTCGGGCGGCGCTTCCCGACGCCGCTGCTGCTCGCGCCCGTCGGCGTGATCGGGCTGTGCGGCGAGGACCTGCGGGGCGACCTGGCGAGCGCCCGGGCCGCGG
>Ga0335075_10018476_pt1 | contig 10334 bp, 8 predicted proteins | sample Lox_Sample_24_FD_206723 | JGI IMG/M metagenome (GOLD analysis project Ga0335075, IMG submission 206723) | Soil microbial communities from Loxahatchee National Wildlife Refuge, Florida, United States - Lox_Sample_2.4 | ecosystem: Environmental > Terrestrial > Soil > Wetlands | place: USA: Florida... | reverse complement strand
GGGCCTGCCCGTCGTGACCTCGCCGGTGTAGGCGCGGAAGTGCAGCGCCGAGGCATGGCCCGCGCCATGGTGCAGGGTGATGTGCGCGACCGGGCCGTCGGTGGCCAGATCGTTGCGTCCGCCGGTATGCCAGTTCCGGTCCGCGACCGGGAAGTTAGATCCAGCGATCTCAATGCGGATCTGGTGACCGGGCGGGAAGTAGTTGGCGGTCGTGATGCCTGTGACCTCGACGCGGTAAATCTCGCCGGGCACCAGGTTCGCGGGCTGGCCGAAGCCGTCGCGGTAGCGCAGCCGCAGGCCGCTGTCGGCCAGGTTGTACGCGGTCCCGTCGGGATAGACGTCGACGAGCTTGACGAACACGTCGGCATCCGCCACATCGGCCGAGACGTACAGCTCGGCCCGGACGTCGCCGACGATCGACACCGGCTCGTCAAGCACCGGTGTGCTGTAGACCAGCACGTCGGCCCGGCATTCGGCATCCCGCTGATCGACGCAGACCGGGGTATCCATGGCGAGACCACCGCCGATCGACGGCACCGGGTTCCGCGGGTCGGCGATGAACTCGTCCTCCCCGGCCACCCCGGCCGCCGCGGGCGCCCCGGGCGACGCGGGCGACGCGGGCGCCGCGACCAGGGCGCCATCGCCCCACAGCGTGTTCGCCGACTGGGCGCTGGCCAGGAACAGGGTCCGCTCCTCGGTCTCCGGCAGCGGCCACGAATCCCCGGTCAGCCAGGTGGCCGCGCCCATGAGGAACACCTGAACCTTCGGCATCGGCTGCCACGGCGCCGGCTCGTCGCGCAGGAACCGGTCAAACCACGAGATGACGATCTCGTCGTAAGGAAAGCGGGTGTCGCCCATGGGCCGGTCGCCGAGGCGGGCATCCGGCCCGGTGGCCAGCATCGCGCAGTGCCCGGTCGGCGCCATGATGAGGTACTGGTCGGGATGGTGCTGCTGGAACTCGAACAGCTTGACCGTCTCGTACGCGCCGATGTCCATCCACCCGTTGATGTTGAGCGATGGCGTGGCCCCGGTATGGCTCGCGTCGATGAGGTCGACCTTCCGCCAGGCCGGCCCGGCCGGCTCCTCGGCCAGGTGGGTCTCATAGCCGGTCGTTGGCGCGCCCATGCGCCGCAGCACTTCGCCGCTCGGCGGCTGGCGGGCTGATTTCTCCAGGGCCCGGGCGTACTCGGGATCACGGAAGTCGGGCACGCTGACCAGAAACCGGCGGAAGATCCGCGACAGCTCATCGCCGTCCGCCGTGGCGGGCAGCTTCGGGCGCCAGCGGATCCCGAACGGGGCAAACCAGAGCGCCCACGCCTTGATCATCGGGATGCCGCCCCGGTAGAACAGGCCCTTGGTTCCCTCGGCTCTGGGGATGTCGCCGATGCCCGCGCCGGAACTCATCGCCACGCAGGCGCGCAGCGCCGGATGACCGATGGCGGCCAGCTTGAGCTGGTTCTCGGCGGTCGAGGAGCACCCATGCAGGCCGACCCGGCCATTCGACCATTCCTGCGCGCTTACCCAGTCGAGGGTGTCCTGAGCGTCTGCGGTCGTGCCGGTGAGGAAGCCGAACTCGCCCTCCGACCACTCGCTCCCGCGCTCGTTCTGCACGATCAGCACGTAGTCGTCCTTGAACTGCGCGGTGTGCATCGGCCGGAACTTGTCCGGAAACGAGGTCACCTGGTACGGCGTCCGGACCAGCAGCGTGGGGTAGCGCCCGGCCGCACGCGGCCGGATGACGACGGTGGCCAGCCGCACCCCGTCCCGCATCGGCAGCATGACGTAGTCCACGCGGTAGCGCACGGTGTCAGCGCCGAGCTCGCGCGCCGCCGACTCCAGCGCCGTCGGCGGAAGGAAGTCTTCCCGCTGGTCCCGGTCGGCGTCATCACCCGCTGCCATAATCCTGAACGTTACGCGCCCGCCGGGAGCCTCTGGCCCGTCAGCCGAAGTCCCCGACGCAGAACTCGTTGCCTTCCGGGTCGGCGAGCACGGTCCAGTGATACGCCGCGCCGTCCTCGCGCCACAAGACCCGGGCCCCCAGCCCGACCAGCCGGTCCACGGCCTCCCGTTCGTCCGGCACAGCCACGTCGAAATGCGCCCGGTTCTTGCCCGCCTTGGGCTCGGGAACCTTCTGCAGGAAGACACGCGGCTCGGCGCCGTCGGGATCGCGCAGGACCGCATAGCCCTCGTCGCGCTCGCCCACTTCGTAGCCGAGCGCCGCAGCCCAGAACTCGACCATCGCGTCCAGGTCGTTCCCGTCCAGGGCGATCTGCTCGACGTGGTACCGCGCCATCCTGCGATGTTATCCACCGGGCCAGCCGTCGCCAGGGGGCAGGCCTTCAAGGATCTTGAACGTGACGCCACGGGCCCGGTATCGGCCCGGCGGCTGGCCGTGGTCCGGTGCGGCCCGCCCAGGGCGGGGGCTTGCCGGCACCGTTGACTTATCAGGATGACAGGTTATTATAACTTTTCTCATGGAGCGAACTGCCACCCAGCCTGGCGGGGGCCCGCCGCATCTCCCTGGCGCGGGCCCGCGGTACCTCGTGGTGTCCCGGTCCAGCCCGCTGCCGCTGTACCACCAGGTAGAGGTGGATATGAGGCAGCGGATCGAGTCGGGTGAGTGGCGGCGCGGCGAGCAGATCCCGACCGAAGCCGAGCTGTGCACGATCTACGGAGCAAGCCGGGTCACGATCCGGGAAGCGGTACGCCGGATGACCGATGAGGGCCTGCTGGTCCGCCGCCGCGGCTCAGGCACGTTCGTCCGCGAGGCACGGATCACGGCTGGTGCCCGAGGCCTGACGTCATTCACGGAGGAGATGGCGGAGCTGGGTTTGCGCGGCGAGAGCCGCGTTCTCAGCATGGCCGTCCGGGCGTGCGACCCTCCCGTCAGCGACAGGCTCCGGCTGAAGCCGCGGGCCGAGGTGATCGCAATCAGGCGGCTGCGCCTGGCGGGCGGCACGCCGATGGGGATCCAGTGCGCGTACCTGCCCGCGGATCGTTTCCCCGGCCTGGACAAGATCGACCTCGGCAGCGGATCGCTGTATGCGGCGCTGGCCGACCGGTACGGTGTTGTTCCCGTCGAGGCGGAGGAGACCTTCGAGGTCGCGCCGATCCGTGCCCCCGATGCGCGGCTGCTGCAGGCTGCCGCGGGGTCTTGCGGGTTCCGTGTTGAGCGGCTGACCTTCGACCAGGACGGCGCCTTCGAGTTCGTCACCTCAATCATGCGTGGCGATCGCTACCGCGTGCGGATTGGACTTCGCACACAGCACTAACCGACTGGCAGCAGAACAGGAGCATGACCTTGACTGACGACTTTCTCGGCCACCTCCAGGCGGTGCTGCATGAAGTGCGGGAAACACAGCGCGAGGCATTCGCGGCAGCGGCCGACCAGATAGCTGGCACGCTTCAAGGCGGCGGGCTTGTTCATCTGTTCGGGAGCGGTCATTCCGTTATCCCGGTCATGGACGCGTTCCCTCGCTACGGCGGCTTCGTCGGGTTCAATCCGCTGATGGACCCGCGCCTGATGTGGTTCAGTGTGCTCGGGCCGGGCGGCGTGCGCGAGCTGCTCTGGCTGGAGCGAACCGAGGGTTACATCGAGCGGTTCCTGTCGCACGAGCCAATTTCGCCCGGCGACACGCTCATCGTGTTCTCGCACGGTGGCCGGAATGCCGCGCCGGTCGAGGCGGCCATGTACGCCCGGGACCATGGCGTGACCGTGATCGCCGTCACTTCCAGGCAGAACCTGTCCCGGCCCGCTGAGCATTCCTCCGGGAGCCGGCTGGCCGACATAGCCGGGCTCGTCATCGACACGTGTGTCCCGGTACAGGACGCGCTGGTTGATGTCGAAGGCTGGCCGGCCCCGGTGGCCGGGGCATCCACGATTGTGGCCTGTGCCGTCGTCGGTGAGCTGATCACGCTGGTGGCCGAGCGACTTGCCGCCAAGGGCGTCACGTTGCCGACCTTCGTGTCGCCGACCGTTCCGGGAGCGAGCGTGCGGTCGAACGACCACGTGTTCGCGGCGCACCAGGAGCGGCTGCGGGAGGCGGCGCGGCGAGCGTCACTGCCTAGGAAAGGGAGCCGGGATGAGTAGTCAGCCAACCGCAGTGCGCCGTGCCGGGGAATCCGGCCAACTGCACCGGGGCGCATTGTCCCTTACTGGCGCCGTGATGCAAGGCGTCACCCACATCGCACCCACGGCCGGGGTGATTCTTATCCTCCAGGCCGAGGTGGCCACGATCGGGCTGGCGACGCCGTTCGCCTTCGTGATCGGTATCGTGCTCATGCTCCTGGTCGGCATCTCGCTGGCTCAGCTCGCTCGTTATCTCCCGTCGGCCGGCGGCTTGTACACCTATATCAGCCGCGCTCTGGATGCGCGTGTGGGCTGGTTCGGCGGCTGGATGAATCTGCTTTATGACCCGTTTGGCACGGCCATTGACCTGGCTGCGCTTGGCTATGTATTCAACGCGGCCCTCTCCGCGAACTATCACGTCAACTTCCCATGGTGGGCCACCTTCCTCATCGCGGGCGCCATTGTGACACTGGTCATCTACCGGGGAATTGAGATCACCGGCCGGACGCAGGTGGTCCTGGGCGGTCTCGAGATCTTGATCCTGCTGGCGGTCTCGGTGCAGGCGCTGATCAGCCCCGGCACTGGCGGGGTCACCGGAGCCCCGTTCAACCCGGCCAACGCGACCAAGGGGAGCGACCTGTTCGTCGCGGTCATCCTCGCCGTGTTCACGTTTACCGGCTTCGAGTCGACCGCACCGCTGGCCGAGGAGACCGCTAACCCACGCCGCAACGTGCCCAAGGCCATGCTGATATCGCTCGGGATTGTCGGCGCTTTCGTCATCTTCTGCCTCTGGGCGATGATGATCGGCTGGGGCACCTCGCACCTTTCCAGCATGATCACTTACAGCGGCAACCCGGTGTTCGATGTCGCGCACCGGCTCTGGGGCCCGGCCTGGGTGCTGCTCCTGCTCGCGATCGTGAACTCGCTGCTGTCCGTCTCGATCGCCACCAGCACGTCATCGACCAGGGTCATGTACGCGATGGGGCGCAACGGCGCGCTGCCCAGGTGGTTCGGGCACATCGACCGGCGATTCGGCACCCCGCGTAACGCCATCATCGCCCAGACCATACTGACGGCCGGGCTCGGCCTCGGGCTCGGCTTCGCGATGGGGCCGTTCAACGAGTTCCTGATGATCGGCGTGGCCATCACCGTCGGCCTGGCCCTGCTCTACATTCTGTCCTGCCTGGGTGTCGTCAAGTTCTTCCTGACCGAGAAGCGCCGGGCATTCAACCCGATCCTGCATCTGGTGATCCCACTGGTCGCCGCCGTGACCGTAGGATTCGTCCTGTACCACAACGTGATACCGGTGCCGGCCTACCCGATCAACATCGCCCTGCCCCTGGCCGGGGGCTGGGTGGTGGTCGGGATCGTGTCCACCGTCTACCTGGTGCGGACGGGCAAGACCGGCTGGCTGGACAAGGCGACGAGGGTGCTCGACGAGCCGGCCGCGACGGCCGACGGGGCGCAGCAGGCTTCGGAATCCTGATGAGCGAGCCATCGCTGCCGGCCGGCACGTCCGGGACAACCCGGCCGGCCTTCGCGGTGGGGGTGGATGTCGGGGCAACGAAGATCGCCGCCGGCGCGGTGGCCACGAACGGCCGGCTGGCCGGCAGCGTCTGCGTTCCGACCCCCCGCAGCGACGCGCGTGCCCTCCTGGACGCTGTCGTGAGCCTGGTCCGCGGCGTGTGTGAGGCAGCAGGCGGGCACCCGGCCGGAGTCGGCGTCGCGGTCGCAGGCGCCGTCGATCCGGCCCGCGGCGACGTGCACTACGCACCCAACATTCCGGCTTTGCATGAGTTTCCGCTGCGTCGCCTGCTCAGTGAGGCGGTCGGCCTCCCGGTCCTCGTCGGGTTCGATGGGCATCTCACCGCGCTCGGCGAGCACCGGATGGGCGCAGGCCGCGGCTGCCGGAACATGGTGCTGCTGACCGTGGGGACCGGAATTGGCGGTGGGCTGATTCTTGACGGCCGGCTGTACCGCGGCAGCGACAACCTGGCCGGCGCAGCGGGATGGATGGTCGCCGACCCGGCAACGGTGGACGCTGCGGGCTCGCGCTCGGTGGGCAATCTTGAGAACGTCTCGGCCGGCCCGGCGATTGCGGCCGTCCACCGCCCGGCGGGTATCGGCGATGGCCACACCAGTGCCGAAGACGTCCTGGCGGCAGCGCGCGCGGGCGACCAGGATGCTCAGGAGGTGCTCAGCGAGGCCAGCCGGTTCCTTGGTCACGCCGTGACCGGAATCGTCAGCCTGCTCAACCCAGAGAAGGTGATCATCGGCGGGGGGCTAGGCAGCACCGGAATCTTCCTCGCCCCGGTCAGAGCGGCCGTCGCGGCGTTCGCGCAGCCCACCAGTGGCCGCCGGGTCGTGATCGAAACCGCCGCGCTTGGCCCGGATGCGGCACTGGTCGGGGCGGCATGTGCACTGTTCGAGGAGGTGCAGGAATGGCCGCCAGGCCCGGAGTCCCGAAGCTGATGGTGGTGGGAGCGCACGCTGGCGACGGCGAGGTGATGGCGGGGCCACTCGTCGCCCAGCATGCTGCTGATGGCGGAATGGCCACCCTGCTGCACCTGACACTGGGCGAGCGCGGCCATCCATCCTTGCCTGGCCCTCAGTATGGACTGCAGAAGCACGATGAGGCACAGGCGGCCGCGTCGGTTCTCGGGGCTGACGTCAGGATCGGTGAATACCGCGACGGCGAGCTGGCGCCGAGTCAGGAAGCGAAGCACGCAGTGGCACAGATCATTGCCGGCGAGCGACCCGACGTCGTGATCACGCACGGCGGAGGCAGCTTCCACCGCGACCACGCAGCATGCCATGAGATCGTTTCGGAGGCAGTCTTCTACGCGGGCCTGGCTGATCTGTGGCCCAGCCGCCGCCGGCACATCGTCAAGGCCGTCTACTTTGCCGAGAACTGGGAGGACCAGCGGGACTTCGCCCCCGACCTCTACATCGACACGTCCCGTGGCCACGCCACGTGGCTTGAGGCGCTGCGATGCTATGAGCTCTTCAGGGGCGGGCTGTCAGCCTTTCCCTACCTGCGCTACTACGAGGCGCTCGCGGTGGTACGGGGCGCCGAAAGCGGGACGGATTACGCCAAGGCGTTCTCTGTACCCCCGGAAGCCCGCCGGACAACGGTGCCCGGACTACTAGGCGAAATCCCGCTGCCGGTGATCACGGGATCGTCCATCATCACGCACCCACATGACCGCTAGCGGATTCGCCCGGCCGGGGTATGAGAGTGTTTTCGAGGCCTTCGAGCGCAACCTGGCCAGCGGCAGCGAGACTGGCGCGGCATTCACGGCGGTCAGGGACGGCCAGGAAATCGTCAGCTGCTGGGGAGGCCTGGCCGACGGTCAGCAGGGCGTGCGGTGGACGGAAGACACGCTAGCGGTGATCTTCTCCGGCACCAAGGGCCTGCTGGCCGCGTGTGTGCTGCTGCTGATCGACCGCGGGCTGCTCGACCTCGAGGCCCCGGTCTGCCGGTACTGGCCAGAATTCGCGGTCGACGGCAAGAGCGCTATCCGGGTCCGCGATTGCCTGTCGCACACAGCCCGCCTGCCGGGGATCACGCAGCCAGTCACCGCCACGGAGATCACCGACAGCGCCCACATGGCACGCGTGCTAGCGGGACAGGCACCAAACAGCGACCCCCGGGCAGCCCTGGCCTATCACCCGCTAACTTTCGGCTGGATCTGCGACGAACTCATAAGAAGAGTCGACGGGCGAAACGCAGGCGAGTTTCTCGCCGGCGAATTCGCCGGCGCCATGTCCCGGGACATCTGGATCGGCCTTCCAGCCGACCTCGAACAGCGGGTCTGCCGGCTCGAACTTCATCCGTCGTGGCCCGCCGATGCTGAGGCAAGCCCGCAGTCTCACGATCCACTGTGGCGGGCAATTAACGCCAACCCGCCTGTTTTCGACCGCAAGCACTTCCCATGGAACTCTCGCCTTTACCATGCGGCCGGGATACCGAGCGCCGGCGGCATCGTCAGCGCCCGGTCAATGGCCCAGTTCTACGCACACCTGCCGGAGATGCTGTCCGCGCAGGCTCTCCGCGTCGCGCGGACGCCGCTGGCCACCGGTATCTCCGCGCTGACCGGCGAGAAGATGCGCTTCAGCGCCGGCTTCCAGTTGCAAGTCGACGACCGGTTCGGCCCAGTTCCCGAGGCCTTCGGCCACGGCGGCGCGGGCGGCTCGCTGCACGGCATCTGGCCTGAGCAGCGCATCGCCTTCTCCTACGTGACCAACCTGCTGCGCGACGACGACCGCGCCAATGAGCGTGCACACTCGGTACTTCGTGCGCTCTGCTCCGCCGCCGGGCTTGGATACGGTTGACGCATGCCGGTCGGAGCAAGCGGCGGTGGCCGGCCCGCGGCAGCCCGGGGAACAGACCGCCAGCTCTCCGCTCTGGCGCAACGGGCAGCGGCGAAAACGCGCGCGGTGTCGGGGAGCGTCCACGACCACGTCGTCGTCACTCCCCTGACCGTCCTGGGAGCGGCGACCGAAGAGTGCGGTACCGAGATCCTGCTTAAGTGCGAGCATCAGCAGAAGACCGGATCGTTCAAGGTCCGGGGCGCGCTGGCCAAGCTGCTGAGCCTGAGCGGCGAGCAGCGTGATCGTGGCGTGGTCGCCGCGTCGAGCGGCAACCACGGGCTCGGCGTGGCGCACGCCCTGTCTGTCCTGGGTGGGAAGGGAATCGTGTGCGTGCCCGGCCACGCGTCACCGGTCAAGGTCGCCGCGATCCGCCGCTATGGCGTTGACGTGCGCGTTATGGGCCGAGAGCCTGCCGAGACCGAAAGCCTGGCCCGGCTTCTGGCCGCTGAGGCGGGGATGGGCTACATCAGTCCCTATAACGACCTCGACGTTATCGCCGGCCAGGGCACGGTGGGCGAGGAGATCGTGCAGCAGCTTGGCGGCCGGACCGTGGACGCCGCCGTCGTCGCCGTCGGCGGGGGCGGGCTTATCTCCGGGATCGGTGCCGCCATCAAATCGGTTCGGCCCAGGGCGCGGATCATCGGTGCGTCCCCCGTGAACGACGCCGCCATGGCCGCCTCGGTCCGGGCCGGCCAGGTCGTCCAGGTCGACGCCCGGCCGACGATCAGCGACGGGACGGCCGGCGGACTCGAAGCAGGATCAGTAACGCTGCCGCTGTGCGCCGAACTGGTCGATGAGTGGGTGCTCGTCACCGAGCCAGAGATCCACTCCGCACTCCGGTTCATGATCGATACAGAGCACCAGCTGATCGAGGGGGCTGCCGCGGTGGCCGTGGCGGCGGGACTGAAGACGGCCCGCAGCCGCGGCGGCCAGGCAATGGTGATCGTGTCATGCGGCGCCAACATCTCCTCAGCTGCGCTGGCCGAGGCCCTGCCGCGCCGGTTAAGCCGTCCCACCTCTCCTGCACAGCGCTGAGCCTGGCCATTGATTCGAATGGCTTGACCGGCGCCAGACGCTCCCATTACTCTGCGTAATCAGCTATACGCACTGAGTGCTCGAGAGGCTACCGACCATGCATGAGCTTTCTCGTCGCGACTTGATCAAGGCGACGACGGCCACCGGCGCCGGCGCAGTCGTTCTCCCGGGCATTATGACCAGAGGCGGCGCGAGCGCGTACAGCCCGCCAGCGATGCTAACCGGCCGCATCGTCCGGCCCGACGACCCCGAGTACGCCAGTGCGAGCCTCGGCTGGGACGAGCTCTTCGTTCGCTATCCGCTGGTCATCGTCTTCGCCCAGGAAACCCAGGACGTGATCAACGCCCTCACCTGGGCGCGGCAGCACGACGTCGCGCTGCGGGTGCGCAGCGGCCGCCACAGCCTCGAGGGCTGGTCGAACGTAGACAACGGCATCGTGATCGACGTCAGCGAGCTGAAGTCGGTCCAGATTGACACCGCGTCGCATACCGCGACAGTCGGCGCCGGGCTCAGCCAGTTAGAGGCGGTCACCACGCTCGGGAAGCAGGACCTGGCGGTGACGACCGGATCGGAGGGCACCGTGGGCCTGTCCGGTGCGACGCTCGGCGGCGGCTTCGGCTTCCTCACCCGCTACCTCGGCATGGCCTGCGACAGCCTGATGGCGGCCGAAATTGTCGTCGCGTCGGGTGCCGACGGCGCCGAGGTGATCAACGTGGACCTGAACAACCACCCGGACCTGCTCTTTGCGCTTCGCGGGGCGGGAAACGGCAACTTCGGGATCGTCACCTCACTCACCTATAAGGTGGCTCCGCTGACCAGCGTCGCCTATGTGCAAGCAACCTGGGCAGGCCTGGGC
>Ga0335075_10018475_pt1 | contig 10334 bp, 9 predicted proteins | sample Lox_Sample_24_FD_206723 | JGI IMG/M metagenome (GOLD analysis project Ga0335075, IMG submission 206723) | Soil microbial communities from Loxahatchee National Wildlife Refuge, Florida, United States - Lox_Sample_2.4 | ecosystem: Environmental > Terrestrial > Soil > Wetlands | place: USA: Florida... | reverse complement strand
TGGATCGCCGGAGTTTCATCACTGGCATCACAGCAACGAACACGCGGCGAGGGACCGGAATTTCGCGGCCATTTTCTCGCTCTGGGATGTCGCATTTGGAACCGTCTTTCTCCCGGGGGACGCGCCGCGCGTCTACGGGATCGACGAGCCGGTCCCGCCGGGATACGCGGACCAGCTGCTCCATCCGTTCCGGCCGGCGCTCGCGCCTGTTCCGGAGCCCGGTGGTGCAGCGGAAGGGCCCGTCGCGCCTCTCGCTGGCGGCGGCGTTTCCCAAAGTCCTGCAATCCTCTAGCAACCCCTGAAATCCCCTGTTATAGGGGCGCCCTTCCAGGGCAGGCCGAAAGGCCGGATTTGCCTCTGGAATGGCCCAAACGCGGGCGTGGCGGAACTGGTAGACGCACTGGATTTAGGTTCCAGCGACGAAAGTCGTGGGGGTTCAAGTCCCTTCGCCCGCACCAGGCTTCGCGACGCGAGAGCGGAGCGAAGACTGCTCGGCGTAGCCCGAAGGGCGAAGCCTGGGCTATCGCCGCGCGCTTCGCCTGGCAGGCCAGCATAGAGTTATAGAGAGAAGTAGGAACGCCAATGCAGATCACCGAGACCGTTTCCGAAGGCTTGCGCCGCGAATACAAGATCGTCGTCCCGCAGGGCGACCTCGACGCGAAGGTCACCGCGCGTCTCGAAGAGATGAAGCCCAAGATGCATCTCAAGGGCTTCCGCCCGGGCAAGGCGCCGGTCTCGTTCCTGAAGAAGCAGTTCGGCAAGTCCATGATGGGCGAAGTCGTCGAGCAGGTCGTGAATGACGGCAGCGCGAAGGCAATCGCCGACAATTCGCTCAAGCCCGCTTTCGCGCCGCGCGTCGAGCCGATGGGCGAACTCGAGCAGGTGATGGACGGCAAGGCCGATCTCGAATTCACCGTCACCGTCGATCTGATGCCGGACTTCGATCTGACGGATGTTTCCAAGATCAAGATCGATCGCCTGACTGCCGACGTCACCGATGCCGATATCGATGAAGCGCTGAAGCGCCTCGCGGAACAGTCGCGCACCTATTCCTCGCGCCCGGCCGGCGAGGCGGCGCAACTCGACGACCAGGTTGTCATCGACTTCGTCGGCAGCCTCGATGGCGTCGAGTTCGCCGGCGGCACCGCCGACGATTTCAATCTGACGCTCGGCTCCGGCCAGTTCATTCCGGGTTTCGAAGAGCAGCTTGTCGGCGTGAAGGCCGGCGAGAAGCGCGACGTGAACGTGAAGTTCCCGGAAGAATACGGCGAGCCGAAGCTGGCCGGCAAAGACGCGCTGTTCGTCGTCACCGTGAAGGACGTGAAAGCGCCGGACGAAGCCAAGGTCGATGACGAACTGGCGAAGCGCATGGGCCTGCAGACGGTCGGCGAGCTCAAGGAGCGCGTCCGCGAGCAGGTGAAGACCGATTTCACCCGCGCGAGCCGCGTGCACCTGAAGCGCCGCATCCTCGATGCGCTGGATTCCTCGCATTCGTTCGAACTGCCGCCGGCGATGGTGGAGTCCGAATTCAACGGCATCTGGAATGCCGTCGAGCAGGAACTGAAGCGCGAAGGCAAGACCGCTGCCGACGAGGGCAAGACGGAAGAAGAACTGAAGAAGGAATACCACGATATCGCCGAGCGCCGTATCCGCCTCGGCCTTGTGCTCGCGCGCATCGGCGAGCAGAACGGCCTGACGGTCGCGAATGACGAGTTGCAGCGCGCGGTCGCGCAGCGTGCGCGTCAGTTCCCGGGCCAGGAACAGCAGGTGTTCGAGTTCTATATGAAGAACCAGCAGGCGCTCGCCGAAATCCGCGCGCCGATCTTCGAAGACAAGGTTGTGGACTTTGTCGCGGAACTCGCCGACGTCACGGACAAGAAAGTGGACCGCGAGACGCTGTTCATGGATCCCGACGAAGCGCTGGAAAAGCTGAAGAGCAAATAAGTTAGCGCGCAAGCTTCAGAAAGCGCGTTAATAACCCTGCTTATGGCAAGGTCGTATTAACCGGAATCAGCGCCTATATGTGCGTTGACAGGGCGCGGGTGCGCCCTAGGCTCATCACATCGAATCAGGAAGAAGCATGTCCGATCCGCGCAACGTCTATATGAACACGCTGGTGCCGATGGTGGTCGAGCAGACCGCCCGCGGCGAGCGCGCCTACGACATCTATTCGCGCCTGTTGAAGGAGCGCGTGCTGTTCGTGACCGGTCCGATCGAGGACTACGGCGCGAGCCTGATCACCGCGCAGCTTCTGTTTCTCGAAGCCGAGAATCCGAAGAAGGAAATCTCGATGTACATCAACTCACCGGGCGGCATCGTCACGGCGGGTCTCGCGATCTACGACACGATGCAGTACATCCGCCCCTCGGTGCAGACGTTCTGTGTCGGTCAGGCGGCATCTGCTGCATCGCTGCTTCTGATGGCGGGCAAGAAGGGTGAGCGCTTCTGTCTTCCGAATTCGCGCATTCTCGTGCATCAGCCGTCGGCGTCTTACTACGGCCAGGCGGCGGATATCGCGCGGCACGCGCAGGAGATCGTGAAGCTCAAAAAACGGCTGAACGAGATCTACGCCAAGCACACCGGACAATCGGTGGAGGCGGTTGAAAAGGCGCTCGATCGCGATACATACATGACCGCCGAAGAGGCCAAGGCCTTTGGGTTAATCGATACCGTTATGGAACGCCGGCCTGAAACGGCCGACTCCCGGCCCTAGAAAAGCCGCGCGGGAACTCGGAAATGGCAGGAAACCAGCGGATTAAACAAATCTTGATCCGCCCTCGGTTAACGTGGTCGAATGAATCGGACGAACCGATTTGGGCTGGCGTGGTTCGTGCAAAGCCAGCAGCAGTTGGGTCAATGCAGTGTTTTAAGGGACGGGCAGTTGCCCGGAAATGCCTATGAGTAAGGCGGGCGGCGGCGAGTCGAAGAACACGCTCTATTGCTCCTTTTGCGGCAAGAGCCAGCATGAGGTTCGCAAGCTGATTGCGGGTCCGACGGTGTTCATCTGCGATGAATGCGTCGAACTCTGCATGGAAATCATCCGGGAAGAGAACAAGACCTCCTTCATGAAGTCGAAGGAAGGCGTTCCGAGCCCGCAGGAAATCTTCAAGGTTCTGGACGATTACGTCGTCGGTCAGGGGCACGCCAAGAAGGTGCTCTCGGTCGCCGTCCACAACCACTACAAGCGCATCAACGCGGGCGGCAAGAACCAGGACGTCGAGCTCGCGAAGTCGAACATCATGCTGATCGGCCCGACGGGCTGCGGCAAGACTCTGCTCGCGCAGACGCTTGCCCGTATCCTCGATGTGCCGTTCACGATGGCCGACGCCACGACGCTGACCGAAGCCGGTTACGTCGGCGAAGACGTCGAGAACATCATCCTCAAGCTGCTGCAGGCCGCCGACTACAATGTCGAGCGCGCGCAGCGCGGCATCGTCTATATCGACGAAGTCGACAAGATCAGCCGTAAATCCGACAACCCGTCGATCACACGCGACGTGTCAGGCGAGGGCGTGCAGCAGGCGCTGCTCAAGATCATGGAAGGCACGATCGCCAGCGTTCCTCCGCAGGGCGGCCGCAAGCATCCGCAGCAGGAATTCCTGCAGGTCGACACGACGAACATTCTCTTCATCGTGGGCGGCGCGTTTGCCGGCCTCGACAAGATCATCTCCGCCCGCACGCAGGGCACGTCCATGGGCTTCGGCGCCAATGTGCGCGGTCCGGATGAGCGCGGCACCGGCGAAATTCTGCGCGAAGTTGAGCCGGAAGATCTGCTCAAGTTCGGCCTCATCCCGGAGTTCATCGGTCGTCTGCCTGTGCTCGCCACGCTGGGCGATCTCCAGGAGCAGGCGCTGATCGAAATCCTGACGCGTCCAAAGAACGCGCTGGCGAAGCAGTATCAGCGCATGTTCGAGATGGAGAACGTGAAGCTCCGCTTCCAAGACGAAGCGCTGCACTCCATCGCCAAGCGCGCTATCGCGCGCCGCACCGGTGCCCGTGGTTTGCGCTCGATCATGGAGAACATCCTGCTCGAGACCATGTTCGAACTTCCCACGCTCAACGGCGTGCAGGAGGTGGTGATCACGTCGGATGTGGTCGATGGCCGCGCCCGCCCGCTGTACACCTATTCGGATAAGGCCGAACCGGCCCAGAAGACGGCAAGCTGACGCCGTTTCAGGTTCCTAGTGTCATTTCGGCTCCAGCACCCGGCGGAATCCGCTGGGAAGCTGTGTACGCCTTGAAACCGTTAACACCCGGCCCCATTTTGTTCTTACAGAGTCGGCCCATAAGGGCGACTTAAATCAAGGTTTTGTACGCCCGTCTGGGGTACGATGCCTTTTACAAGCCGGGCGCCGGGGCGCGGCCGGTAGGAGCAAGAGTATGACGGATACCGTTGTGAATACCCTCAAAGGCGAAACCGGCAACGTCGCGGCTGTCCTCCCGCTGCGCGATATCGTCGTTTTCCCGCACATGATCGTGCCGCTGTTTGTCGGCCGCGAAAAATCCGTGCGTGCCCTCGAAGAGGTGATGAACGAGGAGAAGCAGATCCTTCTGTTGACGCAGAAGAACGCCTCTGACGACGACCCCTCGACCGACGGCCTGCATACCATCGGTACGCTGGCGACCGTGCTGCAGCTTCTGAAGCTGCCGGACCAGACCGTGCGCGTCCTTGTCGAAGGCAAGTCGCGTGCAGAGGTGACGGGCTTCCTGCCACGCACCGATTTCTTCCAGGCGACCATCGAGCGCATTCCGGAGAACGTGGGCGAGTCCCGCGAAACCGAAGCGCTGATCCGCACGGTGAAGACCAACTTCGAGCAGTACATCAAGCTCAACAAGAAGATTCCGGCTGAGACGCTGGCGTCTGTTGCGCAGATCGACGAGCCGGCGAAACTCGCGGACATCGTCGCCTCGCATCTGTCGGTCAAGATTTCCGACCGTCAAACCTTGCTGGAGACGCTGAACACGGCGGAGCGTTTGGAGAAAGTTCTCTCGCTCATCGAAGCCGAGATCGGCGTGCTGCAGGTCGAGCGCAAAATCCGCTCGCGCGTGAAGCGCCAGATGGAGAAGACGCAGCGCGAATATTATCTGAACGAACAGCTCAAGGCGATCCAGAAGGAACTCGGCGACGGCGACGAAGGTCGCGACGAGCTCGCCGAGATCGAAACGCGCATCCGCAAGACCAAGCTGTCGAAGGAAGCGCGCGAAAAGGCGATGGCCGAAGTGAAGAAGCTTCGTTCCATGTCGCCGATGTCGGCCGAAGCGACCGTCGTGCGCAACTATCTCGACTGGATGCTCTCGCTCCCTTGGGGCAAGAAGTCGAAGGTCAAGAAGGACATCGCAGCCGCGGAGCAGGTTCTCCACGACGACCACTACGGTCTCGAGAAGGTCAAGGAACGCATCCTCGAATATCTCGCCGTGCAGCAGCGCGCCGGGAAGATGAAGGGGCCGATCCTGTGTCTCGTCGGACCTCCTGGCGTCGGCAAGACTTCGCTTGCGCGTTCGATCGCGAAGGCGACGGGCCGCGAGTATGTCCGCATGTCGCTTGGTGGCGTGCGCGATGAAGCGGAAATCCGCGGTCACCGCCGCACCTATATCGGCTCGATGCCCGGCAAGGTCATCCAGTCGATGAAGAAGGCGAAGACGGCGAACCCGCTGTTCCTGCTGGATGAGATCGACAAGCTCGGTGCGGACTGGCGCGGCGATCCTTCGAGCGCGCTGCTCGAAGTGCTCGACCCAGAGCAGAACCACACGTTCCAGGACCACTATCTGGAAGTCGATTTCGATCTGTCGGACGTGATGTTCATCACCACGGCCAACACGCTCAACATGCCCGGCCCGCTGATGGATCGCATGGAGATCATCCGCATCCCCGGTTACACCGAGGATGAGAAGGTTGAGATCGCCAAGCGCCATCTGGTCGACAAGGAGAAGAAGGCGCACGGCCTGAAGGACGAGGAGTGGAGCATCACGGACGCGGGACTGCGCGACCTGATCCGCTACTACTCGCGCGAAGCCGGTGTTCGTAACCTCGAGCGCGAGATCGCGAACCTGACCCGCAAGGCGGTGAAGGAGATCGTGTCGGGCAAGGCGAAATCGATTGAGGTTACGCCCGAGAACCTCGGCACCTATGCCGGCGTTCGCAAGTTCCGCTTCGGTGAGATCGAGGGCGAGGATCAGGTCGGTGTCGTTACCGGTCTGGCGTGGACGGAAGTCGGCGGCGAGACGCTGCAGATCGAGTCCGTCATGCTGCCCGGCAAGGGCCGCATGCAGACCACCGGCAAACTCGGCGATGTGATGAAGGAGTCGATCGACGCGGCGCGATCTTATGTGCGCTCCAAGGCGACGACGTTCGGCATCAAGCCGCCAACGTTCGACAAGGTCGACATCCATGTGCACGTGCCGGAAGGCGCGACGCCCAAGGACGGTCCGTCGGCCGGTGCTGCAATGGCAACGGCGATCATCTCGGTTGTCACCGGCATTCCGGTGCGCCGCGATGTGGCGATGACGGGCGAGGTCACCCTGCGTGGCCGTGTACTTCCGATCGGCGGCCTGAAGGAAAAGCTGCTGGCCGCGTTGCGCGCCGGGATCACCACGGTTCTCATCCCCGATGAGAATTCGAAGGATCTCGCCGACATCCCGGAGAACGTGAAGTCGGGCCTGAAGATCATTCCGGTGAAGACGGTCGGTGAAGTGCTGAAGGTGGCGCTCGTGCGTCAGCCCGAAGCCATCGACTGGGTTGAACCCGCCGATGTCGTTCCGGCGGCGGCACTCACCGCCACCGACGGCGATCAGATGGTCGCGCACTAACGGCGGCCAAAATCAAAACGGAAAGCCCGGAGAGCAATCTCCGGGCTTTTTCGTTAGGATGATGCGCTTCAAACGAGGTGTTCGATGCGGATGGTCGTGGACGTGCCGTTTCGGGGGGCACGAACCTATCTGCACAGCACGAATGTCTTCGATTTTCTCGTCGCGCGGACCAGCGCGGACCGTGATCTAAAATTGACATTTCGCCGCAAAATCGCCTGTCAGGTCGAAGCGGTATCGGCCGCAGACATCGAACGGCCCGACGACTATCCCGCCCGGTTTTCCGGCGAGGGGCCGGCCGGCCGGATCGATCTTGTTCTGGCCGAAAAGGTGCCGTCCGTCCCGATCGTTCGCCGTAAGCCTTACGATGAGAACGCGGTTACGGATGGAAGCAGGATTGAAGGTGAGACGATACGAAGCGACGCGGACAATGGTGCGAGTGCAATCGAGCGCATTGTCGCCAACAACAAGCGTCTGGTTGCGCATCTGATCGGGTCGCAAAAGACGCTGGTGTTCAGTACGGTTCGCCTTGTATCCGTTCCGCCGCGGCGAGCGGCCCTGAAGATAGAACTCCGAAGCCGGTTGGGATCGACGCTGTTCCGCTCACGCATATACGCCGACGAAGCTGAAATTGGAGAAATTGTCTTCTATGCAGAATGATACTTTCGGCGTTGCGGCGATCGGTACCTATCTGCCGGTGGAAACGCAGGGCAACGAATCCCTGGCGACGCAATTCGGCTTCGCAGACGATTTCCTGAGTTCGAAGATCGGCGTGACGGCACCGCGCCGGAAATCTTCTTCGGAAGAAACCTCCGATCTTTGCGTTCGCGCGTTCGAGGATCTTCGCAATCGCGCGGGCGATCGATTGGACGACGTCGATCTCATCGTGGTTGTGACGCAGAACCCGGACGGGCACGGATTGCCGCATACCTCCGCAATCGTCCATCAGAAGCTCGATCTGCCGAAACGCTGTTTCGCGTTCGATATCTCGCTGGGCTGCTCCGGTTTCGTGGCCGCGCTGGCGATCACCAAGGGCTATCTGTCGGCGACCGGTGGCCGCAAAGCGATCCTGTTCACGGCCGATCCGTACTCGAAAGTGCTCGACAGGGAAGATCGCAACACCGCGCTGATCTTCGGCGACGGCGCGTGCGCCACGCTTATTTGCGAGACACCGGCCTGGCGCATCGGCGCATTCGACTTCGGAACCGATGGCAAGAAGTCGGCTGCGTTGAGCGTCACGCCCGAGGCGAAACTCGTGATGAATGGACGATCCGTCTTCGATTTCTGCGCACTCAATGTCCCGGGCAGCGTGGAACGCGCTCTGACCGCGAACGGACTCACGAAGCAGGATGTCGATGGTTATGTTCTCCATCCAGGGTCGCGCTACATCGTGGACACCCTCCACGACAGGCTCAAGGTGCCTCGAATTCCGTTTCCCGCGCCCTATGGCAACACGGTGTCGTCCTCTATACCTATGATCCTCAGGAATATGGACCCGGTGGTGCAGCGCACCGTCGTAGTTTCGGGTTTCGGAGTTGGGTTGAGTTGGGCAACGACAGTGCTACGAAGCGTGACACCATGATCACAGAGCAAGACGTGCGCAAAGCGATCGCCAAGGCGCGTGACAATTTCGACGCTGACGCTTTGCCGATCGATGCCGATTTCGGCGATGCGGGCCTGGACTCGCTCGATCAGGCTTCGGTGCTGCTCGAGTTGCAGGAGGCGACAGGGATCGAGTTTCCCGAAGATGCATCGAACCTGAATTCGATAGAAGCCGTTCTTCATTACGCGCAAAGCCGGCAATCCTGAAATGAGCGATGGCGGCGATGGAGGGACTGGCGGCGGCCAGATTCTTCTGAAGCGCGCGCGAAAGGCGGGGCCCAGGCGCCTGCGCAAACTGGTTCCTCGGATCGAAGAGGTTTTGGCTGCCAGTGCATCGGGCGCGGATGAACGCGTTCCCGCCCGCGTTCAGGCACGGCTGAACGCCTATGTGGACGCAGCCGCGTTCGATCGCACGGGATCTGCGCTGGGGCTCGCCAAGAGCGTCATCGCGGCGACGCATCAGCTGGACGAAATCTTCTGCCACTCGCTCCGCTTCGATGTCGCGGGACATCTTCTCGATACATACCGCGCGCGCTGGCCTGACGCGCGTCCTCTGAGCGCGAAGGCGCCGTTCCTGGCCGGCCTCACAGGCCCGCGCGACTCCTTTCACGACGACGAGGAGAGCGATGTCCAGATCGTCCAGAAACCCGGCGCTACGACGACGCTGGTCGTTTTCACTGGCATCCGGCACGGGTTCGGCATTCCGCTCAATCTTTTTCATCACGCCTGTCTGGCCCAGTTCCACGCGAACGTCGTCTACCTGCGGGACTTCGCGCAGAGCATCTATCTGACCGGCATTCAGTCTCTGGGCGGAATCCAGCAGGCGTGTCAGGCGCTCGGCAACATCTTTGCCGAGCTCGGCACAAAGCGGCTCGTGATGATCGGGAATTCCGGTGGTGTGTTCGGCGCCCTGTATTACGCCACGTTGCTGGATGCCGATGCGGTTCTCGCGTTCAGCGGCCCGTCTTCGCTCGACATTGGCATGGACCACGAGGAGCGCCAGCTTTATGGGCGGCTTTCTACATTGCGCGGGCAGGGCAAGATCGCGTGGCCGGATATCCGCGCGCTCTATGCTGCGCGCAATACCACGGTCTCGATCCATTTCGGCGGCGACAACCTGTTTGACCGCGCGCAGGCAGAACATCTTCAGGATCTGCCCAATGTCACCCTGCATCCATTCCCGAGCGGCCATCATGTCATCGTGAACGAACTGGTTGCTTCGGGAGTGTTCCGTGCGGCGTTGGAAAACGCGGTGTCGGGCACAGCTTCGGATGCCGGCAGGGACCGTTCCGGGCCCGTCTCAGGGTAAATTCGGGCCGGTTTTGCCCAAAAATCGGCTGATTCCCTCGGTTTTCTGCTTGGGGGCGCATCCCTCTGGCCCTAAAGTCCGTTCATTACAGGGCGAATCGTCCCGCGTGAATTGTCAGGCGTCCGGCGCAACAGGAGAACGCATATGAACAAGAACGATCTGATCCAGAAACTGGCCGACACGACGGGATTGGCCAAGAACGACGCGGCGAAAGCCGTCGAGGGCGTGTTCACTATCATTGAAGCGACTTTGAAAGCGGGCGACGAAGTGCGCCTGACCGGTTTTGGCGTGTTTGCGGTCGCGCAGCGCGCGGGCGGCAAGGGCCGGAACCCGCAGACCGGCGAAGAAATCACCATTAAGCCGTCCAAGCAGCCCCGCTTCCGCGCCGGCAAGCAGCTCAAAGACGCGCTGAACTAATCACCGCCGCCAGGGTGCGTTGACCGTGTGCACCGGCACTGCGGTCACGGATGCGCGCCTCGTGCTCAGATAGCCGCGCTTGCGCAACCGGCGCAGCGCGGCCTGCACGGACGACTTCGACAGCCCTGTTTCCACCGCGAGCGAAGATAGGCTCACCTGGATCTTGCGGTCCGGGCCACCAGCGTCGTTCCACAGTTTCACA
>Ga0335075_10018472_pt1 | contig 10335 bp, 10 predicted proteins | sample Lox_Sample_24_FD_206723 | JGI IMG/M metagenome (GOLD analysis project Ga0335075, IMG submission 206723) | Soil microbial communities from Loxahatchee National Wildlife Refuge, Florida, United States - Lox_Sample_2.4 | ecosystem: Environmental > Terrestrial > Soil > Wetlands | place: USA... | reverse complement strand
GGTGCCTAACAAACCGTGGGGTTCTTAGCTTAAGGAATCACATGGGCATGTTTTGCAATGGCGTCGAAAACGCTGCGTTACTCCTGTGAGCACATCCGCGTTGTAGAGCGAACCGATCGCAGAAGGCCTCGTGTACACTCTCTTGCATGGATGGCAGGCTTCCCGCCAGCATCGCGCAGGCCTACGCGACCAATCTGATTCAGCGGGCCAAGCTGCGCTTACTCGAAATGCACTATCGGAGCAAGGTTGGGCATATCGGCGGCAACCTGAGCGCGCTCGATATTCTGGTCAGCCTCTATCACTTCCGTCTCGGACCGAACGACAAATTCGTACTAGCCAAAGGCCACTCCGCCGGCGCGCTGTACGTAACGCTTTGGACTATGGGCCTGCTGACTGACGATGATTTGGGAATGTTCCATGGTGAAGGCACAAGGCTAAGCGGCCACCCTCCCTTGCGTGGAATCCCGGAGGTGGTTTTCGCCACGGGCAGCCTCGGTCACGGCCTCGGTTTGGCGGCTGGCCTGGCACTGGGTAAGAAGCTGCGAGGGGAACCCGGACGGATCTTTTGCCTGACTTCGGATGGCGAATGGAACGAAGGGTCCTGTTGGGAAGCGCTCATCTTTATCGTCCAGCAGAAGCTGGACAATCTTACCTTCATCGTCGATTTGAACGGAATGCAGGGCTTCGGATCCACTCAGGAAGTGGCCAATCTGGATTCTCTTGCCGACAAGTTCCGCGCCTTTGGCTTAACCACCATGGAGATCGACGGCCACGATGTAGATAGCATTTCTTCCGCGCTGGCTTCCCGTCAGGGGCCGCTGGCTGTAGTTGCCAGGACCAGGAAAGGTTGCGGCGTATCCTTCATGGAAAACCAGATGGCCTGGCACTATCTTCCCATGAGCGAGGAGCAATATCAGCAGGCTGTGCGCGAGGTGACAGAATGCGGCAAGCTTTCTGCAACGGCCTAGTGCAGCAAGCCCCGCTGCCGGAATTCGTGTTCCTCACTGGAGACCTCGGCTTCAAGGCCCTGGAGCCGCTGCGCGATGCGATGGGGCCGCGATTCATCAATGCCGGCGTATCTGAGCAGAACATGGTGTCGGTTGCGGCCGGCCTGGCGCGCAGCGGCATGCGTCCCTGGACTTACAGTATCGCCCCTTTCCTCTATGCGCGGCCTTTTGAGCAGATTCGTAATGATGTCTGTCTCCACGAGCTCCCGGTCATTCTTGTAGGTAACGGCGGCGGATACGGATATGGAGTGATGGGCAGCTCGCACCATGCATTGGAAGACTATGGCTGCCTCCTAACCCTGCCCTGCATGCGTGCCTTCATCCCGGCATTCGATTCGGATTTAGCGGCCATCATTCCTGCACTGATGCAGTGCGAGGGCCCGGTCTATCTGCGTCTGGGCTTGTCTGAAGAGCCAAAAGGGTGGGTGATCCCGAAGTATGCCCCGTGGCGAAAGCTGCTTGACGGTGGTGGGTCCGTTCTGGCGGTTGTTGGGCCTCTCGTCGGCGGCATCCTGGCCGCGCTAGCGGAGTTGGATGAGGCAACGCGACCGGAAGTGTGGCTCGTGAGCGAATTGCCACTGACGAATGTTCCGCCGGCCTTTCTGGAAAGCATCCGCCGGAAGCCCAAGCTCTTCGTGGTGGAAGAGCACACCGCGCATGGGGGCTTTGGCCAGATGCTGGCTCATTATCTGGCAGCCGCCGGCCAGCCGGTTCACTCCTTCGTTCATAAACATGCACTCGGCTACGTCTCTGGCCTTTACGGGTCGCAGAAGTTTCATCGCGCGGAGTGCGGGCTGGATCCAGCCTCGATCATCGCTGCGGTTTCTGTGCAATGAGTTCATCCACGATCGCCCTGAGAGGCGAGGCAAATTCCTACATCCGTCAGCTGCAGGGCCCAATCCTAGTGCTGGGAGCAAGCGGCTTTATCGGAGCCAACCTTCTGCGCACCCTACTGGAGCAGCGGGAGGACGTCTACGGCACAGCGACACGCTTACCCGCATGGCGGCTTGAGGGCCTGCCCCGCAATCACGTGCTGGTCACCGATCTGCTCATCGATTCCAATCTTGATGCTCTGCTCGAGAGCGTGAAGCCCCGTACCATCTTCGACTGCATCGCTTACGGCGCCTACTCTTTCGAGACCGATCGGGAGCTGATCTATCGCACCAACTTCAATCTTATCTCGCGCCTGCTGGGGCGTCTCGATCCGCGCAAGCTCTCTTGTTACGTGCATGCCGGCAGTTCGTCGGAATATGGCGACAATTCATCCGGCCCGAAGGAGGACGAGGCATTTGCGCCCAACAGCCACTATTCTGTTTCCAAAGTGGCGGCGGCCAGTCTGATGAATTACCTGGGCAAGAAGAAGGGCTTACCCTGCGCGAATCTTCGCCTGTATTCGGCGTACGGTCCGCTGGAAGATTCCTCGCGGCTTATCCCTAACATCGTTCATTTCGGGGCATCCGGCGGGTATCCGGAACTGGTCGATCCTCGCATCTCACGCGACTTCATTTACGTCGACGACGTCGTTCAGGCATTTATCGAAGTGGGTCTCAAACTGGCGGAGTGCGATTACGGAGAATCCTTCAACATCGGCACGGGGCGCAAGACAACGATCGGAGATATCGTTGCCGTTTCCAGGCGCATCTTTGATATTCGCCAGGAACCTGTGTTCACGATGCCGAACCGGGAATGGGACCTGACCGACTGGTATTCCGATATCAGCAAAGTGCGTGACCGCTTCGGATGGACGCCGAAGGTTGAACTGGAGGAAGGCCTGGAGCGTACCGCGGGCTGGTATCGGTTGCTGCCGGATAAGACCGCGTACCTACAGTCGTCCAAGCGCTTTGGGCTGGATACCAAGCATAGCGTATCCGCCGTTATCGCCTGCTACAAGGACGGCCAGGCGATCCCGATCATGTATGAGCGCCTGAAGAAAGCCTTCGCCGGGCTGAATGTGGATCACGAAATTATTTTCGTGAACGACTGCAGTCCCGACGATTCCGAAGAAGTGATCCGCTCCATCTCTCGCAATGATCGTCGTGTCCTGGGAATCTCTCATTCGCGGAACTTCGGTTCGCAGGCCGCGTTTCGCAGCGGGATGGAAATCGCCACTATGAATTCCTGCGTGCTCCTGGATGGGGATTTGCAGGATCCACCGGAGTTGATCGAACAGTTCGTCACCAAATGGCGGGAAGGTTTCGACGTCGTCTACGGACGGAGGGTGAAGCGGGAAGCTCCGCTTCCCATGCAGGTGGCCTACAAGGCATTCTATCGCCTCTTTGATACTTTCTCGTACATCAAGATTCCGCGGGATGCGGGTGATTTCGCACTGGTCGACCGAAGGGTCATGGAAGCGATGCTTCGCTTCCCGGAGCGCGATCTTTTTCTCCGCGGCGTACGCGCGTATGCCGGCTTTCGCCAGATCGGAGTCGACTATGTACGGCCGGAACGCATGTTCGGCCGGACCACCAACAGCCTGCTCAAGAATCTCGGCTGGGCCAAAAAGGGGATTTTGTCTTTCAGCTATGTTCCGCTCGATATTATGAGCAGCGCATCTGTGATCTTGTGCGCGATTTCCCTTGTCATGATTCTGGGCCAGTTTTTTGCCAAGCTCATGTTTCCGCAATTGGCTCCGAAAGGTTTTGCCACCGTCATTATCTTGATCGTGTTCTTCGGCTCTCTTAACGTGCTCGCTATCAGCGTAGCCGGAGAGTACATTGCCAAGATTTTCGAAGAAGTCAAGCAGCGGCCGCACTTTATTCGCCGCAGCATTATCCGGGATGGCGAAATACGATTGGCAGCGAAAGAGCTCTAATGGCGAGTCGCGGAACCCGGAAATTCCCGGAGCAAGGAAAGGCGGCGTTCAGGCGGCGCGCGAACATGGTCGCGGCTAGCTCAGAGACGTGGCGCCCACAGCTTTTCCCAGCTAGCGCGACCCGGTTTTCATCGTTCCTCGCTGCGGCACGTAGGTTTTTCGATATTCAGGCGGGATCAGCTTGGCGCGATCTGAGCGCAGTGCTGCCATCCTTGCGTGGAATCGTGCTCGACGTCGGCTGCGGAGCTCAACCGTTCCGGCCACTGGTTAGTTGCGACGCCACATATCTCGGAATCGATACGGATGAAGCTAAAGCGCATTTCGGGTACGAGATGCCGAATACGACGTACTTCTCAGGGCAGGCGTGGCCGGTTGCAGACGCATCGGTCAATGTGATTTTATGCACCGAAACCCTGGAGCATGTTCTAGATACCCGCCGCTTTCTGGCCGAGGCGGCTCGATGCTTGGCACCTAGCGGAACGCTGATATTGACGGTCCCGTTCGCAGCCCGCTGGCATTTTATTCCCTACGACTATTGGCGCTTCACCCCCTCGGCCTTCCATCACCTGCTCACCGCGACAGGCTTCGAGGCCGTGCGCGTCTATGCACGCGGCAATGCTTTAACGGTCGTGTGCTACAAAGCGATGACTCTCATGCTGCTCCTGTTGATGCCACAGAACGTGCCCTTAGTCTCCGGTTTACTCCTCCGTCTGGTGGGTCTGGTATCTCTACCGTTTTTCGTCCTGGCAGCAGTGGTGGCAAATATTTCCCTGCTCGGGCCAGGCGGGGACGACTGCCTCGGTTATACGGTATTTGCGATTCGCGGGGATCAGAGTGAGGGTGTTCCAACCTCGTCATAAACCGGTGGATCGTTATCGTTCCATATTCCGTCCCCCGACGAGCGGAGAGGCTCATGGCTTCGATGAACAACGAAATAGTCTTGGGCTTTTCAGTGGTTGTATTAAGAGTGAATCGGGTGCGGCACTGTGAGAGTGCTCTGGGAATCGATCGAGATAATAAGAAAGACCGAGTTGTGAGTGACTCCTGCATGAGTTCGGCTTTTACTCAGATCTATGGGGACGTATAAAGCAAGCTGTCCCATACTCTTTTGGGACATGCTACGAGGTGGCTCGCATGACATGGTATTTCCTGTTCTTTTTTCTTTCTGGGTTCTGCACGATCCTGTATGAGCTCATCTGGCTGCGGCTGGCAATGGCGCAGTTCAGCGTCACCACGGCGTTTGTGTCCATTGTTCTCTCAACATTCAGGGCCGGCTTGGGGCTTGGCTCCATAGGCGCCGGGACATGGATTCGGCGCCACGGGAGAGATCCGGTTTCATCCCCAGCGGCTCTACGCGTTAACCGAGCTTTTGATCGGGGTTTCGGCTCTCGTGTTCCAATGGAACTGGCTTGGGGACACCGCGTCCTCGACGCAACCGCAGCCCACTCTACATTGTCCCCTGCCGTGTCTTACCTTTTATCGGGTGCCTGGATGGCACTTACCCTAGTGCCATGGTGCGCCTGCGTGGGAGCAACGATTCCAATGGCAATGTTTGCCATCCGCAGCGATGCGCGTTACGAGTCGCGCCGCTCATTCAGTTTTCCGTATCCCTTTTGCTGTAGTACGAGTTGGTGACCGCAGCCCTTGTTTCGAGCCGACAGTCTGTGAGAGAAACCACCAGCGCGTCTCGGATTTAAGGGTGGAAGAAGGCCATCAGAATTTAGGCCAGCGTGCTCCAAGCGGTCGCATTATCGAACGGAGAGGATTATGGCTGGAGTCGGACAATCAAGCAATCTTGGCTCACTAAAATTAAACAAGCTCTCGATCGCTGGAATCGGGACGACCTCTGCCATCTATTTTGCAGATGTTTTTCTCAAGGCGAGTCATAAGTGTTTTTGGTTCGATGAGTTGTTTGCCGTCTACCTTTGCCGTTTGCCCAGCTTCAGAGATACCTGGGCGGCGGTCACTCACGGCGCCGATTTCAATCCGCCCCTTTTCTATTTGCTCACGCGAGCCGCACAACGAGCGTTTGGAGAAGGCTTGGTTGCTACAAGACTGCCGGAGATCGTCGGTGTGTGGCTTTTCTGCATGTGCCTTTTTCTCTTCGTGGCAAGACGCGCAGGAGTAATCTCGGGGTTCATTGCAGGCGCCTTCCCTTTTTTTACTCTGGCTCAGTACTACGCCTATGAGGCCAGGGCGCATGGGATCGTTTTGGGGTGGTGTGGCCTCACACTTGTCTGTTGGCAAATGCACGAAGAGAGACGAGCAAACCATCTTTGGTTGGTCGGATTTGGACTGAGTCTCACGGGTGCACTGTTGACTCATGTATATGCCATATATCTGTTAGTCCCGTTTGCTGTGATTGAGATGTACAACCTCTTTAGAAAGTCGCCCGACTGGCGCGTTATAGCTGTGATGGGGTTAATTTTTACCAGCGTGACTTTGGCGGTCTATCTACCATTATTTCGGGCGTATCGGTCGACCATGACTCCAACGTTTTTTGCCGCTTCCCACGATGTAGTCCAACGTTTTATGGTTAACGTGATCGGGCCAGCCACCGTGGTTTTTGTGCTTTGGTTACTATTATTTGTTTCGGGCGGTGCCCGACGGAGCACCGAGGCAAGCACAGTGGTTGCCATTCCGCAGCGGGAAGTATTGCTGGCTATAGGCTTTACCTGCATTCCCTTGGTAGGCCTGATCGGATGCAAGATAAGTCACGGACCGTTCTTCGATAGGTACTTCTTGTCGGCTATAGCCGGGCCCGCGATTCTGCTTGGCTTCGCCAGTTCACGCCGACAGGCCGGCTGCTGGGCGGCACGGATGTTAGCGGGGAGCATGCTCTTCCTCATGATCGCGGACTTAGGAAGCACCATATATCTCACCGCGAACGAAAGGTTAGTACTCGTTGAACCAAGCAGTGGAATTCCAATCGCGACCACCCCCCGGGACCCGATGAGGTTATTTGAAACGGTGTCAACAAGCCGTGGCGGCCTGGACATTCTGGTAATTTCGGAACTCGAGTATATTTATTTTTTTAACTACGCTCCGCGCTCTGTGGTTCCTCATCTCTACTTCGCAGCCCCCACCGGCAATCTCTACTTCGCAGCTTATAAGAGGCTCGAAAAAGGGGCTGGAATCGATTTGCGGTTGACCACATTCGATCCATTTCTCGCTACCCATAACCACTTCTTGGTCTATGAGCGCGGTAATGCTCGTCTGATAGATGCACTGCAAGCCATCTCAAGCCGAGGGTATCTGCTCAAATCGGCGCGAGCGGATGCGGAAGGCATTATGTTGGAGTATTCCAAATAACGATCACCGGCCCGCAAGTCTTTCCTAATCAGGAAACTGATCGCAGGGTGGCACCACTTAGGCCACACGCGACTGGAGTCCTTTCACTTATGGGGCGAGACCTCTGGAGATGGGTATTGCCGGCGTGATATTGACTTTATATAGGAAGAAGTTTTCCCTGGCCTCCTCGGCTCCGGTGAACTGTGCTAGCGGTCTAGCCTGGACGGACAAACTTGCAAGGGCACGCAGCTCATCGGGAGTGAGCGGGCGAATCCCTACAAAGATCAGAAATGGCAGCGGAACCTGTCGAACGGCGCGCGCAAGCCGGACCGGGATCTCCTCCTCTGAGAAGTTGTCCCGCCTATCCGACAGGTCGATAAATGTATCAGCACACTGACACTCGAGAAAATACATCGGGCGCCCAAGGTGCTGAGCTACGTTTACAGCCGAATAATCAGGCGTTCCCGCCAGCGGCGCGCGATCGTAGTGATTGTCGCGAAGCCACTGTGCCGCAGCGCCGGCTTGGGAAAATGGGTGAGTCCAAGACGAATACGCGGCAACAATTCCAGCCCATGCACACACACCCAAAGGAACGAGGGCGAGCGGGGCTCGAACAAGCGCGAGGTGAGGCGAAATCGATGAGGAACTGCTTCGCCCGCAGGCCTCGCATCGTTGTATCCACAATGCGGCAACGAAAGCGATAAACATCGTACCGTAGTGGCGGCTAGATCCCATGTAGATCGCGTCCATGAAAAGAATGAGCATTGCGGCGTAACACGCCAGCATCGTGGTCAGCCGCTTTTCGCGCCGGAACTGAAGCGCAGCGGCCATAGCCACCAGCGCCAGAAATCCGTCAGTAAGGTGCCGCGACCGATACACATTCCAGTACTGGGCTCGAGCATCGGGGCCCACGGGGTACCACGAGTCCAGTGCCGTTTCTCTGAGTGCCTGCGACAGATAGAGGCGCTCACCCACGTGGGCAAGTATCCCTCCGTTTCGATCCTTGACCGTGACGTGTCGCGTAGGAATGAGGCAGGCAAGGCTCACCGCCAGAAGCACAGCATAGATGGCAATAGCAACAGCGACGACCTTACGCCGCAGGTTCCATCCTGGGGAGCTGGCCCGGAGGAACCATGCGTACTCCAGCCAGAGCGCGAAACTCAACAGCACACCAAACGTATCTGCATTAGCAAGAACCCCAAGCCACAGCCCATTGATCGCGATCTTTTCCGGGTGTGACGTCCGACTGCGCAGATAGAGAAGAACCAACAGCAGCATGACACCATACATGCGAGCGAAAACGGCATATTCGAACGAAACGTAATAGCTGCTGAAAAGAAGCAGCTTCTCGAGTCTCGAGAAGGGGCTTGAGAAAGCGAGGATCAGATAGTTCAGGGCGCCTACGATGGCAGCAACGCATTTGAGAGCGGTCAGGGATGTTGTTGCCCGCGTCACAACCCATAGGATTACGTGCCACAAATACGGATGAGCCTCATTGCGAGCGAAATAAAAAAGCTCGCCAAGTGTTCGGCTCTTTATCGCAAGAGCCCAGGGATTGGTTTCGTCACGCCACATCTGATGGTGAGCCAACTGAACAAAGAAAAAGACCAGGAAGGGTAGAACAAGCAAGAGGTCTATCGAACACCGATAGAAACGAGACGCAGACGCAAGTCGCCCTGTTGAGAGGGTGGAAGCCCCGAGCTCCCCGGGAGCCGTGGCGCTATGAATGCTCAGATCCACTCTGCCGCGATTGTAAGTCAATCGCGTGGCGTCGCACAGAACCTTTAGATCCCCAGCTAGGCCGAAATGTAAACTGTCAACGAGGGCCAGATGCCCTTTATGCGAAGTAAAGCCCAGGGGACAGCGGAAGTAGTGCCACAGAGCTGCTGGTCGCCACCTCAGATCCCTTCAGCCTGTGCGGCTCGGACGCAGCCATAGTCGTCCTTGACTCGCCCGTCGATGAACACCTGAACCCAAATGGTTACAGACCCGCACCACAGCTTCGACAGGTCATCTGGGCTTCCGTCCTTTGATGGCCGCCGCGAGCCTCCTAAGCAAGTCGTCTTCTTTGGATTTCAAACTCCTTACCCGAACTGTTCTCCGTAACACAACCGCCGCGACAAGGACCGCTGCGAAAAGATAAAAAAACATGGGGCGAGCCACGGCCAAGGCCCTCCTTGATCAATCAGCGGATGCCGCCGGCGGTCCAACACCCGAAGTCAGCACACCCACCTGGGCCCGTCGGCGAACAGCCAATCGGAAACAGTGACATTGTCCCTAAACGCTTCCCGTCACGGCGACGGCGAAGGCCGTCCAGATCTGATGGAAGCCGAGCGCCCCATTTGCACCGTTCGACCGAATAAAGCTGCACCCCATCGCTTGATGGATCATGAGGCCCAAGGCTGCCTACCTAGGTAGAGGCTAGCATCCGCGATCCTTTTACGAGCCAAAATACACAAACATTTCCGAATCATGACATCCCCGGGATTGCTGCTCAGTAGACCGGCACAGAGCGAATCGTCACCCCAGGATGTAAAGCTCAGCCGCCGCAGTTTACAATTCGACCAACGGCTCAGAGAGCTTGAGCCGATCGGGAGTGCATGCAGAAAATCAAGAAGATAGTCGTCATCGGGGGGTGCGGTCACGTCGGCCTCCCCTTGGGTATCGTTTTCGCCAACTGCGGACTGGATGTCGTTCTCCTCGATCGCGATCAAGCTAAAATCGAGATCGTCAACAAGGGCCAGATGCCCTTCATGGAGACCAACGCCCAGGAACAACTGGAAAAAGTGGTCGGCAAAAAACTGAGCGCTACCTCCGATCCCGCCTGCCTGCGCGATTCGGACGCGGCCATCGCCGTCCTCGGCACTCCTGTCGATGAGCACCTGAATCCGACGGTGACGGACCTCTACCAGAGCATCGACGAAGTCATCGCCCGCATGCCCGAAAAGGCACTCCTGGTGCTGCGCAGCACGGTGTACCCCGGAGTGACGAAGCTGGTGCACGAGCGTCTGCAATCCTCCGGCCGCAAAATTCTGCTCGCCTTCTGCCCGGAAAGAATTGCGGAAGGCAAAGCGATGGAGGAGATCCAGACACTGCCCCAGATCATCTCGGCATTCGACGCCGATTCCATGGCCCGGGTGCGCGAACTGTTCGCCGTCATCAATGACGACCTCATCGAGCTGTCACCGCTCGAGGCGGAACTGGCCAAGCTGTTCACCAACAGTT
>Ga0335075_10018470_pt1 | contig 10335 bp, 7 predicted proteins | sample Lox_Sample_24_FD_206723 | JGI IMG/M metagenome (GOLD analysis project Ga0335075, IMG submission 206723) | Soil microbial communities from Loxahatchee National Wildlife Refuge, Florida, United States - Lox_Sample_2.4 | ecosystem: Environmental > Terrestrial > Soil > Wetlands | place: USA: Florida... | reverse complement strand
TTCCCAAACCCCACGCGACGGTGTTGGCGCTGAAGACGTCATAGAGCCAGCTCATCAAGGGGCTGTGTTCGATCAAGGTCCGGGCTCCGAACTTGATGTACTTGCCGAAACCGATCCACGCCAGCGTAAGAGCCAGCCCATACCGGCTGACCGCTTGCCCGACGGAACTCAGCTGCGCCGGTAATTGATCAGTCAGTTTCGTCGTTGCCGTTGACATATCACCCCTCCGTTCGGATCACACGCGAAACCTCCGTTCAGATAACGGGTAATGCCTGCGTTCGGTTCATGGGCGTTGGCTTAGGAACTCATCTGCCGGCTCATCCCAGCGATCCAGGTTCACCACCTCGGTCAGCGGTCGGCGGCGTACCGGTCCATGCCTGCCTTTGGGCCAGCCCACCACAATGTGCCCGGCGACCATCCAGTCGTCGGGCACACCGACAGCGCCCCGCAGCAACTGCTCACCGCCGTAGGCGCCCCAGCTGGTCAGACACGCCCCCAGCCCCTGGGCGCGAGCAGCCAGCAGGAAATTCTGCATCGCCGGGAAGATCGACCCGCCGAGCAGCAGCTTAGAAGCTGTTGGAAAACGCTTCTGCGCGAACAGAACCGAGGTGAATTCACCGGCCCGGTCGTGCAGCTCGTAGGTCGCGCGGTTGGTGCGCGCCCGCCGACTGTCGTCGTCGTCGGCCGGCCGACTCATGCCGTAGACCGGCTCGATCACCTCCAGGGCACGGGCCGCCGCCGTGGCCACCGCCGCCCGCTGCTCGGCTGACCGCAGCACGATGAAACGCCAAGCCTGCGTGTTGGCTCCGGACGGCGCCCACATCGCCGCTTGCAGACACCGCGCCAGCGTGGCGTCGTCGACCGGCTGGTCGGTGAACCGTCGGATCGTCCGTGCGGTCGACATCACCTCCCAGACATCACTGGTTGCTCCGGCCATGCCGACTCCCTTCTGGTGTCGCTTCCGGAACAGAACCTACTGCCGACCTCTGGGCCGCCTGGTCAGTGCGCACACCCGCCGGACGGCAGCATCGACATCACCGGCCACAGCACGCTGGCTTCACCCAGCGCCGCCAGCTGGTAGTTGGTGCCGGCCGGTAAGTGCAGCTGCTGTTCGAGTTGCGTTTCTATTCGCTGCACGCCATCGGGATGGAAAAACGACCAGACCAGACCGACGGTGAGGTATGCACCGCCGAGCCACAGCGCGATCTCGGTCAACCCACCGACGCTCACCCGATGGCTCAGCACCCGCCGCAGCGCAGTCAACATTGCTTTGACCCGCGTTCAGAGACAGATATTGGCAAGCAGCAGAGCCGGCCACAACACGATTGACCCGACCAACGAGACCGGCAACTCGGCACCGCTCATTCGCTGAAAAGAATCGGTGTGCGTGCTCGACCAGACCAACCCGACGATCAGGTACGGCCCGGCGAGCAGCAGGCCGACACCGATGAGCTCGGCGATGCTCAGCTCAAAGTCCATCAAATGGCGAAACCTGGTGAGCATGATCCGGCCCTCCGCTTCCCGTCGGCGACGATGTTAATCGCCATTCCGCGGTCGCGGGGACGCGTTTCTCGATGTCAACTTCGCGGTGGACGTAAGTCGTTGGGATCGTCCGGGTCGGGGTCGCCGAACCAGCGCGACGGCGCGTGCTCGCCGTATGTGTCGTGCCAGTCCCACCATTCGTAGGGCGCACTCTGCGGGTAGCCCTCCGGCGAGTCTTCCCAGGTCTCCTGGCGCCCGAGCGCCGTGATGTCCAAGAAACTCCAAGTGTTGCCCAGCACCTCGTCGCCGCGACCGTTGATGAAGTAGGTGCGGAACACCCGGTTGCCGTCGTGGACGAACACGTTGGTGCCGTGCCAATCGTCTACGCCGAAGTCGGCGTCAAAGCTGTCGGTGATGGTGTACCACGGCATCTGCCAGCCCATCCGCGCCTTGAGGCGTTCGATGCCCGACTGCGGGGCCCGCGAGGCGAACACCAGCGTGGTGTCGCGGGCGTTGAGGTGAGCGAGGTTGCCGATGTGGTCGGCGATCATCGAGCAGCCGCGGCAGCCGTGATCGGGCCAGCCATCGATGTCGGGCCCGACGAACGCGCGATAGACGATCAACTGACGCCGGCCCTGAAAGAGGCCCAACAAGTCGACCTTGCCGCCGGGTCCGTCGAACTCGTACTTCTTGTCCACCGCCAGCCAGGGCATCCGGCGTCGCTCGGCTGCCAGCGCGTCATGCGCGCGCATGACTTCCTTTTCCTTCACCCGCAGCTGCTGGTGGGCTTCCGCCCACTCCTGCGCCGACACGATCGGGGGTGTGTTCATTGCGATGTTTTACCTTTCGAATTGAGTGATGTCAGGCCAGTGCCGACAGGCCTGCGGCTGTGAGGAGGTATGCGCCGTGGTCCCGGTGTTGGCCGCCGGCGATCTCCACGATTGACCGACCAACTTGGTCGGGGGTGAGCGTGGGCCCGCCCGCCTGCACAAATGTGTCGACATCCACACCCTGGCGACCGGCGTAGGCCGCCACGGCTTTGGCGCCCAGCTCGGTGGCCGGCGTCAATCGCGGTAGAACAGACACGAAGGCGATCCCCAGCCCGGCCCGCTGCGACTCGATCGCGGCGTAGTCGGCGATGAACTTGACCGCGGCCTTCGCCCCCGCGTAGCCGCCGCTGAGCGGTGACCCGTTGACCGCGGCACCGCTGGACATCGCGATAACCGAGCTGCCTGGGGCCAGCGGGTGCCGCAACACGTGGCGACTCCAGTGGAACGCCTGCGCGACGTCCACGTTCCAGGTCTGACTGAAGCTTTCCCACGTCTGTTCGTGCACCGGGCTCATTGTCGGGCTCGCCCCCGCGCAGAGCACCAGCGTGCGCGGCCGATACTCGTCAAGCAACCGGCTGGCCGTCGCTGGATCGGCGGCGTCGGCCGCGACCGGGGTGAATGTGTCGCCGAGGTCGTCACGCAGCTCATCGAGCTGCGTGACGCTGCGGGCAACGCCGACAACGTGCGTACCGGCCGCCGACAGCGCCGCAGCGATGGCGCGGCCGAACCCGCGGCTCGCGCCGGTAACGATCGCCGTCGTGCCGGCTAACGCGTCGGCCTGGATCGTGTTTGCTTGGTTTTCGGTCATATTGATTTCGATACGTCACAGCAGCGATATTCATCGCCGCCTAAGCGATGAATTTTCGCGGCCGCGCGTCTCTACTGATATGTACCGCCCGCGATAGGAGAGCGCCCGTGCCGGCCCAGAACGATTTCATCGAGCAGGCGGCGCCGTTTCGTGCCGAGTTGATAGCGCACTGCTACCGCATGCTCGGGTCGGTGCATGATGCCGAGGATCTTGTCCAGGAGACCTACCTGAACGGCTGGCGCGGCTATCAGGCGTTCGAGGAGCGTGCCGCGCTACGAACCTGGTTGTACCGGATCGCGACCAATGCATGTCTTCGTGCGCTGCAGAATCGGGCCCGCAGGGTTTTACCCGCCGGCCTGGGCGACGGCTCGGTCGACCCGGAGGCCGACCTGAACGGAGCCGGCGGCAGCCATGACTGGCTCGAGCCGCTGCCGGACGCGTTGACACCCGAGACCGCGTTCAGCGCGCGACACAGTGTGCGGCTGGCGATCGCAACCGCGTTGCAGGAACTCCCGGCTCGCCAACGCGCGGTGCTGATCCTGCGCGACGTGGTGCAGTTCAGCGCCGCCGAGGTGGCAGAACTGCTCGAAACCACGCCGGCCGCCGTCAACAGCGCCCTTCAGCGGGCGCGCACTCACCTGTCCGAAGTCGCGCCGAGGGAAGAGGACGTGGCCGAACCCGACGACGCAGCGCGCCGCGAGTTGCTGGACCGCTACTGCGCGGCCTTTGAAAACGCTGACCTTGTGGCGCTCACCGAGCTGCTGCAAACGGACGTCAGGCTCGAGATGCCGCCGCTGCCGGTGTGGTTCACCGGACGCGACGCCGTGACCCGATTCCTCGCCCGCCGCGCCTTCGCCGAACCCGGCGACATGGTGCTCGTCCCCACTGCCGCCAACGGGCAGCCTGCTGTTGCCGAGTATCGGCGCGCCGCCGACAACGTCATGCGGGCGCATTCGATCCATGTCCTTGACGCCGGCGCCGCGGGGATCGCGGGTATCGTCGTGTTTCTTGATCCGGCGTTGTTTTCTGCGTTCGGTCTGCCGCCAACCCGGTGATCCGAGTCCCGAACAGCTGCTGTCACCCGTCGCCGCGAGGCTTTTCGTGTGGACAGTGAGCGAAGACGTCAGGAGTATGGGCGCGGTAGACATATTGAAGGGTGCGCAATGAGAGTTCCGGGTGTAGCCGCCGTTGTCGGCGGTCTAACCGGTGGAGCAGTCGACATGTTGCAAACCGGGGTGAACGGCGTGGCAAATGCCGCCGGGGCAATGCAGATGTTGGTCGGCCCGGTGGTGAATTCGGTGAGCCAATCGACGTCCCGTCTGCTGGGGACGGGCGGTTCGTCTGACGGCAAGCCGGACGGCGCCGTGGCGACCGTGCGTTGGCAAAGCGGGCGCCGGGTGCACCTGGACCTGGATCCGTTGTTGCCGTTTCCGCGCTGGCACGAGCATGCGGCGCTAGTTGAAGAGCCGGTCCGCGAGGTCCCGGGCGTGGCCTCCGCACATGTTGAGGGTTCGTTGGGGCGCCTGGTGGTTGAACTCGAGGACGACACCGACAGCGACGCTGTCTTAGAGCGGGTGCGCGGCGTAGTTGCGTCGGTGGCCGACGACCTGGCTGCCGCCGGACCCGAGCCGGAAATCCGGACCGCGCCATTCGCCGACCCGGGTAACCCGTTGGCGATCCTGGTGCCGCTCACTGCGGCGGCCTTCGATGTGGTTGCGATCGGCGCCGCAGTCACCGGGTGGGTGGTCAATCTGCCCGCAGCACCGCGTACCACTAGGGCAGCGGCTGCCCTGCTCAACAATCAGCCGCGGATGGTGTCAGTGCTCGAGTCGCGACTAGGAAGGGTGGGCACCGACATCGCGCTCAGCGCGGCGACAGCGGCGGCCAACGGGTTGACCCAAGCGGTCGGCACGCCGCTGTTGAACCTGACCCAACGCGTCCTGCAGATCTCCGAAGCCGAGGCTCATCGCCGCCGCTGGCGAGACCGCGAGCCGCAGCTGGCCTCACCCAACCGGCCGCAAGCCCCGGTCGTGCCGATCATCTCCTCAGCGGGTGCCAAATCGCAGGCCCCCCGGCACAACTGGGCGGCCGCAGCCGCCGGCGAGGCGTCGCACGTCGTGGTCGATGGAGCCATCGACGCCGCCATCGACACCGCGAAGGGATCCATGGCCGGACCGGTGGAGGATTATGTCGACCAGGCCGCGAACGGATCGCTGATCGCCGCGGCGAGTGCGCTGGTGGCCGGCGGCGGCCCCGAAGACGCGGCCGGCGCGGTGCTGGCCGGCATCCCGAAGGCCGCGCACATGGGCCGTCAGTCCTTCGCCGCGGTGCTGGGCCGGGGGCTCGCCGAGAACGGACAAATGATCCTCGATCCGGGCGCTCTGCGTCGCCTGGACCGAGTCAAAGTGGTCGTCATCGACGGCGCGGCGTTGCGCGGCGACAACCGAGCGGTATTGCATGCACGCGGCGACGTTGCCGGCTGGGACGAAGACCGAGTGTATGAGGTCGCCGACGCGCTGCTACACGCCGAAGAGCCGCCCGAGCCCGACCCCGACGAGCTGCCGGCCACCGGCGCACGGCTGAGTTGGGTTCGCACGCAGGGGCCGTCGGCTACCCCTGCTCAGGGTCTCGAGCACGCCGACCTGGTGGTGGACGGCGAGACGGTGGGCCATGTCGAAGTCGGCTGGGAGGTCGACCCGTTCGCGGTTCCGCTGCTACAGATCGCGAACCGCACCGGAGCCCGGGTAGTACTGCGGCATGTGGCCGGCACCCAGGATCTGACCGCCAGCGTCGCCGCCAGCCATCCGAGCGGCACGCCGCTGCTCAAGCTGGTCCGCGATCTGCGGACAGATCGCGGACCGGTGCTGCTGATCACCGCGCTGCACCGCGACTTCGCATCGACCGACACATTGGCAGCGCTGGCCATCGCCGACGTCGGCGTGGCTCTCGACGATCCCCGCGCGGCGACACCGTGGTCCGCGGACATCATCACCGGCACCGATCTGGCCGCCGCCGTGCGGATCCTCTCGGCGCTGCCCGCGGCGCGCCAAGCCAGCGAATCGTCGGTGAACCTCGCCAAAGGCGGCACCACGCTGGCCGGGCTGCTGCTGGTGACCGGTGATTCACGCACCAGCACCAGCCCCCTGGCGCTGCGACGCTGGCTCAACCCGGTCAACGCGGCCGCCGCCAGCGCCATGGTGTCGGGAGCCTTTTCGGCCAACAAGGTGCTTCGGCAACCCGATCCAACCCCGCAGCCGCTGACCGCTTGGCACGCGTTGGATCCGGAAATCGTCTACTCGCGGCTGGCCGGCCGCGCTCGACCGTTGACCGTCGAGCCGCTGGCGCCGGCCTGGCGCCGCGCTCTGGAGGATCTGTCCTACAGCCCGCTGTTGGCGCCGTTGCGGGGGCCGGCGCGTCAGGCGGGACGGCTGTTGGACGCGACCCGTTACGAGCTCCGCGACCCGCTCACCCCGATCTTGGCGGTCGGGGCCGCGGCGTCGGCGATCATGGGAAGCAACGTCGATGCGCTTCTGGTCGCCGGCGTGATGGCGGTCAACGCGCTCACCGGCGGGGCGCAACGGCTGCGGGCGGATGCGGCGGCCGCCGAATTGTTCGCCGAGCAAGAACAATTCGCGCGCCGCGTTGTGGTTCCCACGGTGGCGACGTCACGACGTCGGCTGGAGGCGGCCCGACACACCGAACGCACGGTCACGGTGTCGGCAAGTTCGCTGCGGCCCGGCGATGTCATCGACCTGGCTGCTCCGGATGTAGTGCCCGCTGACGCTCGCCTGCTGGTGGCCGAGGACCTCGAGGTCGACGAATCCTTGCTCACCGGTGAGTCGTTGCCGGTCGACAAGCAGGTCGACCCGGTCGGCGCCGCCGACACCGACCGGGCCAGCATGCTGTTCGAGGGCGGCACGATCGTCGCAGGGCATGCCCGGGCGATTGTGGTCGCCACCGGTGTGGGTACGGCCGCGCACCGCGCGATTTCAGCGGTCATCGATGTCGAGTCCGCGGCCGGCGTGCAGGCACGCCTGCGCGAGCTGACCGCCAAGGTCCTTCCGCTGACGCTCGCTGGTGGGGCCGCGGTGACAGGCTTAGCGCTGTTCCGTCGCGCGTCGCTGCGTCAGGCGGTCGCCGACGGCGTCGCGATCGCGGTGGCCGCCGTCCCGGAAGGCCTGCCGTTGGTGGCCACCCTGTCCCAGCTCGCCGCCGCCCAGCGGCTGTCGGCGCGCGGCGTACTGGTCCGCGCTCCGCGCACGATCGAAGCGCTGGGTCGAGTCGACACCGTGTGCTTCGACAAGACCGGTACCCTCACCGCGAATCGGCTGCGGGTCGTCCGTTCCGTACCGGGCGACACCAAGCCGCGAGGCCCATTCCCCGATGCCACCGACCCGCGGGCCGCCCGGGTCCTGCGTGCCGCGGCGCTCGCATCCACCCAACCGCAGGAGGGGCAAGGGCACGCCCACGCCACCGACGAGGCGATCCTAAAAGCGGCGGATTCACTTACCAGCCAAGGAGATTCTGACTGGACCCTCATCGCGGAGGTCCCATTTGAGTCCAGTCGTGGCTTCGCCGCCGCGATCGGCACACTGAACACGAATCCAACGGCGCCGTTGCTGATGCTAAAGGGCGCTCCGGAGGTCGTCCTGCCGCGCTGCCGGTTCGCCGACCCGGAGGCCGACTTAGACCACGCAGAGTCGTTGGTACACAGCCTGGCCGAGCAAGGCTTGCGGGTGCTGGCGGTGGCACAGTGCAACTGGGACCGCGACGCGACCGACGATGACGAAACCGATGCCGACGCCGTCGACGCGGCGGCGCACGATCTCAAGCTGCTCGGCTACGTCGGATTGGCCGATACCGCACGGCCATCGGCACGCCCGCTGATCGAAGCGTTGGTGGACGCCGGCCGCAACGTGGTGCTGATCACCGGCGACCACCCGGTCACGGCGCGGGCCATTGCGCGCCAACTGGGTCTGCCGCCCGATGCCCGGGTGATCACCGGCGCCGAGCTGACCGGCCTCGACGAGGACGCCTGCGCCAAGCTGGCCGCCGATGTGCAGGTCTTCGCACGCGTCAGCCCGGAACAGAAGGTGCAGATCGTCGCGTCGCTGCAGCGTTGCGGGCGAGTGACGGCGATGGTCGGCGACGGGGCCAACGACGCGGCCGCGATCCGGATGGCCGACGTGGGCATCGGGGTGAGCGGTCGAGGGTCGTCGGCCGCCCGCGGCGCCGCCGACATCGTGTTGACCGAGGATGACCTCGGTGTGCTGATGGACGCGTTGGTCGAGGGCCGCGGCATGTGGGCCGGTGTGCGCGACGCGGTAACGATCCTGGTCGGCGGCAATGTCGGCGAGGTGCTGTTCACCATCATCGGTACGGCATTCGGCAGCGGACGGGCGCCGGTGGGAACGCGTCAGTTGCTGCTGGTGAATCTGCTCACCGACATGTTCCCCGCGCTCGCGGTCGCCGTCACCCCGCAGTTCGATGAACCCGACGCCGACGAATTCGACACCGAGGAGGAGGCCGACGAAGCCCGGCGCGCGTACCAGCGATCGGTACTCACCGCGCCGACGCCCTCGCTCGACACTCCGCTGATGCGCCAGATCGTCACCCGCGGCGCCGTCACGGCCGTCGGCGCCACTGCGGCCTGGGCGATCGGACGCTGGACTCCGGGCACCCAAAGGCGCACGGCGACAATGGGATTAACTGCCCTGGTGACGACGCAGCTGGCCCAGACGCTGCTTACCCGGCGGCACAGCCCGCTGGTTGTGGCGACGGCGCTGGGCAGCTCCGCGGTGCTGGTCGCCATCGTCCAGACTCCCGGTGTGAGCCACTTCTTCGGGTGCACGCCGCTCGGGCCGGTCGCCTGGACCGGGGTGGTGGGTGCCACCGCGGGGGCCACCGGCCTGTCGGTGCTCGCGCCCAATTGGTTGGCCAAAACAGCCGGAGTCGCGCAACTCGACGAAGTTTGAGGCGCGCCGGCAACAGGCGTAGGCAAAACGGCGGCAAATTCACGTTTCGGCTATCTAGCGGCGGGCACTCCCAGCAAGATCGATAATGCGAGTTTGCTGAGAGCGCAAAGGAAGTTTGATGAGCCAGACGAGTCATATACCGACCGGAACCCAATCGTCCAATTTGGCCCTGCTGTTCCTGCACCGCGTCGAGGCATCGGCAGACCGCGAAGCCTTCCGATACCCCGACAGCGGCAAATGGACGTCGGTCACCTGGCAGCAGACCGCCGAACGGGTGGAAGCCCTGGCAGCCGGCCTGCTGGCGCTGGGCGTCGCACCCGAGGATCGGATCGGTATCGCGTCAACCACTCGGTTCGACTGGATCCTGGCCGACCTGGCGATTTTATGCGCCGGTGCTGCAACCACCACCGTCTACCCGAGCACCAACGCCGAGGACACCGCGTACATCCTCGCCGACTCCGAGTCGCGGATCGTCTTCGCCGAGGACGACAAGCAGCTGGACAAACTCAAAGAGCGCCGCAGCGACTTACCCAATCTCGCCAAGGTGGTGGTCTTCGACGGAGCTGGCGACGACGACTGGGTGATCACCCTGGATGACCTCGCCGCAATGGGTACCAAGCACCTCGCCGAGCACCCCTCAAGCGTGCGCACGGCCGCCGAAGAGATCACCGGCGACCGGCTGGCGACGCTGATCTACACCTCCGGGACCACCGGCAAACCCAAAGGGGTGCGGCTGCGGCACGAGGCCTGGGTCTATACCGGCGCCGCGATCAACGACATGGGCCTGCTCGGCGAGGACGACCTGCAACTGCTGTGGCTGCCGCTGGCGCATGCCTTCGGCAAGGTGCTGATCTCCACGCAGCTGGCATGCGGGTTTGCGAGCGCGATCGACAGCCGCGTCGACAAGATCGTCGAAAACACCGCGGTGGTCAAACCGACCTTCATGGGAGCCGCACCGCGCATCTTCGAAAAGGCCTATGCCCGCGTCGTCACCACCCAGCAGAACCAAGGCGGCATCAAAGCACTTTTGTTCAACACCGCATTCGCGTTGGGCCGTAAGCACGCTGCGCGCCGCCGCAGCGGGCAGTCCGTCCCGGTCCTTTTGAAGCTGCCGCACAGCCTGTTTGACCGGTTGGTGTTCGCCAGGGTGCGTGACGTGTTCGGCGGGCGGATCCGGTTCTTCATATCCGGCTCCGCGCCGCTCAACCGCGACATCGCCGAATGGTTCGACGCCGCCGGC
>Ga0335075_10018469_pt1 | contig 10335 bp, 7 predicted proteins | sample Lox_Sample_24_FD_206723 | JGI IMG/M metagenome (GOLD analysis project Ga0335075, IMG submission 206723) | Soil microbial communities from Loxahatchee National Wildlife Refuge, Florida, United States - Lox_Sample_2.4 | ecosystem: Environmental > Terrestrial > Soil > Wetlands | place: USA: Florida... | reverse complement strand
CTGGACTGTTATATACCAGTGCCAGGTTATTCGGGGTCGGCCATGCGGGCGAACTGAGACCGTCATGCCACGCATGGTCCCGCAGGACTGACTGGCCGTACAACCCCAGGGATCGGCGGGGTTAGCGCGTCGCCGGAACCCGGCTGAGCCGGTCGATGGCGCCGACGACCTCGTCGGTGTCCGACAAGTCGGGCAGCACGATGTCGGCGCCCGCGTCGCGGAGGTCGGCGACGGACGCCCGGCCGGTCGCGACGGCGATGGATCGCGCCCCGCCGATGTCCGCAGCCTCGACATCGCGAACGGTGTCGGCGATGTAGACGGTGGCGTCGTCCGCCAGCTGAGTACCGTACTTCTCGCCCGCCTGGCTCTTCACGCGCAGCAGCAGCGAGCCGCGAGGGTAGGCGTCTGAGCCGAAGCCGCCGATTCCCAGGTCGAAGTGCTGCTCGAGGCCGAAGGCGCGCAGCTTAGCCACCGCGTTCGGCTCGATGGTGCCGGTGAGCACGGTCTGCACGAGGCCGGGCAGGGCGCCCGTCGCCACGACGGCCGCGCCGGCGCCTGCGAGCAGCCGGCCGTGCTGGCGCAACTCGCCCTCGCGGAGGGCGAACGCCGCCTCGAGCTCCCAGCAGTAGCGGCCGAGTAGCTCGGCATCGGCTACCTCGTCTTCACCGGTGGGCACGTCGTTCAGGTACAGCGACTCGAAGAAAATCTCGGTGTCGCTGCGGCCGGCCAACTGTGGCAGCGCCGCGAGCGGACGGCCAGTTACCCGGCGAAACGCGTCCGCGTAGGCATCCCGGGAGATCCTGCCGACGTCGAGCAGGGTCAGATCGATGTTCCACAGCACCAGGCGGTCGATGGCACACCTCCGGCAGGATTTTGCTCGGCCGCGCGGGGGCGGCAACCGGGGTTGCTGCCGACTGCGCGCCCGCTAGCCGGGCGGGCGGCTAGCGCGCTTGATGCGAGCGTACCTGCCGGAACGGACATCCGACGCAATCAGCTCAAGATCCCCGGCCCGTTTCGCCATCAGCTAGGCCTGATGGGGCGTGATGTTGGATCTGCCGACGTTCTTGTGGTGGCAGATCCAACATCACGACGCATCAGCTGCGTCGCGGCATCCGCGGCTGAGCCGGGCCGGGCGCCGGGGCCGGGCGAATCGGGCGAATCGGCACCGCGGGCGTCCGGTGCGGCCGGGCTTGTCGCCGAAACCGCCCGCTGGTACGCCTCCGCGACCTTGGCGACCTCCGCGTCCGGGTTCTGGAACCAGTTCGTGGACCACAGCCGGTGGTAGCGCCAGCCGAGGCGCTGCAGGTGCTCCCCGCGCAGCCGGTCCCGGTCGCGGACGCTGCCTGATTGCCGGTAGGACGCCCCGTCGGCCTCGATAGCGAGCACCATGCGGCCGGGATCGTCGGGATGGGTGGCAGCGAAGTCCACTCGGTAGCCGCCCACGCCGTACTGCGGCACGACCTTGATCCCGGCTGCCGCAAGCCGAGCCTGGACGTCGGACTCAAACGGGTCGAGCTGGCCGCCGCCGGACGCCTCCGGCGCCGATCCGCCCGAGCTCGCATACTCCAGGTAGTCGGCCAGCAGGCGAGCACCTGCCTTGGTCACCCGGTCGGGGTCGACGTCATGTCCGGAGAACGAGCTGACCAGCGTCAGCCGGTGCTTCGCCCTCGTCGCCGCGACGTTCAGCCGCCGCTCGCCGCCGTCGCGCAGCAGCGGTCCCCACTGGTAGCGCATCCGGCCGTCGTGGTGCTTGCCGTACCCGATGGACAGGATGATGGCGTCGCGCTCGTCGCCCTGCACCCGCTCCAGGTTCTTGACGAAGAACGGCTCGGCGACGTCCTCGGCGAAGAACCGCTCGAGTGCCGGGTAGCCGCCGTCCGTACTGTCCGCCAGCTGGGTGAGCGCCGCGCGCAGTGCGCTGTCGATCCGCTCGGCGTGCCGGATGCCGAGCGCGATCACGCCGAGCGATTCGCCCGGCCGCTCGCGGGCGTGCTCGAAGATCAGCTCGACGACCTTGGCGACCTCGGCGTCCACGGAGGCCTCCTGGCCGGAGCCAGGGCCCTGAGCCACCACCACGTGGCGCAGGCAGTCGCCGGTAAATACGCCAGGGAACGTGGTGAGCGCGCCGCCGTAGATCCGGGCGTTGGAGAAGGCCACCAGCCGCTCGTCCCGGCTGCGGTAATGCCAGGCCAGCGGGGCAGTGGGCAGCAGCGGCCTGAGCGCGTCGAGCACGGACTCGAAGCCCGAGCCGAATGACACCAGGCTCTCGTCCTCGTCGCCGCCGTCGTCCTCGTCCGGCCCGTCGCCGACCTGCCGGAAGAAGTTCGTCGGCGGCAGCTGCCGGTCGTCGCCTGCCACCACGATCTGGTGCCCGCGCATGATCGCCGGGATCGCGTCGGCCGGGACGACCTGGCTGGCCTCGTCGAAGATCACCACGTCGAACAGCCGGGAGACGGGTAGTACCTGGCTCACCATCAGCGGCGACATCGCCCAGCACGGCTTGGTGGCGAACAGCACGTCGCTCGCCTGGTCGAGCAGCCGTCGCAGCGGCATGTGCCCGCGCCGCAGGGCAGCCTGCTTCCTGATAACCCGGGTCTGCAGCGGATGGCGATCGCACGCATCGAGGAGCGCCTCGGCCCAGGCCCGCCGCACCCGCGCCCTGTTCGCGGCCAGATGACGGACATCGTGCTCCCGGAAGTCCTGGGCGATCTCGTCGAGCGCCTCGCCCCGGCTGGCCGCGTAGCGCGGATCGAGCACGCGCATGTGGTCCAGGATGGAGCTGTACCACGCGTGGTCGAATGCGTCCGCGGCCAGGTCTGGCATCGCCTCCCGGAGCGCCAGCTCGTCGAGCAGCGGGCCGAGGCCTTTGTCGGCGAACCGGCTGGCGAGCTCGTACAGCCGGGGCATATTCCAGGCAGTGTCCTGCTCGGCCGCCAGCTCGCCGAGCTTCTGCTGTGGATCGGCCGGCAGGTCGACGACAGCTCGCAGCGCGTCCAGTTCGGCCTCGCAGTCCGCCCACAGCGCGGACAGCTGGTCGAGCCCGGACGGCAGCCGCGGCAGTTCGCGGTCGGTCCGCAGCTCCTGCCACTGCGTGAGCTGGCGGGCGGCCTCGCCCAGCACGCTCGACAGCTGCCGGTCGGATAGGTCAGCTCCCGGCAGCCCGGCCAGCACTCGCGCCTGCTTTCGCATCGCCCGGCGCTCGCGGAAACTCAGGCCGCTGCCGTCTCCGGTCGCTGTGGCGAGCCGGGCCGGGTCGGCGCGGAACACCTCGTCGCCGAACATCCTGATGCTGGCCTGCACTCCGACGAGCAGCCGCATCGTTGCGACGACCTCCGGGTACGCAGCGGGTGCGCGCAGGCCGACCGCCTGGCTGGCGCGCCGGACCCGCTCGGTCAGTAGCGGCAAGGTTCGGCTGCTCAGCCGCACCGCAAGCTCGCAGGCGCGCCGCGCGTCGTCCGGCTCGCGCAGCACGGCGCCGAACCACGGGGTCCGGCCCGGCCGCAGCGTGAACCCGCCCAGGTGCGCGAACTCACGAAGCTCGTCTCTGATGCGGTCAGCCTGCTCCCGGTCGATCAGCTCCGCAGCGTCGATGGTGACGGGCAGGCGCGCGGCAGCCGGCACGCCGAGCAGCGCCGACTGCACCTGATACGGCGTGAGGTTCCACGGCTGATGCGGCTGGTGCAGCGCGGAGACGTGCCGGCTCAGCCGCCGGTGCCGGTCGCTCAGCCGTCGGTGCAGGTCACCGACGTCCGGCACGTCGACCTGCTGGGCCTCGTCCATCGCGTCGGCCAGGGCACGAGCGATGCGCAGGCGGTCTTTGGTGCCCTCGTGGATGTCGAGCACGACGCCGGCGAGACCCGCCGTCCTGAGCCGGGAGAGGACCGCGTCAATGGCCGCGCGCTTCTCAGCCACGAAGAGCGTCTTGCGCCCGCGCGCGACCAGGGCGGCGATCAGGTTGGCGATCGTCTGGCTCTTTCCGGTGCCCGGCGGCCCGTGGATGACCAGGCTGCGGCCCGCGAGCACCGCGTCAATCGCGCTGCGCTGGGAGGAGTCGGCGTCCAGCACCGAGTAGTCCTGCTCGGGTGACTCGGGCGCCGCTTGCAGGCCCTCGTCGGCGCTGAGGAGTTCCTGCGCGCGGGGATCGCCGGCGATGGCCGCGACGACATCGCTGTCGGCCAGCAAGTCGCCAGCCGCCTGCAGGTCCTGCACCATCGGCAGCTTGGCGTAGCTGAAGGTGCCTACGACGAGCCGGTTCGTGATGGCGAACCCGGGCACCTCGGCAGCATCGGCGGCCGCCGTCAGCAGGGCGCTGATCTCACCGGGCGCTGCCGAGGCCAGTCCTTCCGTCGCCGCACCGAATACCGTCGCGAGCTTGTGCAGCAGGACCGGGTTGACCTCGTAGTCGTCGTCCAGCATGAGGTCGAAGTCGTCGTGCCGAGCCCTGGTCGGGCTGATCGTCAGACCCCGGAGCAGAACCGGGGCCGCGGGCTGCAGGAACAGCTCGTCCCAGCGCGCCATGCCGGTAGCCAGGAATCCGGCCCGCAGCCCGCGCTCCTCTTCGAGCTCACGTGCCTTGCGGTAGATGACCTGCGTGCGGCGAATCGCGTCCGCGCGGGCGTCGACGTCGTGGAACAGCCGCGTGATCCGGCCGCTGCCAGTCCGCAGGAACTTCTCGACGGCTGCCTGGTCCGCTGCCGCCAGGTCCAGGGTTCCGGCCCGCCGGTCCTTGTAGTAGAGCAGCGTGTTCCGGCCGCCGAGATCGGTGAGCGCGTCGATCCAGCCCGCCTGGGCTGCTGCGATCAGCGCAACGCGGCGAGCGTCCTGACTGCCCTCGCCCTCGTCGCCCGCTCCCTCGCCGTCGCGGTCGCGCGCCCCGCCGGCTTCGCCCGCGCCGTCGTCGTCACGCGCCAGCCGCTCGTCCATCTCGGACAGCCGTGGCGTCACCACTTCCTCAGACATGCTGGCCCCTCCGCCACACGCAACCCACAAGAAAGGAGCCCTCACCTTCCCCGGGCAGCCGCAGTTATGCGCGACGGAGCCGTAAAGCCGGGACCTAACCCATATGCGGGTACCGGTAGTCGGCCGGCGGGACGAAGGCCTCCTTGATCGTCCGCGCGTTTACCCAGCGAATGAGGTTGAAGATCGACCCGGCCTTGTCGTTCGTGCCGCTCGCCCGGGCGCCGCCGAACGGCTGCTGCCCGACCACGGCGCCGGTCGGCTTGTCGTTGATGTAGAAGTTGCCTGCCGAGAACCGCAGCGCTTCCGTCGCCCCGGCGATCGCGACCCGGTCCTGCGCGATGATCGAGCCCGTCAGGGCATACGGCGCGATGTCAGCCGCCTGCTCGACCACCGTCTCGTACGCGTCGTCGGCGAACACATGCACGCCCAGGATCGGGCCGAAGTACTCGCGGGTGAAGATCTCGTCTGTCGGGTCGCTCGACTCCAGGACCGTGGGCTGGACGAAATAGCCCTCGGAGTCGTCTGCCGCACCGCCGGTCAGGACGGACACCGATGCCCGCTGCCGGGCGCGGCCGATGGCGTCGCGCAGACGGCTGAAGGAGCGGTCATCGATGACCGCACCCATGAAGAGCGACAAATCGGAGGAAACGTCGCCCATCGTAAGACTCTCAGCGGTACCGACGAGCTGGTCGCGCACTCGATCCCAGATGCTGCGAGGCACGTAGGCACGAGAGGCGGCCGAGCACTTCTGGCCCTGGTACTCGAACGCCCCCCGGATTAGCGCGGTGACCAGCACATCGGGGTCCGCCGAGGGGTGCGCGATGACGAAGTCCTTCCCGCCGGTCTCGCCGACCAGCCGGGGGTAGCCGCGGTAGCCGGAGATGTTCTCGCCCACAGACCGCCACAAGTGCTGGAAGGTCCCGGTAGATCCGGTGAAGTGGATCCCGGCCAGGTCCGGATGTGGCACCGCCACCGACGACACCGCCGAGCCGTCGCCGGTCACCATGTTGATGACGCCCGGCGGCAGGCCAGCTGCCTCGAGCAGTCGCATCAGGTAGTGCGCAGACAGCTGCTGGGTCGGTGACGGCTTCCAGACCACGACGTTGCCCATGAGGGCGGGCGCAGTCGGCAGGTTCGCGGCAATCGAGGTGAAGTTGAACGGCGTGATCGCCAGCACGAACCCCTCGAGCGGCCGGTACTCCAGCCGGTTCCAGGTGCCCGGCGCGTTAGTCGGCTGCTCCGCCAGCAGCCGCCGGGCGTAGTGCACGTTGTAGCGCCAGAAGTCGATCAGCTCACATGCGGCGTCGATCTCCGCCTGGAACGGGGACTTCGACTGGCCCAGCACGGTGGCGGCATTGACGGTCTGCCGCCACGGCCCGGCCAGCAGGTCCGCCGCCTTGAGGAAGATCGCGGCCCGGTCGTCGAAGGACAGCGCCCGCCAGGCCGGCGCCGCCTGCCGCGCAGCCTCGATCGCCGCGGCGACATCGTCGTTGGTGGCGTTCCGCAAGGTACCGAGGACGTGCCGGTGACGGTGCGGCTGCACGACGTCGACCGGCTCGCCGCCACCGTGCCGCTGCTGGCCGCCGACCGTCATGGTCAGCTCGGCGCGCTCCCCTGCCAGCTCCTTGATCTTCTGCTCGAGCGAGGCCCGCTCCGGGCTGCCGGGCGCGTAGGTCCTGATCGGCTCGTTCTCCGGAAACGGGACATTGGTGACGGCATCCATCGCGGCGGCGCTCCTTGCATATCCGACTTCAGTGGCGGCATCACCATCGTGCCACGGCCGCGGCGATGCGACGTCCGCCGGCCCGTGAGACCTCGTTTCTGCAGGTCAGTCCTTGATGCCAGCCAGGTCGGCGAGCTCTTGTGACGCATACCACTGCAGCTCGAAGCCCTCGGCACCGTCCACGGCGAACCGCGCGTCGTCGTCGCCGGCGTCAGCCGCCGCGAGTGCATTCACGGCGGCGGCGATGGCCGGGCCGGCGCTGGAGTCGTCCACATGGCCGGAGGCGATGTCCCGGACGCGGAGGACGCCGGAGACCCGGACGAGAGCCGGCTCCTCGAATCCGCCGTTCGCGACTACCTGAGTGTCGGCGACTTCGAGGGCGAGCACCACCCGGCGCCGTGGCGCCAGCGGATCTGCGCTGAGCATGCGCAGCGACTCGCGCGCCGCATGCATCATCGCCACGTACTCGAGCTCCTCGATGTCTCCGCTGGAGTACCACTCGCGCAGCGACGGCGTGACGGTATAAGCGCGGACCGGCGAGGTGTCGATCTCGCCGGCGCGCAGCAGGCTGGCAACTGCTGGCAGCGTGGAAGGCAGGTAAACGCGCACTCTGAGCCCCGAAAGCGCAGTCGAATAGACCTTGAGTGTGCCAGTTCAGGCGCGGTCAGGTGGGGTCATTTGGCCGACTCCGGGCGCCGCGACGCTGCTGCGCGCGGGATCGGGTACCGCCGCGCAGCAGCAGGTGCTGCCGCCTGGAGCGTGCCGACTACCCTCGCAACTGCCGCCTCGAGGGTCTCGTGCTCCCAGACCCGGACAACCTGCCAGTCCGCGGCGACCAGCGCAGCATCGGCGGCCCGGTCCCGCTCGACGTTGCGAGTGAGCTTGGGGCCCCAGTACCAGGTGTTGTTCGCGGGCTGAGTGCCATGCTCCGGACAGCAGTGCCAGAAGCAGCCGTCTACGAAAACCGCCACCCGGCGCGCGGTGAACGCGATATCCGGCCGCACGCGCGCGCCGGCCAGGTCGAGCCGGTAGTCCTTGCGGTACCGGAAGCCGAGCGCGTGCAGAGCGCGGCGCAGCGCCAGCTCGGGCTTGGTGTCACTGCGCCGGTTCGCGCGCATGTTGGCCGAACGACCGGCATTGAGCGGATGCGGGTAGTCAGCCACAGCGCTCAAGGTTAGCGCCGCGGCAGCTACCCGGTCAGGCGAGCGAGCCGCCCAGCAGGTCGGCCACCCGCGCGGCCGTGTCGCCCGCATCGGTGTGCAGCACGCCGGTAAAGCCCAGCTCCTGCGCGGCGTCGATGTTGGCCTGGATGTCGTCGATGAAGACGCACTGGTCCGGCTGCAGGCCGAGCAGCCCGGCAGCATGCAGGAAGATCCGCGGCTCCGGCTTGCGCATGCCGACCTCAGCGGAGATGACCACGGCGTCGAACAGCTCGCCCAGCAGGTCGGCCGGGTAGCCGCCGCCCCAGGAGTTGGACAGCAGACCGGTCAGCACGCCCGCGGCATGCAGCCGGCGCAGCAACGTCACCATGGCGTCGTCCAGCTTCGACGCCGCGAACATGCGGGTGAGCAAGCCGCTCGCCCCGACCGGGCCGCCGTCGAGCGTCAGCAGCTCGGCCGCGAGGGCTGCCTCGAATTCGTCGTTGGACCACTCGCCCCGCTCGAGCGCGTGAATCGGGTTGGTATCGCCGCCGCCGTACGCCTGCTTCACCCACTGCCGCATCACCGTGACATAACTCTCCCGGTCGATGCCGTCGGCCTTGAGCCAGGCGTCGACGCTCTCGAGGATGGGGTTCGTCATGACGCCGCCCCAGTCAGTGATCACTCCGCGCAGTTCGGCCACAGAGCCGATGGTAAGCGAGCCCTTATCGGCGCCCGATCGGCGGTAGCTGAGAGAATCGCGGCCATGGAGCGCCCAGTGATGAATCGGACAGCGGTGGTGACCGGAGCGAGCAGCGGAATCGGGGCAGCCACGGCCGAGCAGCTAGCCGAGGCTGGGTACCGGGTGGTGCTCACTGCCCGGCGGGCTGACCGGCTCGCCGAGGTCGCCAAGCGCATCACGAGCAAGGGCGGCGAGGCGGTCGTGCACGAGCTTGACGTCACCGACCGGCCCGCTGTCGACGCGCTCGCCGTCTCTCTCGGCCGGTGCGACGTCCTGATCGCGAACGCGGGCGGCGCCATCGGCGCGGATTACGTAGCCGACAGTAACGCCGCGGACTGGCAGACGATGTACGACGTGAATGTGCTCGGCGTGCTCAACACCGTCCAGGCACTGCTGCCCGCGCTCATCGACACCGGCGCCGGCACGATCGTGCTGATGGGTTCCACTGCGGGGCTGATCAGTTACGAAGGTGGTGGCGGCTACGTGGTCGCCAAGCACGGCACGCACGCGATCGCCGAGACGCTGCGGCTCGAGCTGTACGACAAGCCGGTCCGGGTCATCGAGATCGCGCCGGGCATGGTGAAGACAGACGAGTTCGCCGTCAACCGGTTCCGGGGCGACGCCGAGAAGGCAGCCAAGGTCTACGCCGGCGTCTCCGAGCCGCTGACCGCCGGCGACGTGGCCGACGCCGTCGTCTGGTCGGTCACCCGCCCGGCGCATTTCAACGTGGACCTGATGGTCATCCGGCCGCGCGCACAAGCGGCGCAGTACAAGGTGTTCCGCGAGCAGCAGTAGACCAGCCGGAGTCGCGCCGTTTTACTAAGATGCGGACGTGACATCGGCGCTGACGCAGGCGGAAGCAGCCGACCGAGCTGACCTCGTGCAGGTCGAGTCGTACCAGGTCTTCCTCGACCTGACCGGCGGCGGAGACACCCCTGGCAGCGGTGACACGGCGCAGTCGCGGACCGAGATCCGGTTCAGCTGCCGTAAGCCAGGCGCGGCGACCTTTGCCGACCTGGACGCCGTATCGGTCTACGCAGCCACACTCAACGGCGTGCCGCTGGATCCCGCCTCTGTGACTGACGGCCGGCTGCCGCTGCCAGAACTCGCGGCAAGCAACACCCTCACGGTCGACGCCACCGTCGCGGTATCGACGGTCGGCAGCGGCCTCACCCGCTTCGCCGACCCGGCCGACGGCAGCCAGTACGTACTGGCCAACTGCTTCCCGACGGCGGCGAGCAGCGTGTTCTGCTGCTTCGATCAGCCTGACCTGCTCGCGGAACTGCTACTGATCGCCACGCTCCCGCCTGGCTGGGACTGCGTCGCGAACGGCGAGGTGCTGCACCGGCCCGATGCCGGCGTCGCCGGTGTCTGGCGATTCTCGCCGGTGCCGTCGCTCAAACCGTACGAGTTCACCCTGTGCGCCGGCCCGTACGTGAGCCCGGCTGCTGCTGCCCCGCCAGCGGGCGCTGCGCCAGCCGGTGAATCGCCACGCCTGGCCGTCCGCTGCCGGGCAACGCTCGCGGAGTCACCGGGCCTGGCCCGGGTCGCCGGCATCGTCGGCGCGGCGCTCCGCTACTACGCAGACGTCCTGGGTATCCCGTGCCCGTACGCCAAGCTGGACATCGTCTTCGTTCCCGAGTTGGGGCCGAAGGCCATGCAGGTGCCAGCAGTCATGTACGTCAGCGAGACGCTGCTACAGCAAAGCGGCGACCCGGACGACGAGTTCGTCGCGATTGTGCTCGCGCACGAGGCCGCCCATCTGTGGTTCG
>Ga0335075_10018468_pt1 | contig 10335 bp, 11 predicted proteins | sample Lox_Sample_24_FD_206723 | JGI IMG/M metagenome (GOLD analysis project Ga0335075, IMG submission 206723) | Soil microbial communities from Loxahatchee National Wildlife Refuge, Florida, United States - Lox_Sample_2.4 | ecosystem: Environmental > Terrestrial > Soil > Wetlands | place: USA... | reverse complement strand
CGCGGGTGCGGCCCAGCGGCGACCCTTCCAGCAGCCTGTCCAGCAGTTCCCGCTGCGGGTCGTCGAGGCCGTCGATCAGCTCGGCGATCTGCTCGGCGCTCTGCGAGGCGTCTTCCAGGGTCACTTGTCCCGGATGCCAGGGCAGCCCGGCGCCGGCGTCAGGGGCCGCGCGTAGTTCGGTGTCACCCCAAACCAGCGCGCGCTCCTTGAGGTCTTCGAGGGCATCGAGCACGTCCAGCTCCGGCGCGCGACCGGCGGTCAGCGCGAGCAATTTGGTTATGGATACCGGCTCGCTGTCGGCGTGCAGAACCAGCAGCGCGTCGATCACCGCGAGCCGCAGGAAGTCCAGCTCATCGCTGGCAGCCTTGAGCGACTGCCGGGCCTGGGCGCGGGCGGCGAGGGCGGCGATGCTGCCCGGCGGTGGCTGGGCAAGGTCGGGCCTGAGCTCCAGCAGGCGGATCAGCCGCTCGTCGGGCAAGTCGGCCAGCCAGGACCCCAGCGGGATGCCCGGGGTGTGTGCGGTCATTGCTGACCAGCGTAAAGCAGCCGGGAGAGTGGGCTTCCGCTGTCGGGAGCTGATGTGGATAAGCGAGCCAAGCCGCCAAGGCCGCATAAGACCTGTCAGAATGGGACCCGTGGCTGACGACGCAGGCAAAAAGGCGCCAAAGACCCGTTACGTCGACAACGGCTGGCCGACAACCGACCCGGACGACCATGCGGTGAGCGAACTGGCAACCGATCGAACCGGCGCGCTCTCTCCTTACGGCGACGTCGTGTTCCCGCTGCCGGCCGAAGAACTGCCGTACTTACATCCGGTTACGGAGATCAACCGCTAGGCGGTTGATAGTCGGCGCTGCGGCGCCGACGGTCTCGGCTCGCCTCAGGCGAGCGCAGACAAAGCCGGGTTACCGTTCACGCCCTGCGACTGGATCGCTTTGAGCAGGTCATTGACGTAGCCCGGATTCGGCGCGACGGGCAGGCCTTTTGAGGTGTCGGGCAGGTTCGCCGGATCGAGCAACGGCGCGAACTGCTGCGGCACCTGAAAGTCGTGGATCGCGGACCCAGCGGCGGCCGGATCGGTCGGCAATCCCGGGACACCCGGCATGCCCGGAACCGGTGCTGGGTCATCGGCGAAGGTCCAGTGCGCCACCGTGTTGGCCTGGTGGACATCCATTGGTTCGTCGGCGGGCGGGGCCGGGGCGTCTGCCGGTGCCGGGGCCTCGAATGCGGCCGGCTCGGCAGGCGGCGCGGGGTCCGCGGGCGGAGGCGGCGGTGCGTCGATGGCGGCCGGCTCGACCGGAGCGGGCGGGGCCGGCGGTGGGGGGTCCGCGGGAGGGGGCGGCGGTGGTGCGTCGAATGCGGCCGGTTCGGCAGGCGGTGTGGGGTCCGCGGGAGGGGGCGGCGGTGGTGCGTCGAATGCGGCCGGCTCGACCGGAGCGGGCGGGGCCGGCGGTGGGGGTAGTTCCGGCGGTGCGGGGTCAGCGGGCGGGGGCGGCGGTGGTGCGTCGACGGCGGCCGGCTCGACCGGAGCGGGCGGGGCCGGCGGTGGGGGTAGTTCCGGCGGTGAAGGGTCAGCGGGCGGGGGAGGCGGTGGTGCGTCGACGGCGGCCGGCTCGACCGGAGCGGGCGGGGCCGGCGGTGGGGGTAGTTCCGGCGGTGAAGGGTCAGCGGGAGGGGGAGGCGGCGGCGGAGCGTCGAATGCGGCCAGCTCGGCTGGGGGCGGAGGCGGCGGTGGCGCGTCCGGTGCGGGCGGCGGCGGTGCGGCGGGTGCGGGCGGCGGCGGTGCGTCCGGGGCGGGTGCGTCGGCGACGACGTTGCGCGGCGTCGAGGCCCCGAGTCCATGGCCGCATACCGGCCAGGCGCCGCGCCCCTGGGTGGCCAGCACGCGCTCGGCGACCGCGATCTGCTGTGCGCGAGTGGCCTGGTTCGCCGACGCGGCGAACTCGCCGCCACCGTGTGCGGCCCAGGTGCCCCGCGAGAACTGCAGCCCGCCCTGGTACCCGTTGCCGGTGTTGATGGCCCAGTTGCCGCCGGATTCGCATCCAGCGACGGCGTCCCATTGCTCGTCGGTAGCCGCCGACGCGTGGCCGGCCAGTGCGATGCCACCGCCACCGAGCACAGCACCGGTGAAAGCGAGTTTGGCGACGCTGATACTCGAAGTGGTGGGCTTACGATGCCGTGCGCTCATACGCCGAAGACGTCCTCTCTGGATGCGCCCACGAGGTCAGCTGTCGGGTTCGGGCGGAAGAGGTCGCCCGGCCAGGCCGAATCCCACAGATGCGGCGTGACTTCACCCCAAGGAGCCGCGAACGGCTCCGGGTCCGATTTCGGCGGACCGTCGGGTCCCCCGCCTCCATCCACGGGTTTGCGTGGTCCCCGCCTATCGGATGGAGCTCGGCGCTATAGGCGAGAAGGGCCGCCGCTCAGGAACATTCGGCTAGCCCGCGGACGACGGTAGCGGGTGATTGCGGCAGAGTCATTTTTTAGCGAGTCCGGCGTTTCGCATTTTGCCGACGGGGAAAACACCAGGAGGGTTTGTTGTTCGCGCAGGTCACACCACGCCGATATCAGGCCGTTGCCGTGGTGTGATCAATCCGTTATGTGACCGAACTCACAACGTTTGAGCCGTCGACGGACGGCTCACATGCGGTCAGTGATACAGCGGCTGCGATCTGGCGGTGTGTGGCTGTCCGACCGGAACGATCTCCTTGCCCAGCGGCACCAGGGATACCGGGATCAGTTTGAGGTTGGCGAGTGCCAGGGGAATGCCAATAATTGTCAGCGCCATCGCCAGCGCGCTCACCAGGTGTCCGATCGCGAGCCAGACCCCGCACAAGAGCAGCCAGATGACGTTCCCGATCAGTGCGCCGGTACCGGCGCCCGGCTTGTCGATGATGGTCCGCCCAAAGGGCCACAGCGCATACGATGCGATGCGCAACGCCGCGAATCCGAAGGGGATAGTGACGATGAGCAGGAAGCAGAGTAGCGCGGCGAGCAGATAGCCGAGAGCCAACCAGAGGCCGCCGAAAAGCAACCAGATGACGTTCAGGACCAGGCGCATTGTCTCCTCCAGCGGTAGTTCCAGAATATAGGGAAACTCCGGTGCTGGGCTGGCAGCCATCCGAGTAGGATCGACCGTCATCGCGTCCTGCGCAGGTGGGACGCTTCATTGTTTTAATCCATCTAGTTAGCCGTCAGACAAGCAGGTGAGACCGGTGCCTACTGGCAAGGTGAAGTGGTACGACGCCGCGAAGGGATTCGGCTTCTTATCCCAGGAGGACGGCGAGGACGTCTACGTCCGCTCTTCGGCGTTGCCTGCGGGCGTCGAAGGTCTCAAGGCGGGCCAACGCGTTGAATTCGGCCTTGCGTCCGGACGCCGCGGACCGCAGGCATTGAGTCTCAAGCTGATTGATCCGCCGCCGACGCTGACCCGCCCCCGCAGAGAGGGGCCGGCCGAACACAAGCACAGCCCCGATGAGCTGCACGGCATGGTCGAGGACATGATCACCCTGCTGGAGAGCACCGTGCAGCCCGAGCTGCGCAAGGGCCGCTACCCGGACCGGAAAACCGCTCGCCAGATCTCCGAGGTGGTAAAAGCCGTGGCCCGGGAACTGGACGCCTAGCTGGGAGCCGTCGCTGAAGCAAAAGCGTGGACTGGAGCGTTACCCGCGAGTAACACTGGGTACTACACCGGGGAAGCCGTCCAGCGAGGAGCACTCCATGGCACAGCAGGCACAGGTCAGCGAGGAACAAGCGAGAGCCGTAGCTGAGGAATCTCGCGAAAGCGGTTGGGATAAGCCCTCCTTGGCCAAGGAGCTGTTCCTCGGTCGATTTCCGTTAGAGCTCATTCACCCGTTTCCCAGGCCCTCTGGCGAAGAGGCCGCCCGCACCGAGAAGTTCTTGGCCCAGCTGCGGGAATTTCTTGACACGATCGACGGCAGCGTTATCGAGCGCGACGCACAGGTCCCCGACGAATATGTCAAGGGCCTCGCCGAACTCGGCTGCTTCGGGATGAAGATCCCGTCCGAATACGGCGGTCTGAACATGTCCCAGGTCGCATACAACCGAGCGCTGATGATGGTCTCCACCGTGCACGCCAGCCTGGGCGCGCTGCTGTCGGCGCATCAGTCAATCGGGGTACCCGAGCCGCTCAAGCTGGCCGGAACTCCAGAGCAGAAGCGGAAGTTCTTGCCGCGCTGTGCTGCCGGCGCGGTCTCGGCGTTTTTGCTCACCGAACCGGACGTGGGCTCCGACCCGGCGCGGCTGGCCTCGACGGCGACGCCGATTGAGGACGGAGCGGCCTACGAGCTGGAGGGCGTCAAGTTGTGGACGACCAACGGCGTGGTCGCCGATCTGCTGGTGGTGATGGCACGCGTACCCAAAAGCGAGGGGCATCGAGGCGGAATCAGCGCGTTCGTCGTCGAGGCCAATTCGCCCGGCATCACCGTCGAGCGGCGCAACAAGTTCATGGGCCTGCGCGGCATCGAAAACGGTGTCACCAGGATGCATCGGGTCCGAGTGCCCGCCGAAAACCTGATCGGACGCGAGGGCGACGGTCTGAAGATCGCGCTGACCACGTTGAACGCCGGGCGACTCGCGATCCCAGCGATCGCGACCGGCTCGGCTAAATGGTCGCTGAAGATCGCGCGGGAATGGTCGAACGAGCGGGTGCAGTGGGGCAAACCCGTCGGCGAGCACGCGGCCGTCTCCAACAAAATCTCGTTTATCGCCGCGACCAGCTATGCGCTCGAATCGGTGCTGGAGCTGTCCGGTCAGATGGCCGACGAGGGGCGCAACGACATCCGGATCGAGGCTGCGCTGGCCAAGTTGTGGTCGAGCGAGATGGCCTGCTTGATCGGCGATGAGCTGCTGCAAATCCGCGGTGGCCGCGGCTATGAGACCGCCGAGTCGCTCGCCGCGCGCGGAGAGCGGGCGGTGCCGGTGGAGCAGGTGGTGCGCGACCTGAGGATCAACCGCATCTTCGAAGGCTCTAGCGAGATCATGCGGCTGCTGATCGCCCGCGAGGCGGTCGACGCCCACCTCACCGCGGCCGGCGATCTGGCGAATCCTAAAGCCGATATGCGGCAGAAGGCCAAGGCGGCGGCCGGCGCGAGTGGCTTCTACGCAAAGTGGTTGCCGCAACTGGTTTTCGGCGAGGGTCAACGGCCCACGGCGTATCGCGAGTTCGGCAGATTGGCAACGCATCTGCGATTTGTCGAGCGGTCGGCGCGCAAGCTGGCCCGCAACACCTTCTACGGAATGGCGCGCTGGCAAGCCGCACTGGAGCAAAAGCAGGGATTCCTCGGGCGGGTAGTTGATATCGGCGCCGAACTGTTCGCAATGTCGGCGGTGTGCGTGCGGGCCGAGGCTCAACGAGTTGCCGACAAAGCCCAGGGTGAGCAGGCGTACGAGCTGGCCGATGCGTTCTGCCAGCAGTCCACCCTGCGGGTCGAGGCGCTGTTTAATGCCTTGTGGGACAACACCGACAGCACTGACGCTGCGCTGGCGCGCAATGTGCTGAAGGGTCGCTACACCGGGCTCGAAGACGGGATCGTCGATCAGTCCGAGGGCACCGGACCGTGGATCGCGCACTGGGAAGCCGGTGAGTCCACCGAGTCGAACCTGGCTCGGCGGTTTTTGAACCTCGCCGAGTCCTGAGATGACCTATGTCGCCGAGGCCGGCGAGTTCACCCGCGACACCAACTACATCGCGACTCGCATCACCGCCGACGGCCGCGACGGCTATCCGCCTGCGCCGGGCCGGTATCGACTGATCGTCGCCCGCGCCTGCCCGTGGGCGAACCGCGCGATCATAGTCCGGCGCTTGCTGGGTCTGGAAAGCGCTATCTCCATTGGCTTTTGCGGGCCGACCCATGACAAGCGCAGTTGGACGTTCGACCTCGACCCCGGTGGCGTCGACCCGGTGTTGCAGATCCCGCGGCTGCAGGACGCGTATTTCAAACGCTTTCCCGACTATCCGAAGGGCATCACCGTCCCGGCGATCGTCGACGTTCCGACGGGCGTGGTGGTGACCAACGATTTCGCGCAGCTGACGTTGGACTTGTCCACGGAATGGACTGCCTACCATCGCGATGGCGCTCCGCAGCTATACCCCGAGTCGCTTCGCGGCGAGATCGACGAGGTCAACGAGAGAATCTACACCGAAATCAACAACGGTGTTTACCGCTGCGGCTTCGCGGGCTCGCAGCAGGCATACGACGCGGCCTACGACCGGTTGTTCACGGCACTGGACTGGGTCAGCGGTCGACTGGAAAACCAGCGATTTCTGGTGGGTGACACGATCACCGAAGCCGACGTCCGGTTGTTCACGACCTTGGCCCGCTTCGACCCGGTCTACCACGGTCACTTCAAGTGCAACCGAAGTAAACTCTCCGAGATGCCTGTGCTGTGGGCCTATGCACGCGACCTCTTTCAGACGCCGGGGTTCGGCGATACCGTCGACTTCGTCCAGATCAAGCAGCACTACTACATCGTGCACGCCGACATCAACCCGACCCGTATCGTCCCGAAGGGGCCCGAGCTGGCCAACTGGTTGACGCCGCATGGCCGGGAAGCATTGGGTGGCAAGCCCTTCGGTGACGGCACGCCGCCGGGACCGCCGCTCGCCGGCGAGCAGGTCCCCGCCGGCCACGGCGCGTAGGCGCGCGGACTAGCCCCACACGGTTCGCACTGACCACTCCGCATGGGGCACGCCGTGCAATTGGCCCGCCCGGTCGACGACGACGGTCATCAACTCGATGGCGATTCCCGTCAGCCGCCCCTGCTTCGGGTCGACGGTCGGGATGGTGACGGCCAGGCGGCTGCCTGGCCTGTAGAAGGTGGTCGTGGGGTTGACCGCATCCTCATAGACGCGCAACAGCCACCAGGGTGCCCTGCCGATCGTCGGCGGCACCGAAAGCTGTACCGGGTCACGGGCATTCACTCGTAGCTCGCCCTGCGTCTGTGGGTTTTGGCAGTCGTTGAGGTCGAGCACGTTGCAATACCGGTAGGGGCCCACCCGGGTTAGTTGACCGTGCGAGTACGCGCTGATCTCCGGATGCTGCGGGCTGCGCCCGCGCGCGAGCGCCCAGGCGCCGACTCCCGCGGCCGCGCATGCCAGCAGCACCAGAACAGCGAGCAACGCGATGCGCGGCTTCACTGCCACGAGACCGCCGCGGTGTCATGGCTGCCGGGGCCACCCTCTTGCTCGACCATCACCGGCCGGTTGCCGCCCAGACCGGGGATCAACGAGTCACCGTGATAGCTGACCAGGGTCTGCGCCAAACCTAGAATCAGCACCGCCGCAACGGCACTGAAGCCGACCCACCAATTGGTATTGAGCAACACGCCCAGCGCGCCGCCGAGGACCCATGCCAGCTGCAGCGTCGATTCCGACCGCCCGAACGCCGACGCGCGTGATTCCTCGGGCAAGTCGTCCTGTAACGACGCGTCCAGTGCGGCCTTGGCGATCGCGCTCGACCCGGACGTGATCAGGGTTGCGATCGCGGCGGCCATCAGGTTGCCGGCCACCGCCGCCGCTATCGCCGCCGCGGTGACCGCCACGGCGCAGCGCACGACAAGCACCGACGGCCTGCCCAGTCGCAGTCGTGCGCTGGCGAAGTTGCCGGCGAAATTACCGAAGGCTGCGGCCGCGCCGATCAGCCCGAGCATGGCAATCTGCGCCCACCCGCCGGCGTCACGCGCTTTGGCGACGAAGGCCGGATACAAGAACAGGAATCCGACCATCACCTTGATGGTGGAATTGCCCCACAACGAGGTGATGATGTTGCGGCCCAACGGTTGCCGAAGAGCCCCACTCGCCCTGCGGACCTTCTCGGGCCAGCTTCGACGCGACGGGTGGCTGCGGTAGCTCAAGGTGGTGGGAACCTCACCCTCGGTCACTTCGACCCAGCGTGGAATCCGCATCGACAGCAAGGCACCGGCAACCGTGACCGCGACGACGACGAATAATGCGCCGGGCCAATGGAATAGACGGGTGCACACATATTCGATGCCGCTAGCGATGCCGCCGCCGATGATGGTGCCGCCCAACAGCCCGAACATGGTCAGCCGGGAATTGACCCGCACCAGATCGATCGTCGGCGGCATCACCCGTGGCGTCACCGCGCTGCGCAACACGCTGAACGACTTGGAAAACACCATCATCGCCAGCGCGCACGGATACAACACCCACGACGGGAAACTTCCGGTGGCGCCGTCGTAATTGCTGATCAGCAACACCGCCAACCCGGTGCGCAGCCCGAACGACGCCGCCAGCGCGACCCGGCGGCCGTGCTGCAGCCGGTCCAGTGCCGGGCCGATCAGCGGCGCGACAACCGCGAACGGCGCGATCGTGATCAGTAGGTACAGCGCGACCTTGTCCTTGCTTTCCCCGGTGGCCGCGGCGAAGAACAGGGTGTTGGCCAGCGCGACAGCCATCGCCGCGTCGGTCGCGAAATTGGCCACCACCGGCCAGGTCAGCGCGGTCAGCCCGGACTTGTCGGCGCCGTCGGCGGTGGCCGCTCGCTGCACCAACCCGTACATCCGCGAACCCATCTCGCGACTGCGCTGCGCCGCGGCGCGGGTGACGGTGACCCGCTCGCTGCCGGTGTTCGCCCGCAGCGGCTCGCGGCGGCGGTCCGACTCGGGCTGGTGGGTCAGCGGCGGCAGATAGCGGTTGGCGCTCGGCATCGGCGGTGGACGCCGGGCCCGGGGGTAGCCCGCTTCGTCCGCCGGGTAATTCGCCATGCCCGGGTGTTCGGCCGCGGGTCCGCCGCGGGTGCGGCGGCCGGCAGACGCGCGGCCCGCATCCGGGTTATCGCGTCGCCGTTCAGCCATGCCTCAATTCTCACAGATGTCGGCGCCGCTCATGTGCAGGCGACCGGTGTGGCCGGACACCTCGGCTCTACGGCAGAATTAGGGCCGTATGGAAACAGCGGACGACGTGACCCGGCCCACCGCGGACTCGGCGACGGCGACCACCGAAGAGTGGTCGCCTGAGTTGGCCACCCTGCTCACCAACGCGGTGGAGCTGGCGCGGGCGGCGATCGTCGAGTTCAGCGGCGCCGACACGGTGGGTGACTACCTCGGCGCCGGATACGAAGATCCGACCAGCGCCACCCACCGCTTCCTCGCGCATTTGCCCGGTTACCAGGGCTGGCAGTGGGCTGTCGTCGTCGCCGCTTACCCCGGCGCCGACCACGCAACGATCAGCGAGGTCGTGCTGGTGCCGGGGCCGACGTCGCTGTTGGCGCCCGAGTGGGTGCCCTGGGATCAGCGGATCCGGCCGGGCGACCTGAGCCCGGGCGACCTACTAGCGCCGCTGCGGGACGATCCGCGGTTGGTACCCGGTTACCTGGCCTCCGGCGACCCGCAGATCGACGAGGTGGCCCTGGAGATCGGTCTGGGACGGCGCCGGGTGATGAGTGCCTGGGGTCGGTCCGAGGCGGCGCAACGCTGGCACGACGGCGATTACGGTCCGTCGTCGCAGATGGCGCAATCCACCAAGCGCTCGTGCCGCGATTGCGGGTTCTTCCTCCCGCTTGCCGGGTCGTTGGGCGCCATGTTCGGGGTGTGCGGCAACGAGTTGTCCGCCGACGGCCACGTCGTCGACTTCCAATACGGCTGCGGCGCGCATTCCGACACCCCGGCCCCCGCGGGCAGCGGATCGCCGGCGTATGACCCGTACGACGACGGGGTGCTCGACGTCACCGAGAAACCCGCCGCGGAGCCCGTCGAGGACAGCGCGGATGACCCGGCCGAGGAGAGCGTCGAGGACAGCTAGCCGTTCTCGGCCGCGGCTTTGATCTTGGCCAGCGAGGTGTTCATGCCCTCGACGAGTTCCGCTTCGAAGTTCGCGGTCCCGCCGAACAGCGCGTTCACCGCCATGCTGGAGACCGGCTTGACACCGTTCTCGGCGTGCCGGCTTTCGATCACCCGGGTGCCCTCGGCGATCGGCTGCAACTCGTAGCTCCAGATCGTGTTGTTCATGTTGACCCGGAATGCCAGCTTCTCGTCCGGAATCACCTCGACGACGGTGCATGTCGTCGGCCAGAACAGGAATTTGCGTCGATTGACGTTGATGGTCCGGGTGCCGTTGCGGAGCGGGCCGAGCCGCCGCATCAATCGACACTGCGGGCTCCACTCAGGCATCCGGCGGAAATCGCTGACTAGCGACCAGACTTTCGAGGCCGGTGCCTTGATATCGACCTGCGCTTGCAATAGCGGCGCTGCCATTGAACGCATCCCTCCTAATTCGGGGTCGTCATTATCGGTTGCGATCCTGTTGCTAATGCAATCCGGTCTGTGCGCCACGTGCGCCGCGACGGGCGGCGT
>Ga0335075_10018467_pt1 | contig 10335 bp, 7 predicted proteins | sample Lox_Sample_24_FD_206723 | JGI IMG/M metagenome (GOLD analysis project Ga0335075, IMG submission 206723) | Soil microbial communities from Loxahatchee National Wildlife Refuge, Florida, United States - Lox_Sample_2.4 | ecosystem: Environmental > Terrestrial > Soil > Wetlands | place: USA: Florida... | reverse complement strand
CGCGCTGCGGAGGAGGCCGAGCATGGAAACGTACGTAGGGGCCGGACATAGGCCAGTCACACCGGGCTGTTGCAATGCTGCTCCAGCTGCGCTCAAGCCTGGGTAGGCCCGGGAGACGCTAGACTCATGGCGATACGGGCTGTAGCGCAGCTTGGCTAGCGCGCGTGCTTTGGGTGCACGAGGCCGCGGGTTCGAGTCCCGCCAGCCCGACAGCTCAGGTAAGGCTTCCCGGTCAGGTCCGCGTTCCAGCCGCGCCGCTGCGGCGCTGGCCAACGGCCCCGCGCAGTTGGTGGTGAGGTGGAGCAGGACCGGCGCGGCCAGGCTGCCTGACCGCGTCCGCAGGACGGACAGCAGCGCGCCCGCTCCCGCGGTGCCCGCCACGACCGCGGTGAGCGCCGCGATTCTGGCGGCCAGCCCCGTCGCCAGCTGGTTGGCGTCGAGCGCCTCGGCGGTGGGTCGAATGTGCCAGATGCCGAACATCGCGCTGGCCGCAACGGTCGCCCCTGGCTCCGCGAGGACCCGGCGCAGCGCACCCTGCAGCACGCTGCGGAACGCGATCTCCTCCCAGCACACCGTGCCCACCGGGATGCGCAGCAGCACGTGGTAGCCGAGCTGCCAGCCGGTCAAGCCGGCGACGCGCTGGTCACGCAGCACCGGGCGGATGGCCGGCGTGAGCACGACGGCACAGTACGCGGCGGCCACCGGCGCGGCGGCCACCGCGCCCAGCCGGAGCCCGGCCCGCAGCCGGTCCCGCCGTAGGCCGAGGTCGTCGCTTGTCAGGCCGCTCGCCGCGGCCGCGGCCAGCGCCGCCGCCGCGGCGAGCGCGTTGACGGCCGGATACCAGCGCCGGTGCCAGGCCCGGCCGCCAGCCACGTTGTTGTACCAGGTGAGCGCGGCGCAGGCGGCGACCGCGAAGACGACGTCTGCCTTCGGATGGCCGGCCTGCCGGCCGATCACGGCGTCAGTCCCCAGGCCGGATCAGGCCGCTCTCATAGGCGAAGACGACCGCCTGCGCCCGGTCGCGCAGCCCGAGCTTCATGAGGATGCGGCTCACGTGCGTCTTGATCGTCTGTTCCGCCACGAACAGCCGGGTGGCGATCTCCGCGTTGGCCAGGCCGCGGGCGACCAGAGCCAGCACTTCGGTCTCGCGGTCCGTCAGGTCCTTGAGGTTCTTGCGGTCCGGGGACCGCGGTGCGCCGAGCCGGGCGAACTCCGCGATCAGGCGCCGAGTCACGCTGGGCGCCAGCAGCCCGTCGCCGGCCGCCACCACCCGCACGGCCTCGGCCAGTTCCCCTGCGGAGGCGTCCTTGAGCAGGAACCCGCTGGCGCCGGCCCGCAGCGCCTCATAGACGTAGTCGTCCAGGTCGAAGGTCGTCAGGATGAGGATCCTCGGCCCGATGTCCAGCGCCGAGATCTGCCGGGTCGCCTGCAGACCGTCGAGCACCGGCATCCGGACATCCATGAGGATCACGTCCGGGCGCAGCTCGGCCGCCCGGGCGATGGCCTCTTGCCCGTTGACCGCCTCGCCGATCACCTGGATGTCGGGCTGGGCGTTGAGCAGGGTCGAGAATCCCGACCTGACCATCCCCTGATCGTCGGCGACCACGACGCGGATGGTCACGCGGCGTCCCCGTCGCGGGCCGGGCGCACCGGCAGGATGGCCGTCACCAGGAAGCCGTCGTCGGCTCCCGGCCCTGCCCGCAGGCTGCCGCCCAGCATCGCGGCGCGCTCCCGCATGCCGACGATCCCGTGCCCGCCCCCGGCGAGCCGCGGGCCCGCCGCCGGCTGGCCGCGGTCGTTGCGCACCTCGAGGACGAGGCAGTCGGGCAAGTACGCCACCCGCACGCTGACCTGTGATCCCGGCGCGTGCCGCATCGCGTTGCTCAGTGCCTCCTGCAGGATGCGATAGGCCGACAAGTCCACGCCGTCTGGCAGCGGCACCGGGTCTCCGCTGCTGGTGACGGTGACGGTCACGCCGCCGCTGCGCGCCGAGTCGAGCAGCCCGTCCAGGTCGGCCAGCCCCGGCTGCGGCGCGGTGTCCGGCCCGCCAGTGCGGAGCACGCCAAGGACCCGCCGCAGCTCGGCCAGCCCGGTCAGCGCGCTGGCCCGGATCTCGCCGAAGGACTGCACCAGCTCCGCAGGGGGGTCGGCGGCCTTGTACGGCGCCGCCTCCGCCTGGATCGCGATCACCGACATGTGGTGCGCCACCACGTCGTGCAGCTCGCGGGCGATGCGCTGGCGTTCCTCGAGCAGCGCCCGCTCGCCGGAGTGCCGGCGCTCCTGCTCCGCGAGTCGGCGCTCGCTGGCGCGCCACATCCGGATGAGGGTGCCGAGCAGCAGCGGGACGGCGGTCAGGAAGAAGGCCGCGGCGGCGGTCGGCCAGTCGAGGAACGCGGCCCCCACGATCGTCGCGATCGCCGCCGCGGCCACGATCCGCGGTTTGCAGCGCACCGTCACCGCGTACAGGCACAGCCCGTAGACCACCAGACTGCCCGGCACGTAGGCCTGCGCGGGGGTGAGCGCGCGTGGCACGATCACCGTGCTCGTCGCGACGATGGCGAATGCGGCGGCGAGCAATGAGGTCAGCGGGACCCGGGTGCGCAGCACGAGCGGTGCGCTGGTCACGAACGCGGCTAGGACCAGCGTCCCGGTGCCGTAGCCGGCGTGCGTGTGGGTGCTCACGTGCCTCAGCCAGGCGTTCGAGACCAGGAAGCAGATCAGCGCGGTGATCACGTCGGCGACCTCGACGAGGTCGAATCGCCCGCGGCGCAGCCAGCGCGGCCGCGGCGACGGCGGGTTCGTGGTGCCGGTCACGAACGTCGTCGCGACGCTGCGCACGACGGCTGTGTCCATGCCTCCAGCGTAGGCGCGGCGACCCTGGCATTCCGTCACCCGCGCGGCGTATCCGCGACCCCCTACCGGAGTAGGGGCGGTGCCGGCCGACGGTGCCGCGGCGGCCGCCGACACCGCCCGCGCGCTGGCCCGCGTGCTACCCGGGAGGCAGGCAGGGAAACGGCTCCGCGGGCCGACGCTGACGAGCCACCCGCGTCCATAGCGTCCTTTCTGCCCGGCGCGCCCGAGCGCCCGTGATCAGAAAGGACGCTGCCATGAACCTTCGCCGTCTGGCCGTGGTGCCGCTGGCCGCCATGGCTATGTTCGGCACGGCCGCCGCGGCCCTCCCGGGAGCTGGCCAGGCTGACCTTCCGCAGCCGCTGCCCGCCCTGACCAGCCAGGCGCTCGCCGCGCGCTACGCGGCGGACGCGCGCGCGATCGCCAGCGCCGACCGCGCGGCGTCCCGGGCGGGCGACACGGCGCTGGCCGGCGCGCTCGCGACCCTGCACACCCGGCACGTGGTGTTCTTCAATCCGCGCGGTCAGGGCCTGGCGGGGGTGGTGATCGGCGACCTGGCCACCGCCCGGCGGGTCGCGATCCTGGTGCCGGGCTCCGACACGACGCTGAGCACGTTCTTCTCCCGTGGGTCGGCGTCGCCCGGCGGCGGCGCCGCCGCGCTCGCTGCCGAGGCGGCCCGGCTGGCGCCGGGGGCGCGGCTCGCGGTCATCGCCTGGCTCGGCTATCCCGCCCCGGCGACGCTCAGCCGCGCGATCCTGACCTCGGCGGACGCCGCGGCCGGGGCACGGGCGCTCCGGCCGCTCGTGATCGCCCTCGCCCGGCACGGCGACCAGGTGGTCCTGCTGTGCCACAGCTACGGGTCGGTCGTCTGCGGGCTGGCGGCACCCCGTCTGCCGGTCACCGACATCGCTGTGTTCGGCAGCCCTGGCATGGACGCGTCGTCGGCGGCCTCGCTCGACACCACCGCGCGGGTGTGGGCCGGCCGGGAAAGCGACGACCCGATCCGGTTCGTGCCGCACGTGCGGCTGTTTGGAATCGGCTTCGGCGCCGACCCGATGTCGCCCGGGTTCGGCGCGCGGCTGTTCGCCACCGGCGACGGTGGCCACAGCGACTACCTGCGCCCGGGCTCGGTGTCGCTGCGCAACCTCGCCTATGTCGCGCTGGGTGACGACGCGGCGGTGACCCGGTGACCGCCGCCGAGCGCGTCCGGCGCCTTGCCGCCCGTGTCGACGCCGCGACGCCGCCGGGGCGCGACCGTGCCGTCGACGCGCTGCGCGCGCTCGCCATCGCCGGCGTCATCGGCGGCCACTGGCTGGTCACCGCCCTGGTCCCGGGCCAGGGCGGCGGCGGGGCGGTGCTGCGTGACGCCAGCCCGCTGGCCTCGATGCCGGCGCTGGCCCCCGTCTCGTGGATCTTCCAGACGCTCAGCGTCTTCTTCCTGGTCGGCGGGTACTCCGCGGCACGCGGCTACCCCGGCGGGTACGCCAGCTGGCTGCGCCGGCGGCTGGCCCGCCTCGCGCGTCCCGTGGCGGTGCTCGCGGCGGTGTGGATCCCCGTGACGGCGTGCCTGTGCCTGGCCGGGGTGCCCGGATCGACGGTGCGCACCCTGCTAACGCTGGTGATCGACCCGTTGTGGTTCCTCGGCGTGTACGCGGGACTGACCGCGTTCACCCCGGTGGCGATATGGCTGGTCAGCCGCTGGGGCGCGCTAGCGGCGGCGATCCCCGCCGCCGTCGTGGCCGCGGCCGACCTGGTCCGGTTCGGCCTGCACGGGCCAGCCTGGGCTGGCTGGGTCAACCTGCCGGCTGGCTGGCTGGTTCCTTACCTGTTCGGCGTCGCGTGGGCGAGCGGCTCGCTGCGCGGCCGCCGTGGTCCCGCGCTCATGCTGGCCGGCGGCGCGGCGGCCACGGCGGCGCTCATCACCTGGGCCGGGTACCCGGCCAGCATGGTCGGCGTGAACGGGGCCGCCATCTCGAACCTGAACCCGCCGACTCTGGCCGCGGTGACTTTCGGGATCGCTCAGTGCGGCCTGGCGCTCCTGCTGCGTGACCGGCTGGCGCGGTGGATGCGGCGGCCGCTGGCGTGGGCGGTGGTGGCGCTGGCGAACCTGTCGGCGATGACCTTGTTCCTCTGGCACCAGACCGCGTTCATCACGGTCAGTTCGGCTGGCCTGCTGGCCGGCCGAGTGCCCGGCCTGCTGACAGCGCCCACGGGTGCCGCCTGGATCGCGATGCGGATCGCCTGGCTGCCGGCGTTCGCCGCTGTGCTGTCCGTCTTCTGGCTGGCCTTTCGCGGCCTCGAACGGGCCGGGTCAGGCCGGCGCCGGGGTGTGCGGCTCGCTGTCCGTGCGCTGCTCGCCGCCGCCGGGGGTCAGCACCGAGAGCACCAACCGGACGGCGTCGGTGACCGGGGTGAGCGCGGGATCGTCCGGTAGCTGGCTGGGAATGGCGGGCGGCACCTGCGCCTCGATGGCGTCCGCGACCCCGCGCAGCGTTCCGGTCAACTGGTGCACCGCATCGGGTGCGGGCCGCGGAGCGCCACCGTGCATCGCCACGACCAGGGTGGTGGTCGCGTCCATCACTTCCTCCAGGCCGACGAGGGCGGGCCACCAGGCCGAGGCGCGGCGGCTGACCGCCGGCGGCTCGGACAGGGTCCGCTGGAATTCGGCGCGCAGGTCGGACAGGGCGCGGGAGGCGCTCCGCCGCAGCCCCGACCGCGGCGTGGGCGCCTGACCCGGCGCGGCGCCGGGGGGTGCGTCCGGTGCCGAGGCTCCCGTGGTCTTCGATTGCGGACCCGAGTCCCGGGCGGTGACCAGCGCTTCGTCCATGTAGGCGGCCACCGCCCGCAACGTGTCGGCGAACTGCCTGGGCAAGTGCGCGGACCACGAGACCGGCCAGGGCGCGTAGCCGATCAGCAGCACGATCGCGCTGGCGAGCACGGTGTCGATCAGCCGCTCACCGGCCAGCCGCCAGCCGGTGGGGGTGAGCAAGTCGATGAGCAGCACGACGAACGGCGTCAGGTACGTCGCGGTCAGCCCGAAGTTCCTGGCCTTGGCGTCTGGCAGCAGTGCCGCCAGCACGCCGAACGGCAGCAGCAGCCACGGCCCGTACGGGACCACCGCGAGGATCGCGGCGCCGAGCACGGCGCCGACGATCGTGCCGATGCCGCGCTGCAGGGCACGCGCGAACACCGAGCCGTAGTCCGGCTTGAGGATGATCGCGACAGTGAGCACGACCCAGTACGACCGCTGCAGCGGGGCGACCTCGCTGAGCACCGCCGCCACGCCCATGCAGAGCATCAGCCGGATGGTGAACAGCCAGGCGATCCGGCCGCCGATGAGCTGATCGAACACCCGTGCCGCGCGGTCCCGCACCGCGGCGCGCCACCCCCGCGGCGCTGGCCGCGGCGGTGGCGTGAAGCTCCCCGTGATGGCACGGTTCAGCGCGACGATGGAGTCGCGCAACTCGAGCGCGCCCGGGGAGGACGACCACGGCGGCGGGATCGCCGGCTGCGACGACGCGCCGCCGCGCCGCCAGGCGGGGAGCGTGAGCACCGCGTCGGCGAGCCGGTCGATGGTGTCGGTGACCCACGGCGGCGGCCGCTCGCCCGTCGCTCGCAGCGCGGTGGTCGCCTCGGTCATCTCGTGGCTGACGTTGAGGATCGCTATCAGGCGCATGCCCTGCGTGCTGCGCCCGCTGGCGGCCGACCGGCTGGTCAGCAACGAGTCATAGGCCGTGTTCAGGACCGCGGTCACCGCGCGCCGGGTGCCCGTGGCCGCCTGTGTGCCGACCGCCCGCAAGCCATTCGCCAGGGTGTGATAGACGGCGGCCACGGAGCGTTGCTCGACGCCGTGCGGGGAACGCACGTAGCTCGGCGTGATCAGCAGTATCGCCCACGCCACCCCGACGATGAACTCCAGCGCGGTGTGCCACCACGGGCGCAGCGTCCCGATGGGGCCGAGACCGAGCGAGCTGTAGACGGCCAGCTGCAGCCCGGTGACGGAGCCGACGGCGCCGAGCCTGGCGAGTATCGCGGATACCCCGGCTACGACGACGATCGCGGCAACGGCGATCCAGCCGCGTCCGTGGATCAGCAAGCCCACCGCCAGTCCCGCCGCGCCGCCGAACACCCCGGCGATCGCGATCCGCCTGACTCGCAGCCAGTACGGGCCGCCCTGGTCGATCATGACGCTGAGCAGCCCGCCCATGGCGGGCAGCAGGGCGATTTCCTTGTGCCCGGTGATGAACCCGGCCGCGAGCGGCACCCAGATGGCGAACACGGCCCGGATCATGTCCGCCCAGGGAATCGGCGCCTTCTTCGGCCGCACCACGTCGGCTAGCCAGTCCGGCACAACCTCGCTGAGCCAGTCCGGGACGCCCAGCCGAGCGTGGGATGAAGTTCGCACAACAGAATCTTGCTCCGCCCGCTCAGCGTCCATGCCGGAGACCTGAGCCTTGACAACGACATAGCTAAGCTCGCCGAGCCAGCCGGCTCGAACGCGGCGCTGCTGCTCGAGGGCATCTGCGGTACCGCCCGGCGCAGGCACTGCTGCTGCTCATCGCGATCGGCGCCGCCACGACCACGCTGACCCTTGGCCTCGCCCTGAACGGCGTGACCGGGCAGCACTACGCGGCCACCAGGGCGGCGACGCGCGGCCCCGACGTCGTGGCGTCCACGCTCAGCGATTCGGGGAGCCAGCGTGTCCCGCTCGCCGCCCTCCAGGCGCTCACGCGCGCGCATGCTGGGCACCTCCGGCCGCCGTGGCGGCGCTGACGGCCATTCCGGCGATCCTCGGCACCTGCCAGCCGGCGGCGCTCATCCTGCAATCCGAGGCGGTCTGACGCCGCGCTTACCCGAACAGGTCGTCGGTGTCGGTGGCGGTGAGCGCGCGCTGGGACCACTCCTGGAGCTGGTCGAGGTCAGCACACGCGACGATGCGCTCGCGCTGGCTCTCGGTGACGTCCAGGCCGCGCAACCGCAGCGTCAGCAGGATCTTGTCCCGCTCTCCTTGTGCCAGGCCTTCGGCCAGGCCTTTGCCGTAATGCTCCTTGGCGAACGGGCTGTAGACCGGCCAGTGCTTGGTAGCCACTAGTTCCTCCAGGAACGTGCACACCGCCCTGGGCGACATGCTGTATCCGTATTCGTAGTATTGGAGCCCGCCCCTGCCGCCCAGGTATCCCACGCCGCTGACGAACGCGTTCGCGACAGCCTGGTCCATGCCGTGGTAGGCCACCGATAGAACTCCGAGCGCGGGATTCGCGGCGACATCCTCAGGCGAGGTGATCGCGGGGACTCGCCCAGGTAGCAGGACCTTGGGTCTGTGGGTGTACCCATCGAGGGTGGTCCGGATCGGCTCGGCATACCACCCGGCCGTCTCGGGGGGCCCGGCGATGATCACCGCGTCGGCTATCAGCTCCCGCGACGGGCGATCGTTGAAGGTCTCGGGCGCGAGACTCAATGGCAGTTCGGCAGGCAGGTCGACGTTCATGAGCTCGCGGAGGATCTGACCAGCGAGTCCGGGGTTTTCCCTGAAGAGTTCGTTAGCCGAGTCGTGCCATTTGGAGGGCATGGCTGGAAATTACGTTATGGAGCAGCCTGGGCACTGAATGTTTCGCTGTAGGCGATCGAACTGGCAATCGAATGCCAGCCCGGTCCGGAGACACGGGTGATCGAGAGTCGGCCGCGGCCGTTCGGAATACTTGATCTTTGAAATCTAGGGAAGAGGAGTCGCATGGAGTACCGGCAACTCGGGCGCAGCGGATTGCGGATCTCGGCGCTGACGCTCGGCACGATGACGTTCGGCGGGCGCGGCAAGTTCCAGGCCGTCGGGACCACCGACATCGACGGCGCGCGGCGGCAGGTCGACATGTGCCTGGATGCGGGGGTGAACCTGATCGACACCGCCGACGTGTATTCCGACGGGCTCGCCGAGGAGATCACCGGCGAGGTGATCAAGGGCCGCAGGGACTCGCTGCTGCTGTCCACCAAGGTGCGGATGCCGGTGGGGGACGGCCCGAACGACACGGGCCTGTCCCGGCAGCACATCATCGCCGGGTGCGAGGCGAGCCTGCGCCGCCTCGGCACCGACCACATCGACATCTACCACGTGCACGAATGGGACGGGCAGACCCGGCTCGAGGAGACCCTGTCCGCGCTGAACACGTTGGTCTCGGCCGGGAAGGTGCGCTACCTCGCGGCGTCGAACTACGCGGGCTGGCAGCTCATGAAGGCGCTCGCGATCGCGGACAGCCACGGGTTCGAGCGGTTCGCCGCACAGCAGATCTTCTACTCGCTCCAGGCCAGGGACGCCGAATACGAGCTGATCCCGCTCGCCGTCGACCAGGGGCTCGGCATCCTGGTGTGGTCGCCCCTGGCCGGCGGGCTGGTGTCGGGCAAGTACCGGCGCGACAGTTCCCCTGAGAGTGGCACGCGGCAGGTGTCCGCCACGTGGAACGAGCCGCCGGTCCGGGACCGGGAGAAGCTGTATGACACGGTCGAGGTGATCGTCGACATCGCGGCCGGGCACGGCGCGTCGCCGGCGCAGGTCGCGCTGGCCTGGCTGCTCGGCCGGCCGGCCGTGACCTCGGTGATCATCGGGGCGCGCACCGACGACCAGCTCCGCGACAACCTGGGCGGGGCGTCGCTCGAGCTGAGCGCGGACGAGCGGGCGGCACTCGACAAGGTGAGCGCGCCGGAGCTGCCGTATCCGTACTGGCACCAGCTCAACACGGCCTCCGACCGCCTCGGCGCCCCGGACCTGGCGCTGCTCGCGCCGTTCCTGAACGGCGGGGAGTAACCCGCATTCGACTACAGGATCTGAAGGACCGGGGTCTTCGACGCAAGTGGCCGAAGGTATGCCTAGATATATGTCCTGGTTTGACCCATATTCTGCCGCCGGGCGGCAGCAGACTCGACTTGCCGTTTCATGATCGTGGGTCATTTTCGGCGCTATTCGCCATAAATGACCCATGATCATGAAAGTCGTCCCTTCCAGATACCCCATCGGGTATGAGGAGGGCGGAGCCCAGGAGACCTCGGTTCTTCAACTTCTGTAGCGCTGGGGACCTAGCCGCTCGCGGCGGCGTCGGATAGCTCGAGCGCTGATCGTGGGGAGTTCTCAGCGATTATCGCTGAGAACTCCCCACGATCATGATCCGTCGTGACCACCAGCGCCGAATGTCGGTGCCTTATGAGATGGTGCCGCCATGGAGACGGCTCGCTACCTTGACTGCCTCGCGCAGGACTACGCCCTGCTCCGGTCGGCCGCCGCGTCGGCCAGCCTGGACGCTCCCGTGCCGAGCTGCCCCGGCTGGACCGTCGCGGACCTCGCTTCGCATGTCGGAGAGGTGTACCTGCATAAGGCCACGATCATGCGGGACGACAAGTGGCCGGATCCGTGGCCGCCACCCGAGCACGCCGGCCTGCCGCCGCTGACGCTGCTCGACGACGGCTACCGCGAGCTGACCGCCGAGTTCGCCGCCAGGT
>Ga0335075_10018466_pt1 | contig 10336 bp, 8 predicted proteins | sample Lox_Sample_24_FD_206723 | JGI IMG/M metagenome (GOLD analysis project Ga0335075, IMG submission 206723) | Soil microbial communities from Loxahatchee National Wildlife Refuge, Florida, United States - Lox_Sample_2.4 | ecosystem: Environmental > Terrestrial > Soil > Wetlands | place: USA: Florida... | reverse complement strand
CAGTATCACTGCTCTTACCACCCGCCGGGATCCGACCAGGCACAATGTGCTCGACGGTGCGGCAGGGCTGATACGCCGCACCGCCTAGCGAGAGAGCTTCGAACAAACCCGGCAACGGCACCGCTTGAGATGCACTCGTGAGCCCGCAGCGGATCGACTACTACGACTCCCCCGAGGCGCCGAAAGCCAACAGCCTCGTCCCGTCCGTCAGCGTGGTCGTAGTCAACGACGCAGGCGAGATCCTGTTGATCCGCCGCACCGACAACGGTAACAGGGCCGGCGGCGCGATCGACCTCGGCGAGTCGGTCGCCCAGGCGGCGATCCGCGAGACGCTCGAGGAGTCCGGCATCGAGTGCGCCATCACCGGCATCGTGGGAATCTACTCCGACCCCAAGCACGTGATCCTCTACACCAGCAACGGTGAGGTGCGGCAGGAGTTCTCCATCGTCCTCACCGCCAGACCACTGCTACTCGGCCCAGCCGAACAGCCGCGACGCGTACTCGGCCGAGTCGATGACCAGGCGATCGGAATCGCCCACGACCTCCTTGGCCAGCTTGTCCGCGACAGCGAGGGCAACCGAGTTGTGCCGGATCAGCGTTATGAAATCCCACTGGACGCGGCCGCCAGCAGCCCAGCCCGGGCCATCGCGTGCAGGAGCTCGGCCATCGCCTCGGCAGACAGCTCGCTGGCACTATGAGGAGTCGAGTTGAGGAGCCCGAACATCGCGTGGACGGCAGTACGCAAGATGGCCTGGAGCGCGCCCGGAAACATCTCGCTCAGGACGGTCACCCACTCTTCCACGTACAGCCGTTGCAGGCGCCGGATCTGCCGACGAGCGGGCTCCGGCACGTTAGGGAGCTCACGACTCTGCACGGTGATCAGGTCAGGCTGGCTCAGTGCGAAGCTGATATGCCAGCGCAGTAGTGCTTCTAGCGCAGCCGGGGCGTCGGCGGCAGCCACGGCTCGGCGGCTTCCCTCGTCGAGAAGCCGCTGGCTGATATCCAGGAGCATCTCCGAGAGGACGGCTTCCTTACCGGGAAAGTGCCGGTATATCCCGGGACCGGACATACCGACCGCCGACCCGATGTCGTCGATGGAGACCCCGTGGAAGCCGTGACGGGCGAACAAGCCGGCTGCCGCGACGAGGATCTCCTTGCGGCGCAGTGCGCCGCGCACCCTCGTCACGCCCTCCCGCGCCGGGCCTGTGGAGGCCCGGCCGTTTGCAGGAGAGCTGATGTTTCGCATCCCTCCATACTAGACGAGTCGAGTTAGGGATCGTTAACATTAATGCACGACCTCAGCTGAATTCAGTTATCGATGGTTAACATGAGGCTGGTAAATATGGTTCCCGAAGCAGTCCTGCGCAGCCGCGCAGACACCACGAGCGAGGCGTTCGCTCGCAACCACGCGGCGAATGCGGCGCTGGCGGCGGAACTGAGGCGGAAGCTGGCCGAGGCCAGCCGGGGCGGACCAGACAATGCGCGGGAACGGCATGTCGGTCGCGGCAAGCTACTGCCGCGCGACCGAGTTGACACGCTGACCGACCCCGGGTCTCCGTTCCTCGAACTCGGCCCGTTGGCAGCCGACGGCATGTACGACGGCGATGCGCCCGCTGCCGGGATCATTACGGGGATCGGCCGCATCGAAGGCCGGGAGTGCGTCGTCGTGGCCAACGACGCCACCGTCAAAGGGGGCACCTACTATCCGATAACGGTCAAGAAGCACTTGCGCGCCCAGGAAGTCGCGCTAGACAACCACCTGCCATGCGTCTACCTCGTCGACTCGGGTGGCGCGTTCCTGCCGAGGCAGGACGAGGTGTTCCCGGACCGCGAGCACTTCGGCCGCATCTTTTTCAACCAGGCCACCATGTCAAAGCGCGGCATCCCGCAGATCGCGGCGGTGCTCGGCTCCTGCACCGCAGGTGGCGCATACGTGCCCGCGATGAGCGACGAGAACGTGATCGTCAGGAACCAGGGCACGATCTTCCTCGGCGGCCCGCCGTTGGTGAAGGCTGCAACTGGCGAGGTCGTCACCGCCGAGGAGCTAGGCGGCGGTGACGTGCACTCCCGGGTCTCCGGTGTCACCGACCACCTCGCCGAAGACGACGCGGACGCGTTGCGCATCGTCCGCTCGATCGTCGCCACTTTCGGTCCCCGTCCGCCCCGCCCCTGGAACGTTTCCGCGCCCGAGGATCCGCTGTCCGATCCTGGCGAGCTGTATGGTGTCGTCCCCGCCGACATGCGCAGCCCCTATGACGTGCACGAGGTCATCGCACGCATTATCGATGGCAGCCGGTTCTCGGAGTTCAAGGCAGAATACGGTTCCACGCTGGTCACTGGGTTCGCCCGGATTTACGGGCACCCGGCGGGCATCGTGGCGAACAACGGGATCCTGTTCAGCGAATCCGCGCTCAAGGGCGCGCACTTCATCGAACTGTGTGATCAGCGCAAGATCCCCTTGGTGTTCCTGCAAAACATCACCGGCTTCATGGTCGGCCGCCAGTACGAGGCCGGGGGCATTGCGAAGCACGGTGCCAAGATGGTCACCGCGGTCGCCTGCGCTCGGGTGCCTAAGTTGACGGTGATCATCGGCGGCTCATTCGGCGCGGGCAACTACGCGATGTGCGGCCGCGCCTACTCGCCGCGCTTCCTGTGGATGTGGCCGAATGCCCGGATCTCCGTCATGGGCGGCGACCAGGCTGCGGCCGTCCTCGCGACCGTCCGGCGCGAGCAGTTCGAGGCGCGCGGGAAGGACTGGCCCGCCGACGAGGAAGAGGCCTTTAAGAAGCCGGTCCGTGACCAGTACGAGCAGCAGGGCAGCCCGTACTACTCCACCGCGCGCCTATGGGACGACGGAATCATCGACCCTGCCGACACGCGGCGGGTGCTCGGGCTCGCTCTGTCCGCGGCAGGCAACGCCCCTCTCGACCCGGCCGGCTACGGCGTGTTCCGGATGTGAGGCGACCGTGTTCAATAAGGTCCTGATAGCCAACCGCGGCGAGATCGCGGTCCGCATCATCCGCACGCTGCGGGAGCTCGGGATCGCCAGCGTCGCGGTCTACAGCGACGCCGACACCGGCTCCCGGCACGTCCGCGAGGCGGACGAAGCGTTCAGGATCGGGCCGCCCCCCGCCGCTCACAGCTACCTGAACATCGACGCGATCGTCGCCGCCGCGACTGCGGCCGAGGCCGACGCGGTCCACCCCGGCTACGGCTTCCTCGCCGAGAACGCGCGGTTCGCCCGTGCTTGCGCCGACGCCGGCCTGGTGTTCATCGGCCCGCCACCAGAGGCGATCGAGGCGATGGGTGACAAGATCGCCGCCAAGGCGACGGTCGCGGGCGCCGGGGTGCCGGTGGTGCCGGGAACCGGCAGGCCCGACATGTCCGATGAGGACCTGATAAAAGAAATCGCCATTTCGAACGACCTCGTGGTTCCCTTCCTCATCAAGCCGTCCGCCGGAGGCGGCGGCAAGGGCATGCGGCTAGTCCGCTCCCCCGATGAGCTGCCCGCCGCGCTCGCGGCGGCCCGGCGCGAGGCCCGCGCGGCGTTCGGCGATGACACGCTGCTGATCGAGCGGTATATCACCCGGCCCCGGCACATCGAGATCCAGGTCCTGGCGGACGCTCACGGTTCGGTGATTCATCTCGGCGAGCGCGAGTGCAGTCTGCAGCGCCGGCACCAGAAGATCATCGAGGAGTCGCCGTCCCCGCTGCTCGACGCCGCCCGCCGAGAGGCGATGGGCCAGGCGGCCGTCGAGGCTGCCCGCAGCGTCGCCTACACCGGGGCTGGCACGGTCGAGTTCATCGTGCCCGGGGATGACCCCGATCAGTTCTACTTCATGGAAATGAACACCCGGCTCCAGGTCGAGCATCCGGTGACGGAACTCGTATACGGCCTGGACCTGGTCGAGTGGCAGCTCCGGGTTGCCGCCGGTGAGCGGCTGGGCAGCAGGCCGGCCATGCGAGGCCACGCCATCGAGGCACGCGTGTACGCCGAGGACCCCGCGCGCGGATTCCTGCCGACCGGCGGAACCGTGCTCGCGCTGCGGGAGCCGACTGGCCCGGGAATTCGCGTGGACTCGGGGCTCGCCGAAGGCGTTTCTGTCACGAGCGCCTACGATCCGATGCTCGCCAAGGTGATCGCCTGGGGACCGGACCGCCCGGTCGCCCTGCGCCGCCTCGACGCCGCACTGGCGGGTACCGCGATTCTTGGCGTCTCCACCAATATCGCGTTCCTCCGCGACCTGCTGCGCGATCCGGGGGTGCAGGCCGGCCATCTCGACACGGGCCTTGTCGAGCGCCAGGTCCCTTCGGCGGACGAGAGTCACATCCCCGATGATGTGGTGGCCGCGGCGTCGCTGTCCGAACTGCTTAGTTCTGAGCACTCCGGGACAACAGGCGACCCGTGGGATGTTGCCGACGGGTGGCGGATCGGCGAACGCGCCTGGACCCGGTTCCGCTTCAAGGTTGCCGGCGCAGCCGCGGAAGCAAGGCTGAGAGGGCTGGCATCAAGCGGTGCCGAGGCTGCGGTAGGCGGCAACCCTCCCGTGCTGGTCCAAGCCGAGTTCGACAACGCCGACTTGCTCATTACTTACGCGGGCCGCGTGATCCGGTTCGCGCACGCGAAGGATGACGGCACCGTGTGGCTCGCACGCGACGGGTATGCCTGGGCACTGACGGAGGCGGCCGCGTCACCTACCCGCCCGGGACGGGCGGCGAATGCCGATACCACGGTGCGATCGCCGATGCCCGGAACGATCATCGCCGTGCACGTAAGCGCCGGGGAGCAGGTCTCCGCAGGACAGCCACTGCTGGTCGTCGAGGCGATGAAGATGGAGCACACGGTCACCGCGCCACTGGACGGCACCGTGAGCACCCTGACGGCCAGGGCGGGCCAGCAGGTCGGAATAGACGAAGCCCTTGCGCTCATCGAAAGACAGGAACTGATTCGGCATGCTTAGTCGTCGGCTTGACGAGCACCGGGATGGTCTCGGCGGGAACCATCCGTTCGTTCGGACTGATGAATTTTGATCCTTCTGGACGACGGTCGGATAACATCGATGCAAGCAGGGCGGAGGTCAGATGACGGAAACCGGGACGAACAAGCGACCTGCGGCCACGGCGCTCGACGCCTTCGATCCGTGGTCGGACGAGTGGAATCGCAGCAATATCTGGGCGACTTATAGGGCCATGCGTGAGGCGGCTCCCGCGATGTACAGCGGTGCCCGATGCGGGTTCTGGATGCTGTCGCGGCACGCAGACGTCAAGCGCGCTGCCCTCAACAACAAGGTGTTCTCATCGGCCCATGGCTCGCAGGTCGGTTTTGACCGTACGACGACCCCGCCATCGGCCGCCATCGAGTTCGACCCGCCCGACCACCGTCGGTACCGGTCTGTCATGATCGCGCCCTTCACTGCGGCCCGCATTGGCCAGCTCTCCGGCCTTGTGGACCGGCACGTGCGGATCGTGGTCGATCGCGCGCTCGCTGCCGGATCCTTCGATGTGGTCCACGATGTCGGTGCACCGCTGGCGGTCGGGGTCATCTCCGAGATCATCGGGTTCGACGACGAGGCGCGCGACCGGAACAGGGAGCTCGCGTTGGCGGTCGTCGGCGCTGGTCATGAAGCGGCCACGATCGCGCACGCGGCCTATGACGCCTTCCTGGCGGAGGAAGTGCGGAGGCGGATCGAGACACCGATGCCCGGTTTCCTCGGCGAACTCGTCACCCGTTCTATGGCCGATGGCGAGTTCGAGCCGCCCGAACTGCTGAGCATCGCCCGGGCAATGGCACTGGCCGGTCACCACACGACGATCAACGGCGTGGCCTCGATGCTGCTGCGCGCAGCGGACCCATCTATCCGGGACCGTTGGCTGAGCGCCCGCGACGAGTCAGCTATCAGCGAGTTCGTCGAAGAGAGCCTGCGCATCGACCCTCCGATTCATATGGAAGCGCGGTGGACGACCGAGGCGGTCAACGTCAGCGGCGTGCTCGTTCCTGCTGACGTGCAGGTCGCGCTCATATTCGGGTCGGCTAACCACGACGAGTCCGTCTACCCGGACCCGGACCAGTTCATCCCTGCCCGCCCGGGCGGTCATCTCGCTTTCGGGCACGGCATCCACACCTGCCTGGGCATGGGCCTCGCTCGGATGGAGATGGCGACCCTGCTGAAAGAGATGCTGGAACGGATGCCGGGCTTGCGGCTGGACGGCGATCCGGTCGACTCCGGGATGTTCTTCGGTCACCACATGGGGTGGGACTCAGTTCCCGCTGCCGTTGGGTAACGCTTATTTGATCGCGAGTGCGTTAGCAGGCGACCCGACTCCGCCCATGACGTTCAGCGGGTGGGCCGACAGCATGAATTCCCATACGCCGTCACCGCGACAGTCTTCAGCCAGTTCGTCCAGCGACCACAACTCACCGAGTGGCAGGCCCAAGAGTCCGATCAGCACAGGGTGCGCCATACCTCGATGAAACCCTTGCATCCCACTGAGATCTGGGTCGGTGAAGTGGGGCGACGTAGGGACCGGCGGCATGACCTCCACCGCCAGGTTGTCCGCTGCGATTAGCGCGAGCTGGTGCTCCCAGATCCACCTCAAGGTAGCCTCCGACTGGACGAGGCCGGTGGACCGAACGTCGTCTGGCATCCGAAGACGCTCGTCGCGGTCGAGGCCGAACACGAAACCCAGCCACCCCGTCCGGATAAGGACGATGTCACCCGGCTCCAGCTGCACGCCCTGAGCGCTTGCGGTCGCGTCCAGGTCTCGTACTGTAAAGGTCGTGCGACCACGGTGGTCGAGCCGATCACCCAGGTACGTCGCGACGTCCAAAAGCACGCCTCGCCCGACGATCCCATGCTCGGCCATGCGATTGACGCCCAACATTGGGTTTCCGGGCGTGATCTCCGACTCCGGCATACCGTTATAAAACCCGTGCTTCGGGTGGGCGAAGTGGCGCAATCCATCTACCTGGGTGGAGCCCTGCAGGTAAAGGCCATCCAGCTTGTCGTCCCGGCGATAGGGCGGATCGGCGAAGATCGTATGTAGCGGCGGGGTTCGGTGAAGGAGTGGGAGGTCAAACGCACCAACGGGCAGATCCAGGTTGAATACCGTGCCTCGGCGGACCAATCCGGCCGCCCTGACGACGCGATCCGGCGTCAGATGGTTGAGCATTCCAAGCTCGTCGTCGTCGCCGAACAGGCCCCACGTCGAGCCGGCCGGGCGGTCGGTCCGCGCGAGCAGTTCCGCGTATGAAAGCACGCTCACTCCCCTTGGCTCTTGCGGGAAGACGAGATGGTCATATTCGACCGGTCCGCTGTGAACGGACACATTCACCGGGCGTATAGATAAGCCGTATTCGACGGTACGATGCGTCAGCTGATTCCTATGCTGACATATGGGCTGGTCCGCACTAGTTTCGTCAGCTTGGCTGCCGACGCCGCGACGCTCTGCGCCATCCGGGGCAACTCATCCGTCATCCGGTAGACCGGCCCTACCACGCTCACAGCGGCCAGCACGGATCCGTCCGGGCCGTAAATCGGCGCGGCCGCGGCCGTTACCCCCTTTACGGTTTCCTCACGGTTATACGCCACGCCTTCCTCGCGCACCCGCGCGAGCTCAGCGGCTACCCTGGCGCGGTCCAGATTGCTATTGGCCCGGAAGAACGCGTTGAGTGCGCGCTCATCCATGGACGCGACGAACAGTTTGCCGATACTCGTCGGATACAAAGGCCGGCGCTCGCCGATTTTCGCCGTGTAGCGGATCGATTGCGAGCTCTCCATCTGGAATATGTAGACGATCGAGTTGCCCATGGCGACGCCGAGGAGCGTCGTCTCACCAACCTCCCGGCTCAGGCGGATCAACTCTTCGTGCGCGAGATCGACGAGCCACGACGTCTGGTGTGGTGCAAGGAGAGCCAGCAGGCCCTTGCCGATGACGTACCGGCCGTCCTGCTCCTCGAGGTATCCGACGAGGGTCAAACCCTTTAGCAGGCTGTGAATCGACGACCGGGGCGCATCCAGCAACGTCGCAACATCGATCAGGCGTATGCCACCGGGAACAGCTGCCGCTGCCTCGAGGATTCCGGCGATCCGTTCGACGCCTCGGTGCCCGCCGAACTGCTGCTCAGTCAAACGGTCTCCCTAGAAGATGCACTTCGTTCGCAGGTTCTTCGCTGCGCCAGGCGCGGTTGCGCCGGTTCGAGTATAGGTGTTGGCCGCCTCACATATGAACATTGACGGTAGCTCCCGGGCTGCCCGCTTTTCGCAGTCCGTAGGCGGCCGGACGGGTGTACCCAAGAGGCGACGCCACCCTGGGGGTCCATCTCCCCTGGCGATACACGGCATCCTGGGGCGTATCACGCGGCCACCCTCGAGTCAGCCGCCTGGCTCCACGCTTTGCAGGCTACCGGCCACGACATCGCCCCACGTGCTCCGCTGCCGTCTTACCAGCCGTCGGCCATTTATATATGGACGCTGCGCGCGTATTGTTCGCGCAGCACGTCCTTGAGAACCTTCCCAGATTCGTTGATGGGCAACGTATCAGCTCTGAAGATCCAGCGAGCGGGAACTTCGAAGTGCGCCAGCCGAGGCCGCACGAACTCATCGAGTTCGACGGCGGTCACGAGAACCCCGGGCGCCGGGCAGACGATGGCCGCCACCAGTTCGCCGAACTCAGCGTCGGGCATGCCGATAACGGCCACGTCAGCAACTCCCGGATGTTCGCGCAGCACCGATTCGATCCGGGCAGGCGCGATGTTCTCACCCCCGCGGATGATGACGTCCTTGGATCGCCCCGTAATGTACAGGTACCGGTCCGCGTCCACGTAACCGATGTCACCTGTCTTGACCCATCCTTCGGAGTCGATCGTGCTATCGTCCGTGATCCCCCAGTACCCGTCCATCGCTGCCGGAGAACGGACGAAGATCTCGCCGGATCCGTTCTTGCCGGGATTGCGGATCTCGATCTCGACCACAGGGGCCAGACGCCCCGAAGAACCCGGGTGCTCACGGAGCGACGCTCCAACGCCAGTGCTGACGACACCGCCAGCCTCGGTAAGACCGTAGGTTCGCCCCAGGCTCCGCCTCGTCCCTGGGAATGCCACGGCGATGCGATCGAGCAGGTCGTCGTCGACCGGCGAGCCGCCGAGCACGACGGTGCGCAGCGAACTGACGTCCCTCTGGGACAGCTCTGGCCGCGCGAGCAGGCGCTCCATCATCGTGGGCACACCCGAGAACATAGTCACCCTGTGCGACTCGATCAACGACAGCACCTCGGCGCCGTCGAAGCGGCCTTCCAGAAAGACGATCTGGCTGCCGGTCATCAACGGCACGAGGATGAGCTGGATCGCCCCGATGTGGAACAGCGGCAGCCCGACAAGAGCGACACTGGCCTTCACGTCGTCGGGAATCTGATGAGGAAGCTTATTCGCGACAATCAGCAGGGTCTGCAGGTTCGCTAGCAGCGCTCGGTGTGAGAGGACTGCTCCCTTGGGGAAGCTTGTGGTGCCGGCAGTGAAGAGGATGACCGCCGGCGCATCCTCGTCCCGTGGCACGTCCTGGGCATCGGCCGCCTCGTCGCCCCCCGCGGAAGTGTCGGAGGTCGTGAGCTCGGCGAACTCTATCTGACGGACACCGGCCGGAACACGCTCAACGCGCTTCGCATCTGCGACGATGACACTGGGCTGCGTGGTCGAGCAGGCGAAGGCCATCTCCTCAGCCGACCACCAGCTGTTGCACGGCATGGCAATGGCGCCTGCCTCAAGCACGCCGAAGAATGTGGCAACCCACTCGGGACTGTTGGCCGCGTAGATACCAACCCGGTCGTCCTGCTTGATGCCGGCTCGGCGCAGTCGTGTGGCGACGTTCCGCACCATGCGTTCGTGCTCGGCGAAAGTCACGACACGATCGCCGTGAAAAATGAATGGCCGTGTCGCCCAACGGCGCGACTCGATCAGAACGTCCCCGACCGCACTGCCGCGATCTCGGTACACCAGTGCCGGGCGACCGTGAATCGATCCCTCGACCACCGTGTCGCCCCAACGGATCGAGCCGGACATCACCCTCCCGCCATCTGAGCCAGCTGTACGCATATCAGGATCATACTTCACATATTCGTTGTCAAACCAGCCGGGAGGGTCGGTTGCGGCACGTCGGCCCAGCTGGCGCTGCTTGACACTCCGCTACGGCACTGGCAGACTTCGTTCTGTATTAAGAATATCAATACCTATTTGAGAAACTGGAGTTCTTTGATGACGACCGACGTGACGGAGAGCGCGCGGGAGTTTCCCTCGGTCAGTGATGTACAGCTGGCCAGTCTGCGCGCCATGATCGGCAAGCCG
>Ga0335075_10018465_pt1 | contig 10336 bp, 8 predicted proteins | sample Lox_Sample_24_FD_206723 | JGI IMG/M metagenome (GOLD analysis project Ga0335075, IMG submission 206723) | Soil microbial communities from Loxahatchee National Wildlife Refuge, Florida, United States - Lox_Sample_2.4 | ecosystem: Environmental > Terrestrial > Soil > Wetlands | place: USA: Florida... | reverse complement strand
TTCCGCGGGCACGCGCGTCAGTATAGGCACGGTCGAGTTGAGCGGCGTTGCGCAGATAGGTGGTGCCGGCGAGCATGAGTCGCGGGAAAGCGGCCCCCGCATCAGGTGCCGCAAAGAGCAGGGACTGGCCGGGCTGCTCGAAGCTGCGAGTGCTTACGGCGTGGTTGACGGCGAAGGACTCCAGATGCCGCCGGCGTTGCGCGAGGGGCAGCTCGATTAAGAGGTCTCCGTCGAGGGAGAGCAGATCGAAGGCCATAAAGATGACGGGGACGTCCTGCTGCATCTCCTGTGTGACGCGCTTTCTGCCCAGGCGTTGCTGCAGTGCGGTGAAGGGCAGCGCGCGGCCATCTCGCGGGTTCCAGGCGAGCACTTCGCCGTCGAGGATGGCGGGCTCGCGGATTGCGGCGAAGGCGTGGATGAGTTCAGGAAAAGACTCTCCCAGATCTTCGCGGCTGCGGGAGAACAGCTCGACGCGGCCCGGCTGGCTGGGGTCGCCGCAGTGGAGTTGGGCGCGGATGCCATCGTACTTGTCTTCGACGGATACGCGGCCGGGGATCAGGGTTCTCGCGGTCGGCGGGTCAGTATCGTTTTCGGCGGCGATTTCCTCTGAAAAGCGCTTCATGGCTTCTTCCACGGTCGAGACAGGGCTGGCGAGCATGACGCCGAGGGGATGGAAGAGCTTCATGCGCGCATCGGCCAGGGTGTGAGTTGCAGCCATGGTGACTACGTCTGGCAGGCTGCCGGTGAGCATGGCCGCGTGGCGCACGGCGACCGGTTCGGCGTCGTATGCTGCGGCGATAGCGTCTTCGACAAGGCTCTGCTTGACCCCGATGCGCATGTCGCCGGAGATGAGCTTGAGCATGTACTTTGCTTCGGTGGGGGTCGCGCTGCGAAGCAGCTGCAAAACCAAGGGAAGCTTGGCCGCGGGACCGCGCGCAGCGGCAATGACGGCGAGGGCCTCCTCAAGTTGTTGCAAAGTCAGCCTCGGAGGCGGGTTTTCGCGGGCTTCGAGCAGGTCTTGTGCGGCTGCGCCGAGGTCCCCGTGGCGGCGGTAGGCGGCGTGCATGGCGTCGCGCTCGGCTTCGGCAACTTCGGCGAGGGCACGGCTCAGCAGTGATCCCCCGATGTTGAGCGAGCGGCGGTCGGTCTCAGGGAAAGGCGTGCCGGCGATGTAGAGCGCGGCGCGGGAGGCGTCATCGATGCTGAGGCCGCGGAGGTAGTTGGAGATGATGGCACGCTTCTCGAGCTTTTTGGTGGTCGCGGCGAGCGCGTCGCAGACCTCAGCGAATTGGAGCAGCGTACTCATCCCAACAAACTATAGATGGTTTGTGTGGCATCCGATCCGAGCGGTCCTTGTTAGAATTTGTCTGGAAAAATCAACGTGAGTTACAACATCGCCATTTGTACACCGCCAGTTTCTGCAGATGACTCCGTCGCCTGGGATCAGCTTGATCAAATTCTGGATGCAAAGGGTCCCGTGCCCTCGGATCTGAAATCTCTTTACGGTCAACTAACAGCCCGTTACCCCTGTATCTGTAATTTGTCCGATGACGAGGTGGATACTGTCGGGGTCTGGAGCGACGGGCCTCTTTGGAATAATTTTGGCAGTCGCGCGGCAAATCTGGGGGTTATCTATTCCAGGGTTGAGGAAGTCTACCCGTTCCTCGTTGAAACCGCACTTGGCCTCGGGCTCACTGTCTTCGATTGGGCTGGACCCACCATATATCGACCATCATGAAGAGCCTTTTCTGCGCCCTGCAGCATCGAATTGGAGGTAAACTGATCCAGATGCGGCTCTCGCTCACCAACGGCGCACTTCTCTAGCGGCTCCCGCCGCATACTGCCGTTTTCTGCCCAATTTTCACTTCTAAATTTGAAGAAAAAGCGCGATTGCGCCATGAGAAAAGACCATGTTTGAACGTCTGGAACAAATCGAAGCCCGCTATGAATCGCTGGGTGAGCAACTCGCCGATCCGGAGATCATCTCCGACCAGCCAAAGTATCAGAAGATCGCGAAGCAGCACCGCGACCTGGAAGCCATCGTCGAGAAATATCGCGAGTACAAGCAGGTAACGCGGGGCATTGCCGATGCGAAAGCGATGATGCAGGAGAGCGATCCCGATCTGCGCGCCATGGCAGAAGAGGAGCTGATCCAGCTTGAGGAGCGCCTGCCTGCGATTGAAGAGGCGCTCAAGCTGCTGTTGCTGCCCAAGGATCCGAATGACGAGAAGAACATCATCATCGAGATCCGTGCGGGCACGGGCGGAGATGAGGCTTCGCTGTTTGTCGCCGAAGTGTTCCGCATGTACTCGCGATTTGCGGAACAGCACCGCTGGAAGGTGGAGGTGCTGTCGAGCTCGGAGTCGTCGGTGGGCGGTATGAAGGAAATCATCGCCATCATCGAAGGGAACAAAGTTTACTCGCAGATGAAGTACGAGAGCGGCGTGCATCGCGTGCAGCGCGTTCCGGCAACGGAGACGCAGGGACGGGTGCACACCTCGGCGATCACCATAGCCGTGCTGCCCGAGGCCGAGGACGTCGACGTGAAGATCGAGGCCAAGGACCTGCGCATCGATACGTTCTGCTCATCGGGACCCGGAGGACAGTCGGTCAACACGACGTACTCGGCGATCCGCATCACGCACTTGCCGACGAATACCGTGGTGAGCTGCCAGGACGAGAAGTCGCAGATCAAGAACCGCGAGAAGGCGATGCGGGTGCTGCGCGCGCGTCTCTATGAAGTTGAGATGGAGAAGCAGCACGAGGCGCAGGCCAAGGAGCGCAAGCAGCAGGTGGGATCGGGCGATCGCAGCGAGAAGATCCGGACTTACAACTTTCCGCAGAACCGCCTTACCGATCACCGCATCGGGCTTACGATTCATCAGCTCGCCGAGGTGATGGAGGGCAGGCTGCAGCCGGTGATCGATGCGCTGACGGCGCACTACAATGCAGAGCGGTTAAAAGCGGAAGCCGAGACGGCAGCGGCGTAAGCGGTACCATGGCCACGCCGGATATGATAGGGGCCGCGCTCGTTCATGGTGCGGCGCAGCTTTCCGCAGTGCCAACGTCCCGACGTGATGCCGAGCTTCTTCTGATGCGTGTGCTCGATTGCGATCGCGCTTATCTGCTGACCCATCCGGAGGCGGAGCTGACCGCTGAGCAAGCTGCGCTATATGAAGACTGGCTGGCGCGGCGCGCGCTGCACGAGCCTGTTCAGTACATCGTCGGTGAGCAGGAATTCTTCGGTCTGAAGTTTCGCGTGACGCCCGATGTTCTGATTCCGCGTCCGGAAACAGAGCATCTCGTCGAGGCCGCGCTGGCACGTACGGATCGGGAGTCCGCGCCGCGTATCGCCGACATCGGCACGGGATCAGGCGCGATTGCTGTCGCGCTGGCGCATGCATTGCCGCAGGCGCGGATCACGGCGCTGGACATCTCAACGGCTGCACTGGCTGTCGCCCAAGAGAATGCTGAGAGCCACGGGGTGAGCGATCGCATTCGCTTCGTCGAGTCGGATTTGCTGGCCGCGGTCGCAGGGGAGCAATTCGACGTGGTCGTGTCGAATCCGCCGTATGTGGCTGAGGGCGAAACGCTGGAGCCGCAAGTGCGTGACTACGAACCCGCGTCCGCGCTCTTCGCAGGTGCGGAGGGGCTGGACGTGTATAAACGTCTGATTCCGCAGGCGTGGGCGGCGCTCAGGCCGGGCGGATGGTTGCTACTGGAGATCGGCCATGGGCAGCGAGACGCATCGGAGCGATTGCTGACGGGCTGGGGTAGCGTGAGCTTCATTGCCGATCTGCAGGGGATTCCGCGCGTGGCTTGCGCGCAGCGGACATGGTAGGGAGTCTTCAGCGCCGGCTTCTATCACGCTGCAGTTCGCGGTAGGCCTCGCTCTTGGATATCCCCCGCTCACGGGCGATGCGCTTGAGCGCGTCCATCTCGTCAAGGCCTTCGGCATCTTTCAATTCAGTAATTCGGGCCTGGACGCTAACTGACGCTGCGCCGGTTGCAGTCGCGGGTTGTGCGTCGACCAGCAGAACAATTTCTCCGCGGATGCGGTCGCGTCCAGCGAGCAGCTCGCGGATTTCGACGACAGCCCCGCGCAGGAATTCCTCGTGCAGCTTGGTCAGCTCGCGGGCGACGACGACCTTGCAGTCTGCTCCCCAGACCCGTTCCACATCTGCCAACGCTTCGAGGATGCGATGCGGAGCCTCATAGAAAACGAACGTAGTCGGCTGGTTGAGGCCTGCTCTCAGCTTCTCGAGATGGCTGCGGCGTGCGCTGGTCCTGGGCGGCAGGAAGCCGAGGAAGAGAAAGCGCTCGGTGTCGAGACCCGAGGCGACCAGAGCACTCAAGGCGGCGTTCGCGCCGGGGACGGGGTAGACGGGGATCTCGGCTTTTATGGCGGCCCGCGTGAGGAACATTCCAGGATCGGAGATTGCCGGTGTGCCGGCGTCGGATACGACGGCGATTCGCTGCCCGCCGAGCAGATCGGCGATCAGTTCCGAGGTGCGTCCGGCCTCGTTGTGCTCGTGCAGGCTGACGGTCGGAGTTGTGATGCCGTAGTAGTTCAGCAGCTTTTGTGTCTGACGGGTGTCTTCGCAGGCGATGCGATCGGCGGATTTGAGCACGCGCAGAGCGCGCAGGGTAATGTCTTCAAGATTGCCGATGGGCGTTGCTACGAGGTAGAGTCCGGGAGCGAGAGGTTGCTGCTCTGCGGGGTTATCGTCGTTCGGCATCGCGGGAGAGCTTAGCTTTCGCGCTCGAAGCGGCGGTGCTCGGCGAGCAGTCCCATGCTGTTGCTGAGGTTTTGCCAGGTGACGATGCCCACGATGCGCCCTTCTACCGCCACCGGCACCAGTGCCATGCGGCCGCCGGCGATGCGGCGGATCATCAGGCCGAGGGAGTCTTCAGGCTTGGCCACCTGGAAGGTGCGCGCCATGACTGACTGCACATAGCCGTTGCCGTCGCTGCGCAGTGCGGCGAGAATGCTTTGCTTCGAGACGACGCCGACCAGGTTGGCGCCACGCACGACAGGGAATTCATCCTGCAAGCTGTGGATCGCCTTGTAGAGCGCGTCGGCGAGGGTGTCGGATGGCGAAAGCGTTGAGAACTCGGTCAGCATGACGTCGCGCATGAGCACGGTTTCGACGACCGACTGGAACATCACGCCCTGATCCTCAAGCTGAGCGCCGACAAAGATGAAGAAGCCTCCCATAACCAGCCATGGGCTGATCGCCGCAGCGATTCCAGAGTTGGGAAGAGCCAGCAGACCGAGGCCAACAACCATGGCGAGCAGTCCGAAGCCCTGGCTGAGGCCGGAAACGGCTCGCGTAGCCTGCGCTGTCCCGCGTGTCCGCGACATCGCGCCGCGCAGTATGCGCCCTGCGTCCAGCGGGTATACCGGCAGGAGATTGAGCAGGCCGAGCATTGCGCTCATCCAGACGGTTGAGCGGATGAGGTGTCTCGGAGTAATCCAGGGCTTAGCCGTGACGGGCACACCTGTGGTTGCGCCCAGGATGAGTCCGGCAAGCACAGCGGCGAAGAGCAGGTTGGCGACTGGGCCGCTCAGCGCCAGGATGGTCTGCACGCGGCCCTCGCTGGCGCGCTCGGCGCTCTCCGGCGTGGAGTAAGAAAAGAGGCCGCCGATGGGGAGAAGAAGGATGCTGCGTATACGGAGATCGTGATACGCAGCGGTGATGAGGCGGGCGACTTCACGCACGAAGACGGCCAGCAGTAGTAGCAGCCACATCATGATCCCGCGCCAGGCGCCAACGCCGGCTACTCCGGTGGAGAGCAGGCAGAAACCGAGTACGAGCAGAAAGAACATGTGAATGCGAAGGTCCACGCCAAACCAGCGTCCCAATGGAAATGACCATCCTCGCATCGTCTTCTTCTACGTCCCTTTCTTGCTGTTTCCTATTGTAGAGGGTGAGCTGTTTTCCGCCTTGTTAGGATGGGGTGCGATGCGGGTGATTGCGGGCCAATATCGTTCGCGCGTGCTGGTTGCGCCAAAAGGGCGCGATACCCGACCTACCAGCGACCGCCTTCGCGAAACGCTCTTCAATGTGCTCGCGCCGCATGTCGAGGGTGCGGTGTTTGTTGATTTGTATGCCGGTTCGGGAGCGGTGGGGATTGAGGCCCTGAGCCGCGGGGCGCGCGAGGCGATGTTTGTGGAGCAGGCAGAACCCGCGCTGAAGGCTGTTCGGGCGAACCTGGACGCATTGGGTATTCGCGGAGGATATGCGCTCGAGCCGCGCAGTGTTGCCGCGGTGCTGAAGCGGCTGGCGTCCGCGGGCCGCGTTGCGGATGTTGTTTTTCTCGATCCGCCGTATGAGCGCGCCGATGAATATGAAGCGGCACTCGGGTTGCTGGGCGGCGAATGTGCAGGTCTGCTCGCGTTGAATGCGGTCGTCGTTGCAGAGCATGCGAAGAAAAACGATCTGGCTGAGCGCTATGGGGAACTGCTTCGGTATCGTGTGCTCAAACAAGGAGATGCCGCGCTGAGCTTTTACCGGCTCGACCGGGACTGAGGAGATGCAGCGAGGTTAGCGCCTGTGCCCAGGTCGATAGAGAAGGGTACGTCGCGGTCGGCGAGCATGTCCCAGCCGGTTCCTTCAAGGCGGTCGCCTTCGACACGCGTGATCTCGACGCCTTCCCACGAAAGGCGCGATGTCTGCCAGGCTTTTCCCGTCGCTCCCCATGCGAGGAGCGAGTGGTGCCCGGCGAAGATGAGGAGCCCTTGCGCGGGCAGACCCAGTACTTTAAGCACGGGACGGTATTCGACCTGCTCGAACTGCTCGGGGTGCTTGGCGTTGACCAAATACGCGTAGCCGCCGGCGACGGCGCAGAGCCAGTCGGGATCGGGACAACTCCAGAGGCCGGTTGGAGCGGCGGGATCGGCGAATCCCAAGGCGAAGGTGGCGAGGAATGGCTGGGTGGCAACGGGGTGAACCAGAAGCTCCAGAGCACCGCGCTCGACTTCCTCGGCCTGCCGCGGATAGACGAATTGCCGGGCGGGCAGTATCACCGGACGGCGGGGAAGAATTTCGGCGGCCCAGTTGCGGGGAAAGGTGAGGTCGACGACGGGAGCGCTCATAGAGCCGGCCCGAAGTTAAGAATCCAGTAAATGTCCCCCATCAGTCCGCCAGAAATTGCTGGATTCGCTCGCGCACGCTCAGGATACGCAGCGGGAGCTGGAGCTGGCTGCCCTCTTCTATCACCGGGATGAGCTTGTCGAACTCGCGACCGGAGTGAGCGCCGGTGAGCGCGATACGTACGGGATGGAAGAGGTCCCTGCCCTTCGCGCCGGTTTCGGTCTTGATCTCGTTCATCCATGACTTGAATTGCTCGGCGGTGATAAGGCCCGGAGCGCTTTCGACGCGGGCGGCGAAGGCCGCAAGCACTTTCTGTGCGGATTCGGTGGTGAGAAGGGCAGCGTTCTCTTCGTCGGCGTGCGCGGCGTCCGGATCAAACTGGAAGACAAATGCAGACTTCGCCGGCAACTGATCGAGTTGATCGAGCGAGGGCAGAAAGAGGGTGACAAGCTTTTCGAACCATGCGAGCGTCGCCGCGTCTGCCCGCTCGGGCAGGAGGCCAGCATTCTCGAAGTAGGGGGCGGCAAGGGAAACCAGGCGAAGCGGCTCGCACTGCTTCAGATAGTGGCGGTTCAGCGAGTGGAGCTTGGCCCAGTCGAAGACTGCCGGGGCAGCAGTTACGCGCTCGACTTTGAACTCGTGTGTCAGCTCCTCGAGGGTGAAGATCTCGCGTGTGCCGCCTTCGGCACCCCAGCCGAGGAGTGCCAGGTAATTTACCAGCGCCTCGGGGAGGATCCCCATCTCGCGAAAGCTGGCGATGGAGGTCGCGCCGTGCCGCTTGGATAGCCGCTCGCGATCGCTGCCGAGGATGGTCGAGAGGTGAGCGAACTGGGGCACCGGCCATCCAAAGGCTTCGTAGATGGCGACTTGCTTGGGGGTGTTGGAAATGTGGTCGTCGCCGCGGATCACGTGCGTGATCTCCATGAGTGCGTCGTCGACGGTGACGACGTAGTTGTAGACGGGCACGCCGGAAGACCGCACCAGGATCGGATCACTCACGGTTTCACTGGCAAATTCGACATCGCCGCGGACGATATCGTGGAAGCGCAAGGGGCGGTCGGGGATTCGGAGCCTCACGGCGAAAGGTTCGGAGCCAGCGCGCTCTACGGACTCTGCGGCCGGGATGTCGCGGCACTTGCCGGAGTAGACCTGCGGACGGTGCTCGGCGACGGCCATCACTCGCTCGGCTTCCAGCTCTTCGGCAGTGCAGAAGCAGCGGTAGGCCTTGCCTTCCGCGAGCAGTTGCGCAGTGTGTTCGCGGTAAATTGCCAGGCGTTCGGACTGCCGGTAGGGGGCGTGCGGACCTTCTACGCCTGGACCCTCATCCCAGTTCAGGCCTAGCCATTTGAGGTCTTCGATCAGCTGTGCTTCGTGGCGCGCTTCGCTGCGGTCGAGGTCGGTGTCTTCAATGCGCAGCAGGAAGTCTCCGCCGGTATGCCGGGCAAAGAGCCAGTTATAAAGGGCGGTGCGGGCATTGCCCACGTGGAGCAGGCCGGTGGGCGAGGGCGCGAAACGAACGCGCGTTTTCGTTGCGTGCATAACTCTTCTGAGATTACCAAGCCCTGGCTCAGTGAGCCTTCACTCAGGCGACGCCCGCGCTGCGCGGCCTACCTGAAGTGCTCCCATCCCGCCGCCTCGAGTGCCGTCGACCGGCCGTCGCGCTCGTGGAGCACGATGCGGGCGTGGCGAGGACGGCGGGGCAGCATCTGGCCGATGGGGTGAATGTTGACTCCGGCAATCTTGCGCGGAATGGGGGACCATTTAGGAGCGGTGAAGAGCAGCTCGTAGTCCTCACCACCGTGCAGCGCCAGAGCCAGGGCCGATGGAACCCAGCCATCATGCTCGGCCTGTGCGGCGAGGGGATGGATCGGGATCGCGGCGGCGTCCAGTTCTGCTGAGAGGCCTGACTCTTCGCAGACGTGGAGCAGATCGGTCGAGAGTCCGTCGCTCAGGTCGATAGCGGCGTGGGCCTTTCTCCCAGAGACCAGCTTCAGCCCGACCTCGACGCGCGGCTCGGGAAACAGATGCGGATGGTTCTTCTGGGCCCGGGCAAGATTGGCGAAGTGGTCAGGATTTCGTCCTGCGGCAAGCAGTTCAGCTGCTGCTCCGCCCAGCTCGCCGGTCACGTAGATCACGTCGCCTGCGTGGGCTCGAGAGCGCAGGAGGGCGTGCCCACGTTTGACGGAGCCGAGCAGGACTATATCTGCAGTAACGAGTGCGGCATGCTTTTGGCCGCGCTGGTCGAATTCTGGAGACTGGGCGGTATCACCGCCGGCCAACGGAACCTTGTAGCGATCGGCAAGGGCCAGAAATCCATCGAAGAAGCGGGTAACCCAACTCTTGCCGGGGCTTGGCGTGTCGAGTTCAGCAGGAATGGCGATGGAGAGGAAGGCCGCCAGGGGGCGCGCTCCCATGGCGGCGACATCGCTCAATCCACGAGCCAGGCAGCGGTGGCCGATCACCTCCGGAATATGCCAGTCCCGGCGAAAGTGGATCTGCTCGAGTGAGAAATCGGTGGTGACGATGAGTTCGTCTCCAGCGGGAATGCGCAAAACCGCGGCGTCATCGCCGATACCGATGCGGAGGTTGGCCTTTGGCCGGAGGGCCCGATCGCGGATGGCGGCGATCAAGGCGCGCTCGCCGGTGGGGAACTCCCGGGTTGGATTCGGCCTTCGCGGCCGCGACTGGCGGGGTTTCATCGCGAGGCCAAAGGATAACGCAAATCGACTCAAGTCAGACACGCCGACTGTTGATCAGCATAAAACGCACTGAAATCGGTGCATTACCACAGATAAATCCGCTGAAGGAAGACAAATTTGTGACGACTAAAGTGCATCCTACGGGTTGATTCCTTAGGGCCAAGCTGTTAGCTTCTTCGAAAGATCAAGAAATTTAAGCTATTTGCAGACACGCACCTCGGTTCCTGCGTCTTGATCTACTGTGCCAAGAAATTTCTGCTCATTGGATCGTTCGCAGGTGAAGTGGATTTTTTGTGAGATTTTGCGAGATGCGTAAACGTTACTACATTATTTTTGTCGCTCGCGAAGAGGATGGTCGACTCCGAAAGATTCCGGTTCCTCTGTATTATGCGTACGTCTTTGTGGCCGCCGCCGTGGTCGGCGCCTTTACCATCGCAGGTATGGCTGGTTCTTACAGCCGCATGCTATTGAAGACGGCGAGCTATAACCAGGTTCGCTCCCAGCGTGAGGAGCTGCAGAAGGATTACAGGCAACTTGAAC